>Ga0335074_10012069_pt1 | contig 12100 bp, 11 predicted proteins | sample Lox_Sample_23_FD_206715 | JGI IMG/M metagenome (GOLD analysis project Ga0335074, IMG submission 206715) | Soil microbial communities from Loxahatchee National Wildlife Refuge, Florida, United States - Lox_Sample_2.3 | ecosystem: Environmental > Terrestrial > Soil > Wetlands | place: USA...
TGTTTCCAGGCGCCGCTTCAGTGCGCCGAACTGCGTGTCGAAGCGACGGTTGAATCCGATCATCAGTGGGATGCCGGCGCGTCGCACCGCTTCCAGACACACGCGCACGCGGTCCGCTGACAGATCCACCGGCTTTTCGCAGAATGTCGGCTTTCCCACGGCAGCGGCGCGTTCGATGTAGTCTGCATGCGTGGTGGTGGGAGAGCAGATCATGACCGCGTCGGCATGGAAGGCGGCCTCGAGATCGATGACGCTGCTGCCGGTTCCCTTGGCCAGGCGATCGGCCGCTGCACGGTCCGTGTCGGTGATGCCAGCAAGCATCGCATCCGGACGGGCCGCCACGTTGCGGGCGTGAATCTGGCCGATCCGCCCGGCGCCGATCACGGCAATCTTCAGTTTGGCCATGTGCTTTCGCCTCCTGGTGCAACACCGTGGTTTGACTTGCGAAGCAGACTCCGATGTTGTGCCCGCCGGATGCTGGCGGCAACAACGGCAGGCGCATGAATACGATCCGGCTGACCATGGCGCAGGCGCTGGTGCGTTATCTCGCAGCGCAGCGCACTATCCTTGCGAACCAGGAAACCAGCTTGTTTGGCGGCGTGTGGGCGATCTTCGGCCATGGCAACGTGGCCGCGCTCGGCGAGGCGCTGTACGGCGTGCGCGACACGCTGCCGACTTTCCGCGCGCATAACGAGCAAGCCATGGCGCACGCGGCGATCGCTTACGCGAAGACGTTGCGACGGCGGCGGATGATGGCATGCACCACCTCGATCGGCCCGGGCGCCACAAACATGGTCACCGCCGCGACGCTGGCGCATGTGAACCGCCTGCCGGTGCTGCTGCTGCCGGGCGACGTGTTTGCCTCGCGCCGGCCCGATCCGGTGCTGCAACAAGTGGAGGATTTCGCCGATGGCACCGGCTCGGCCAACGACTGCTTCCGCCCGGTGTCGCGCTATTTCGATCGGCTGGTGCGGCCGGAGCAATTGCTCAATGCACTGCCGCGTGCGCTGTCGGTGCTGACCGATCCTGCTTTATGCGGCCCGGTGACGCTGGCGTTGTGCCAGGACGCACAGGCCGAGGCATTCGATTACCCCGAAAGCTTCTTCGCCCGGCGCCTGTGGCTGCCGCGCAGGCCGAAGCCGGATGGGCGGGAACTGGAGCATGCCGTTGCGGTATTACGGACCGCGCACAGGCCGCTGATCATTGTCGGGGGCGGCGTGTTGTATGCTGATGCCGATGCTACGCTGGCGCGGTTTGCCGAAACGCACCGCATTCCCTTCGCGGAGACGCAGGCCGGCAAAGGTGCCCTGCCGCACGATCATCCGTTAAATCTCGGTGCGATCGGCGTCACTGGAACGTCGGCGGCCAATGCGATGGCGGCGGAAGCGGACATTGTGCTGGCCGTCGGCACAAGGCTGCAGGATTTTACCACCGGCTCCTGGACGCTGTTTCGCAATCGCATGCGGCGGCTGATCGCGCTGAATGTGCATCCGTTCGATGCGGCGAAGCACCATGCATTGCCGCTGGTCGCGGATGCCGATGAAGGACTTGCCGCGCTGTCCGCTGCTCTGGGCGGGTACCGCGCGCCGGAGGCATGGACGTGTCGCGTGCCCGAATTGCTGGCCACGTGGCGGCGCGATGCAGCGGCCGCCACGGCGCCCGGCAACACGCCGCGGCCGAGCGACGCACAGGTGATCGGTGCGGTGCAGCGGATGGCACCGCGCGACGCGATCGTAGTGTGCGCCGCCGGCGGACTGCCCGGCGAACTGCACAAGCTGTGGCAGGCACAGCCCGGCGGCTATCATCTGGAATATGGCTTCTCCTGCATGGGCTATGAAATTGCTGGCGGGCTTGGCGTGAAGCTCGCAGTTCCGCAGCGTGAGGTGTTCGTACTGGTTGGTGATGGCAGCTATCTTATGCTGAATTCGGAAATTGCGACCAGCGTTGCGTTGGGTCTGAAGCTGATTATTGTCGTGCTGGACAATGGCGGGTTCGGCTGCATCAGCCGTTTGCAGCAGGCGACCGGCGGGGCGCCGTTCAACAATCTGGCCGCCGATATCCACCGCACTGCACCTAACGCGGTGAATTTCCGCGCGCATGCCGAGAGCCTGGGTGCGATCGCAGAGAAGGTGCCCGGCATCGCCGAATTGGAAGCTGCGTTGGTGCGTGCGCGAGCGGCACGGCGGACCGCCGTGGTGGTGATCGAGACCGATCCCGCGGTGGCCACTGCGGCCGGCGGACATTGGTGGGATGTGGCGGTGCCGGAAGTTTCGGATCGCGCGGAGGTTCGTGCGGCGCGCGCAAGCTACGAAGCCGAACGTGCCGCACAGCGGTTGGGAGATTGACGGATATGGCCGTACGTCTGGGCACCAACCCGATCGCCTGGTCGAATGACGATTTGCGCGCGCTTGGTGGCGCAACGCCGTTAGAGACCTGTCTGGCCGAGGCGCGCCAGGCGGGGTTCGCCGGCATTGAACTGGGGCACAAGTTTCCTCGCACGGTGCCAGAGCTGCGCGCGGTGCTGGCGAAACACGATTTGGCGCTGGTGTCCGGTTGGTATTCGGCGGCGCTGCTGGAACGCGATGCGGCGGCGGAGATGGTGGCGATGCGCCCGCATCTCGATTTGCTGAAGGCGCTTGGGTGTGGCGTGCTGATCCTGGCGGAAACGTCTAACGCGGTGCATGGCGATCGTGCGGTGCCGTTGTCGCGCCGTCCCGTGCTGGCGGGCTCGGATTGGCCGCGCTTCGGCGAACGGTTGACGGCGCTGGCCGAGATGGCGGCGGCGGAAGGTCTCGCCACCGCCTATCACCATCACATGGGCACGGTCGTGCAAAGCGCCGAGGACATCGAACGCTTGATAGCCGCCACCGGACCGGGGTTGAAGCTGCTGCTGGATACGGGGCATGCGACGTTTGCTGGGGCCGATCCGGTGGCGTTGGCGCGCCGGTTCCGCGGGCGCATAGCGCACGTGCATTGCAAGGACGTGCGGCGCGATATGCTGCGGCAGGCGCGGCGCGCGGACTGGAGTTTTCTCGATGCGGTCGTGGCGGGTGTGTTTACTGTGCCGGGCGACGGCATGGTGGATTTTGCCGCGGTGCTGCGCGAACTGCCCGGGTATGATGGCTGGCTGGTGATCGAGGCGGAGCAGGATCCGGAGAAAGCCAACCCGCTGCAATATGCGACGATGGGGCGGGAGAATTTGGCGCGCGCTGCGCGAGAGGCGAAATTGATATAGCTCTGCCGCTACTCTGCGGCGCGCAAATGGCTCAGGACGAAGACGATGGGCCACCCGCCTTCGGCGATGCAAGCTTTGCGCGCAGGCGGCCCATGAGAAGACGCACAGGCGCGGATCTCAGCCGCTGAGTCATCCGAGGACGCTGCTTATGACCGGGATTGCTTCGTCGCTTCGCTCCTCCCAATGACAGGGGGGCTCCTGCCAATGACAGGGGGGCTTTTCCCAATGACGATGGGGTCCGTCGGTACGTTCGCTTCCAGTTCCGCCAGCCAGGCGTTCGCGTTGCCGTCCGATGGGGCGCGCCAGTCGCCGCGCGGCGACAGCGAACCGCCTGCGCTCACCTTCGGTCCATTCGGCATGGCACTGCGTTTGAATTGGCTGAACGCGAAGAACCGGCGCAGGAACACTTTCAACCAGTGGCGGATCTGCGGCAGGTCGAAAGCGCGGCGGCGGTCCGGTGGGAAATGCGGCGGCCAGTCGCCGCTCTCCGCATCTTCCCAGGCCTGCAATGCCAGGAACGCAACTTTCGACGGCGGAAAGCCGTAGCGCAGCGTATAGAACAGGGTGAAATCCTGCAACGCGTAGGGACCGATCGTGGCTTCAGTGCTTTGTGGCGTCTCGCCCTCGGCGGCGGGAATCAGTTCCGGGGAAATCTCGGTTGCCAGGATTCCGTCGAGCGTCGTCAGCACCTCCGGCGCGAACTGTTGCGAGCTGATCACCCAGCGAATCAAATGCTGGATCAGTGTCTTTGGCACGCCGGAATTGACGTTGTAGTGCGACATCTGGTCGCCGACGCCGTAGGTGCACCACCCCAGAGCCAGCTCCGACAGATCGCCGGTGCCGATCACGATGCCATTCAAATTGTTCGCTATACGGAACAGGTAGTCCGTCCGGAGGCCGGCTTGGACGTTTTCGAAAGTCAGGTCGTAGACCGGCTTGCCCTCGGCGTAGGGGTGATGGATATCAGCCAGCATGCGCTCGGCGGCAGGGCGGATGTCCAGTTCGTCCGCCGTCACGTCCAGCGCGCGCATCAGCCGCCACGCATTGTCTCGCGTCAATGACGACGTGCCGAAGCCGGGCATGGTGAATGCGTGGATGTCACGCCGCGGCAGGCCGAGCAAATCGAACGCCTGCGCGCAGATAATCAGTGCCTGCGTGGAATCAAGGCCGCCCGAAACGCCGATCACCACGCGCTTGATGCCTGTGGCGCGCAGCCGCTGAGACAATCCCGAGACCTGGATATTATAGGCCTCGTAGCAATCTTGCTCCAGCCGTTCGCGGTCAGCCGGCACGAAGGGGAAGCGTTCGATACGTCGCCGAAAGCCGATATCGCCGCCCGGCGGATCGACGCGAAACGGCATCACCCGGAACGGCCGCGTGTTGCGCCGGCGGTTGGTATCGAACGATCCCATCTGCAGCCGTTCCTGCGCCAGCAGATCCAGGTCGATATCGGCGATCGCGACGGCATGGTCGGCGGGGAAGCGCTCGGTCTCGGCCAACGTGTTGCCGTTCTCGAAGATCGAAGCCTGGCCGTCCCAGGCGAGGTCGGTCGTGGATTCGCCCGCCCCGGCCGCCGCATACAAATACGCCGCCAGGCAGCGCGCGGATTGCGAGCGGCACAGCAGCCGCCGCGTCTCCGCCTTGCCGATGGTGATATTGCTGGCCGATAGGTTGGCCAGCACGGTTGCCCCCGCCAACGCCGCATCGCTGCTCGGTGGGGTCGGCACCCAAACGTCCTCGCAGATTTCCGCGTGCACCAGGAGGTTCCGCAGATCCTCCGCAGAGAACAATAGGTCGGTACCGAACGGGACGCGGCGGCCGGCAACGGCGATCTCGCCCGACGCGCCATCACCGGACACGAAATGCCGTGACTCATAGAATTCGCGGTAGTTGGGCAGGTGAATCTTGGGCACCACGCCCAGCAGCGCGCCGCGGTGAATGGCCAGCGCACAATTATAGAGCGCGCCCTGGTGCCGCAGCGGCGCACCGACCAGCAGCAGCGGCATCAGGTCGCCCGATGCGGCAATCAGCGTGTCGATCGCCGCTTCGACGCCGTCGAGCAAGGTCACCTGTTGCAGCAGGTCGCTGATCGCATATCCGGATATGCCGAGTTCCGGAAACACCGCCAGTGCCGCTGATTCGTGGTGGCACTTTTCTGCCACGGACAGTATGGCCTGCGCGTTGGCGGCGGGATCCGCCAGCGTGGTACGCGTCGTGCATGCTGCGACGCGGACAAATCCATGGCGGTAAATCGAGCGGAACCCCAGCGAGGACATGGTTGGCGATCCGAATGTGCGACAAGCGGAATATGGGACGGCGCGACGGTGGTGTCATGACCCGCACCCCCGCATCCCCGTGCGCGACCTCGCTACCTCGTGAGCGGCGAATCCGCGTGCGCTGCGCCTACAACTCTTGCCTTGTCAGCCCGATTCGCTCGCGTTCTGCAACGCCCAGGCGATCGGACCGTTATTCGGTGTCGCACGTCGTGAGGACCCATGTTGAACAACCCACTGCACGATAATCCGGAGCGCGAGCAACGTGTACGCGAGCGCGCCTACCATCTTTGGGAAGCAGATGGAAAACCGCATGGGAGGGATGTGGAGTACTGGCAGCGCGCCCGAGAGCTTATCGCCATGGAGGAAAACGGCGAATCCGCCCGACTGCCGAACCCGCAGATCCATGCGAAATCCGCCCGCGAATCCGGCATCGAAGAAGCCGAAATCCAGGATGATCTCGGCGAGTTTCCGGATCGTTTCGCCGACCAGGGGGAAGTGCAGCCATCCCCGACCCCTGCCGACAGTCCTCGCCGCCGCAGCGCGGCAGCCGCCGCAAGCCCCAAGGCACCCACAGCCGCAACCCGGAAGCCAGCGGCACGCGGAAAAAAACCCAAGACCCCGTAACGAGATTTCCTTGCATTTCCGCGAATCCGCCCCGTTGTTGCCACAGCCGTGAGCCACCTTCCCCGGCGATAAAAGGACTCGATCCGCTGCCTGGGAGATCACATGCGTTTCCTGCGCACCTACGCCCGCGTCCTGCTGTTCCTGGGCCGGGACCTTCGCATCGCCGGCTTGCTTGCCGGCGCCAACCTGCTCGTCGCCGGGCTGCAGTTCCTCGACCCCGTATTGTTCGGCCGGGTGGTGAACCTGCTATCCCAATCGGACAAAATCCCGCACGCCACGTTCTGGCACACGGCCGTGATCCTGCTGGGAATCTGGGCGGCCGTCGGCCTGGTAGGTATCGGCTGCAACATCCTGGTCTCGGTGCAGACCGAGCGCCTGTCGCACCGCCACCGCATCCGCGCGATGAGTGCATATTTCCGCCACGTGCTGACCTTGCCGCTGTCGTTCCACGGCGAGTCCCATTCCGGCCGCGTGATCAAGACCATGCTGGTGGGCACCGATGCATTGTTCGGCTCCTGGCTGGTGTTCTTCCGCGATCAGCTTTCCACCTTCCTTTCGGCCGTCGTGCTGCTGCCGCTCACTCTGTTCTTGAACTGGCGGCTGGCGCTGGTGCTGATCGTGATGGTCTGCGTCTTCATCGCGGTGACTGCGTTCGTGGTCCGCCGTACGGAAGCGGCGCAGCGTCGCGTGGAGGGTCATAACTCCGCACTGGCCGGCACGGCGCAGGATGCGCTGACCAACGTGATGGTGGTGCAGTCCTTCACGCGCCTCCAGGCTGAGCTGCGGATGTTCGGCGACATTGCCCGCGAACTGATCCGCAACCAGTTCCCCGTGCTGAACTGGTGGGCCCTGGTCAACGTCATGACTCGCGCCGGCAACACCATTTCGGTCATCACCATCGTGGTCATCGGCACCTGGCTGCACTTGCATGGCGAGGCCAGCCTCGGCGCGATTGTCAGCTTCATGGGCATCGCCATGCTGCTGCTGGGCAAGCTGGAAACCGCCGGCGCCTTCGTTTCGTCACTGTTCTTCAAGCTGCCGCAGATCGAGCAATTCTTCGCCGTGCTCGACGCGCGCAGCCTGGTGCCGGAGGCGCCCAATGCGCGCCATCTGTGGGTGCCGCGCGGCGAGGTACGGTTCGAGAACGTGTCTTTCGCCTATCCGGGCGGCGTGCCGGTCCTGAAAGACATGTCGTTCACCGCCAGGCCGGGCACATCTGTGGCGCTGGTCGGCCACACGGGCGCGGGCAAGACCACCACGATGGCTCTGCTGCAACGTTTGTGGGATCCCACGGACGGGCAGATCCTGGTCGACGGCCAGAACCTGCGCGGGGTGACGCTGGATAGCCTCCGCCGGTCGATCGGCGTGGTGTTCCAGGAAAGCCTGCTGTTCAACCGCACGATCCGCGACAATCTGCGCGTCGGCAACCCGGACGCGACGGACGGGCAAATAGAGCATGCGTGCCGTATGGCCGATGCACATGAGTTCATCATTCGCCAGTCCCAGGGCTACGACACGATGATCGGCGAGCGCGGCGCCACGCTGTCCGGCGGCCAGCGTCAGCGCCTGGCGATCGCGCGGGCGTTGTTGAAGGATCCGCCGATCCTGATCCTGGACGAAGCGACCAGCGCGCTTGACGCAGCAACCGAGGCAAAAGTCGGCCGGGCGTTGAAAACGCTGATGGCAGGCCGCACCACGTTCATCATTGCGCACCGGCTATCGACGGTACGCGACGCAGACGAAATCCTGGTGTTCGACCAGGGCCGGATCGTAGAGCTAGGCTCGTTCAGCGAGTTGCTGGCGCGGAAGGGTACCTTTGCCGCACTGGTAGAGACGCAGCTAACGCCACGCCCGCAGATGATGGCGGCCGAATAGCGCCCCGGGAAACCTCTCCCGCAAAGCGGGAGAGGTCGGGATGCGAAGCATCGAGGGTGCGGGTGATCGGGTCGGCACTTTTGCTTTCTGGCCACCGGCCCGATCATCCTCACCATCCTCTCCCCTTCGAGACAGAGAGGAAACGAAAGGCCGGTCCTTTCCGCTCCGAATACCCCGTCCTTCATTCCGCTGTTACCAACGAAACGGCGCAGCCGTTGCAGGGTTAACCCCCAGCAACAATCCAGGGACAAATCCCATGCTACGACTGGCACTGTTCTTCCTGGTGGTATCCATCATTGCGGCCATCTTTGGGTTTGGCGGCATCGCCGCCGCCTCGGCCGATATCGCCCGCATTCTGTTCTTTATCGCTATCGTGATCTTCGTGGTGCTGCTGGTCGCCGGCCTGATGGCAGGGAGTACCTTATGGTAGCGTAACTTGCTGCACTGCACGTATAAGTTTTGCCAAGCGAAGGCCGGATCAGGCATAATCCCCGCGGACATAACCGCGGGTCCGTGATCCGGCCTCGCCGCCCCCCAGCGATATCCATCGAACCGACAGCGACCGGATCATCGTCCTGCCCCATCGAAGGGGAAGAGCAATACCATGACGACGGTCGCCGCTATCCTGAAGCACAAGGGTTATGAGGTCACCGCGGTCGATCCCACCGCCCTGATCTCCCATGTCGTCGAAGTCCTCTCGGCCCGGCGCATTGGCGCGGTGCTGGTGCTGGATCGGGCCGAGCAATTGCTGGGGATCGTCAGCGAACGCGACATCGTGCGCAGCCTGGCCGCCAACGGTGCCCGGACACTGGAAATGACCGCCGGCCAGTTGATGACGCGTGCGCTTCAGGTCGCGCGCCCCGACACGACAGTAACGCACGCCATGGAAATGATGACCGCCGGCCGGTTCCGTCACTTGCCCGTGACAGACAGCGGCGTGCTGGTCGGACTGATCAGCATCGGCGACGTGGTGAAGGCGCGCATCATGGAGCAGGAAAACGAGGTCGACAGCCTGAAGGCTTATGTCGCCGGCAGCGCCTGATCTGGACTCATTGCTCCGGGCGGCGGCGTCCTCGGGCCACGCGCCTGAATCGTAGCGCCGGTCGTCGTCCAGCGGTGCTCCTGACAGCGACGCGGCCGATTCGCTGGAAGCAAAATCGACCGCGCCACGTCTGCGTTATCGCAGGGCTGCCAGGATCAGTGGTTCATGTCCTGCGCGGCCTGCTGGCCAGCCTGGCTGTTGTCGTGCCACGGCGGCGGGCCGAGGTTCACGGCGCTCGGCTTGGTGGCCGCGCCGGTGGCACCGCCGACAGCGCCGCCAATCAGCGCGCCCCCAGCCACGCCGACCGGACCGCCGACAACGCCAACCGCGGCGCCGGTCGCGGCACCGGATGCCGCGCCGCCCTCGGCACGTTCCGGCTCTTTCTGGCCGCATGCCGTCAACAAGGACAGGCACGCAACAGCGGCAATTACTGGGATGATTCGCATGAGGTCTCCCTTGTGTTGACGTTAGACGGTAGGCCGATGGGCAGCTAACGCGACCGGATTGCGACAGCTTCGCTCAACAGTTCCGGCGTGAGACAAATCCGCGCGCGCCAACGAATTCGGCGTGCGTTCCATCGGCACGGGAACGGCGGTAGCTTCCGCCGCAACTTTCCGGGTGATTTGCCGTGTCGCGTGCCCATCTTGCGCTTTGCCTCGCCCTGCTGTGGCCCGTCGCGGCCACGGCCCAGTCGATCGATGCGGCCGGCGCCGAGGCGCTGCGGCACGATCTGCAATCCTGGTTTGCCGGCGTGCTGGGACCGAATCTCGGTGCGGCGCAGGGGCGGCTTCGTGTCACGCCCGAAGGCGACCATTTCCGCGTCGCGCTGCCGTTTGCGGACGTGACGGGCCAGAACGCGATCACCGCCGATGTACGCCCGTTGCCGGGCGGCATCTGGGCGGTCGATGCGCTAAGGCTGCCGGCCGCGGCGAAGTTCACGCTACACATGCCGGAACAGGGCGCGCCGCCCGGTGCGACAGCGCCGACAAAGTTCGACCTGCGGATCGGGAACCAGCATTCACACGCGCTGGTCGATCCGGCATTGACCGCGCCGTCGCGGCTCTCCGTTGATCTGGCCAATGTCGATTTGGAGACCGACAGCGCGCGCCAGCATCAGCTTCAGCACCTCGACCGCTACGCTATGCAGGCGACACTGCAGCCGGACCACGGTCGGCTGGACCTGCAGGAGAGCAGTACGATTGCCGGGTGGAGGAGTGCGTCGCGGGAAGGGGACAGGCGGGCGGTGGGATTTGGCGCCGACCACATCCTGGCGAACCTTCGCATCGATGGCATCGACCGCGCCCGCGCCGCCGCGCTGATGACCGCCGCCAGCGGCCTGATCGCGACCCTACCATCGGCTGCGGCGCAGCGCGGCCATATGGCGCTGTCCGCGCCGGAGCGCGCCGCCCTGCGCGCGCTGATCGAGTCGCTGCATGGCATTGTCACCGATGTGCAGGGCAATGAATCGATCGATGGCGTGCATGTCGCCATTGCCGGTCTGGGCGAGGTCACGGCGCAGCACGTCTCCCTGGGGATGGCGGGGGCGGCGCCCGGCGGCGTGCTGCATGCGACGCTGACTATCGGGCTGGACGGGTTGACGGGGCGTGATCTGCCGCCGTCGGCGATGGCTCTGGTACCGCACCATCTGACCTTGCAGCCCAGCGTCAGCGGCGTGTCGCTGGCGGCCCTGACCACGCTGGCTTTGGCGGCGACCGACCAGAACGCCAGCCGCACCGAGTTGCAGCAGGATACGGATGCCCTCTGGGCGCAGGGCGGGATGCGGGTGGGTCTGGACGCGATCGACGTGGACGTTGGGCCGGTCGCATTGCATGGGCAGGGCAGCCTGCGGATGACCGGTCCGGGCGAGTACACGGGGCATGCGCGCATCGCCGCCACCGGCCTGGATATGCTGATGGAGCAAGCGGCCAGCAATCCGGACCTGCAGCGCGCCTTGCCATTGATTGCCATGGCACGCGGTTTCGCCCGGCAAGAGGGCGATCACCTCGTGTGGGATATCGTGGCGAGCCCTGCCGGTGTCACGGTGAACGGCGTCCCGATCGGGCGCGGCAGGGATCAGCCAGACAGGCGGTAGAGCGTGACCTGCCGTTCGGTTCGGTCCTCCAGTTCAAAAGTGGTGGGGACGCGGCAGGTGGCGAAGGACGTCAGGCCGTCGCGCGGCAGATAGGCGCGGCCTGGATCGGCGACCCATACCTCGGCGCTGCTTGCCATGGTGCGCAGCCAGGGCAGGATGTGGGCGGTCATTGGTGCCTCGTAGCAAACGTCGCCGCACAGGATCAGGTCCCAGCGGCATGGCACGCCGACGACGTCGCCGGGTGCGGCGGTGATGGTCACGGTGTTGGCCGCGGCGTTCAGGTGGATGGCGGCGATGGCCATCGGGTCGATCTCGGCGGCTTCCACGATGGCGCCGGTCCGGGCGCAGGCGATGGCGGCGATGCCTCCGCCGGCGGCGAAATCCAGCACGCGGCGGCCGGCAGTGGTGGCGGGGTGGTCCAGGATGTGGCGCGCCAGGGCTTGGCCGCCGGGCCAGGCGAAGGCCCAGAAAGGCGGCTCGACGTTGCGCTCCGCCAGCCAGTCTTCTGTGGCCTGCCAGATGGGGGTGATTTCGGCTGCGAGGTGAAGCTGGATCTCCGGCACCAGCGGCGTATGGCTGAGGACGGTGTGTGTGCGGACGAAGTCCTGGAGGCTGATCACGGCCAGAGGATAGACCCGATTTGGCATGAGGCAATCGGAGGCACCTTCACCGAGAGAATGATCGAAACGGATGCCGCGCCGAAGAACTGCGCAATGGTCGCGAAGCCGCGGCCGGCGGCACGACGTTCGAGCCTGGCCGCGAGATGGCGACCGTAGTCCATGAAGATGCGGAGGTTCTCGAGAAAGTCAGAGATGCGCTCGGGGAGGACTTGGCGGTCCCCTTGCTGAGGGGGATCGGCCGCTGCGATCGTGTCGGCCATTTTGGTGATCCCGGTGATTGGGCGAATAACAATCTACTAACGGCTAATGCGCAGGTAAGCTGATTCCGGCATGGAC
>Ga0335074_10012070_pt1 | contig 12100 bp, 10 predicted proteins | sample Lox_Sample_23_FD_206715 | JGI IMG/M metagenome (GOLD analysis project Ga0335074, IMG submission 206715) | Soil microbial communities from Loxahatchee National Wildlife Refuge, Florida, United States - Lox_Sample_2.3 | ecosystem: Environmental > Terrestrial > Soil > Wetlands | place: USA...
GGCGGGATCGTGGCTCGATCTTGCCGCGAAGTCACGGCTGACTGACCGCCCGCACAGACGCGGAGGTGCTGATGCGTCGTCGTGAGCTTATACGGGCAGGTGTGTCCCTGCCGTTATGGTCTGCGCTCGCTCGGTCGGCCGGGGCGGCGGCTGATACCGCCACATCCACGCCGTTCGACAGCGACACGGTCCCGGCCCGCGCCCGCAGCCTCGCCGCCCAAGCCTACAGGCCGCCCGACGCCACATTGCCGAAGGAGCTGGCGAATCTCGACTACCAGCAGTACCGTTCCATCCGTTTCGACAAGGAGCACGCGCTCTGGAGCGGTCAGGGCGTCAACTTCACCGCTGAATTCTTCCATCGCGGCTTCCTCTACAAGGACCGCGTGGATATCTTCGAGGTCGTCAACGGCCAGGCGACGTCTATCCGTTACGATCCCAGCCTCTTCATCTGGGAGAAGCTGAAACCGCCGACAGGTGATCTCGGATTTGCCGGTTTCCGCCTGCACTATCCGCTGAACCGGCTCGATTACTTCGACGAAGTCTGCGCCTTTCTCGGCGCCAGCTATTTCCGCGCGGTCGCGCGCGGCCAGGGCTACGGGTTGTCAGCGCGCGGTCTGGCGATCAAGACCGCCGATCAGTCCGGTGAGGAGTTTCCCCTGTTCCGCAGCTTCTGGCTGGAACGCCCGGCGCCCGGCGCAGACGCCATCACGGTGCACGCCTTGCTCGACAGCCCAAGCGCCGCCGCGGCATTCCGCTTCGTCATCCGTCCCGGCCAGGCGACAATATTCGACACGGACGCGGTGATCTATCCGCGCGTCGATATCTCCCTGTCCGGGCTGGCGCCGCTGACCAGCATGTTCTTCTTCGGTGCAAATGATCGCGGCGACATCGACGACTGGCGCGCCGCGGTGCACGATTCCGGCGGACTGGCGCTGCGCACCAGCCACGACGAGCGCATCTTCCGGCCATTGAACAATCCACGAACGTTGCAGATCAGCGCTTTCTCGGACATTGGGCCGCGCGGGTTCGGCCTGATGCAGCGTTCCCGTCGCTTCGCCGATTACCAGGACCTGGAGGCACATTATGAGAAGCGCCCCTCGCTTTGGGTCGAACCCGACGGCAACTGGGGCGAAGGCGTAGTCGAGCTCGTGGAAATTCCCTCCAACAAGGAAGTGAACGACAACATTGTCGCCTTCTGGCGCCCCAAGAAACCATTGAAGGCGAAAAGCGAAAACAAGCTCGCCTACAGGCTCTTGTGGTGCTGGTCGGAGCCCGATCCCGGACCTGTTGCGTACGTCGTGCAGACCCGCAGCGGCGCAGCGTTTCATGGCAAGAATCGGCAGTTCGTGATCGACTTTGCCGGCGCGCCGCTCGATACCTGGAAGGCAGAGACGCCGCCCGCGATGGACATCGGAAGCGACAAGGGCAAGATCGTGAACGCGGTCGCCGAGGAAAATCCCGATACCGGCGGCTGGCGCATCAGCATCGAGCTCGATACGCAAAATCAAAAAGTGGTCGAGGTTCACGCCCGCTTCATCGACGACAAAAAGCCGCTTTCCGAGACCTGGATCGCCCGATGGACCCCGTCCTGACCAGAGTGGGAGAGCTCGCGGTCGAAAAGCTGCGTGCGCTGCCTGAGGAAGCGCCACTGGCGATGCCGACGCAATCGCTGCGCATTTCCCCGGCAAGGCATACCCGTCCGGCATCGTCGCCGCGCGTGATCGGGCTCAGGCGCTTGCTCGTCATTGGTGGCGCCATCGCGATGACCGCGGAGGCGACGTACGAGATGTACCGCGTACTCGCGGTCAACGGTCCGACGCCTCTTGCCATCATCATGCTGGCTCTGTTCGTGGCATTGTTCGCCTGGATCGCGCTCTCGTTCACCAGCGCACTGGCGGGCTTCGTCTCACTGCTCTTCGGCGGTGGTCGACGTCTGCTCGCCCCTGACCTGACGAGTCCCGCAATACGCACCGCGTTGTTGATGCCCACCTATAATGAGCCTCCGGCGCGCGTGATGGCCGGGCTGCAGGCGACCTGGGAATCGCTCGGCGCGATGGGTGCCGCCGGGACGATGTTTGACCTGTTTGTCCTCAGCGATACCACCGATCCTGATACGTGGGTCGCCGAGGAAGCCGCATTCCTCGCTTTGCTGGAAAGCACAGCGGGGCATGGTCGGATCTTTTATCGCCGTCGTCCTCGCAACACAGCGCGCAAGTCCGGCAACATCAGTGAGTGGGTGCGCCGGTTCGGCGCTGCCTATCCGCAGTTCCTGATCCTGGACGCCGACAGCGTCATGGCGGGCGAGGCGTTGGTGCGCCTGGTCAACGCAATGGAGCGTCATCCGGATGTAGGGCTGATCCAGACCCTGCCGATCATCGTCGGCGGCAATACGTTGTTCGCCCGCATCCAGCAGTTTGCCGGCCGCGTCTATGGACCGCTGATCGCACACGGGATCGCGTGGTGGCACGGTGCGGAAGGCAATTACTGGGGTCACAACGCCCTTATCCGTACCCGTGCCTTCGCCGAGGCGGCAGGCCTGCCGGAACTTCCCGGCCGCAAGCCGTTCGGCGGCACCATCATGAGCCACGACTTCGTGGAGGCCGGGATGCTGCGCCGCGCCGGCTGGGCCGTGCATATGGTTCCGGCGCTCACCGGCAGTTTCGAGGAATGTCCGCCGTCGCTGACAGATCTCGCCATCCGCGACCGTCGTTGGTGCCAGGGCAATTTGCAGCACCTCGCGGTGCTGCCTGGGCGCGGGTTGCATTGGATCAGCCGCCTGCATCTGCTGACTGGCATAGGCTGTTATGTCACCGCGCCGCTGTGGCTATTGTTCCTGCTGTCCGGCATCCTGATCGCGATCCAGGCAAGATTTGTCCCGCCGGAGTATTTTCCCGCTGGCCGCTCGCTGTTCCCACACTGGCCGGTCATCGATCCGGTGCGCGCTATGTGGATGTTCGTCGGCACCATGGGCCTGCTGGTGATGCCGAAGCTGCTGGGCGTGGTCGCCGTCATGCTGCACGGCGCCCAGCGGAGGGGCTGCGGCGGTGCGATCCGGCTGGTGGCGAGCGTTGTTATCGAGACCGTGCTAGCCGGCCTGATCGCGCCGGTGGTGATGCTGACACAGACGCAGCATGTGACCGCAATTCTTGCAGGCAGAGATTCTGGTTGGAGCGCGCAGCGGCGAGACGATGGCAGCATCCCATTGGCACTCACCGCGCGGCAGTATTGCTGGCACACTCTGCTTGGGCTTGGCCTTGGTGGTCTCGCATGGGCGGTATCCGCCTCACTCGCGCTCTGGATGCTGCCCGTGGTGCTCGGGCTGGCATTGGCGATCCCGCTCGCCGCCTGGACCGCGCGACGTGGCGTCGGGGTCGCGTTCCGTAGCGCGGGCCTATTGCGCATCCCGGAGGAGATGCAGCCCCCGAACGTGCTGGCCCGTGCGGCAGTGCTCGCGCACCAGCTCGACGCCGCAGACAGGATTGCTCCGCCAGGTACTGCGCGATTGCTGCACGATCGCGCACTGCTGGCCGCGCACCGCCGAATGCTGCCGCCGTCATCCCCACCGAGCCCTGGCGCGATTGATCATGCGCTGGCGGTCGGGCGCGCCCGACTCAATGCGGCAGCAACGGCTGCGGATGCACTCGCGGCAATGACGCCCGCCGAGCGGTTGGCCTGTGTGAGCGACCACGACGCTTTGGCGCAACTGGTGGCGCTCACGCCAGGAGTTCCCCCGGCGGCTTGATCGCAGGGAGATGGGAGGTCAGGGGAAAACCCTCACGACCACGCTCGCCGTGACGGCGGATGCGCGCGTACTACCTCCTCGTTCACCTCGGCCCCCCACCCTGCCCCGGTCGGCAGCAACAGCTCACCGTCCCTGGTCAGAGGCGGCGCTGTTACCAGCGAATCCTTCCAGGGCACGTCAGCCACATCTATCTCCATCACCCGGAAATTCGGGATCGCGGCGCAGAAATGCGCACTCATCAGCGAGCCAAGATGGCCGTTGAAGTTGTGCGGTGCCACGTTGATCTCGTACGTATCCGCCATCGCGGCGATCTTCATCGACTCCATGATGCCGTTCCACGGCACGTCTATGATCGCCACATCGACGGATTGCTGTTCGAAGAACGGCCGGTACTGGCGGCGACCGAACAGCGATTCGCAGGATGCGATGCGGGTGCGCGAACCGCGTCGGATCGTCGCCAGTGCGGCCGGATCGTAGGAATCCACCTCCAGCCAGGCCAGGTCGAACGGCTCCATGGCCTGGGCGATGCGAATATAGCCTTCGGTACGGAAGTTGAAATTGAGGTCGAGATGCAGCGCGACGCCAAGCCCCGCACCTCGCCGAAACGCCGCCATCTGCTCGACTAGCCCCTGCACCAGGGCGGTATCAGCCGGCAGGTCCGGAGCGAACGGCGCGTTGAACCCCGGCATGTGCAGGGTCGGCTCGGCACCGTCGAAGCGCATAATGTTTGTCTTCAGGCCGCGGAACCCGCGCCGCGACACTTCCGCGCCCTGCGCCGCCACATCGTCGAGCGAGCGAATCGGCCGTTGCCCGGTCCATTCCCTGAATTGCTCGCCGTACATCACCTGATACGTGCCGCAATGCGACCAATACAGCCGCAGCCGGTCGCGAATCGGCCCGCCCAGCAGCTCGTACACCGGAACACCGAGCGCCTTAGCTTTCAGATCGACCAGCGCGTTCTCGATCGCCGCGATCGCCTGCTGGTTGATCCCGCCAGGGGCGGCGCGCGTCACCCCATGCAGGAACGCCGTATGCCGCTCCACCGGACGCGGGTCCTCGCCCACCAGCCGCTCGGCCAGCCGCCGGATCACCTCCGAGAGGCCCTGGGAACCGTACGACTCCCCGTATTCCGACCAGCCCACCAGACCGTCGTCGGTGCTGATCTTGAGGAACGAGAAATCGCGCCACCCGGCGTTGCAGTGCAGATCCTCGATGCTGGTGATGCGCATTTGCCTTGTCCTTGATCGTGCCGCGACGAGCTTAGGCGCGGCGAACAGGCCGAGCCACGCGCCTGCCCCCGCAGCCGGTAGCTGCGAGATGCCGGCCTGGCAACGGAGCCACCCCCACACTTCTCCCGCTTTGCGAGAGCACTTTCGGCGGGTTGCATTGGTTCGGCGCCGATCGGTAAAGAGCGAGCCGCATGACCGTCCTCTCCGTCGTTCACCGCACCATCTACCGCTACGCCAACCCGGTCACCTTCGGTGAGCACCGGATGATGATGCGCCCGCGTGACAGCCACGACCTGCGGCTGCTCGACACCGCCCTGATCCTCCGCCCGCCGGGCGAGGTCCACTGGCTGCACGACGTGTTCGGCAACTCGATCGCCATCGTCCGGTTCCCCGAGCCGGCCGATGAGTTGTTCGTGCAATCGTCGTTCCGCGCCCAGCATTTCCCGCTTGCCGAAACCGCGGTCGAGATCGCCGAGTCGGCCCGCCGCTACCCGTTCAGCTACGACGTGGAGGAAATCCCCGATCTCGGCCGCACCGCCGAGCGGCACTACCCGGATCCCGATCACCAGGTGGATCGGTGGGCGCGCCGCTTCGTCGATGCGGCGCGCGATCACGATACGATGGACATCCTGACGGCGATGACCAGAGCCGTCCACCAAGAGATGCGCTACATCGCGCGCCACGAGATGGGCACGCAGGACCCGGTCTCGACGCTCGCATCCGGCAGCGGCACCTGCCGCGACTTCGCCGTCCTGATGATGGAGGCGGCCCGCAGCCTGGGTCTCGCCGCTCGCTTCGTCTCCGGCTATCTGTATGACAGCAGCCTGATCGAGGGCGGCGAGGCCACGCTGGTCGGCGGCGGCGCGACGCATGCCTGGACGCAAATCTACCTCCCGGGCGCCGGATGGCTGCCGTTCGATCCCACCAACGGGCTGGTCAGCGACCACAACCTGATCCGCGTCGCCGTGACGCGTGACCCGAGTCAGGCGATCCCGTTGAGCGGGACGTTCTTCGGACGGCCACACGATTTTCTAGGCATGACCGTAGAAGTAGAGATCAAGGCGGAACCCGCCGCGTCACCGTAGGGCGGAAAAGCGAAGCGCATTCCGCCACTCCTCGACGCCCCGCACTATAGCGCGAACAGCCGTCCCACCCCCGGTACCGTGTCCCGCACACCCGCCAACCGCAAGCAGTGCCAGGCCATGGCATGGTCGCTCGACGTCACCGGCAGGCCGGTTGCGGCTTCCGCTTCGGCCACCACCTCGGTCAGTCGCAGGCTGGTGCAGGAGACAAACACGCAGTCGAGCCTCGTGCTGCGCGCCAGCGCCTTGACGCCCTCGACCACCGACTCCGGCGTAATCCGCGCTGCCTTCCGGTCGTCGCGCTCGTCGAATGTCGCGAACGCGGCAACATCGACGCCATGGCTCGTAAGATAGGCGCGCACGCCGGCGTTGACCTCCGCCGAATAGGGCGTCAGCACGCCGACCCGCCGCGCCGATAGCGCCTTGAAAGCCGCGAAGGCGGCGGTCACCGGAGTGGTGCATGCGACCTCCGGCCGCACAGAGCGGATTTGCCGGAACACCTCGTCCTCGCCGAGTTCCATACTGGCCGAGGTGCACCCGAACGCGACCACGTCCAGCTTGCAGCCGGGCAGGATCAACTCGGTCGCCGGGGCGATCCGCTCGCGCATGGCGCGCAATGTCGCCCGGGTGATGTCGGCGTCGTTCCACAGCCGGCTCTCGAAAAGCGCCACACCGGGCTGGCGGATCAACTGACGGAGCTCGTGCTCCATCGTCTGGTCGGTCGCCAGCACCAGCAGGCCGATCGCGGCTCGCCGGCCGATGCCCTCGTCCAGGCGGCAGGGCAGCACGCCCAGATCGACCATGCCCGGCATCGTCACGTCGTTCATGTGCGTTCCCTCCTAGGAAGAAGTCGTACCGTAGAGGCGCAAAGTGCGCAGAGACTCACCCTGGTGGCCATCCTATGCGGCGTGCGCAATTTCCTCTGCGCCTCTTCGGTTACACTTTCTTCTTTCTTTCTCAAATCAAGCCAGCCCCTCGACTGGGATCGCAGGCGGTCGCCCACCGATCAGGTCGGTGATCATCCGCGCTGTCCCGTGCGACATGGTCCAGCCGATATGCCCATGGCCGGTATTGTACCAAAGGTTCCGATGCGTCTTCCGGCCGACGATCGGCAGGTTATCCGGGGTCATCGGCCGCAGCCCGGCCCACATGTCCGCCCGGTCGTAGTCCGCTCCGTCCGGATAGAGCCCCTGCACCACGCTTTTCATGAAAGCGAAGTCCGAAGGCCTATGGCTCTTGTCCCACCCGGCGAATTCCGCGGTGGCGGTCACCCGCACCCGATTACCCATGCGCGAGACCGCGACAAGGTTGTTCTCGTCGATCGTGCTGATCGTGGGTGGCGCACGGTGGTTGCCGACGGGAATGGTCAACGAATATCCCTTGATCGGATAGATCGGCAGATCGACCCCCAGCCCGCGCGCGAGGATCGGGCTTTGGCACCCAAGCGCCATCACAAAGGCATCCGCACTCACCATTCCCTCGGTGGTACGCACCGCGCTGACCGTGTCGCCGGCCGTGTCGATGCCGGTGATTTCTACGCCAGTACGGATCTCCACGCCGCGCGCCCGACAGATCGCGGCGAGTCCGGCGGTGAATTTCTGACAGCTTCCGCTCTCGTCTGTCGGGCAGTGAATCGCTCCGGCAATCTCAGCCGCCGAGCCGGACAGCGCCGGCTCGATCTCCAGCATCTGCTGGCGGTCGAGCACGTGCAGCTCCTGCCCGTCCTCCGCAAGAAGTTGCATGTGCGCCACACCGGCATCGAGCGATTTCTGGTCGCGATAGAAATACAGGATGCCACGGTCGTTGCGGTCGTAATCGATCGTCTCGTTGGCCAGCGTTTCGTGCAGCACGCGCTGGGCATAGACCGCGATCTGGTGCTTGCGCAGCGTGTTGCGGCGGGCCTTCGTCTCGGTGCATTCGGCCAGGAACCTGAGCGACCAGCCCCAGAGCCGCGGGTCGAGCGACGGGCGGAACCGCAGCGCCTGGTTCTTCAGCACCAGCGACTTCAGCAGGATCATCGGCGCGCGCGGCGACGACCAGACGAAGGAATGGCCCGGCGCGATCATCCCCGCATTGCCCCAGCTCGTTTCCACCGCCACGTCCGGGTTGCGCTCCAGCAAAACGACGTCGTGGCCGTCCCGCTGGAGCTGATACGCCGTGGTGACGCCAACCACGCCGCCGCCCATCACCAGAATGCGCATCCCGCTTCCCCCCGGCGCAACGATTTCGGGCGATTGAGCGGCGCCGTCCGGCGCCCGTCAAGCCGGCGGTGGCAGGAACATGGGCAACGCAGCGAACGTTGCGAGAACCGGTGGAGAAGTTCCCTGTAGTTACGATGTCAACTTCGCTGTCGGAGCGAAGGTTCGCTCCGGTTGCCGAGAATGGAGGTTTGGTTATGTGACGCCGGTGGCGCGTAGTTGGCTCGCATGATCGCGGAAGTAACAGTCGATTCACGCATTTTTAACGGGCCGCGCAATAAATTGAGATGGAAATAAGTCGATAAATTAACTAATAACCCTGCGCGGCCGTGAAGATGCGATATAGGAACGTTGCGGTAGTTGATTGACGGGGGATCGACAAGGGTCGCTATGGACGCTGACGACAATCAGGCACCACATTTGCGACACTTCGTTCAGACGATTTCAAGTTGCGGGATCTGCCTGCTGAAGCCCGATGGCCGAATCGCGCAGTGGGATGCCGGCGCCGGGCGCCGCTATGGATATCGGGCTGAACCTCGATCGCAGCCCATGGGCGCGGGTCGCAACCTGTTCGCGCTGCGCAAGGACGGCAGCGAATTTCGGGTGGAGATTGGCCTGAACCCGATCGAGACCGACCAGGGCACAATGGTGCTGTCGGCCATCGTGGACATCTCGGATCGTAAGCAGAAGGAGGAGCGCATCACAGCGGCGCTCAAGGAAAACGAAATCTTGTTTGCCGAGGCCCACAACCGGGTCAAAAACAGCCTGCAGGTGGTGCATAGCCTGCTCGACCTGCAGTCGGGGCGTATTGCCGACCCCGTCGCGATAGAGATGTTGCGCGAAAGCCAGAACCGAATTAGATCGATGGCGCTGATCCATCAGAGGCCGTACGAGGCAAAGGACTTCGCACATCTCGACTTCAGGAACTTCCTTCAGACGATGGTGCCGACCCTTATGTCGTCCCACAGCATCGATCCACGCCGGATCGTTCCGAAAATCAGAGCCGAGGAAGTGCCGCTCCCGATCAGTGCCGCGGTGCCCTGCGGCCTCGTCATCAACGAACTGGTCTCCAATGTCCTGAGGCACGCGTTTCCGGAAAATCGCGGCGGCGAAGTCGAGGTCGACTTCGGACGCGGGTCGGGTAGTGAAGTCGTACTGTCCGTCAGCGATAACGGAATAGGCCTCCCGCACAGCTTCAACCTCCCGAGCACCTCCACACTGGGCATGCAGTTGCCAAGCCTGCTGGCAGACCAGCTTGGCGGGGAAATGAGCATCAGACCCGCAAATCCTATACGATTTTCACCCCGATTCACCATCGGGTGACGGTGGTCAGCATGATAAAAGGTCGTATCCTAGTAGTTGAAGACGAGCGGATCGTCGCGCTGAACCTGCGACAGCAGCTCACCAAGCTGGGCTACGAAGTCCCGGCGACGGCCACATCCGGCTTCGCGGCGCTGCGCCAGATCGAGGCTCTGCGTCCCGATCTCGTATTGATGGACATCAACATCGAAGGCGAGATCGACGGGATCGAGACCGCAGCCAGAATACCCGCCGAACTGGCGGTTCCGGTGATCTACCTGTCCGCCTACTCCGAAGAGCTGACCCTGGATCGCGCAAGGGCCACCACTCCTTATGGCTATCTTCTGAAACCCTTCTCCGAACGCGAGCTGCATGCCACTATCCAAATGGTGCTCGAGCGGCGCCGGGTAGATCTCGCACTGCAACAAAACGAACGACGTCTGGCGCAGTTGGTTGAGCAGCGTACGGAAGAGCTGCATGATCAGACCACCGAACGTTTGCGGGCAGAGCGTGCGCTGCAACACGCTCAGAAAATGGAGGCCGTTGGACAGCTTACCGGCGGCCTCGCGCATGATTTCAACAACCTGCTGACGGCGGTCGCCGGCTGCCTCGATTTGGTGCAAAAGTATACTGATGATCGCCGGGTAGACCGTTTGCTCGACACCGCCCGGCTGGCAGCAACGCGCGGGCAAAAGCTGATCTCCCAGCTTATTGCCTTTTCCCGCCAGCAGGTGCTGCGCCCGCAGGTGTCGCAGATCAATCCGCTGATAGCGGTATTCTACGATCTGTGGCAACAGGCGTGCGGCGAACTGGTCAGCTTCGAGGTCAAGCTTGAAGCCGGGCTTGGCATGGCCCACATCGACCCGGCGCAGCTCCAGTCGTCAATTCTGAATCTGGTGGTCAATGCCCGGGACGCGATGCCAGACGGCGGCCAGCTTACCATCGAGACGACCAATGCCGAGATCCGTCAGTCGGTGGACATTACGGGGGCGACGATAACCCCGGGTCGCTACGTCGGTATCAGTGTGCGCGACACCGGCCGCGGCATGGCTGCCGACGTGCTCAATAAGGCAATCGAGCCGTTCTTTACAACCAAGGAGGTGGGAAAGGGATCCGGCCTGGGGCTGAGCCAGGTCTATGGCTTCGTCCGTCAGTCCGGCGGCTACTTGCAGTTGGACAGCGAGCCGGGACGCGGAACGGCCGTCCATCTGCTGCTGCCGCGGGCAGAGTCAGCCGCCGCGGCAGCAGGTCCAGGTACCGCACGCGGCAAACCGGCGGTGCTGATCGTGGAAGACGATCCCGCCGTTCTCGAGGTCGCCGTCGAGATGCTGGCCGAGAGCGGGTATCAGATCTATACAGCCGAAGACGGCGCTCACGCCATGGAGCTGCTGCGGACCGACATTCCGATCGACGTTCTGTTCACCGACATTGTGATGCCACAGGGCGTCAACGGGGTGCAGCTCGCCAAGCGCGTGCAAAAGCTGCGACCTGATATCCGCGTCCTGCTGACCTCGGGCTATCCTCGCGATGCTCTGGAGGATGAACAAGGACTGGGCCAAGACCAGGAATTCCTGTCCAAGCCTTACCGAGCCGCCGCGTTGATCGACGCAATCAACCGAACCATGAAAAGGGCACTCTGATACCTGCCCCTGTGGGATCAGCCTGCAACAGACGCTACTCGGCCTAGCCCAGGCCGCCGGATAAAGCTGCCAGCTTGCTCTCCGATACGACGCGCTCGTGTCCGTCTCCCGCGTGCTTCACACGATACTGGTTGTCTTTGGTCTCGCTGGGCAACAGGCGCTGGATCTTGTATTTTCCCGGCGGGACATGCACGTCGCCGGGTCCCGGCAGGAAGCTGACCAACTGGCCGACCGCAAACTTGTGGCGGTTCATCGTTCCCTCCTGAATAGCCAGTGCTGCCGGCGGCAGCACTGGCTCGAAGCTCAGACAGCCTTCAGGTTGGTCGCCGAGGTCTTGCCCTGTTGGCCGCGCTCGACGTCGAAGCTGACCTTCTGGCCCTCATTGAGGCCAGTCAGGCCAGCACGCTCGACCGCTGAGATGTGGACGAAAACATCCTTCGACCCGTCATCCGGCTGGATGAAGCCGTACCCCTTTTGGGAATTGAACCATTTAACCGTGCCTTCCGACATCCTAGCTTTCTCCATGCAACCCGGCGATCCACACCACGTGGACTTTTCAAATTGGGAACACCGAAGCGCGACGAGGTCGCAGAGGCAAGGTACGACTGACCCACGCTTGAAAAGCGCCGTGCGCCACATATAGGCACACGGGAGCCGCTTTGCGAGCAAATTCCTCGGGTCAGGCGACCGCGCTTGTCGGCCCGTGCTCGGACTGCGTGACGCGCGCCTTCCCTTCGAGCAACGCTTGATTGATCTGCTCGATGGCCTCCACCTTGGCGGTTCGGTTGACGGCGGCGAACTCGGACGCAAGTCGATCAAGCGCAAGCTCGAACAGATTGCGCTGGCTGAAGCTGCTGCCAGAGCCGTCGGCGGCAGTCTGCAGGTCCCGAACCACCTCGGCCAGTGCCCC
>Ga0335074_10012071_pt1 | contig 12100 bp, 10 predicted proteins | sample Lox_Sample_23_FD_206715 | JGI IMG/M metagenome (GOLD analysis project Ga0335074, IMG submission 206715) | Soil microbial communities from Loxahatchee National Wildlife Refuge, Florida, United States - Lox_Sample_2.3 | ecosystem: Environmental > Terrestrial > Soil > Wetlands | place: USA...
TGAAAACGCCCCGGAGTTCGTAAAAAAATACGTAAATTACGGGGCCAGCGTGCGCGCGGCACAATTCATCGTGCTTGCAGCCAAGGCGAGGGCGCTTTCGCATAAGCGGTATCACGTTACCTATGACGACATCTCGTCGGTCGTGAAGCCCGTGCTGCGTCACCGCATTCTGCTGAACTTCCATGCCGAGTCCGACCGTATCGATACCGATGAGGTCATCAACCGGCTGATCGCATCTGTTCCGCGGCCCAAGGAGAACTGATGCAGAGATTCCTCGATCCCGACGTATTGGCGAGCATCTCCTCGCTCGACCTGCTGGCGAAAACGGTTGTTGATGGCTTCGTTGCCGGTCTGCATCGCTCGCCGGACTTCGGGTTCAGCCAGGAGTTCGCCGAGTATCGCGCCTACACGCCGGGCGACGATCTGCGCCATGTGGATTGGAACCTGTTTGCGCGCACAGAGCGCTGCTATCTGAAGCGCTACCGCGGCGAAACCAACAGCCAGCTCACGATCCTGCTCGACGCAAGCAATTCGATGCAGTACACGTCCGGCCCGCCGGCGAAGATGGACTACGCGCGATATATTGCGGCGTCGCTCTTTTATCTGGCCATTCACAGCCAGCGCGACGCGGCCGGCCTCATTGTTTTCGACGACGAAGTGCGCGACTATATCCGCCCGTCGACCCGGCCCGGCCAGCTTGCCCGCCTTTTCGCAGGCCTGGAACGAGCTGAGCCGCAGGCGCGCACCGATTTTGCCAAGCCTCTGCGGCATTTTCAGAATTTTCTCCATAGGCGAGGAATCGCGATTATGATCTCCGATTTCTACGAGAACCCTGCAACGATCATCGACACAATCGCGCCGCTCCATTTCCACGGTCATGAAGTGGTCCTGTTCCACATCCTCGATCCGCAAGAGATCCGGCCGGTGATGAAAGGCTCTTCCATCGTGGTCGATATGGAAACCGACCAGAAATTCGAGGTCGTGCCCGAATACGTGAAAACCACTTATCGCACCAAAGTAGATGCGCACATCGAAGAACTCCGTGCGCGCGCGGTCGGCGCGGGGATGGATTATCAACTGATTTTGACGAACCAACCTCTGGATCTGACGCTGCGCGAGTATCTGACTCTGCGGCAGGCAGGTAACTGATGGGCTTTCTCGCACCATGGTTTCTCGGTGGTCTGGCGGCGCTTGGCGTGCCGGTTCTTGTGCATCTTCTGCGCAAACACGTCACCATTCCGCGCCCTGTCAGTTCGCTCATGTTCTACGAGCGCGGCACGCAAAGCTCCACGCGCCACCGCCGCTTGCGCTACCTTGTGTTGTTCGCCCTGCGATTCGCCCTGATTCTGCTTGCCGCTCTGGCATTCGCAAATCCTTTTGTGCGCCGCGCCAATGGCGGCGCAAATGACAGAATGCTTCTGATTGTGCTCGACAATTCGTTCAGCATGCGCGCCGGCACGCGATTCGCCGACGCCAGGCAGCAAGCCCTTACCACGCTGGCGGCCAAACCTGCGGCGCAAAGGGCCCAGATCGTGGCTCTGGGCGGCGAATTGGAAGCTCTGACGCAGCCCATCTCCGACGGGACGCAGCTACGCGCCGCGCTTGAAAGCATTCAACCCGGCGATGGGCATGCCACCTTCGGCGAACTGGTCCGCTATGTCCGAACGATGAGCCAAAACGTCCACACTCCCATCGATCTTCACTTGTTTAGCGACATGCAGCATTCGGCCATGCCTGCGAACTTTGCCGACCTGGTTCTGCCGCAGAACGTAAAGCTGGTGCCGCATTCCATTGCGCCCGGCGCCGCACCGGCCAACTGGACGGTCGAAAGCGTGAATGCTCCTGCCGAACTGTCCGACCCAAAGGATGCAAAGCGGTCGCGCGTCGAAGCGGTCGTTGCGGGATTTGGGACCCCCGCGGCCGTTAAAACCATCTCTCTGATGATCAACGGCAAGATCGTCGCGTCGCACAAAGTCAGTATTCCGGCCAATGGACGCGCGAAGGTTGAGTTTGCGCCGCTCGACGTTGGCTATGGCTTCAACCGCTGCGAGGTGCGGATTGACGGGGGCGATGCGTTCCCTGCTGATGACGCCAGTGTCTTCTCCGTACGCCGATCGGATCCTGAGCGGGTGCTCTTTGTGCATAATGAGGGCGATTCCCGATCCACGATTTACTTCAGCGCAGCGCTTGATGCCGCGGCGCACGCGTCGTTTGTCATGCAATCAGTGGCCGCGAACCAATCCACCGATCTTGATCCCACGAAGTTCGCGTTTGTCGTGCTTTCCGACACCATGGCGCTGCCGTCGATCTTCGATCACGCGCTTTCTGCCTACGTAGCGAAGGGCGGCAGCGTACTCATCACGCTGGGAACGTCTGCCGCACATCGGCGAATTCCCTTATGGGGCGGGAACGCTCTCGATGGACACGATTACGCGCGCTCAGGACAACCCGCTTCCGTCGCGCAAGTCGATTTCAGTTATCCGCCGCTGGCACAGGCCCAACCGGCCGGCGATAACGGAGGCTGGAGCGAGGTGAAGGTTTTGTACGCAGTTGTTGTCGACCCGGCGCAAGCCCGCATTGCCGCGCGCCTGGCTGACGGCACACCGCTGCTGCTCGAAAAGCAAATCGGCGAAGGCCGTGTCGTGCTGCTCGCCTCCGGTCTCGACAACCTGACGAACGATCTGCCGCTGCATCCAGTCTTCGTCGCATTTGTGGATCACTCCGCACACTATCTCTCGGGCAGCGACCAGTTGAGCGGATCGAAACTCGTGGACTCGTATGTGCAACTGCGTGCTGGAGCCGAAGCAGCGGACACGGCCGGTACCGTCGAAGTGGTGGACCCGGATGGACACAGGCCGCTATCGCTAAGCGAAGCACGCACCGCGCAGTCCTTGCGCTTGCGACGGACCGGCTTCTACCAGATTCACTTTGCGAATGGGCGCGATGCGGTCATCGGAGTGAACCCTGACCGCCTGGAGTCCGATCTGCAGCCCATCCCGGCGGATCTTCTCGCGCTCTGGAGCGGAAGTTCCGGCAACTCGCTGCCCCAGCCCGGTGTCCCCGCATCCGATCAAGCACAAACTCGGACCGTCAGTTTCTGGTGGTATCTCATGCTGCTTGTTTTGCTGGCTGCGCTGGCGCAGATCGCGGTCGCCGGCGCATACCTGGGCACGCAGCGGGAGGAAGTATGAAAAACTCGAGTGAGCTCACTCGGTTTATTGAAGCGACACGACATAGGCTGCGCCTGCGCGCGTGGCTGCAGGGCGCGGCCGTTTTCGCGGGTGCGGCTCTCAGCGTGACCGTCGTTCTCGTCCTCGTGCTCAACTCCCTGGCATTTCCCGCGCAAGGCGTGCTTGTGGGGCGCTGGTTGATCCTTCTTGCCCTGGCCGCCGCTGTGATTCTCGGCCTTGCACTCCCGCTTGCGCGGCTTACCCACGCGCGTGCCGTTCGCCTGGCCGAAAATGCAAATCCTGATCTCGAGCAGCGCCTGACCACCTTTTACGAAACCTCCGCAAAACGCGCCGATCCGTTCCTGGAATTGCTCGCGGGCGATACGCTGGCTTACGCGCGCCAATCGAGTGCTTCTCTTCTGGTTCCCAGCAACCGGCTGTTCGCGCTCGGCGGCGCAGCGGCTGGTTGCGCCGGCGCTTTGCTTTGGCTGATCGCGGCCGGACCGGGATTCATCGGCTACGGCGCGTCGCTCATCTGGACGGGGGCGAAAAAGGACGCAACTCCGCTTTACAGCATCGCCGTTACGCCTGGCAACATCACCGTGCGTCGAAACAGCGATCAGCTCATTACCGCTCATGTCTCGGGGATGAAGCCCGACAAAGCACAACTCTTCGCGCGCTATCAGAGCACGGCTGGCTGGGAGCGCGTTTCTATGCAAATGGCGCCCGACGCCGGCAGCGGAGCGGGTTTCCAGTTTGTGCTCGCCGGGTTGCCGGAAAACGTTGAGTACTACGTCACCGCCGGACCATTGGTTTCGCAGCACTACAAAGTTCGCGTTGTCGATCTGCCATCCGTCAAGGAGATTCGCGTCACGTATCACTACCCGGCCTGGACAGGAATGAAGCCGGTGACGGAAGAGCATTCGGGCGATCTACGCGCAATTGAAGGTACCGACGCACAAATCGACGTGGAAATGGACCGTCAGTTACACGACGGTCAGCTTTCCCTGGGCGGCGGCCAGACTATTCATTTGACCGGAGGCGCCGCGAACGAGTACCGGGGCACGATCCACATGGAGAACGATGGCGCCTACCACGTTGCCGCGGTCTTTGACGGGCAGCCGGTTCGCCTTTCCGAGGACTACTTCATCGCGACAGACAAGGCGATGCCTCCGCAGGTCGCGATCGACCGCCCTGCAGGCGACTATCGCGCCAGCCCGATCGAAGAGGTGACGGTCGGCGTCAAGGCGGCCGATGACTTCGGGCTGCGCGATATGCACCTGCACTACTCGGTGAATGGCGGGCCCGACCACGACATAAGCCTGCTGAAGACGCCCGGCGCAAAGACAGCAGATGGCGATTACCTGCTGTCACTGGAAGACTTCAGGCTTGCGCCCGGCGACATTATCAGCGTTTACGCCACGGCGCGCGACGGCCACGCAGACGCACGCACCGACATCAGCTTCATTCAGGTCGATCCTTTCGAGCGCGAGTTCTCGCAATCGCAGCAGAGCGGTGGAGGCGGGAGCAGCAGCGGAAACTCCGGCGATCAAACGGAGATTTCAAAGCGGGAAAAGGAGTTGATTGCCGCAACGTGGAAGCAGTTGAACGACAAGACTGCCACAGCGAAGGATGCTGCCGCCCAGGGCCAGTTTCTTTCCGATGCGCAGCAGAAGTTGCGCGACCAGGTGAATGCGCTCTCGCTTCGCATGCAGAGCCGCGACATCTCAGAGGCCAACGAGGAGTTCACCGATTTCGACAAGGACATGCAAGCCGCGGCCGCTGTCATGGCGCCTTCGGCGGACAAACTAAAGGCGACGCAGTGGAAAGACGCATTGCCGCTGGAACAGAAAGCGCTGCAGAATCTGTTGCGAGCTGAAGCTACATTTCGCCAGATTGAGGTCGCGTTCGGCCAACGCGGAGGCGGAGGTGGAGGCGGGGGCAGCACTGGCCGCGATCTGGCCAGTCTCTTCGACCTGGAATTGGACACCGAAAAAAACCAGTATGAGACGGCACAGACTGCCTCGCCTGCCGAGCAACATGAGAAACAGATTGAAGATGCGCTTGAAAAACTCGACGCGCTGGCCAAGCGGCAGCAGGAATTAGCGAGCCAGGCGCAGAATCCACAGCAAAGCTTCCAGGAGCGGTGGCAACAGGAGATGCTGCGGCGCGAAGCTGAGCAACTGCAGCGGCAGATGGAGCAGTTGGCGCGCAACGGACAGCAAGGCCAGCAAGGATCCAGTGATTCGAGTGCATCGCCGTCCGATCAGTCAGGATCACAAGAGCAAGCCTCTTCATCACAGGCCGCGGGTCAGGGGCAATCTGACTCCGGGCCGTCGCGCCCACGGGGCGGAGGCCAATCTTCCGGTCCGCCTTCCGGCCAGGCGCAGGATCAGCGGATGGAACAGGCGTTGAATCGGGTGCAGCAGGCGACTGACATCATGCGCCGCAATGGCGCCGCACAGCAAAGCTCCGATGCCGCACGGCAAGCCGCCGATCGTCTTCATGATGCGGCCAATTTGCTGGCCAGCACGCAGCAGCAGCTCGCATCAGGAAAAGTGGATTCGCTCGCACGGGAGGCCAACCGCCTGACGCAGGAAGAAAGCGCGCAGGCCGAAAGCATCAACAAACTGGCCAGCCAGTCGGCTGATGCAAATGGGGCAGACCCATCCGCAGGCTCCGCCGATTCCGGGAACTCCGATCTCCAGGGCATGATGGCACGCCTTCACCAGCGCGATGAGCTGGCTCAGCAGCGCCAGCAGCTATCCGATGATCTCTCTGGCTTGCAGAGGAACATGCGCGACGCCGCGCGCGATATGGCTCCCAACGAACCGGCCGCCGCGCAAAAACTCCGCGATGCACTCACTGAGATGGATGAGTCGGACCTGGACAACCATGTGCAGCGCACCGCAGACTGGCTGCGCCGCGGCGTCAATCCAAATTCAAACGGCACAGAAAATGAAATAGCGCAGGGACTCGCCAAGCTGAGCCAGCAATTGCAGCAGGCTCGGGAGGCGATGCGTCAGTCGAAACCTGGGCAGGGAAACCAAGGCCAGGCCGACGATTCGGCCGCGCTTAATCAGCTGGAACGCTTGCGCAGTCAGCTTGAAGGATTCGGACGCGGGCAGAATGGTGACAACAATCGGCAGGGAGGAGAAGGAGGGACGGACGGCGGCAGAAGCCGACAATCGAGCAATCGGAGCAGCGCTAATGGCCAGGAAAGTGGCGCAGAGCCGCGGGGCGGAGAGCCACGAGACTGGGCGGCAGGCCAGCAGCCGCTTTCTCGCTCCGGCCAGCGCGGTGGAAATGGCGCACAGCCTGACGGTGAACCCTCGAACCGCAGCAATGTCGGCGTCGGCGGCGACACTCGTGCCGGTGGCGGCGGGGCCAACGGCACAATCTGGGGCAACTTCGATACCGGCAACAACACGCCGCGCTATCGCGGGCAACATGATGCGGCGCCCAATGACGCGTCGGGAAACCCGGGCGATACCGAGGGCTTCATCAATCAGCGCATGCGCGAATTAAGCCAGCTCCACCAGATGGTCCGCAACGATCCTCAGGCCGCAAAGGATGTTGCCGATCTTATGCGGCAGATGCAAAATCTCGATCCAAGCCGGTTTGCTGGTAATCCAGCAATGGTCGAGCAGATGCACCAGGAGATTCTCAACGCCGTCGACAAGCTCGAGCTGCAACTGGAGCGCGATGGCGCATCATCGAAAGCGCGCACCGGCAAGCCCGACTCCGTCCCCGCAGGCTATCAGGACTCGGTGGCCGAGTATTATCGGCGCTTGAGCAAAAATCCGTAGTCGTACGATTTTCGGCTTCAGGACAGTGCCATCCGGAAAGTCTGAATATCTGCGCTGTTTTCCAGAGAGAACTGACTCCGCGCCGCCACGCGAATCGGCCCGAACGACGCTTGGTGAAGTGGTGACCCCGGGCTGATTCGAACAGCCGACACGCAGTTTAGGAAACTGCTGCTCTATCCATCTGAGCTACGGGGCCACTTTAACTTCAATGCTTCAATGATATACAGCTTTGCTGCGTCTTTTTCCCTCACCCCTCACTCTCACCGCATAGCAATTCGGGGGAGACGACATCTGCAGCAAAAATAAGCAGACAATGAAAAGGGTAGCATCGGGAAGGCGCGGACGTCACGATGCCAAGAAGCAGCAGTATATTCCTGGAGAAGACCTCGATGGCTGTTCGATCCTGCGAGCGCAATTCGCGGGGGATGAGCGCGTTGGCCTGTTAGCAACAATCGGCGGCAATCATTTATAAAGTAACTCGACAGGTGAGTACGGCCTTGCATTTCCAAATAATTTCGCGCGCTCAGCGATAGCCATCATGACGTGGACAATGAAGCCTGTGCCGAAGGGGCGATTTCCGGGGTAATTTCCGGGCTCGGCTATATGACACGGTATCTTGCTTGCCTGATATCTCCGATGTCCCACGATATTTCAGTAGCTTCTGAAAGCTCATCGACATCAAGCCTGATTATCGCGCAGAAGGGGACGGATACTCTTCTGAGAAATTGCACTCTTTCTGCGGGCACTCCCAGATTTCCACCTTCTGCGAGCGATCCACCTCCGCGAGATAGAGGACGGCTCCACATCGGGGACATATGCGAGTTGAAGTCCGCGAACCATCAAACTGGCCTTCGGTCCGATCCGAATAGCCGTTGGAATCACGGAAAACCCGCGTGCAATCTCGCCGCTCACATGCATGGTAGGAGCGAACGTCTTCCGAGTCTTCCTCCAGCATCACGCGACGCATGGGGACATGATGCACATCGCATAACGGAGAGAATTGCTGCTTGGACATCATCGGCGAGACTCTCGTTCATCACGGCGCTGCTCGTTCAGGGGAACCGGCGTTTGCGAACGGTTTGGATAGGGGCTGGCAGATTACGCTGGTCTCACCAGGGTGAGGTTCTTTCGCGCACGGTTATGCTCAAGATTCATCGTGCGGAAGGAGCGTGGAAGGTCTTTCTCCTCGTATTCAACGCCCGATGCCACGAGTTGCAGAGCAGTTTTCTCAAGTGGGGCCCTCTTCGCCAGCATTCTGCTTTTGGCCTCCTCGCGCTCCGTGGATGAGGCAAACTCGACAAACTTGTCGAGGTAAGCAAGCTTGCGGTCATATAGGTCAATCTCCTGATGAAGCTCGCGCAGGAAGTACTTATCATGCCGGAGAAAAGGCTTACTCATGAACCCCTCCTTTAAAACGAAAAAGGGCGATCTAGATGATCGCCCCCGTTCGATAGTTTGTTTGTTTTTCAGGCGATCCGTACGTCTTCAGCCTGAAGGCCTTTGGGGCCTTTTACGACATTGAATGTGACGGCCTGGCCTTCCTGCAGGCTCTTGAAGCCCTCGCTCTGGATTGCCGAGAAATGCACGAACACATCCTCGCCGCCGGAACGGCTCAAAAAGCCGAATCCCTTCGCGTCATTGAACCACTTCACTGTTCCTTGTTCCATTGAACTTGTTCCTTTGAATAGATGTACCGCCGAACTCAATTTGGAGTTGATTGCGAGTAAGGCCGGGAAGCGGAACAAGCAAGAAAATCCAGATCGGATTCTTCGATCTGTAATAAGTGTACACCCAGATGACTACAAATACTGGCGCGGAAAACATTTATTCCTCAATGGTCGAACGCGCTTTGTGGAAGATGTATGCAATCAGCCGTTTGCAGTAGCTACTCCGTGCGCCAGATTCGCTGCCATTCTTGCCGAATGCCTTACTTGCTAACGGCTGCGCCTGCGATCTCCCCGGCCGCCAGTGTCTCTCTTTCTACTCCTGAAGCAATCTTGGCAATATACGGGCCGGTCGCCACGCGGCTCAAACGGTACCGTGGTCTGCTTCCCGCAGGCGGAACAGGTGACTGTCGTGCCTTGTGATTCATTCCGGTAGTATCCTCCGCCACCGGCCTGCTCGTTTTTCTTTGCCATGCGGCACGCCTTGCAGCGCTTGGGAGCCGAATAGCCGCGTTCCTGGAAAAACGTCTGATCTTCGCTTGAAAACGTGAATTCCTGTCCACAGTCGCTACAGGTCAATTGCAGATTCTCTGTCATAAGACCCTTTCACCTACTCTTTCACTCTACGCCGTGCCGCCGGGATATGGTTGATGGCCACATTAGATTAGGTAAAACGGCGCCGGCAGCGTATGCTTGGCAAAGAGGCGATCGACAATCCAATCTTCTTCGATCTTCGGCCCTCCTCGACATCCTCTGCACCCGTCCTGCACGGAACGCCGTGAATTCACAGTGATGCCACGGGTGTGTGAGTCCGAGCCTGGCTTCAGCTCTAAAACGCTCCATACCGGGAATTGAGGCAATCATGCGATCGGAACTGGTATACGAAGCCGGACTCAAAATCGAGAACCGCTTTCTTCTGGCTACAACAACGATGCAGGCAACCCGAAAACTGCACGTGAACTCGACACGAACGGAAGACACTGTCAACCGAGTGCTCGCCGAAGTTGCGGGTGGAACACGCATCCATGGGAAGCTACCCGAGGTCGTACCGCCTGCGGTAATTGATGAGTTGCTAATCACACCTGCCTGATCAGCAAGAACGGCTAGGCGGGGGAGATACTGATCTTAAGCGGCTTTTCCAATACCCAAAAGCGCCTTGTGCGCCCACGGCACGGGTACTTTATTCGGATTCTGCGCTAAGTCTCCTCTCGGGCGAGTCTTCGCAATGCTCCGCACGCAAACGGATTCGGGCGTATGCTCAAGTAAGCAGCATTCGCTTTCTCGCCTCAGGCATTCCAGGCTTCGCTTCAGACGAGCACTTTTCAAGCACGCAACCGAACGACTGGAGTTGTCATGAGTCTGCATAAACAAAGCGATGTAAAGAATCATCTATCTCCCCGCTACCGCACCAAGATACATCTTTGCAAGCCCATATCCGGCGCAGTCGGTCTTTCCGTAGGCGAACCGGATGCAATCAAGGTAATTCCATTGGGTTTCGCAGAGGATTTCCTTGCGGAACATTCGTGGTCCGGCGTAGTCCCCGCATCGACCGGTCTTATAACCGGTTCCATCAGTCCGCAGGCGACAGCGGTATCGACGAACGCGCGGGCGTGAACCCGCAACCCGTCTTTCTGCGCAAGACGCGCAGGACGCGGCTTATCGAGCTTTGGGGTCAGCGTTGAAGGGGTTGCGAAACGGTTCAACGCTGCCAAGCCCGGTTCTTTTCAGGTCGCAAAGGATCCGGCTTCCAGATCGCGGCAGTGATCGTGCAGCCCCACCAAATTCAGCACGATGCTTTTCCCGGAAGATTCCGTCCAGCGCATACCGCGCTGCTATCGTTTGGTGTGCCGTTCAGCGTAGAAACGCAAACCCAGGAAAGAACGTAGAGTGAGACGAGTGAGGGCCGATTGAACTGTACTCCCAATGCGAGCCATCCGCGCCACAATGTATTCGCCTTTGCGACGCGAGTGGTTGCCGGACTTGGTCGCATCCTGCTAACGTTGACGGCCATTCTGCTGATAACCACGCCCCTGACCCAGCGCATCTGGACTTGGGATCATTTTCTGCGCGGCGGTCAGGACTATGAATCCAGCGCCCTCCTGGTACTGGCATTCCTCTGCATGGTGCTGGTGCTCGCTCAACATTTCAAGCAGGCTGTGAGCTTGTTATTTGCAGCCCGGCATTACTCTTCATTTCTCTCCCGTGATCTGCTGTTGGCCAGGATGGCGCTCGTTGGAGCATTCTCGATCTCTCATTCTGAACTCGGGACCAGTCCGGGTTTAGAGATGTGCAGTCTTCCCCTTCAAATCTGATTCATTCCCTCTCCAGGAAACTTTGTATGGCGACTGACCTCAGAGTCGCCTGCGCCCCATTGATATCGACTCAACCTTGTTACGTCTGATACGGAGAGGTCATGAAAAAATCAGAAGTCCTTCACGCCTGGGCCAGGATATTGGCCGGCCGCGCGCCTTCGCTTTCAATCGAAATCACGAAAGAATGCCCTTTGCGATGCCCAGGATGCTACGCCTTCGATGCTGCGCATCTCGGAGGAGTCACGCAGTTGCGTCAGCTCTCCGACTACAAAGGGGAAGAACTTGTCGAAAAAGTGCTTGCGTTGATCGATGAACGCAGGCCGCTCCATGTTTCTATTGTGGGCGGGGACCCGCTGGTGCGGTATCGCGAACTTGAATCGCTGTTGCCGCAGATCGAGAGCCGTGGTGTGCATACGCAGGTCGTTACCAGCGCTTTCAGGAAGATTCCGGGCGCGTGGAAGGAATTCAGGAAACTGAATGTCGTGGTATCGGTCGATGGCCTTCAGCCGGAGCATGACGCGCGACGCAAGCCAGCGACCTATGAGCGCATCCTTCAGAACATCGAAGAGGCCAGGGTGACCATTCATTGCACGATCACGTCGCAGATAGCGGAGCGTCCCGATTATCTCGACGAATTCCTTTGCTTTTGGACCAGCCGACTGCAAGTTGCCAAGGTGTGGTTCAGCATTTTCACTCCTCAGAGCGGCGCCACCGACCTAGAGATCCTGACAGCTTCGCAAAGGGCGTCCACTATTGCTGAACTGCATGGCTTACGGCTGAGATACCCCAAGCTTGACTTACCGGAGGCAGTGATTCGGGAGATGCAGGCCCCTCCGAGAAATCCGGACGAATGCATCTTTGCAAGAACCACGGAGATTATTTCTGCGGATCTCAGAACGCAAATCACACCCTGCCAGTTTGGCGGAGTCCCAGATTGCGAACGATGTGGCTGCATCGCTTCGATGGGGTTAGCCGCAGTCGGCCATTACCGCGTGGCGGGCCGACTCACCGCCGGTCAGATTTTTATGGCATCGGATCGGTTGGGCAAGAAATGGAGAATTTTTCGCAGATCCCTTTCACGCCGGTCCGCGATTCAGGAGAATCTTTCGCCGTTCAATATTCTTGAACCATAGTGATCGAGAGCA
>Ga0335074_10012072_pt1 | contig 12100 bp, 5 predicted proteins | sample Lox_Sample_23_FD_206715 | JGI IMG/M metagenome (GOLD analysis project Ga0335074, IMG submission 206715) | Soil microbial communities from Loxahatchee National Wildlife Refuge, Florida, United States - Lox_Sample_2.3 | ecosystem: Environmental > Terrestrial > Soil > Wetlands | place: USA: Florida...
CGAAGCGCTGGTGGGGCGCATGGTGACGGAGTTGATGGATGCGACGGGAACGGCTGCGTTCCAGGATTGCCTGAATACGCTGGAGAGCGAGGAAGAGTGGCACGGGGCGCTGCCTCTGCGGCGCAGTGACGGCGTGTATCGCCGCATCGCGGTGCACAGCCGACGCATGCAACTGCCGGGCGAAATGCCGTTTGTGCTCAACCATGGCATGGACGTGACAGAACAGTACGAAGCCGAGGAGGCGCTGCACCTGGCTACGCGGCAGCGCGAGCTCATTTTGCAATCGGTGGACGACGGCATCTGCGGAATCGATCTTGACGGCAAAATCACTTTCATCAACGAGGCCGGAGCGCACCTGCTGGGTTACGCGCCGGAGCAGCTGACGGGCCGCGACCTGCACGAGCTCATCCACCACAGCCATGCGGACGGCTCGGCGTATTCGCGGTCAACCAGCCCCATTCTGCAGGCGCTGCGCCGCTCCGACACGATACGCATGCGCAACGAGGTTTTCTGGCGCAAGGATGGCTCTTCGATTCCGGTGGAATACAGCGCGAATCCACTGGTGGATGAAGGCCGCATCTCCGGAATGGTGTTGGCCTTTCAGGATGTGGGCGAGCGAAGGCGCCTGGAAAGAATGAAGGACGAGTTCATCTCCACGGTGAGCCACGAACTGCGTACGCCGCTCACTTCGCTGCGCGCATCGCTGGGATTGATTCAATCGGGTTCACTGGACAAGCGGCCGGAGAAGCAAAAGCAGATGCTTGACCTGGCGATTGGCAACAACGACCGGCTGATCCGGCTGGTGAACGACATTCTGGATTTCGACGGGGCGGAAAAACGGCGGCTGCCGCTCAAACGCGAGCCGGTGGAGGCAATCGACCTGCTGCGGCGCGCCGCCGACGTTGCCCATAACGCGGCCACGCAGGCGCGTATCGAGTTCCGCATCGAGGCTGATGCGGCGCCCGTATTTGCCGACACAGAACGCGTGTTGCAGGTGCTGAACGAGCTGGTTGCCAACGCTATCAAGTTCTCGCCGGAGGAAACGATCATTCATTTGAGCGCGAAGAACATGGACGATAATTCGGACTTCATTGCGGCAGGCGATTCCAGAACCCGAGAAGTGTGTTTCTGCGTCGAGGATCAGGGGCGCGGAATCGCCCGGGAGAAACTGGAGCGCATCTTTGAGCGCTTCCAGCAGGGCGACGCATCGGATTCGCGGGCGCTGGGCGGGACCGGACTGGGACTGGCGCTGTGCCGCGGCATCGTGGAGCAGCACGGCGGGCGCATCTGGGCCGAGAGCGAACTGGGCAGGGGAAGCAGGTTCCTGTTTACGCTGCCGGCGGCAACTGCATAGGGGCAGCGGTCGCGTTCCCTACCGCGTCGCGTTTCACATCACTTCATCAGGGGGCGGCGCGAGCGCCTGCTTTACTTTTTCCAGAGCGTCGTATGCCGCACGCAGCTCATTGTCGGCTTTCATCCATTCTTCACCCGCTCTGCTTCGCGCTTCCTGGGCGTCCTCATAAGCTTTTTTTACTTCGGGACTGAAAGTCTGGATCACTTCGTTCTTGGCCTTATGAGCCGCATCACAGGCCTCAATTTCGTCCGTCTCCGCAAGCATCAGGTTCTGCTCGTTCTCCTTGCTCGGAGTCGTCTCCTGGGTAGTCGCCGCGTTCTCCTTCACCGCCCTCGCCTTCTCCAGCTTGTCTTCAGCGTCTTTCAAGTTTTGCTGAAGGTCCTCCGGAGCTTCGCTCAAGCCGGAATTGAAGGCTGCATTCACCACCTTGTCCGCCGCGTCCATCTTTTCGAGCGCTGCCTTATCCTTTACCTTCGCGTCGTCCAGGCGCTTGGTTGCCTGGTTCAGTTCTGTGGTATCCGGTTTTGGCGGGCTCGGACTATTGTCCTTCACTTCGTTGTTCTGCGGAGCGGATTTTGGCGGTATCAGGTCGCCGATGGCGCTCTCGAGGCAAGGCGTTGTAGTTGGCGTTCCGCCGGTGGGTGTGTGTGCGGATGAAGCGGGAGCGGCGCCCGAAAACGGGCTGCCGCCGGGGCAGGTGGTCATGAACGACGAGTTGCTGAAAGCCGCCGGATCGTAATTCACGCTGAAGGGCGAAAACCAATTCGTGCCCAGTGTTCCGGGCAGGGGGCCTGAGGATCCCCCAGGCGTCGATGTGCCGGGAGCAATGCCGACGCCGATCTCGGGATCGAGATAGGCGCGGGCCACACCGTTGATGGTGAAGCTGCCCTTTACGAGGGCTGTGACCCCGCCGTCGGTGGCTTCTGGCTGGTTTGCCCTTGGCCCCCTTGTCCTTGTGCGCTGCCGCCGGATGCGGTCGGTGCGCCGGGCGACTGCGCCGCACAGGCCTGCGAAGACGTTGCTATGGTCAGCGCGGCCAGGAAAATGGCCGCAACGATGCAACATGGGATGCGAAGCATGAGAAACCTCCGGGGACGTCAAGAAGCAGTAGCATGGGCCCATTGATGCCGATGATTTAGAGAAAAGCGGGAAGAAGATTGGAAGCCGGAAGGCTCGCGGGCGTCGCGGCTTTCGTTGCCGGACTGACCGTTCGAGAAGCGGGAACGGAGTAATCGCAAGCCTAAACCTTCAATACGATGGCTGGATGGTGTCAATTCCCGAATTCTGTGTCTATGGAAAATCAGCGCTTGAATTGGGGCCGGTTCCCCGGCTACCAGCCATCTCGAAGCCTCCGCACCAGGGCATGAGACAATGCCATCGGCGGCATTCCCCGCGCTGAATCCATCACGGCAGGCAAATTTTCATGGGCGTATCCACACGCGTTTTGAATTTGTGTTTCGGACGCCCGCTGGCGACCAGCGAGGAGCGCGCAGAGCACATCGGCCCGCTGGCCGGGATTCCTGTCTTCGGGCTCGACGCGTTGAGCTCAGCCGCGTACGGTCCTGAAGCTGCTCTGACCCTGCTGATTCCGCTGGGCCTGGTGGGCGTGCGATACATCGTGCCCGTCAGCACGGCGATCGTGATTCTGCTGGCCATCGTCTATTTCAGTTACCGGCAGACGATTGAGGCATATCCGCACGGGGGTGGGTCCTACACCGTGGCCAGCCAGAACCTGGGCGAAGGCGCCGGACTGCTGGCCGCAGCGGCACTGATGATCGACTACATTCTCACCGCGTCGGTGGGCATTTCCGCCGGGGTTGGCGCGCTGATTTCGGCCCTGCCCAGCCTGCAGCCGCACACGCTGGAGCTTTGCCTGGCGGCGCTCGCGATTCTCACCATCGTGAACATGCGTGGCGTGCACGACACCGGGGTGGTGTTCATGATTCCCACTTATCTGTTTACGGCTACGCTGCTCATCGTGATCGCTGTGGGTGGATGGCAAACGGTGCACGCAGCGGGACATCCTCATCCGCTGACGCCTATGCCGCGCGTGCCCACCGCGGCCATCACATTGGCCGGCTTTGCCGGCTGGTGGCTGCTGCTGAAGGTCTTTTCCTCCGGCTGCACGGCCATGACCGGCGTTGAGGCAGTGAGCAACGGCGTGATGGCCTTCCGCGAGCCGACGCGCAAGAACGCCAAGGCGACGCTGACCATTATCATCGCTCTGCTGGCCATTCTGCTGGCCGGCATCGCGCTGCTGTGCCGCGCGTATGGCATTGCCGCCACCGACCCCGGCAGCCCCGGTTACGAGAGCGTGCTCTCCATGCTGACGCGTGCGGTGATGGGCCACGGGTGGTTCTACTACCTCACCATAGCTTCAGTATTGTTGGTGCTGGTGCTCTCAGCCAACACGGCGTTTGCCGATTTTCCGCGTCTCACCCGCGCCATTGCGGTTGATGGCTACATGCCGCGCATCTTTCTCATCCGCGGCCGGCGCCTGCTTTACTCCTGGGGGATCTATGTGCTGGTAGCGCTGACGGCGCTGCTGCTGATTATCTTTCGGGGCGTCACCGACCGGCTCATTCCCCTTTTCGCCATCGGCGCGTTCATGGCCTTCACGCTGTCGCAGGCGGGGATGGTAATGCACTGGAGACGACAAGGCAACGCGCCGGTGCGCACAATTGTGAACGGCGTTGGCGCGGTAGCCACCGGCATCACCACCCTGATTGTGCTGGCGGCCAAGTTTATCGACGGTGCGTGGATCACGGCGCTGCTGGTGGCGGTAATGATCCTGTTCATGCGCGCCGTCAAGCGCCACTATGTGCAGGTGAACCGGGAAATCGATCTCGACCGGCCCTTTATCCCCGCCGAAGCGCAGGAGCCCATCGTGGTGCTGCCCATCGATCGCTGGAGCCGCATCAGCGAGAAGGCGCTTTCTTTCGCGCTGTCACTGTCGAAGGATATCCGCTGCCTGCACGTGCACAGCAGCGACGATGTCGATCCCTTTTGCGACCAGTGGGACAACGACATTGTTGCGCCGCTCGAAAAGAGCGGGCACTCGATTCCCAAACTGATCATGCTCAAGTCGCCTTATCGGTACATCCTTTACCCCATCGTAGAATACGTGCTGAATGTGGAGCGCGAAACCGATACGCGCAAGGTATGCGTGCTGATACCGGAACTGGTGGTGCGGCACTGGTGGGACGGCATGCTGCACAACCGGCGTTCCGATTTGCTGAAGGTGATGCTGCTGATGCGAGGCAACCGCCGCATCATCGTCATCAACATTCCCTGGTATTTGGAAAACGGCTGATTTTTCCCAGACGGGCTCCGTTCGCCGGCGCGCGCAGCTAAACCCGCCGCGGAAGCCTGCGCGCCTTTTACCCGCGCCAGCAGTCCAAGATGTCAGCCAATCTCACCGGAACAGACTTCATGAAAGCCGGGGGAAGAGGATAGTCTAAGAGGGTACCGGAAACCAGCCAGGATGTCTGTTCCGGAGAGAAGCCGGCATGCGGCAGCTTTGTTTGCGCCCGGTTGCGATTGGGGGAGTTTCAAGTTGAAGAGGACGCTCATATTTTCGATTTTGGCCGCGGCGGCGCTTTTGCCCATGGCAGCATCGGCCCAGGTGAACCCTGAAGCTGCGCCGAGCCCCGAACAGGGCGGAACAACCGACAAGTACGAGGCATACCTGGGCGCTGCCTATACCCGCGACAGGCAGATACCCTTGACCGTTTCCTACAGCGGATTGGTGGGCGGACAAGGGTCGCTGGCACGGGATTGGGGAAAATATTTTCAACTGCTCGGATCCGTTGACTACTACACGAAGGGAACCGGCCGCAGCTATTTACCGGATAAGGGCCACCCGACGATTTACACATTCATGGTTGGGCCGTCGCTGCATGCCGCCATCTACGGCAAGCTCAGCGGCCAGTTCTTTGGGGAATTGGGCGGAGAGCATACCGGGGGCGAGAACATGACGCCCAGCATCTCCTTTGCGGGGGGCTTCGGCGGCGGCTTAGCCTGGAACTTTACCCGCAATCTTGCCGTGGAACTTTCAGCCGACCGAGTGGGCGCATCGTTCTCACTGCCCGGCAATACCCCGGAGCTCGGCTACTCGACGGAGCGCACCTGGAATGCGCGCGCAACCATGGGCGTGGTGTACCGATTCTCGAATTTCAAGTTTTGAAAAGCAGGGAACAAGGGAGCAAGGGAGGAGGAAAGCGGCGCTCATTAGGGGTTGATCTCTACACCGGTTATATAGGCGTGCTGCGCCGCCAGATTGCGACGCCCCGTCGCGCACGCTGGACAACATCTGCCCGGCGCATGAATAGTGGATGGCATGAACCGCCGAGCGTTCTGCCTAACAGCCGCTGCAACCCTTGCATCCACTCGCGCCCACCGACTGGCCGCGCTTGCCCCAGAATCCGGCGGGCCTTTGATTACGCTTGCCGAGATCGAGCGCATCGACCGCGACCGGGTTCTGCGCGCCGCCAACGAATACCTGACGGCCGCGCCCATCACCATTACCGCGTCGTCTTCGCCGCGCAGCAAAGGCGGCAAGCACGATTACTTCTCTGAAGGCGATTACTGGTGGCCCGACCCCAAAAACCCCAACGGCCCCTACATTCGACGCGACGGCTTTTCCGATCCGCAGAACTTCAACGACCATCGCGAGGCGCTCATCCGCCTGAGCCTGATTGTTCCCGCGCTCACCGCGGCGTGGCTCATCACCGAGGACAAACGCTATGCGGCGCACGCAGTGCTCCACCTGAGGGCGTGGTTCATCGATCCCGAAACCATGATGAATCCCAACCTGGAATATGCGCAGGCGATCTGGGGCGTTTCGCCGGGGCGGGGCACAGGAATTATCGACACGCTGCACCTGGTTGAGGTTTCGCGCGCGGCGCGGCATCTGGAAAAGGCGCAGGCTATGACGCCTGCCGAAGCTCTGGGCGTGCGCAATTGGTTTGCGGCATATCTGGTGTGGATGCGCGATTCGAAAAACGGAAAGGAAGAAGAAGCCGCAAAGAACAATCACGGCACGTGCTGGGCGGCGCAGGCCGCGGCGTTTGCGGCGTACACCGGCAACGAAGAAGCGCTGGCTCTTTGCCGCGAACGATTTCGGGAGCTGCTGCCCGCGCAGATGGCGGCCAACGGCAGTTTTCCGCTGGAGCTGGCGCGGACAAAACCGTACAGCTACTCACTGTTCGATCTGGATGCGCTGGCGATTGTGTGTTTAATCGCGTCGGCTGCGGGAAGTTCGCAGGACAATTTGTGGGAGTTTGCACTGCCCAACGGCGACCGTTTCAAGAAGGCGGTTGACTTCATGTTTCCCTACATAGAGGACAAGAGCAAGTGGCCGTACGCGAAGGACGTGGAGTACTTCGACGATCTGCCGAACCGGCAGCCCAGCTTGCTGTTCGCGGGCCTGGCGTATCGCGAGCCGAAGTACATTGCGCTGTGGCGAAGGCTCAATCCCGATCCTAAAACCGCCGAGATCATCAGGAACTTTCCGGTGAGGCAGCCGGTGCTGTGGGTGGGATAAAACAGAGAACAGAGAACAGAGAACAGAGAACAGAGGGCGGGATTCGCGACCGCGCTTTGTTGCTGCTCAAGTCTCGCTAGTCCAAAGCGCGTCGTATCAATAACTTTCTTAGAATCAGCACATATGTTCGAAAATTTACGACCTCGTCCCCGTCAAACGTTCAATGAGGTGGTTCCAGTTGCCCCCCAAATGTTCAATTCTTCGGTTGCGTTTTTTGCTGTTTTGGACCTGGTAATTCCCCATTTAATTCAAAAAGAAACCCAGCAATTTCACGAATTATGCGAAGGCAAACCGGGTAATTTCGCATAAACGTGGTTTGAAGGGCGTTGGGGGGCGAGTTTGCGCATTTTTCCGCGCTTTTTCGCGTGTTGTCGCGCGATTTTGCATGCGAAAACAGGGATCAGGTGTCAGGTTTCAGGTGTCGGGTTGCAGCCGGGAAGCGCGAGCGTGAGTTTAGGGGCTAAGGGGCTGGGGGCCAAAAAAGAATGGAAACGAGGGGGCGGGGGTGGAACTTTTCGCGCGGCTGCGCCGCGTGTTTTTGTTTCAGGATGGTTCGGGAACGGTTCGCGGCTTGGCTCAAGCCAAGCCCTGATACGAAGCCGGAAACGCAATGCAGGTTCTTCGACCCGTTTGGCCTGAGGCACCCCGGCGGGCATAAATCGCTCGCCGGGGATCCCAGGAATCGGCCAAACTTCGCTCAGGATGACCGATCGTTCAGGTTGCGAAAGGCAACCGCGGGTCCTTCCGCTGCGCGTCAGGATGACAACGCACTGAGATAGTTGAGTCGTGCGGGACAGGACGGTGCACCCGCCCGGTGCTCGTAATTAACTGCACGTCAGGCAAGAAACTGGGCCCTTCCGGAAGGAAGGGCCCGATTCAGTGTGGCCGGATTTGGTTTTGCGGTATCCCCGGTCCCAAAATCGGGACCGAGGGCACCCGCGCGTCAAGGCAGGTTCTAGTTCACGGTCACGGTGAAGGTAGTGGTGACCGTGGGAGTAACCGAGGGTGTGGCCGAGGCCGTCACGGTGAAGGTGTAGACTCCGGCGGTTGTGCCGGGATCGGGTGTGCCGCCACCGCCTCCTCCGCTGCTGCTGCCTCCGCCGCAGCTTGCCATGGCACCGAGGGCAACCATGGCGACGAGCATACAGAGCATCGACCGCCAGCTACGGCGACGTGCCGGGATGCCGAAGAAGAGGAACACAGCCAGGACCCCGCCGGAGCCCGCTCCGAGCCAACCTTTATTGCCGCCGCCCGGCAGCTTCGGACGCTCGAGCGCCGCGGCGGTGGGCGCGGTCGTGTAGATGGTGAGAGTCACTTGTCCGCTGGTGGTGCCGGAGCTAAGGGTCGCCGAGCCGCTCGGAGAGCAGGTGGTGCCGTCGCTGCCGGTTGCCGTGGTGCTTGTCTGCGCGCAACTGAGCGAGACCGATCCGGTATACCCGGCGACGGCGTTGACGGTGACTGCGACCGTGGCCGACTGGCCCGGCGTAATGCTCGACGAGCTCGGCGTTCCGGGCGTGAGTGTGAATGTAGACTCGGTCACCGTGATTGCAGTGGTGTTGGCTCCGGTTCCAGAGGCGTAGTTCGAGTCGCCGCCGTAATGGGCCGTGATCGTGACTGACCCGTTCGAGAAGGTGTTGGCGGGGATGGTGAAGACGCAGCTGGTATTGCTGGTGCAGGGGCTCGTGCCGATAGTTTCGCTGGAGGAAGTGTAGGAGCCGCTGGTCAGATACACGCTCCCCGTGGGCGCGGCGCCGACTCCTGTGATCGAAACTGTCACGTTCAGGCTGGCATTGGAGTTTAGCGTTTGCGACGCGGGCGTGACTGTGATTGTCGGCGTGAGCAGCGATGGCGCCATCACGGTGATTACCGGGGAGTTGCTGCCGGTTGCCGTCGCGTAATTGGAATCCCCGTTGTACTTCGCCGTGAGGGTCACCTGAGTTCCGGCCGTGAAGGTGCTGCCAGGAATGGTGAAGACGCAACTGGTGTTGCTGGTGCAGGGACTGGTCCCGATGGTTTCAGCAGCGGAGGTATATCCGCTGCCCGAGAGAGTGATGGTTCCGGTGGGTGTGCCTGCTGAACCAGTGACTGAAACAGTAACGCTCAAGCTGGTTGTCGAAGTAATGCTGTAGGACGCAGGCGTGACCGTGACCGTCGGGGTGGCGACGCCGGTGGAGGCTGTCCAGCCAGTCACCACGTTGTTAATATTCATCGAGCCCAGGCCGGTAGCCAAGTCGTAGCCCGTGGTCGCGCTGTAGCCGTTCAGAATGCCAACTCCGTCGTCGTTGTCAGCGTACCCTAAGGTGCTTTGATTCGCTGTGCAATCGGGTGAAATGTATCCCGCAGCGCCATAGTCGCAGGGCTGGGCGTTGGTGTTGGGCTGGGTGAGCAGGCCGGCGTCGATGTCGTTAAAGTAGCAACTGCTTGAGGTGTTTACGGTCTCCGCGCTGCACTCGGAGTAGGTCTGCTTGGCCGCCAACGCATACAGCTCCGTGTTGGGACTGCCCTGGTCGGAGCCCGCATGCTGATTGATGAGCGCCATAACGCCGGCCATCGCGGGCGTGGCCACCGAAGTCCCGCCGACTTCCTGAGCAATGGGCTCGGCTGAGGTTGAATAGCTGCACGGCGCGACGTAGACGCCAGAACTGTTTTCGCCATAGCCTTCTGTGTCTGCGGAGACGCAGATGAGATAGGCGCTCGAGGAGAGATACCCGTCTGAGGCGAAGAAGCTTACGTCGGGAATGTCACGGACTCCGTCGCTGGGAATACCGGTGACGCCGGTTTGCCAGGAGGGTTTAGGCCATCCATTGTTGTATGTGGGGAGAGAGCCCTGGCTGGCGCCTGTATCGGGATCTGTTGTGGTGCCGGTACTTCCCACCCCAGAGACCGCGCAACTGGAAACCGTGCCTGCGGTGTACGAGGTGGTGGTGTTGACCGTGTTGTTGGTGACGCAGTTGCTCGGACCGCCGCTGCCACCGACTACCTCGATCAGATATGTGCTGTACGGGTAGAGGTACCCGAGGCCCTGAAACTCGTTGCCGTAGAAGTCCACGATGAAATTGCAACCCTGCTCCGTGGTTGAAACGTCCGAGGCCGGGAAGCTGTAGCCGTAAGAGGGGTCTATGAGGGCGGTCAAGATGAGTTGCTCCCACGTCAGGGCCAGTGGATTGGCGCAGGATTCGTTCCAAGGGGTCTCGGGCACGTAGCCCCCTTGCGGGCCGGAAGTGCTCACGCTGGCTTCTGTGGTTGAATTGGTCGTCGTGTTCCAGTAAGGCGAGGCTGAGCACACGGTCGTGCCTGATGCTCCTCCAGATGCAGTCAGCTCCGAGCACCAGTTGAAATCGGAGCCGCCGACGGCGGTGTCGTACGGCGAGGAAGCGAGGCCGCTGACGGATAGTCCGTATTCAGCAACTGGATTTCCATCGTCGCAACTGGCTGAACCGGAGTCGCCCGCAGCGACGAACACGGCAATGCCCTCGGAGGCCGCCGTTTGCCACAGGTTGTTCCACTCCACGTTGCCACCGGTGCCCTCGAACAGCTCGCACTCGCCGTAGCTGACATTCATGATGCGAGCAGTGAGATTGTTGACGATGTAGCTCGCCGAGTCATAGAGGTTGTCGTCGGTTTCAGAGGCGGGATAGCTTGAGACCAGCACGATTTGCGCGTTCTTGGCGACGGCTCCGGACCACTCGACGTCGAGGGAGTTCTCAATCAGGTCGTTCAGTTCGCACGGGTTTTCGGGAGAGGGATAGTCGCCCGTCTGGTCGGTGCAAACTGTGAGCGGCTCGCTGTTGCCGGAGATGCGTTTGGGCGTGTTGGCCGCGTTGGTGGTGGGCAGGTCGAAGAAGGTGCGGAATGTGTTTATGTCGTTATTGCCGTTGGCGCCTGAGCCTGCATTTAAGGATTCTGAGCCCGCGGTCTGTCCAACGTCGATGTCGCTGGTTCCGGCGATGGCGATGGTCTGGCCGGTTCCGTCGATTCCATTGCTCCACAACGGAGTGAGGTTGTAGATAGTGGCGAAGTCCCACGGTCCCACGTCCTCGACGAGGTAGCTGTAGCCCTCTGACGAGCCGTTGACGCCAAACTGCGGCGTGACCCCGCTCGCATTCGGGGTCGCGTTCAGGAGGGGCCGGTGGGAAGCGGCGCCGAAGGCTGCGCTATTGGCAGCAGCGGCAGCCGCGTTCGGAAACGGCCGAGCCCATTTACCGGTCTTCGGGTCGCGACCGACCGTTTGTCCCATGCGATGCATCGGGCGTGGGAAGAAATTCGCGAGGTTTCTCACGCTCACTACGACCGGCGCCAGCGCGGCGGGGATCTGCGGGTCGCTCATATTGCCGATGTGATTGACTACCTGGCCGCCGTGCGTGACCTGGAGGTTGTGAATCTCGGTGTGGAAGGCGCTGGTGACCTCTCCGGCTGTTCCGTTGAAGCGGATGGACATGCGGTCTTTGGTGACCTGGGTTACGGTGAATCCGTGGCCGGTGAGCCAGTTGCTGATGGTAGCGATATCGGTCTGGGAGGGCCCGAAGTTTTCGCCTACCTGCTCCGGCGTGAGCCACTGGTGATAGTTGGGCGAGTTCTGATCGTATTGGCTGCTGACGAACGCGGTGAAAGCCGCCTGCTGCGCCGGATCGCGGCCCAAGACGAGGATCAGGTCGGTCATGGGAAGGCTGTCGCTGACGCGGCCGCGATCGTTTTTGGCGTTGGCGGCGGGGTGGGTGTTGCCGTGAAGCGTTACAAGGTTGGTTTCATCAATGCGATCGATAATACGGACGTTTGGGGCGGCTTGCTGTGCGAAGGCAACGGCGGAAAATGCGAACACACCTGCCAGCACACACGAGGGAAGCGAGCGGAGTTTAATCATAGAGGAGGTCCTGGACCCTTTCTTGAGAAAGACACATAAATACCAGAAGAGTTGCCTTTGCTAACGCAAGACTCCGGGGAAATGCGACCGCGCTGGAGCGCTGCCTGCGGACGAGATAGTGGACAACCCATCATAAAACGCCTGGCTGCCAGAGCGCAGTCCGTGCGGATTGCGGCTCCCGCGCGAGCGAGCGCCGACAATAAGGAAGTGCGGATTGCAGCAGTACGCTCTTGATGCTACGCATCCCCTGACAAGAAACGAACGTTTGAAGCCGGATGAAAGTGTGAAAGAAAAGGCGCCGGCGCGCGGATGAAACCGGCGGCTTCGAAGGATTAGACGG
>Ga0335074_10012073_pt1 | contig 12099 bp, 13 predicted proteins | sample Lox_Sample_23_FD_206715 | JGI IMG/M metagenome (GOLD analysis project Ga0335074, IMG submission 206715) | Soil microbial communities from Loxahatchee National Wildlife Refuge, Florida, United States - Lox_Sample_2.3 | ecosystem: Environmental > Terrestrial > Soil > Wetlands | place: USA...
CGGGACTACTACGGGGTCAACCCGGTCAAGGGCGCCGACCCGAGCCGGTTCCGGGACATGCAGCAGTTCTTCCTGGGCGGCGCCGACTCGGTCGAGCTCACCCGGAAGATCCTCGACTACATCGAGCGGCGGCGCAAGATGGGCTGGACGCCGCGCGCCGCGACCGGCGCCCGGTACCTGTTCAAGCCGGAGGAGGGCGTGAAGCTGCTCGCGCCGGTGGTCCGCGGGGCCAAGATCTACTGCCTCGCCCAGAACTCGAGGAGCCACGTCGCCGAGCAGGGGAAGCCGACGCCGACCCAGCCCCTCGCGTTCACGCGGTTCTTCAACAGCCTGGTCGGCCCGAGCGAGGCCCTGGTCCTGAGCCCCGCGGGCACGTTCCCGGACGTCGAGCTCGAGCTCGCGGTCGTGATCGGCCAGCGCGGCAAGCACATCCCGAAGGAGAAGGCGATGGAGCACGTCGCCGGCTACACGATCGCGCTCGACATGGGCTACCGGGACCTCCAGTACCCTACCGCCGGCGTCGTCGACTGGGTGATGGGCAAGGGGTTCGACGCCACGATGGCGGTCGGACCGTGGGTCGTGCCGAAGGAGGAGGCCGGGGACCCGTACCCGCTCGCGATGGAGCTCAAGGTCGGCGGGACGGTCCGCCAGAAGGGCGACACGACGGACTACATCTTCCGGATCCCGGAGGTGCTCGCCCACCTGTCGAAGGGGATCACGTTCGAGCCCGGCGACGTGGTGTCGCTGGGGAGCCTCGGCGGCGTGCCCGGCTTCGAGTTCGGGAAGGAGACGCGCAAGTTGAAGGCCGGCGACGCGATCGAGGCGTCGATCGAGAAGCTCGGTCGCCTCGTCATCCCGGTGAAGGCCGAAGCGTCGCCTCCCCCCGCAGGATCAGGAACAGCGCCTCCCGGCTAGGGAGCTCGTCGGTCCCGCCCGCGGTCCCGTGGACCGGGCCCGAAGGGAACGGGTAGCGGACCTCGTCCCCGTACTCGATCGGCACGCGCCGGATGTCCGCGTCGGGGAGCCAGGCGTCCCGGAGCGGCTCGAAGGCGTCGATCGCCTCGCGGGAGAGCGGCATCACGCGGAAGCCCGTGCCGCCGTGGAGCGACCCCGGGAGCCGGATCAGCCGGTGGATGTCGGTCGTCACCGGGGCGTCGGTCTCGCCCTGGACCTCGATCGCCGCGCGCGGCACGATCGCCTCGAGGAACTCGTGGGGCGGGTCCCGCTTGAACACGTCGAGCATGAGCGTCGTGCGGATCCGGTCGGCCCCGCCCTCCTCGACGAGCAGGCGCGCCCACCGCCGCGCCTTCGCGGGCGCGATCCCGTAGGCGACCATCTCCCGGGCGGCGGTCGCGCTGCCGCCCTCCTGCCAGCGGCGGAGCACCTCCAGGACGGCCCGGGTCGTTCGACCCCGCCAGCCCGGCGCGTCGGGCGACGCGAGGCGCCGGGTCCGGGGCGCCGGCGCCCGTCCGACGGGCTCGTCCTCGAGCACGTCGGCCGTGCGGCCCGCGCGCACGTCCTCGCGTCGGCCCTCGATCGCACGCATGGGATCGACCCCGGTCCCGAGCACGTAGTCGACGAGCTCGCGGCGTTCCGGGCTCGTGAGGGCGAGGAACCGCTCGTCCCGGACGTGGACGTGGTAGCCGCGACCGCCCGAAAAGACGAACGACGTCTCGGCCGGGTCGACGCCGAAGTCCCCGAAGAGGAAGTCGTCGACCAGCGCGAGCAACCGGGCCTTGACCAGCGCGAGCTGGCCGGCATAGTCGAGCGCCTCCGCGCCGCGGAGGTGGTCGGAGTCGAGATCGAAGATGAGGTCGGCCCCGAGCCACTCCTTCGCGGCCATGGTGGGCTCGGCCGGACGGCGGTAGTACGCGCTCGAGTAGTAGACGTGCCGCGGGGACTCCTGGACGAGGAACCGGTGGAACTCCTCCGGGGTCCGGAGCGTCGCGTGCCGCCGCATCAGCGTCTCCGTCACGAACGGGAACGCGGCGAACTCGCGGCGGGTGAGCCGACTCGGGGGCGCGATCGGCGCGTCGGCGTAGTACGCGCGGAACTGGGCCCGGGCCCACTCGAGGTCCCGACCCTCGAGCGCGACCGTCTTCGCCACGGTTACGCGCCGTCCTCGTCGGCGTCGGGGGCCGCGGTCGCCTCGGCGACCGCGGCGTCCCGGCGCAGGCGGGCGAGCAGGTGGAAGACGGTCGAGTGCTCGCTGCCCTTCAGCAGCATCTCCACGGCGCGCGTCGCCCGCTCGAGCTGCTCCTCGTCGCCGATGAGCGCGACCGTGGAGCCGTAGACGCTCACCGAGCAGCCGGAGAGCTCTTCGATGCGCGCCCGGGCGCGGCCGCGGGTCCCGATCACCCGCGATCGGATGCGCCGGAGCGCGTCCTTCTCGTGCTTGCCGGTCGTGAACTTGATGTCGAGGATGCCGAGGTAGGTGTTCTCCTTCAGGAGCCGCATCGCCCGCTCGGGCGAGAAGCCCCGTCCGATGGCGAGCACGATGTCGCGGGCCTTGAGGCCGGCGATCGGGTCGGAATCCGGCGCTTCGATGCGGACCTCCCCCTCCTCGGCGTCGATCGCGACCGAGGCGTGCGTCGCCGCCGCGATCTCGCGGCGGGTCCGCCCCCCGGCCCCGATGACGACGGCGACCCGGTCCTCGGGCACCCGGGCGTAGAGGACCGGCACCCCTCAGGCCTCCCGGGCGCGCGGCCCGACCTGGTCGCCCCCGACCCGCTCGAGGAACTCGGCGGCGTCGACGTCGGCCCCCTCGCTCCGAAGGAACTTCGCGAAGTTCCCGATGTCGCGCTCGAGCAACGCGCGGGCCTGGGGGTGCTCCCGCGAGACCGCCTGGGCGACGTCGATGAGCCACGGCTTCTCCTCCCAGTAGAGGGTGTTGTACGGGGAGAGGTCGCCGTGCACGAGCTTCGCGCCCACGACCATCCGCCGGATCTCCTCGACGAGCGCCTCGTAGAGTTGCTCCGGCTCCTCGATCAGCGCGTCCTTCAATCGGGGGGCGGCGCCCTCCGCGGAGCCCAGGAACTGCATGACGAGGACGTTCCGAAGGTGGGCGTACGGCCGCGGGGCATGGACCCCGGCGTCGACGAGCCGGCCGAGGGTCGTGTGCTCCCGGCGCGTCCAGGCGATGACGAGCCCGCCGAAGTTCCGGACGCTCGCCTCCCGACGGAGGTCCTCGAGCGCGTACGCCGGCAGGTGCCGGAACGTGGTGTTGCCGACCCGGTAGATCTTAACGGCCCGGAACTCCTCGCCCTTCGTCGCTCGGAAGACCCCGCCTTCCTTGCCGGTGGCGATCGGGAAGTCCACCGCGTCGATCACCCCGCGCGAGATGAGCGTCGAGAGCGCGATCAGGGTCGGGTGGTCGAAGAACTCGTCGAGCACCTTGCGGTGCTCCCCTTCCTTTCTCCGGTCCGCGGTCCGCTCGCGGCGGCGGGGGAAGACGACGTCTTCGGGCTGGGGCATGGACGGCTCCGCACGACGCCCCGCTCCTTAGGCTTGCGCGCGCGGCCCCGCCCGTCCGTCGGCTCCTTTCCTCTGGGTAAGCGACCCTATAAGCGCGGGTCGGGCCTAGAATTCCCCATGCCGCCCCTCTTCGCCTCGGTTCCGGATCCCGTTCCGCCCTCGGCCCCCCGTTCGCCCCCGCCGGCGCACGGCGTCGTGCCCGAGTCCATCCGTCAGCGCCTCGAGTCGCCGGCGGACTACGACGCGGTGTTCCGGGTCGTCCGGGCGGCGGTCCACCGGGTGTTGGGGATCGAACGCCCGGGCCTGGGCCTCGGCCTCTCGAACCTCCCGCCGGGCGTCGGCGCCTACTGGCAGGTGACCGGCAACCTCATCGTCCTCAACGAGGGACTCGTCCAGACCATGCGGACCCACGCCGAGAGCCCGCTCGAATTGAACTCGTTCGTCTACGTGATCCTCGCCCACGAGTACCTCCATTCGTTGGGGTACCTCGACGAGGGGGCCGTGCGCCAGGTGACGGCCCGGGTCACTCGGGCGGCGTTCGGCCCCGACCACCCGGCGACCCGGATGGCCGAAGGGGACCTCTGGCGTTTGTACCCGTTCCTCGCGTGGGCCCCCGGAGGCGACGGCCGCCGGCTCAAGGTCGTCCCTCGGTTCGACCTCGCCTCGACCCAGACGTACATCCGCTGAACGGGCCCCCGCCGCCCCGGGCGGGCGCCCCGCGACCTTATTCGGGGGGCGGTACTCCCCTAGCGCGATGGTGGTCTACGACGTCGTCGGGGTGACGCTCGTCATCGCCGGGATCGCCCTCCTCGCGATCGAGCTCGTGCACCCGGGAGCGTTGCTGCTGATCCCGGGCTCCATCCTGCTCGTCGCCGGCTTCCTCTATCTGTTCGCCCCGAACGATCTCCTCGACAGCTTCATCGGACCGGTGGCGATCATCATCGCCGCGATCCTGGCGGCGCTGATCGAGATCCCGTACTACCGCTGGGTCGCCCCGGTCCATCGTCCCCTCAGCACGACGAGCGCGGGGTTGGTCGGCGACGAGGCGATGGTGATCACGGCCGTTGAGCCGAACTCGATCCGGGGGAAGGTCCGGGTCCGTTCCGAGACGTGGTCCGCGCGCTCCTCGAAGCCGATCCCCGCGGGCACCCGGGTCCGGGTCGTCCACGGCGAGGGCGTCACGGTGACCGTCGAACCGATCGAACCCCCCGCGTCGCCGTAGGCCCGGCGACGGAAAGAGTTACCCCCAATCGCGGTCTGCGGCGGAACGCACTCGACGGGGTACGAGCCCCGGGCAGGACCGAACCATGGATTACACCGGAGTCATCGTCGGCATCGTTCTGGCGTTCATCGTCATCCTCGTCCTCCTGACCCGGATGATCTACACGATCAACCCGTACCAGCAGGGCATCGTCATCCTGCTCGGGTCATACAAGCGGCTCATCAATCCGGGATTCAACATCGTGAGCCCCCTCGCGACGGTCCAGAAGATCGATCTGCGGACGCAGGTGCTCGAGGTGCCCCGGCAAGAGGTGATCACGAAGGACAACTCGCCGACGAACGTCGACGCGATCATCTACATCAAGGTCGTCGACGCGCCCAAGGCGATCTTCCAGGTCCAGGACTACCACATCGCGACCGTCGCGCTCGCCCAGACGACCCTGCGGTCGATCATCGGCGACATGGAGCTCGACGAGGTGCTCTACAACCGCGAGCGGATCAACACCCGCCTCCGCGACATCCTCGACGAGGCGACCGACAAGTGGGGCGTCCGCGTCGACGCGGTCGAGATCAAGGAGGTCGACCCCGTCGGACCGGTCAAGGCCGCGATGGAGGAGCAGACGTCCGCCGAACGCCAGCGCCGGGCCGCCGTGCTGCGCGCCGACGGCGAAAAGCGGAGCGCCATCCTGGTCTCCGAGGGGCAGAAGCGGTCCCGCATCCTGCAGGCCGAAGGGGTCCGGCAGTCGCAGATCCTCGAGGCCGAGGGGGCCCGGGTCGCGACGATCCTCCAGGCGCAGGGCGAGTCCCAGCGGCTCCGGATCCTGGCCCTCGGGGCCGGAACGCTCGACGCGAAGGCGCTCACCGTCCTCTCGCTCGACACGCTCACGAACGTGGGCAACGGCCAGGCGACGAAGATCCTGTTCCCCTTCGAGTTCTCGAAGCTGATGGAGGGCGCGTCCGACTACCTGGGCACGAGCCGGGGCGTACCCGACCGCCCGCTCAACACGCTCGACGACCTGGAGAAGCAGATCGGCACGATGGACAGCATCCTCGGCCCGATCCCGAAGCAGGACGAGCTGATGACCGAGATCAAGTCCATCGAGGACGAGATCAAGGCCGAGTCGGACGAGTCCACGTCCATGCTGACCCCGTACCGGGGGGCCAAGTCGATGCCGGGAGAACCCGACCTCCCCGATCCCGACGAGATCGCCCCGCCGCCTCCCGGGGGCACGCGCCATGTGACGCCCGCGACCCCGGCCGCGCCCTCGCACGGCCTGCCGCCCCCGGCGTCGCGACCGCCCTCGACCTCCGACGACCCCACGGTCCCCGCGCAGGCCCGGCGGAAGCCCCCGCCCCCCGAAGGCGCGTAGGGCGCTCGCGCGGAGCGCGGTTTTATCGCGGCGGGAGCGGTCCGGCGGCGGACCATGAGCGACACGGTCCGGGTGACCCGTCAGGACGCCGTCCTCGAGATCCGCCTCGACCGGCCCGACCGCCTGAACGCGCTCGACCTGCCGACGTTCGCCCAATTGAAGCGCGCGCTCGAGAACGCCGCGCTGGACCCCGGCGTCCGGGCCGTGATCCTGACCGGCGAGGGCCCCGCGTTCTCCGCCGGCGGGGACGTGGCGACGATGGAGGAGCACCGGGCGCGGGGCGAGCTCGCGATGCTGTTCCATGACCTCACCGCGGGGCAGGAGCTCGTGATCCGGGAGATCGTCGGCATGCCGAAGCCGGTCCTCGCCGCGCTGCCCGGGGTCGCCGCGGGAGGCGGGCTCTCCCTCGCCCTCGCGACGGACTGGCGGATCGCCTCCGAGGCGGCGCTCCTGGTGCCGGCGTTCCCGGCCCTCGGGGCGGTGCCGGATGGGGGGCTCACGTACTTCCTGCCGCATTTCCTCGGCATCGGTCTCGCCCAGGAGCTGCTGTTCACGAACGCGCGGATCCCCGCCGCCCGCGCCCGGGAGCTCGGGCTCGTGCACGAGGTCGTGCCCGCCGCGGAGCTCGACGCGCGCGCCTGGGCCCGCGCCCGCGAGCTCGCGCAGGGGCCGACCTTCGCGTACGGTCGGACGAAGCGCCTCCTCGTGTCCGCGTTCAGCGAGAGCCTCGAGAGCCAGATGATGCTCGAGCGCCGGGGCGCCGTCGAGGCCGCCCAGGGCGCGGAGCTCCCCGAAGGGATCCGCGCGTTCCGCGAGAAGCGGAAGCCGGTGTTCCCGCCGCCCGGCTAGCGCGGGCCGGCAGCGGGGGGCGGAGCGATCGTCGCTTCGAGGCGCGACTTCACCGCGGGCCACTCGGACGCGAGCAGGCTGAAGACGATCGACGACGAGAAGTGGCCGTCCGGCGCGCGCACGTGCTCCCGCAGCATCCCCTCGCGCGTCGCGCCGAGCCGAAGGATCGCCCGGGCGGACCGGGCGTTGTGCTCGTCGGTCTTGAGCACGACGCGGTGCGCCCCGGCCTCCTCGAAGGCGTAGCGGAGCGCGAGATACTTCGCCTGCGGGTTGACGCCGGTCCTCCAGACCACCGGATCGAGCCAGGTGCCGATCTCGGCCGTGCCGTTCTCCCGGTCGATGTGGAAGTACCGCAGCATCCCGACGATCCGCCCGAGCCGCAGCGCGCGGACCACGAACGGCTGCACCGTGCCTTCGTCCCGGTCGGCGAGGATCGACGCGACAAGGCGGGCCATCTCCTCCTCGGTGCGCCCGGGTCCGATGCGCAGGTACCGCCAGACCTCCGGGCTCCGACCCGCGACGGCCAGGTCGCGGACGCACTCGGTCGCGAGCGGTTCGAGGACGACGTCGGGACCGCGGAGGGTCACGGGCGTCCGGAACGCGCGATCGTCCATCGCGAGACCCCCGGCCCCGGGGCCTACAGGCCGCCGGGCCGCTGCCACGGCCGGGCGAGCATCCCTTCGAGCCGGGCCTTGGCCGCGGGCCACTCGCTCTCGAGGAGGCTGTAGATCACCGACGAGCGGAAGTAGCCGTTCGCCAGCAGGACGTTCTCGCGCAGGAGCGCCTCCCGCACGCCGCCGATCCGCGCGATCGCCCGCTGCGAGCGCTCGTTGCGCTGGTCGGTCTGGAGCTGGACGCGCCGGACGCCCTCGACCTCGAACGCGTGGCGGAGCAGGAGGTACTTCGACTCGGTGTTGACCGCGGTCCGCCAGAACGCGGAGTCGAGCCACGTGCCGCCGATCTCGACGTTCCGGTTCGGGCGGTCGATGTTGAGGTAGCGCGTCATGCCGATCGCCGGTCCGTGCGGAAGGAGCCGGGTGGTGAACGGGAGGTCGGTGCCGGCCCGGTGCCGGTCGAGGAGCATCGCGATGTACGGGCCGATCGCGGCCTCGGTGCTCGGCACCGGCTCCCGAAGGAACCGCGACGTCTCGGGGTCCCGCGCGGCATGCGCGAGGTCGGCGGCGTGCGCCGGGGCGAGGGGGACGAGCTCGATGTGCCGGCCCCGCAGCTCGATCGGGGCGCGGAACCCGTCGGCGGGCATGCGGTCGGCCCTGCGCCGCCGGGGCTTAACGGCTCGTCCCCACGGTCCGGGACGCGCTCGGTCGTCCCGCCGGCCGCGCGCGGCCCCCCGGGGTTAAATAACGTCTCGAGGTCGCATCGTCGGAGCACTGCCGGGCGGTAGGAGGAGTCGATGGAGGCGGGCGTCACCACGTTCCTCGTGTTCGTGCTGATCGCCTTCGCGTTCGGCATCGGATCGATCGTCGCGAACCGGACGCTCGGCGCGAAGCGACGCCAGTCGTACCTCCAGCTCACCACCTACGAGTGCGGCGAGGAGGCCGAGGGCGAGGCCCAGATCGACTTCCCGACGCAGCACTACACGTTCGCGATCGTCTTCGTCGCGGTCGACGTGCTGGGCTTCATCCTCGCGCTCTGGGGCCTCACGTTCCGCGGCTCGAACTCGGGCTGGTACCCCGTGGGCATCGCGATCGCCTTCACCGGGCTCGCGATCACCGGCATCTACTACGCGCTGAGCGGGGAGAAGAAGTGGGTCGTATGACGACGCCGGCCCCGCCGACCGTGGCCCCGAAGCCGACCCCCCCGACCGGGGAGTTCCGGCTCGAGGGCGAGCTTCCGATGGCCGCCGCGCCGGCGGTCCCGTTCGTCGAGATCGAGGCGCTCCGGGCGAAGGAGTTCATCCCGGCGGCGAAGGAGGCGCTCGGCGCCCTGATCGCCGAACAGGGCCAGGCGAAAGTGATCCGGCCGGTGTTCAACTGGGCGGGCCGGAACTCGCTGTTCCCCCTCCACTGGGGGCTCGCCTGCTGCGCGATCGAGTTCGCGGCCGCCTTCGGCGCCCGGTGGGACGCGGAGCGGTTCGGGGTCGTTCCGCGCTCGTCGCCGCGCCAGTGCGACCTGCTCATCGTCAACGGCACGGTGACCTGGAAGGTCGCGCACAAGCTGATCACGCTCTACGAGCAGATGCCCGAGCCCAAGTGGGTCATCGCGATGGGCAACTGCGCGACCGGCGGCGGTCCGTTCCGCACCGCGTATTCGGTCGTCCCGGGGGTCGACAAGCTCGTCCCCGTCGACATCTACATCGCGGGGTGCCCGCCGCGCCCGGAGGCGATGCTCGATGGCATCCTGAAGCTCGAGGAACTCATCCGGGAGCGCAAGGAGTAGGCGGTCGAGCCGCCGGATCGTGGAGCAGCGGGGGATGCAACCGGACGATCTGGTGCGGCGCCTCGGGCCGGTGCTCGGCGACCGGCTGATCGCGGTCGAGCCGTTCCCCGACACGGCGGGCCGGGTGCGATTCCGCCGGGAAGGCGCCCTCGACCTGTTCCGCGCGATGCGGGACGACCTCGGCTTCGGGCACTTCGCGACGGTCGGGGGGATCGACTGGGTGGACCACCGCGAGGTCGTCTACGTGCTGTGGTCGGATGCCGCGAAGCAGTACGTGCTGCTGTCGGCCGACCTGCCGGCCCAGGATGCGAAGATCGAGACCGCGAGCGCCGTCTGGCCCAGCGCCAACTGGCACGAGCGGGAGGCGTGGGAGTTCGTCGACATCACGTTCGAGCACCACCCGGACCTTAGGCATCTCCTCATGCCGGACGGCTACGCGTTCCACCCGCTCCTGCGGTCGTTCAAGCTGCACGAGCCCGAAGAGCTGGAGGTCAAGACGCGCCGTGTCTGAGATGTGGATCAACATGGGGCCCCAGCACCCCATGACGCACGGCCTCTGGAACCTCCGCGTCCGCATCGACGGCGAACGGATCGTCGACTGCGACCCGGAGATGGGCTATCTCCACCGGGGGATCGAGAAGATCAGCGAGGACCGGCACTACAACGAGGTCATCACCCTCATGGACCGGTGCTGCTACGTCGCCGGCTTCTCCTGGGAGCACCTCTACATCCTCGCGGCCGAGGAGGCGCTGCACCTCGCCCCGACCGAGCGGGCCGAGTACATCCGCACGCTCTGCGACGAGTTCCAGCGGATCGGCTCCCACCTCATGTGGTACGCCGCGTTCGTCCAGGACCTGGGGCTGATGTCGCCGTTCCTCTACGGGATGCGCGACCGCGACCTCGTCCTGGACCTGTTCCAGAGCTTCACGGGCGCCCGGATGACCTACGAGTACATGCGGGTCGGCGGGGTGCGCAGCGATCTCCCGCCCGGCTTCTCCGACCGGGCCCGCGGGGTCCTCGACTGGCTGATGGCCCGCTTCGCGGAGTACGATCAGTTGACGCTCGGCTCCGCGATCTTCCGCAAGCGCTGCGACAACCTCGGCGTGCTGAAGGCGAACGACTGCATCGCGCACGGGGTCACCGGACCGATGCTCCGCTCCGCCGGAGTGAAGCGGGACCTCCGCAAGGACCGGCCCTACTCGGCGTACGACCGGGTCGAGTTCGACGTGGCCGTCGCGGACGGGGCGGACGTCACCGCCCGCTACCTGGTCCGGATGGAGGAGATGCGCCAGTCGATCCGCATCCTGCGCCAGGTCCTCGACTGGCTCGACACGCACCCGGGCCCCGTGCTCGCGGACCAGCTCCCGCGCTGGCTCGGCGCGCCCTACGCCCCGATCGGCAACGAGGGGTATCTCCTCAAACGGCACTATCCGAAGGGCGTCGGGTTCTCGGCGATCGAGGAGCCGCACGGCGAAGCGCTCGCCTACGTGGTGAACGAGGGCGGGGAGCACCCGTACCGCGTCAAGTTCCGCTCGCCGGTCTTCAGCAACATCAGCGCCGCGCGCCAGTACCTCGTCGGGTACCACGTGGCCGACATCCCGCCGATCATGGGGAGCGTCGACGTCTGCGTCGGCGAGGTCGACCGCTAAGGAGGTCCCGCGATGTCCGGCGCGACGCTGTTCTCGGTCTCGTACGATCTCTCGAGCGTGCTGCTCCACGGGATCGGGTCGATCTTCCCGCCGCCCGTCCACGGATGGCTCACGAACGGCGACACGATCCTCGGTCTCGGGGCGCTGATCTTCGGCGCGATCCTGCTCGCGGCGAGCATGCTCAACACGATCCTGCTGATCTGGTGGGAGCGGAAGCTGCTCGGCCGCTTCATGGACCGGCGGGGCGCCATGCACGTGGGCTACGCGGGGCTCCTCCAGAACTTCGCCGACGGCCTCAAGCTGTTCCGCAAGAACACGTTCCAGCCGCGCGAGGCGGACCCGATGGGATTCTACCTCGGGCCGGTCGCGTACATGGTGACGTCCCTGATCATCTTCGGCGTCCTTCCGATCTCCTCGGGATGGAACGGGGGCGCGCTGCCGCTCACGCTCCTCCTCGCCCTCGCGCTGTTCTCGTTCGCCCCGCTGTTCATCTTCGTCAGCGCGTGGTCGAGCAACAACAAGTACTCGCTGATGGGCGGGATGCGCTCGGCCGCCCAGATGATCGCCTACGAGGTGCCGATCCTGCTCGCGGTCGTCGCCGTCGTCATCGTCTCGGGCAGCTTCGACCTGGAGACGATCGTCTACGAGCAGCAGAACTACTGGTTCTGGGGCCCGCTGGTCGTCGCGCTCATCGTGTTCGTGGCCGGCATGCTCGCCGAGATGGAGCGCATCCCGTTCGACCTCCCCGAGGCCGAAGCGGAGCTCGTCGAGGGATGGAACACGGAGTACGGCGGGATGCTGTTCGCCTTCTTCATGCTCGCCGACTACCTGCGCGCGCTCGTCGGCAGCATCCTCGTCGTGCTCCTGTTCCTGGGGGGCTGGACGCTCCCTTCGTGGGTCCCCTCGGCGGCGACGTCGTTCCCGCTCGCCGGCATCTTCTGGTTCATGGTGAAGACCTACGCCGTCTTCGGGCTGTTCGTCTGGATCCGCGCCTCCCTGCCCCGGGTGCGCACCGACCAGCTCCTGCGCGTCGGATGGAACCGGATGATCCCGCTCAGCCTCGTCGCCATCTTCCTCGCCGCGGTGCTCGTCACGGTGAAGTGCCTGCCCGTCTTCGGGTGCGTGCCCTCCGTCGGAGG
>Ga0335074_10012074_pt1 | contig 12099 bp, 12 predicted proteins | sample Lox_Sample_23_FD_206715 | JGI IMG/M metagenome (GOLD analysis project Ga0335074, IMG submission 206715) | Soil microbial communities from Loxahatchee National Wildlife Refuge, Florida, United States - Lox_Sample_2.3 | ecosystem: Environmental > Terrestrial > Soil > Wetlands | place: USA...
CTGCGGCCCGTCATGCGCAACAGCGCGGATCATCTCACTGAAACGCTGCTTGGCGTCCTGGATCTGCCAGTAGTCGCGGGTAGGCGAGGTCATGGGAACCCCCGAACCGTCTGTCTAGCCATGTCTAGACAGATTATCATGCTGACCCCGCCATACGGGCGACAACCGCGTGTGTGACGCCCAGCGCCAGCTAGGTCAGGACCGACTGGCGGCGGCTTGGACCGGGAGCGCGCCTCCGGCCGGCCTGGGTCACAGGCTCCAGAGGGCCTGCGTGGGCGACAAGCGGCAGCCCTGATAGAGGACAGCAGCCCGGATGTAACACCCAGGCACTATGGTCCATCTGACCGGACAGGACACACAGGCCGCCAACCTCCCAGCCTCGAGCGGCGGGCCGCCTGGTCTTTCCGCCAGATCGGACCGGCCGTAGCACATTAGCTGCCGAGCGGGCGTTACCTTCCGGGCCGCGATAGAGGCAGCTAAGCGCGCGTGCTGGACGTCTATCCCGCAGGACTGGTCCCAGACCTGGTAGCAGCCATCGTCTGCGCCGACCGCGGTGCACGCGAAGCCGGGAGGCCAGTCGACACCCGCGAAGGTCTGGAATATCTCGAGCCAGCCTCCCTCGCTCATACTCTGGGCGGCAGCCGCCTCGCTGCCCAGCCGGGCCCAGAGCCCGGCCGCCTCCTGTGGGCGCAGCGCGGACTGCGCCAGGACCGAGATCAGCCGGTCAAGTGGCCCGGCCGCCTGAGCCGCGAGCTGCGAGTGCTCCGCGCCGAAGGCGGCCGCCACCAGGCTCGTCACCTGTGTCAGGTCTCCGCCCGAGGCCAGGAGGCAGCCGACGACGGCGCCTGCCGATGTTCCGATCACGGCGTCGGCTTCCGCGACGGCCACCCCGCCGCGTCCCAGCCCGACCAGGAGGCCCGCCTCCCAAGCGACGCCGACCGGGCCGCCGCCGCCGAGGACCAGCGCGCGGGTCACAGCGTGACCACGATCTTGCCGTGGACGTGGCCGCCGCGCTGCAGCGCCACCGCCTCGCGAATCTGCTCGACCGGGAAGGTCGCCGCGATCGGCACGGTGAGCGCGCCGGCCATGATCGCACTGCTGATCCGGTCGAGTGCGTCGGGCGGGGCGTCACGCCCGCCTGTCGCGCGCACGCCGCCTGGCGGATTGGGCCCGGCGGCGATCGCGGATATCCGCCCGGGCGGAACGCCGAGCGCAAGCGCCGCCTCGATCGTCTCGGTGCCTACCAGGGCCGAGGCCGCGGACACGCCGCCGGGCCCGAGCGCGCGAACGCGGTCGGCCAGCCCGCTGCCGTAGGCGACGGGCTGTGCGCCCAGCTCGCGCAGGAACCCGAACGTGCTATCGGCGCCTGTCCCGGTGACGGTGGCGCCCCTGAGCCTGGCGAGCTGGACGGCGAACACGCCCACGCAGCCCGCGCACACCGCGGCGACGATCGTGGTCCCGAGTAAGGTCCGCAGCACCCGGCAGCAGTTCAGGCGCCGCCATCATGAGTAAGTCAGTGAAGGTGAAGAGCCCGCGGCTAGGAACGCCGAAGCCTGCCACCGCGACTGGGATTCAATCCCGCCCACCGCAAACGTCCTTCCGGACTGGCGGAGCGCGCACCGGATTGTCCGCGCGCTCAAACCAAATCTGCTATGACCCTTCTAGCGACCGGTCGAGGCGAATTCGCCGGCGAGCCGTATCCGGCTGATTCCCGGACTCCGCGGATCGCTGCGGGACAGTCCGCAAACGCAGGGGCCGTTCCCAAAACGGGCTGAGCACCGCTAGCCAAGATTACCCGTGCGCCTGGCCTCGTCTATGGGATTGTCAACCGACGTGGCCACCGTGGTGATCACTGTTGCAATGGCAGCGAACACGGCGGCCACCCCTGCCAGGACCAGCGCCAGCGCCGCGAACGCGATCGCCTCCGAGTGCGCCGTGACGGCGACCGCGATGGCGGCCACGCTGAGCACGAGCAGCCCGATGGCACTCCAGTCGATCAGTATCGCGCTGCGGAAGCGCCGGACGTGTCGGATCAACAGCGGCATCTGGTCCCTGATCTGCGTCAGTCGCTCGCGGTCTATGGGTGGCACGCTGTCCTCGTCAAGCATCTCGCCGCGCGGTCCCCGGAGGATGCCCCGGCGCTCTTGGTTCAGGGCGCGCACGCGCTCACCGATTCCGGTGGCAGCGCCCACCAGTCCGTTGCCGAAGATTGTGGCCAGGGTAATGAGCACCACCGGAGCCACCATGTCTGAGATGGCCGACACTGGCGACAGGTTCACGCGCTGGTGATGCCCACGGCTCGAGCCAGCCACACGTCGCTTTCGAATGCCGCCCCTGCGCCGAAGGTGGCAATGGCTGAACTGATCTGGAATGGCTAGCCCTGTGCATGCGGCACCATCTCGACCTGCGGAATTTCGACTAGCGGGCCGTGCAGCGCTGGCGGCCCGGCAGATCGCGGCCGCCGATCTGCTGAATTCCGAGCTGGCCGAGGAGTTCGAGCTGACCACCTGGGCGCGGCGCCGCGTTCCTGGACGGTGTTCGTCTTCGGCGGCCTTGCCCGGCGGCAATGGCGCCTGCAAAGCGCCTCACCGCTGGCGCCGGGGTCACGGCGACATCGCTTAGCTAACGCTAACGGCACGGTCTTGCGCGCTGCCTGCGTAGCGTGTCCTGCGACTGCGCTGTTCGATCGGATCGGCCCAGGTGAGAGGGCACGCGTGCAGGCGCGGCCGGGAAGGTCTCGTGATGAGCCGCAGGCGTGAGCAGCGCGCCCGGGGATCTGATGACGAGATGGCCCGCTGCTGGTTCACGCTCAGCCAGCTGCGATTCACGCGCTTCCATCCGGGGGCCTGGGCACAGCCTGGGAGCGCGCGCGGGCATCGCGTCTCAGAATGTGAGGTACTCCCGCAGCACGCCGCACATCTCGTCCGGCGCTTCAAACGGCCAGAAGTGGCCTGCGTCGAACAGATGTAGCGCGCTGCCCGGCCGCAGTCGCTCGAGCACGCTGTCATCGGTGTAGAACTCGCGGGGCTGTAGCGGGTCGTGCGCGCCCTGCAGGAGCAGGACGGGGCAGCGCCATTGGGCGATCAAGCGAGCGCGGCGGTCGAGCCATTCCTGGCGGAATGACGACGAGTTGAAGTAGCGCGGGACCGCGGCGGCGATGCCAGGATGGCTGAACTCCTGGATCGTGCGGGCCAGATCGCCATCGGCCACTCGATACTCAGCGAGAAGCGCGTAGGCGGTGGTCACGAAACGCCGCGCGTCGCTGAGGATCCGCTGTGCATCCGGACCAGTGAAAAGCGCCTCCTGCGGGTGGAGGTCCGGGTGCAGGTACCACAAATGCTGCTGTCCCCTGCCGTAGCGCTCGACGCGCAGGCCGAGCCGGGCGACGAGATGATCTCCGACGGGCGTGCCGCGGTCGTGAGTCACGAGACTGAACGTGCGGACGCCGATAGCGTCGAGGAGGGAGTGCAACTGTGCCGCGACTCCTTCTTGGCGGTAGTCGCCGGTGCGCTTGTCGGACTGGCCGTAGCCCTTGAGATCGATAGCCAGGCAGTGGTGCGTGCGGCCGATGTCGCGCAGAGCATAGTGCCATTGCCACCACGAGTCGGGAACGCCGTGGAGGAAAACCGCAGTCGGTGCCTGCAATGGTCCGCACTCGACGAAGTGCCAGCGGACGGATTCGCCATCGCCGGGCGCATCGACGAACCGGTGCGTGACAGTGACGTCGCCGAGTTGCTCAGTCTCGCCGTCGGCATTGGCATGCGCGGCCGGGACCTGCGGGAGCTCGGTCAGGCGCTCTTCGGCCAGTCGGAATCGGTCCGGCTGGTGTTCGAGCCCGGACCGGGCGCGTGCGGGAGGGTCGGTGTATGCAGGTTGCTCGGCGATGACGGACATGCGCACTTACCTTTCAGGTAGGGCCGGAGCGGTTGCGTAGTTGCGGTGCCGCGCCCGCAGCTGGACCAGCAGGTCGCGGACGAGCGCTGAAGCGCCGGACGCGCGGACAGCCGATCCGAAGACGTAGAAGTCAGGGCGCACGAGGACGGCTTCCACGCCGGCGGCACGCATCCATGCGGTGAAGGCTCCGGTCGAATCCGTGACAACGAGCGCGCCTGACTGCGCTGGCTCGGCCGGTTGGCTCCCGGGGCTGGTGATGTGGCAGATCCGGCCGCCGATGCCATCAAAGGCCGCGCGCCTCCCCGGCTCCAGACTGGTTACCGGATCGCCCAGCGTGAGGAGTACGAAGCCGCCGCCGGTGATGTCGTCAAGGAGGCCCGCCTGAGTGGGGCTGCGGACGGGTGCCTGCACGCTGAGGGTTCCGGCCAAGGTATCTGGCGGCGTGCGGACGACGCCGCTGCGCAGCTGGGGCGCCGGGGCGCCGGTTGTGTGGAGCGAGCGTTCGGCCTTCATCACGGCGTCCCGGCGGGCTGCCACGCCAGGATCGGTGACGCATATGATGTCGCCGAGCGCGATCGAGAGCTCGACGAGATCGCGGACCTGCGGCGCGCGCTCGCTGCCGTAAGTGTTGAGCAGCGCGGCGGGGGCGCGGCGGCGCAAGACGAGGTCTAGTTTCCAGGCGAGATTCGCGGCGTCGCGGATGCCTGAGCACATGCCCTGGCCGGCGAACGGTGGCATCAGGTGCGCGGCATCACCTGCGAGCAGGACAGGACCGCGCCGCCATGCTGAGGCCCAGCAGGCGCGGAAGGTGTAGACAGCGGCGCGTTCGATGGTGGCGTTATCCGGGTGGAGGTGCCACGGGGCCAGCAGCCGCCAGATGGTACCCGTGGCCATCAGCTCCTGCGGTGTCTCGTGCGGTAGGCGCATGAACTCGAACCTGCGCCGGCCTGGGCCGCCGCTGACGGCGCTGAGGGGGCGGCTCGGGTCGCAGATCTGGAGATTGACAGGCTGCCACTCGCGCTCTTCGTGCGGCAGCAGGTCGACGACCAGCCAGTCGTGAAAGAATCCCAGGTCGACCGCGGGCTCGCCAAGATGCGAGCGGATCAGGCTGTTGGCTCCATCGGCTCCCACCAGGTAACGTGCCGTCACCGACCCAGGCCGCGCGTCCCCTGGGGCGCTGACCGGCACGCCAGGTGCATCGATGCGACAGCTTTGCAGCCGGGCAGTGACGCTGCTTGCCGCGACGCTGAGCCCGGTTACCTGATAGCCGCGCAGAACTGTCACCGAGGGGAGGTATTGGCAGCGTTCCTCGAGAAGCCGTTCGAGGCCGGGCTGATGGAACATGTTGGCGACGGGCCATCCGCTGGGCCCGTCCGGGGACCATTCGAAACGCAGCAGGATCTCGCCGGCAGCGTTGCGCCACTCGTAGTTGGTGACCGCCTCGCTGGCGGCGACTGCGGCCGCGGCTACTCCAGCGGCCTGGAAGATGCGCGCTACCTCGTGATCAAAATGGACCGCGCGCGGAAGCGGATACGCCTCGGGTCTCTGCTCCACGACGATCACGTTCCAGCCCCGCTGCCCGAGCAGGATAGCGGTGGTGAGCCCGGTCGGGCCTGCGCCCACGACGACGACATCGGTGTCGCACGATGCCTTCATGACTTGATCCCGCGCTCCCTCCGGCGAGGAGCGCATGCTGTCCGTCATGCGTGCGCGCTGGTCATGAGATCGGCGAGGTCGTCCGGGGCGAGGAACGACGGAGGCGGTGGCGGTCCCCAGGCCCACAGCGCGCGGCTGTCGGTGAAGACCCCAGGCTTCCACAGCGCGTCGTCGACTATGCAGTCGAGGTCGGAGTAGTACTCGCTGAAATTGCCGGCCGGATCGCGCAAGTACCAGAAGAAGTTGCTGCCGATGTGATGCCGACCGAGGCCCCACACATGGCGCGACGGGTCGGCGGCGAGCATCGTGCTCGCGCCCCGACCGACGTCGTCGACGTCGTCGACCTGCCAGCTGGTGTGATGCAGCAGCGGAATGGGCGCCGCCTGGATGAGCACGTTATGATGGTCGGTCGAGCAGCGCAGGAAGGCTGCCAGGCCGGGGACGTCGTCACTGATCTTGAACCCGAGCCCGGCAATGAATAGCTTTCGCGATGCCTCGTAGTCCGTCGTGCCGAGCACGACGTGACCGAGCTTGCGCGGCCGGACGGGAGCCGTTCGCAGCACGCCGGCTGCCCGCTGCTGCTGTCGTGCGGCCAGGCCTGGATAGTTGGTGACCGGCAGGTCGGACGACTCGGCGTCGATGCGGGGCGCGACGTGCGCCACGATGCGAACCTGCGTGCCCGCGTCGGCGCATGTCAGGCGACTTTCGCCGACGCTGTGCGGCACGTCGAGGCGCCGAAGCGATAGGGCAATCCGCGCGATGTCGTCTTGGTCGTCGATGCCGATGCCCAGCTCGATGAGGCGGCGCCGTGGTGACGCGGCGAGGATGAGCTGTTCCCCGCCGTCGCGGGTGGCGAGTCGGCCGGGCGCCGTCTGCAGCAGCCCGAATTCGCGGTAGTAGCCCGCCACAGTACCGACGTCGGGTACGCCGACGGTGATGCTGGACAGCCGGTGCAGTGCCACGGGTCACTCCTCAGCGTTCGCTAGGGATCAGCGGCGTCGCCATCATCCCGAGGCCGCCGATACGGCTGGTGAGCAGTTCGCCGGGGCGGAGAAACCGGCGAGCTGTGCGCGCTGCGCCCACACCCGCGGGCGTGCCCGTGAACACCAGGTCCCCGGCCAGCATTGGCGTCACCGCAGACAACCGGGCGAGCAGCTCCGGTACGCTGAAGATCAGGTTCGCAGTCGTGTCCTTCTGCATGACGTCGCCGTCGATGTCACAGCTGATCGGCAGCTCCGCAGGGTCATCGAGCTCGTCGAGCGTGACCACAGCCGGGCCGGTAGGCCCGAACCCTGGGAAGCTCTTGCCCAGGCTGAACTGCGGCGCGGATCCGCTGAACTGGACAGCCCGCTCGGACAGGTCCTGCCCGATGGTAAAGCCGGCGATCGCTTGCCTTGCCTGGCTGGCCCCGAGGCGGTGGATATCATGGCCGAGAACGACGACAAGCTCGACTTCCCAGTCGACGGCGCTGGTCGGCAGCTGGACTGGGGTAAACGGCCCGCAGAGGCACGCCGGAAATTTCGTGAACACAGCTGGTGAGGCAGGTACGCCGAGCCCGGACTCCGCCGCGTGCGAAGCATAGTTCAGTCCAATCGCGAATACCTGCCGCGGCCGCGGGACCGGCGGCCCGAGTGACGCCCGGTCAATCTGCGTCACCGCCGCGCGGGCGAGATCCGCATCCGCCGCCCACTGAGTGAAGGTTGCCCAGCGCCGGAACACCTCCTGCGGGTCGCAGGCGAACCGCCCGCTGCTCGCGTGCTCTATGTCGACGCCCTCGACCGGAACTCCGACTTGGTCTCGCCGCGTGACGATCACCGCACGGCCATCGGCGTTCGCGATGCGCATAAGCGTCCTCCGATCGGCGTTCCGGCCGCAGCCCCACTTCTGTTCTCTGAGCGTAGCGTACAAACTTGATAACTTCATCAGTTTTCTCTGCGCGGCTTCCGCCGCATCGAACCGTTGATCATCAGTGGGTGCTAGAGATCACGTCACGCGCTTCAGCATCGGACATCCCAAGCGCGAGCAGCATCATCGTGGCGAATGCGTCGGTGCGCTGCGGCCCGGCGCGCATGCGGCCGGACATCTGCAGGTGCAACAGGCCGAGCATGCCGCCTGCGAGGACCATGACAGCGAGTTGAGGATCGGCCACGCTGAACCGGCCGGCCGCGACGCCGCGGTTGACGTCGCGCAATGCCCGGGGCAGAAGCCCGGTCGACACATCCAGATGACTCATTCCCTGCGCAAGCAGGATGCGTGCGATCTGCGGATGGGTCCTGGCAAGGCGGGCGGTCAGCCGGATTGACGTCACCATGACTTCGGCCGGATCCGTGAGCGCGCCGGTGAGGGCGTCGATGTGGGCGCCATACTCTTCCATCGCCTGATTGGTGGCGGCGGCGAACAATTCGCCTTTGCTCGTAAAGTGGTTGTAGAACGATCCGAATCCGACATCGGCAGTCTTCGTGATCTCCTGAATGCTTGCCTCTGCGCCGGCGCCCTCTGCCAGCAGGTGCCGGGCCGCGTCGATGAGTGCCTGCCGCGTCGAAGCGCGCCGTCGTGCCTGCCGGCCCTGGCCGTGCCTCTCTATTGTCATTGGTAGTCAGGGGCGCGGTGCCTGTGAAGGTCCGTTTCCCTATCCCCCTTTCAATCCGTACGAGCGGCTCAGCCGCGCATTCGGACGGGTTCGGTGCTGCGCTCCAGGAACTGCCAGACACTCTCGCACTGATCCGGCGGAGCAGGAGTGGCCGACACGGTGAAGACAGACGGCGCGCTACTCGGATTCATCGTCGTCGTGTCCATCCGGCTCAGCGTGCCAGGCTCGCGATGGCCTTGCTTACAGACCGAAGATCGTGCCATAGAACACGGCCAGCAGAGACCGGGGGCACGATCGCTCTGAAGTGCCGTCGAGCGCAGCAACGAGGAACCGCACTGGCAGGTCGAGGCCGCTCGCTGACTTGGTGGCGTCGGGCTCTGCTTCTGGACTGAGTACCTCCGTGGCAGCGTCGTGATTGTTGATCTAGGATCGATCTTGAAAACCGGCCGGTTCGATGACCTGCTCAACTTCGTCTGAGTGGCATCATCATTGCGCAGGAGCCGAGAGCCGGACCAGCGATATCCCAGCCGCAGTACGCTGGTCCATCCACGACTTGCCCGGAGCAGAACAGCGTGCGCCGCCGTCGGGCCGCCTCACTGCAATAGCAGGACCGCTTGGCCGTTGAGCCTTTGCAGTTCCGCGACCACCCCGAGAAACCTCCCAGTCGGGAAGTCGAACGCGACGACATGGTCACGGCCGACACAGTAGAGCTGCCCCCCAGGCCCGAACCGCAGTCCGCGGGGCTTGGTGAACTTCACGGCCGGGTCGGGCCTCAGCACACGCACCAGCCTGCCAGTGGACGGGTCGTATACGCGGATCGTGGCGCTCGCGCTGGGTGACCCGAACGGCCACTCGCTGGAGACCACCAGGTTGCCGCCGGGAGCGATCGCCAGGTCGAGAGGGCTTAGCTCGGCGTCATTGACCAGCCGGGCATTGCGGAGCCGGCCGTCGCGGTCAAAACTCGTCACGGTGTTGTCGCCTTCGCCGGAGGGACCGACTCCCGACGACAGGTACAGCTGGCCGTCCTGGCCGAAGCCGAATCCGCGTGGGAACAGAACGGCGCCGTCCGGCAAAAGCGGCTCGCCATCGGCGTCGAGCTGAGGGGGCAGGGCCAGTATGGTGCCGCGGCGCCTGAGGGTGAGGCAGTAACGGCCGTCCGGCGCGAACGTACCGCCGCCGCCGTCCAGGCCTTCCTTCCGGCCCGAGTCCAGAGCCACACTGCCGTTCTTGTCGAGTGCGAGCACCCGGTCATCTCCGCTTGTGACGTACACCAGGTCACCGGCCGGGCTCAAGCTCATGCCGCGCGGATCAGTGATCCGCGGGTCGTCGCTGTACGGCCCGGCCAGAACCCCGCCGACGGAGAAGCTCAGGACTGTTCCGTATCCGTCGCCGTTCGCGCTGCTGGCGCTCGTGACCAGAATCCGCCTCATGGCTGGCCTTCCTGTCTGGCGGGGTCAACGACCCGGTGGCTCAGCGTGGAGGCTCGGCAGCGCCGGATCTGGGCGAACTCGGGGGGTACCGTCGCTGTGCCGCGGCCTGGCGCGCGCTTTACCATTTCTGGGTGCCCTGCGCCAGTGGCTGGACGGTGAAGCCGAGCTTGCTGAGCACCCGGACAGCGCCAGCCTTGCCGCCCTCAAAGTCACCGGGCGCGAGGCGCAGCCCGGTGGCGATCTCGTAGGGGGTGCCGAGAATGGCGTTGTGCGGGCAGTGGCGCTCGTCCCAGATCAGCTCATAGGTCCGGCTGGGGCCGTAGCCATGCTGAGAGAAGAACTGCTCGGCGCCCAGCCGGTCATACTCTCGCAGCGCGGTCAGCACGTCTTCGCGGCCGACCTGATCCCACGCGACCAATGTGTGCACCTCTCTTTCGTCCGGATCTGCTTTCTGCGAGCCGCCAGGGTCACTGCCCGGTCCGGGGCTGTACTTGCCGATCAGCTGGTCGGGCGATCTCGTCGAGGGCTGCCGAGGTAGTCCGGCTGCGGACCGACTCCGAGCGGGCGTTGCCCTGGCGCGGGATCAGGCCAGCCTGCCAGCCGGCCGACTGGGTTCCGATGGTGTCCCAGACATGACAGCCAACCAGGCAGATGTCCCCTGGGTTGAGCGCTGAACCGGCGCTCGAACTCGCCGGTGACGCCTGCGTTCTCTAGCATCCGCTGCGCTGCAGCGCCGATATCGGTGAACGGGAAGTACACACCCGCGAGGGTCAGTGCTTCTGAGTAGGTGATCAGGTGCGCGAACCATAGCCGCAGCGCGGCCGGGTCGCCGAAGACGCAGTCCAGCGTCGGATGCAGCGCATCGAGATCGAGCAGGGTCTCGTTCACCTCGAAGACGATGACTGGCTGCTTAGGCATGTCACCCTTTCCTGTGCGTCAGCAGCCCCGCGCTGATGCCAAGATCGGCCGCGCGGAGGGCTGCCTGACTGCCCGGGTGGCGTGCTGCCCGATGGCCGCTGAGCACTGCCTAAGCCTGAAGGTAAGCGAGGTTCGCCGCGGTGACGCCTTCGAGGGCCATCCCGGTGAGCATGCCCTCGGCCAGACGCCGGCTGATGCGCTGACGGAAGACCACGGCCATGTACTTGTTGGTCAGCTGCGGCCGCTGGGTCATCTGCTCGGCGATTTCCTGGGCGCGCGACAGTACCTGGCTGAGAGGCACGACCTCGGCCACTGCACCCCACTTCAGGGCCTGCTGCGCGGTGAATGAGCCCTGCGTGATGACCAGGTGCCGCGCCCGGTTGAGTCCGAGGGTTTCTTCCCACACTACGACCAGGCCGTCGCCCGGGGCGATGCCGAACGCGAGATGGGGCATGTCGGAGAACACGGTGGTGTCGCTGGCGATAACTACGTCAGCCAGCAGAGCGTACTCGCTGTGCACCGGTGCGGGGCCGTTGACGGCGGCGACGATCGGGATCTCCAGATCGACAAGACGCTGGACTCCTCGCCGGCCCTCGGTGTACATGACGTCGAAGGCCATGGGCTTGGTCAGGTCGCCCAGGCTTGGCCCGTCGATGCTCGGGATGAAACTGTCACCGGTGCCAGTAAGGACCAGCACCCGGTTGGCGGAGTCGAAGGCGATGTCCTCCAGCAGCCGCGGCAGGTCGTGGTGAGTGGCGCCGTCGAAGACATGCGGCCCGCCGTCGGTGTGGAGGCGGAGGGTCAGCACACCGCTGGCAGACCGGCTCAGGGCGAAATTCTTGTACCTGGTGAAGTACTCCGGCTGCCCGGCTGGGCTGGAAGTGCTGCTCATGCCTGCGTCCTTTGCTCGCGAGTCGACGTGCCTTGTCTGGTCCGCTGCGGGGGCTGACGTTTCCTGTGGGTGTGCGCCTGGGCTTGCAGGTGCGCGTCAGCCGGCCGCGCGGCCGGGCTAGCCTGGTGGCGGCTCGGCGACGTGCTCGCGAAGCCCCAGCATGTCCGCGAGCGCCGGGAGGTCCTCGTGCCCGGCGGGGGCAAGGTGCGGAAACTCGGGTACCACCGGGTGCGGCGAGGCCGTGACGCCGAGCGGATGGCCGGCTATCAGCGATACAGTCGCTCCGAACGCGTCGTCGTGCAGGCCACGGCCGTTTCCGGTGCCGGGCGCGAACTGTGCCGGCTGGCCGGGCCGGTATCGCAGCTGGTCGGGCAGGAATGCAGCCGCCACCATGGCCGCGTGCTCGGCGGGGCTGGCGGCCTGGCTGAGCCGCGCTACATGCAGTGCAGACTGCCGCACCATGTCGGTGTAGGAGGCGACGTCGTCGGCCGGCGACGCCGCGTTGAGTGCCTCGGTGGCCGGGCCGGGCTGCGGGAAGAAGAACGACCGCAGAAGCGGATGGGCGGCCCGGCTGACCTGGCGCTGGGGGGCATGACCGTACAGGCTGATCCTGGCCCACACCGCGACCTCGGTGCCGCCGAATGTGTCGTCGGGGATCTGCAGGGCGATGGCGGTGACGTTCCGCCCGGCCAGCAGGTTGCCCGGGGTAGCGCTGAACA
>Ga0335074_10012075_pt1 | contig 12099 bp, 9 predicted proteins | sample Lox_Sample_23_FD_206715 | JGI IMG/M metagenome (GOLD analysis project Ga0335074, IMG submission 206715) | Soil microbial communities from Loxahatchee National Wildlife Refuge, Florida, United States - Lox_Sample_2.3 | ecosystem: Environmental > Terrestrial > Soil > Wetlands | place: USA: Florida...
AGGTCGACGACGAGGCACGGGGTCGCGGGCTCATTTTCGGCAAGAAAACGGGCGATCTTCTTGTTCATTGCATGGGGTACCTTTACCGGCAGAAAGCTGAGCGGATCATCCGGAGTCGCGCCGCGCACCCCTTAAGGGTTGCTTCGACAAACCACGAATGAATGAAAGCGATCCGCGCGACGGGTACGGCCGTCTCGCGGGTGATTTCTGGCTAGCTTAAACTGCTCGGATCGGTGACCCGGCTGCCCCGACCGCGCAAACGAGTGCCGCGTAGAACGGCATCGGGGCAGGGCTCTATCGCCCAGACAGGGATTGCAACCATATCGACCTCCCTCTCGGGACCGGTGTCGCCACCGACTTCCAAAAAGGACGCGTTACGTCGTTGCATAACCACCAAGGGCCATAGGCACGTGCGAGTGCGTCAACGCGCGGATAGATACGCGCAAATTTCGGGATTGCAAGAAAAAATCCGGGCCAATTTGAAAGAGCGGCGACGCGTCCGGGATTATCGTTCCGCGATTGGGATCGTACCGAGCAGCCGGCCGGTTTGTAGGTCGATGACGAGGAGTTGTTGGGTGCCGTCTGGAAGCGCGATAGCGACGACGATTCGGTCGGGTCCGGTGCTCAGGCGCTCGATTTTCGCGCCCGCCGGGAGCGCGACCGGCGGCGCCGTGAACGCGACCGCTAGCGCGGGCGCGCGATGCGAGAATCGCACCGCGACCGTCGCGACCAGCGCCGCAAAACCGCCGACCAGCAGCACGCCCATCGCCGCGACGAGGATCTTCAGCGCGCTGACATTCATCGCGCATCAGCCTCAGTGCGTCCTTCGCCAGGGCTACGCCGCCGCCTCTTCGTTCGGACAACGGGCTTTGTCATTGCCGTTCGCATATCATCGTCATCCTGAGGAGCGGGCCGCAGGACCGCGTCTCGAAGGACGCTTGGACGTGTCGGCAACGATCATCATCATCGACCCCGCAGCGAGTGGGGAGCGGCTCGACCGTGCCTTGCAGCGCCAGCTGCCCGAATTGTCGCGCTCACGCCTCAAGCAGCTGATCCTTTCCGGCAGTGTGGCGGATGGCGCCCTCGGCGGCGTATCCGGTCACCATAACGTGATCCGCGACCCCGCCCGCAAGGTGAGGGGCGGCCAAACTTTTGTCGTAATCCTCCCCGAGCCTGATGATCCGACGCCGCAAGCCCAGGCGATCCCCCTCGACATTCGCTTTGAGGATGCACATCTTATCGTCATCGACAAGCCGGCCGGGCTTGTTGTCCATCCCGCACCTGGCAATCCTGACGGCACGCTGGTCAACGCGCTCATCGCGCATTGCGGCGAGAGCCTTGCCGGGATTGGCGGCGTGCGGCGACCGGGCATCGTCCATCGGCTTGACAAGGACACCAGCGGCCTCATCGTCGCCGCCAAGACCGAGCTGGCGCATCGCGCCTTGTCGGCGGACTTTGCGGCGCGGCGCATTTCGCGCGCCTATGCCGCGATCGTCTGGGGTGTGCCGCTGCCGGCCGAGGGCGAGATCGAAGGCAATATCGGGCGCAGCATGAGCAACCGGAAGAAGATGGCTGTGGTCGGCACCGCACGCGGCAAGCCGGCGGTCACCCACTACAAGGTTGAGCGCGTGTTTGGCGAAATGTCTGGTGGCGGGGCGGCGCTGATCGAATGCCGCCTGCTGACCGGGCGCACGCACCAGATTCGTGTCCACCTTGCCGAGCGCGGTCACCCGCTGATCGGCGACCCGGTCTATGGCGGGCGCGCGGCGCGCCGCCTCGCAACCAAGGACAGCGCCGCCGCGTATTTTCCGAGGCAGGCCCTGCACGCGAGACATCTCGGCTTTGTACATCCCGCGAGCGGGGAATATCGGGCTTTCGACAGCGGTCTACCTGAGGACATGAAATCGTTGTTAGATACATTAGAGCGACTTTAAACTGGACGAAAACCGACTATTTTAGTAGGGTATCGGAACGCTGCTCCTAGGTCGGTGTTCTGAGGTTGCAGCGAGAGGGGAAAGGAAAATGGCTAGCCTAAGCGTACCTTCGCTCTCCGGAGAGGGGAGCCTCACGCGGTATCTTCAAGAGATCCGCAAATTCCCGATGCTGGAGCCGGAAGAAGAATACATGCTCGCCAAGCGCTGGAAGGAGCGCGAGGACAGCGAGGCGGCACATCGTCTCGTGACGAGCCATCTGCGCCTCGTCGCCAAGATCGCGATGGGCTATCGCGGTTATGGCCTGCCGCTTTCCGAGCTGATCTCCGAGGGCAATGTCGGCATGATGCAGGCGGTCAAGCGCTTTGACCCGGATCGCGGCTTCCGGCTCGCGACCTATGCGATGTGGTGGATCCGCGCGGCGATCCAGGAATACATCCTGCACTCCTGGTCGCTGGTGAAGATGGGCACCACCGCGGCACAGAAGAAGCTGTTCTTCAACCTGCGCAAGCTGAAGGGCCAGCTGCAGGCGGTCGAGGATGGCGATCTGTCGCCGGAGAACCTCAAGAAGATCGCCACCGAGCTCGACGTGCCCGAGGCCGACGTGATCAGCATGAACCGCCGCCTCGCCAGCCCCGACCATTCGTTGAACGCGCCGCTGCGCAGCGACAGCGAAGGCGAATGGCAGGATTGGCTCGTCGACGAGACCGAGAGCCAGGAGGCGAAACTCGCTGATCGTCAGGAATTGGGCTTGCGCCGCGATCTTCTGGAAAAGGCGCTGACCCACCTCAACGAGCGTGAGCGCCACATCCTCGGCGAGCGGCGCCTCAAGGAGAACCCGACCACGCTCGAGGATTTGTCACAGCATTACGGCATCTCGCGCGAACGCGTGCGGCAGATCGAGGTGCGCGCTTTCGAGAAGCTGCAAAAGGCGATCAAAGCCGCGGCGATCGAACGCCGGCTGGTCGCTTAGCTTTATCTATATCCACCCCGGCCTTCGCCGGGGTGGTGATGTATTGGCGATCCGGGCAACCTATCTTAACGTCCGCCCCCCGCGACGACGTAAAGCACTCGCATCTGTGACCGCGACCGCCGCCCACGCTTCACACGATCATCAGCACGCCGCCACGAGAGAGACCGATCCCGTCTGCGGGATGGGCATCGACCCGGCGACCGCGCGGCATCGGGCCGCGCATCGTGGCCGCGACTATTTGTTCTGCGGGGAGCGCTGCAAGAAGCGTTTTGTCGCCGAGCCGGAAAGGTTCCTCGCGTCGCAGCCGGTGGCCGAGGCCTCGCCCGGTGCCGGGCAATGGACCTGCCCGATGCATCCCGAGATCGTGCGGGACAAACCCGGCAGCTGTCCGATCTGCGGCATGGCGCTCGAACCGGTGCTGCCGGCGGCGCAAGACGAAGCCGACCCGGAATTGCGCGCAATGACCCGGCGGCTCTGGGTCGGTGCCGTGTTGTCGGTGCCGCTGCTGGTGATCGGCATGGCCGGCATCGATTTTCCCGGCGCGGTCTGGGTGCAGCTCGCGCTGGCGACGCCGGTTGTCCTGTGGGGCGGTTGGCCGTTTTTCGTGCGCGGCTGGGAATCGCTCAAAAGCCGGCATCTCAACATGTTCACGCTGATCGCGCTGGGCACCGGCATCGCCTACCTCGAAAGCCTGGGCGGCGCGCTGTTCCCCGACATCTTTCCGGCGGCGTTCCGCACGATGGATGGCGGTGTGCCGCTCTATTTCGAAGCCGCCGCGATGGTCGTGACGCTGGTGCTGGTCGGCCAGGTGCTGGAGCTGCGCGCCCGTGCGCTGAGCGGCGCTGCGATTCGCGCGCTGTTGGACCTCGCGCCGCGAACCGCGCGCCTGTTGCATCCCGATGGCGGTGAGCGGGACGTGCCGCTCGGCGAGGTACGGGTTGGCGATTTGCTGCGCGTGCGTCCGGGCGAAAAGGTGCCGGTCGACGGCGTCATCACCGAAGGCGCAAGCGCCCTCGACGAGACGATGCTGACCGGCGAGCCGCTGCCGGTCGACAAGCATGCCGGCGACACGGTCACCGGCGGCACGCTCAACACGTCCGGCAGCTTTGTGATGCGCGCCGAGAAGATCGGCGCTGACACGCTGCTCGCCCGCATCGTCGCGCTGGTTGCCGTGGCGCAGCGTTCACGCGCGCCGATCCAGAAGCTCGCCGATACCGTCGCCGGCCGCTTTGTGCCGGCGGTGATGGCGGTGGCGGCGCTGGCCTTTGTCATCTGGGCGATGTTCGGCCCGCCGCCCTCCCTCGGCTACGCGCTGGTCACGGCGATCTCGGTGCTGTTGATCGCCTGTCCCTGCGCGCTCGGCCTGGCGACGCCGATGTCGATCATGGTCGGTACCGGGCGCGGTGCGCGGGATGGGGTGCTGTTGCGTAATGCCGAGGCGATCCAGCTCATGGAGCGGATCGACACGGTCGTCGTCGACAAGACCGGCACGCTGACCGAGGGCAAGCCGGGGCTTGTCGCGGTGACGACGGTCGGCGACATCGCCGAGGATCAGCTGCTGCAACTCGCCGCCGCCGCCGAGCGCGGCAGCGAGCATCCGCTCGCCACCGCGATCGTTGCCGGCGCAACCGAGCGCGGTCTTGCGGCGCTGCCGGTCTCGGCATTCCGCGCCGAGCCGGGAAAAGGCGTCGTCGCCACCGTTGCCGCGCGGCGCATCGTGATTGGCAACGAGGCGCTATTCGCCGCGCTCGGCATCGACGCAGCGCCGCTCGCGGCCGAGTCCGAACGCCGCCGGCGCGAAAGCGAAGGCGTGATGTTGGCGGCGATCGGTGATCGCGCCGAGGGGCTCCTCGCGGTCGCCGATCCGGTCAAGAAAACCGCTGCCGCGGCGCTCGCCGCGCTGCACCAGGAAGGGCTGCGCGTCGTGATGCTGACCGGCGACAGCCGGCGCACCGCCGCTGCGGTCGGCCGTCGGCTCGGCATCGACGACATCACTGCCGAGGTGCTGCCCGACGGCAAGGCCGCCGCGATCGCCGCGTTGCAGCAGCAAGGCCACGTCGTCGCGATGGCGGGCGACGGCATCAATGACGCGCCGGCGCTGGCCCAGGCCGAGATCGGCATCGCGATGGGCACCGGCGCCGATGTCGCGATCGAAAGCGCCCAGATCACCCTCGTCAAAGGCGACCTGATGGGCATCGTCCGCGCCCGCCGGCTCAGCCGTGCGACAATGCGCAATATCCGGCAGAACCTATTCTTCGCCTTCGTGTTCAACGCGCTCGCCGTGCCGGTCGCGGCGGGGATTTTGTACCCGTTTACGGGCGTCCTGCTGAACCCGATGATCGCCAGCGCGGCGATGAGCGCGAGCTCGCTCTTGGTGATCGGCAACGCGCTGCGTCTGCGCGGCGTCGACCTTTGACTGGGGCCTGTCGCCGCCCGCCCACAATGCTGCGACCTCCGGCGACAGCGTGCGCAGATGGAGGTCGCGCTGCGGGAACGGCAGCTCCACGCCGTTGTCCTTGAACGTCTCCCACAGCGTCAGCAGCACGTCGCCCTTGATGTTGGTGACCCCCCGCTCCGGGTCGTCGATCCAGAAGCGCAGCACCAGGGTGACCGCATTGTCGCCAAACGCGGTGATGTGGCAGATCGGAGCCGGCTCGGCGAGTACGCGCGCAGTCTGCTGCGCCGCGGCGATTGCCAGTGCGCGCACCGCACGCAGATCGCTGGCGTAGCCGACGCCGAATTCGGCGTCGATCCGCACTTGCGGGCTCGAATACGACCAGTTGATCACCTGGTTGGTGATCAGGTTCTCGTTCGGGATCAGGTATTCCTTGCCGTCCCGCCCGCGCACCGCCGCGTAGCGCGCGCCGAGCGAGACGACATGGCCGAACGTATTGCCCACCTCGATGACATCGCCCGGCTTGATCGAGCTTTCGGTCAGCAGAATGATGCCGCTGACAAAGTTTGAGACGATCTTTTGCAGCCCGAAACCGACGCCGACGCCGATCGCGCCGCTGAACACCGTGAAGGCGGTGAGGTCGATGCCCACCGTGTTGAGGCCGATCACCAAGGCGAGCGTCACCAGCACGATCTTGATCAGATTGGCGATGAGCAGCTGCACCGAGCGGCTCAGCCCCGCGACATGCTGCAGCCGGCGCGCGATCAGTCGCGACAGCGCGGTCGCCGCCCATAGCAATAGCGCCACGACGATGGCCGCCTTGGCGACGAGCAGCAGCGACAGCCGTAGCGTCCCGATCGTTATTGCCATGCTGTCGAGCGCATTCTCGGTCGGTGCGAGCAGGCCGAGCAGATCGAGCGCTACGACAAGGCAGGCGATCGTCGCGATCAGCCGCGCGACCAGCGCGTCGCGCAGCAATTCGGTCGTGGCGCGCAGCACCAGCCACAATGCGATCAGGTCGGCGACAATGCCGACCAGCGGCCAGCCACTATCCCACTGCCCGCCGACCCGTGCGGCGATCGCCAGCGCCAGCCAGCAATAGACTAGCGGTAGGTGGCTATGCAGCACGGCGGCAACGCGCGAGGCCGGAAACCGGCGTGCGACCTTTTCGGCCAGCAGCCCGGTCCACGGCCGTGTGAGCGCGCGCAGGCCCCAGGCGATGAGCAGCATCGCGCCGACCACCGCGAGCTGCAGCGCCAGTATTTCGAGCGTCTGCCGCGACCCGGCGAAGGCCTCGGCGCGATGCGTCCAATCGGCTATCGGCAGGTCGGGAAGAAAATCAAGCACGTTGCGGCCCTTGCTGGTGCCGTTTGCGTCACTTACGTCATCCGGCGTGCTGCTAACGTGCAAATTGCACGATGCGTCCCATCTACCGTCGAGCCATGCTGTACCTGCTGATCCCCTTGCTGCAGATCATCTGCATCGTCCATGTCGTGCGGACCGGCCGTCCGTTCTTGTGGATCTACGTGCTGCTGTTCCTGCCCGGCCTCGGCGTCGCGGCCTATGCGGTCGTCGAGATCCTGCCCGGCTGGTTCGGCACGCGCACCGCGCGCAACCTGCGCAGCTCGGCGGTCGGCGCGCTTGATCCCAGGCGCGAGCTGCGCCAGCGCCGCCAGGCGCTCGAAGAGGCCGACACGGTCGACAATCGGCGTCTGCTGGCCGAGGCTCTGGTCGCCGCGGGGCAGCCAGCGGAGGCACTGGAGCTTTACCGCGGCATCCTTACCGGCATCCATGCCGATGACCCCGGCATGCTGCTCGGCATGGCGAAAGCGGCCTATGGCGTCGGAGAATACGATTTGGCGCTGAGCACGGTCTTGCAGCTCGGCGAGACCGACCCGCGCTATCAGCCGGTCGAGGCGCAGCTGCTGCACGCGATGGCGCTCGAAGCGCTCGGCCGCGACGACGAGGCGGCGCAGGATTACGCCGCGCTCGTCACCCACGCGCCGGGTGAGGAGGTGCGCTGCCGCTACGCCATGCTGTTGAAGCGTCATGGAGACGGCAGCAGGGCGAAAGCGCTGTTTCAGGAAATCATCACCCGCTCGCGCCGCGCGCCGCGCCATTACCGCCGGCAAGAATCCGAATGGATCGATATCGCCCGGCGGGAAGCCTAGCCCAAAACGGCTGCACGAGATCCGCGGGTCAAGCCCGGGGATGAATTAGGCGCGTAGCCGCGCCTAATTCACCTTCATCTCGCCGAGATAAGCCTCACGGATCATCTCGTTCTCGCGCAATTCGGCGGCGGGGCCGCTGAGCACGACCTGGCCGGTTTGCAGCACATAGGCGCGGTGGGCGATCGACAGCGCCATATTGGCGTTCTGCTCGACCATGAAGATTGTCGTGCCCTGTTTGTTGATCGTCTGGATGATGTCGAACACCTGCTCGACAAAGACCGGCGACAGGCCCATTGACGGCTCGTCCATGCAGAGCAGCTTGGGCCGCGCCATCAGCGCCCGGCCGATTGCGACCATCTGCTGCTCGCCGCCCGACAACGTGCCAGCCAGCTGCTTCAGCCGCTCCTCGACACGCGGGAAGAGGCCGAACACGCGCTGCAGATCCTCCTCAAAATCAGGGCCGCGCGTGCGCGTATAGGCGCCCATCTCGAGATTTTCGAACACCGTCATGCGCGGGAACAGCCGGCGCGCCTCGAGCACCGGTGCGATCCCGCGCCGCACCCGCTCGGCGACGCCGACGCCTTTCAGCGATTTCCCCTCGTAGATCACATCGCCGCGGGCCGGGACGACGACGCCCATGATCGCCTTCATCGTCGTCGATTTGCCGGACGCGTTCCCGCCGAGCAGAGATACGATCTCGCCGGCCTCGATCCGGTAATCGACATCCTTGAGGACGTGCAGGTCGCCGTAATAGGTGTTGACCGCCTGAAAGGCGAGAAGCTCAGGCAAGGGCCGCGCTCCCCTGGGGGGCATTCCCCACCGCGGCACTGCGGCCGAGATAGGCGCGGATCACCTCCTCGTTGCGGCGCACGGCATCGGGCGTGCCCTCGGCGATCTTCTCGCCATGGTCGAGCACCACGACATTGTCGGCGAGGCTGACGACGACATCGAGCTTGTGCTCGATCAGCACGATCGTCAGCCCCTGGCCGTGAAGCTGCTTGATCTGCCCGGCGAGCTCCAAGGTCTCGGCCGGGTTCATCCCGGCGGTGGGCTCGTCGAGCAGCAAGAGCTTGGGGCTGGAGGCAAGCGCGCGGGCGATCTCGACCCGCCGCCGGTTGGCGTAGCTGAGGCTCGACACGACATGCTCGGCGCGCGGGATCAGCCGGTTGCCGAACAGTGTGAGGATTTCGAGCGCGTGCTCGCGCGCTTGTGCTTCTTCGCGCTGCGTGCCGGGCAGGCGAAGCAACGCGCCGGCGGCGCCGGTACGCAGCCGCGCATGCATGCCGATCATCACGTTTTCGAGCACGGTGAGGTTCGCGAAGAGCCGGATGTTCTGAAAGGTCCGCGCCATGCCCCGGCCGAGCACGTCATGCGGCGGCAGTCCCTCGATCGGGTAGTCGGCAAAACGCACCTTGCCCGATTCCGCCGTCACCAGCCCGGTCACCGTGTTGAACAGCGTTGATTTCCCCGAGCCGTTGGGCCCGATCACCGCGACGACCGAGCGCGCCGGCACGGTGAGCGAAACCTCGCGCAGCGCGACAAGACCGCCGAAACGCACGGTCAGATCCTTGATGTCGAGCAGCGGCGCGGTACCGCGATAGGTAAGGTCGCCGAGCACGCGCAGCCGCTCAACCATTGGCGTCGCCGCCAGCTCGACCTGTGCGGTTTGCTCCTGCAAGGTCAGCGCCTGCACGCGCTTTGACGCCGGGATCAGCCCTTGCCGACGGTACAGCATCATGAAGACGAGGATGACCCCGAAGATCAGCTCGATCGACGAGGCCAACTCGACACGCTGCAGCCACTCGACATTGATCAGTCGGCCGAAGGCGTGCAGCCATTGCGACAGGTCTTCGAGGAACCATGACTGCAGGATCTGCAGGATCAGCGCGCCGACGACCACACCCCAGACGCTGCCGATGCCGCCAAAGACGACCATCACCAACAGCATCACCGACACCGGGAACATGAACATTTCCGGGGTCGCGGTCTGCAACTTGGCGACATAGAAGGTGCCGGTCGCCCCGGCAAAGGCGGCGCCGATCGCAAAGGCCAGCAGCTTGAACTTGACGCGGTTGACGCCCATCGCCGCGGCGGCGATCTCATCCTCGCGGATGGCCATCCAGGCACGGCCGATGCGCGACTGCTTGAGGCGTGTGCTGGTGAAGATCAAAACCGCGACGAGACCGACCCCGACATAGTAATAGGGCATCGCGTCGATGCCGAAGGCGTGGCCAAAAATCTGCGGCGCTGCCACGCCGTTGAGGCCCATCGCACCATTGGTCACGGTCGGCCAATTGCGCGCGACGATCGGCACGATCTCGCCAAATCCCAGTGTGACGATCGCCAGATAGTCGCCCTTGAGACGCAAGGTTGGCGCGCCGAACAGCACCCCGAAAAATGCCGCCACGGCCGCGGATATCGGCAGCATCAGCCAGAACGACACGGTGAAATGGACGAGATCGCCGCTGTCTTGATGGAGGCGGGCGACCAAATGGAGCCACTCGAACGGCAGCCAGAAGCCGCTCCACGCCGGCATGAACTGGGCGGAGGCAAAAAAGCCGTAAGAATAGGCGCCGATCGCGAAAAACGCGGCATAACCGAGATCGAGCAACCCGGCGAAGCCGACGACGATGTTGAGCCCGAGCGCCAGCGCGGCGAAGGCGAGTGCATTGGCCGCCGAATCGATATCGGCGTCGTTGCGGTCGATGAGGATCGGGAACGCCAATGCCACCACGGTCGCGAGTGTCATCAGCACCCGTGCACGGTGGTGCGGCGCCAGCCGCTGCAGCGGCGAGGCGCGCAGCAAAAAGCCATAGACTTCGGCGCCGATGCTGCTGGCACGCGGCACGGTGGTATCGCGATCTGCCATGGCCGCGCCGCCCTACGACTTTGTCGGCGTAGACCGGCCCATCAGGCCGGTCGGTGCGAAAACCAGCACCAGCACCAGGATCGAGAAGATGATCACATCGGTCCAGCGCACCGCGATGATCTGCCCACCGAGCGCCTCGATCAGCCCGATGATGACGCCGCCGACCATCGCGCCGCTGACGCTGCCGATGCCGCCGAGCACCGCCGCGGTGAACGCTCGCAGCCCGGCGGTATAGCCGATGATGAAGCTCGTGTAGTTGTAGTAGAGGCCGAAGATCAGCGCGGCCGCCCCGGCCAGGGCGGAGCCGAGGAAGAAGGCCATCACGATGACCCGGTCGACGTCGACCCCCATCATCCGCGCGGCCTCGGCGTCTTGCGCCGTCGCGCGCATCGCCTTGCCGAGTCGTGTCTTGTTGACGAAGAAATGCAAGCCCAGCATCAGGACCAGCGAGATGGCCCAGATGAGCAGTTCGCGCAACTCTAGGCGCGCGCCGCCAATCGGCCACTCCATGCGCGGCATCGGGTTCGGGTAGTTGAACGAGCCGGCGCCTTCGGTCAGCAGGATGATGTTGAACAGGATGTAGTTGACGCCGATCGTCGTGATCATCCCGACAGTGCCGGGGATGCCGCGCAGCGGTCGCAGCGCGAAGCGCTCGATCGCGACGCCGATTAAGCCGGCACCTAGCATCGTCGCGACGAAGGCAAAGACCATGACGCCGATCAGCGCAAATCCGCTCAGGATATGGCTCTGTCCGGACAGGCCGAACAATTCCAGCGCCATCATGCCGATGAACGAGGCGACCATGAACACGCTGAAATGCGCGAAGTTGATCAGCTCGAGGATGCCGTAGACCATCGTAAAGCCGAGCGCGAGCAGCGCGTACATCGCGCCCAGGCTCAGCCCATTGATGACCTGCTGAAGATAAACCGCTTCCCAACCCATCATGTCCGTCCGGATGCTCCGCCTACCTTGGCCATCTTCCTAGAAGCAAGGAGAAGGCCAAGGCGCGGCATCGTGCGGGAAGCTTCGGCAAGCGCGGCCGAAATACCCATAAAGACCAACGCTTGTCCGGCGCGCCGGGTTCGCTCTCTTAGGTGCCGGTCGACGGCGCGACCCCGACATATTTGTACTGGTGCAGCACGTCGTCGTCCGGGAATTTCGGATCGTGGGAGATCTGGAAGACGGAGACGACCCGGCTGGTGATGTCGCCGTTCTTATCGAAGCTGACGGTCCCTTGGATGGTCTTGGCCTTCGAGGTTTGGATCGCATCGCGGATACTGTTGCGATCGACCGGCTTGCCCGACTTCGCGACAGTCTCGATCGCATCGATGATCACCAGCGCGGCGTCATAGGCGGTGATCGAGTAGTTCTCCGGCTGCTCGCCGTATTTCTTGGCGAAGGCATCGACAAAGGGTTTCGCGTCGGGGCTGGCAAGGATGTTCGGCGCGGCGATCGTGGCATAGAGGCCCTGGGCCGCCGGGAAGCCCGCGCCTTTGAGGATTTCCGCGCCGTAAAGCCCATCACCGCCGGCGCGGATGATCTTGGGCATGATATCGGCGGACTGCTTGACGACCTTGACCCCCGCCTGGGCGACGCCGCCGTAATAGATCGCGTCCGGGTTCATCGATTTGATCTTGGTGAGGATCGTCGTGTAATCGGCTTCCTTGGGGTCGAGCTGGTCGTGGCCGAGGACGTTCATGCCGCGCTTTTTCGCTTGGCCTTCATAAGCGGTAGCGATGCCGACGCCATAGGCGCCGCTG
>Ga0335074_10012076_pt1 | contig 12098 bp, 9 predicted proteins | sample Lox_Sample_23_FD_206715 | JGI IMG/M metagenome (GOLD analysis project Ga0335074, IMG submission 206715) | Soil microbial communities from Loxahatchee National Wildlife Refuge, Florida, United States - Lox_Sample_2.3 | ecosystem: Environmental > Terrestrial > Soil > Wetlands | place: USA: Florida...
GGTCACTCCTGCTCGCCCCATCTGCCATTGTCGTGATTGGCCCTGTCGGCACGAAGACAATGGCGATCATACTGGTGGCGCGCGGCGGAGCCGCCACGCCAAGCTGCGGCCGACGTTTACCGCCCACCGCGGAGGCAATAAGCGGCGTCATGCGTAGCTCACACCGGCGCACATGCCTGGTCGCCTGGCCTGCGGCCGCGGCCGGAGTGGCTTGCGCGGTCGTGCTCATAGCCGGCTGCGCGCCGGCCACCAGCGGTGCAGGCGCTAAGACGTCGGCCACACCGTCTGCCAACGCGGCGACGACCAGCCCGCCGCTGCCCTGCGGAACGCTCACCTCGTTGCGTACGGCGCTGACGAACTTGATACATGTCAGGCCAACCGCGCAGGCGTCCGGCCAGATAGCCGCCGACCTGATTGACGTCAAGGCGCAACTGGAGGCGCTCAAGACGACGACGGACGCCTATGCGGCCAAGACCCGTCCGCTCGACCAGGCCGTCGATCATGTGGGCTCGGCGGCCAGCGCCGCACTTAGCGATCCGTCCAGCGCGACGCTCGCCGCCCTCGTCTCCGCGCTCGACGGCCTCAAGGCGTCGCTGCCGCCGATGATCGCTGAAATGAAGGCTGTCTGCCCCACCTCCTGACGGCACGGCATGAGCCGGCTCATGGCTGCCCGGCACGCGCGGCCACCTGCAGGCGGACGCGGTCGATGAGGTCGGCCTCGGACAGACCGGGGAGCTGAGTGCCGTTCCGCAAGCGCAGGGCGACTGCTCCTTCCGACGCCTCAGCCGCGCCCATAACGGCCTGGTAGGGCACCAGGCGGTTAGCCCGGATCCGGGCGCCCAGGGTGCCGTGCTCCGGGCCGGTCACCTCGGCGCGCAGGCCGCCGGCAACGGCCCGGCCGATCAGCGCGCGGGCCTGCGGCAGCTGAGTTTCGGTGACGGGCAGCACCACGAGCTGAACCGGCGCGAGCCAGGGCGGGAACGCGCCGGCGTGTCGCTCGATCAGGTGAGCGACCACCCGCTCGAGGCTGCCAATGACGCTGCGGTGAACCATGACCGGCCTGTGCCTGGCACCATCGGCCGCGATATAACTCAGTTCGAATCGCTCGGGCTGGTAGAAGTCCACCTGGACGGTTGCCACGGACGCCTCTCGTTCCGCGCAGTCCGCAATCTGCACGTCGATCTTGGGCCCGTAGAACGCCGCCTCGCCCTCCTCGGCGTCATAGTCCAGCCCGGCGTCGGCGAGCGCCGCCGCCAGGATCGCGGCCGCCTGGTCCCACATCTGCTCGCTGCCCACGTACTTGCCTGACTCGCCGGGCAGCGACAACCGGTACCGAGCCGGCTCGATGCCCATGGCCTGGTGGGCCTGACGGATCATGGCCAGCGCCGCCGCGACCTCGCCCGCGACCTCGTCGAGGGTGCAGAAGATATGCGCGTCGTTGAGCTGCATGGCCCTGACTCGGCTCAGCCCCCCCAGCACCCCGGACAGCTCCGACCTGAACTGGGCTCCGATCTCGGCCAGGCGCAGCGGCAGCTCGCGATAGCTGCGCGCACGAGACCGGAAGATCAGCGCATGGTGCGGGCAGATGCTCGGCCGCAGCACGACCTGTTCCGCGCCGATGCTCATCGGCGGGTACATGCCGTCCCGGTAGTGGGCCCAGTGGCCGGATATCTCGTACAGCTCGCGCTTGCCGAGCACGGGCGAATAGACGTGCTGGTAGCCGGCCTGGCGCTCCAGCTCGCGAACGTACTCCTCAAGTACGTGCCTGATCGCAGCGCCGTCGGGCAGCCAGTACGGCAACCCGGCGCCCATCAGCACATCGGTGTCAAATAGCTCGAGCTCGCGGCCGAGCCGGCGATGGTCCTGCATGGCGGTTCTCCTCGTCTTGGTGCGGGGACGAGCAACCGCGGGAACGCCGAAGCCCCGGGGCACTCGCCCCGGGGCTTCGGTGAAAGACAGCTGTCAGCGCGCCGGGACGGACTCCGGCGTCGTCGTCACGTCAGCGCGCTGCATGTGGTCAGGGTAGCAGGAGCCAGCCCGCATCCTCGCGTTACACGGCGTCCTCGGGCAGCGGCGTTTCCTCCGGCAGCACCCGGCCGAGCGTCGGCCGCGCACCGCCGGTGACTGGGCTCAGGCGGGCTCGCTCTTGTCCTCGATCTCCCACAGATGGTCGAGGACGTGCCAGGCGATACGGCGGGCGCCGTACCGGAGCGGCCAGCCATTCGCCGGGATGACGACGCTCTCGGGATCGCGAAGCGCCGCGCCGATCCGCGCCCGCAGCAACGGCCATCCGTCCGGCCCAGCCTGGTCCTCGTCGCGGGGCAGGCCCAGCTTGCGAGCGTAGGCGAGCTCGGCGCCGCGGACGTGCGCGACGATCTGGTCGGTGTCGCGTCCGCCGCCGCGCGGCCCCTTGCGCAACTGCGCCGGAGCCGCGGCGGCTACCCGGTCGAACGCCGACCACGCGGCCTCGAGCAGGCGGGCGAGCCTGGCCCCTTCTTCGGGCGCAGGCGGAGTGGTCTCGGTCCCGGCGATCTCTCCGAGCGAGCCAAAGTCGGCGTACCTGGCCAGACCGGGATGCCGTTCGGTGATGACGAACTCGCCTTCGGGCGGCTCAAATCCGGCCAGCCTGACGATCGGCGCGTACCTGGGCAGGTATTCGGCCAGGGCCTCGACCGCAAGCTCCTCCGTCTTGGCGCGCCGCGCCCAGCCCGGCCAGTCAAGTGCCGAGGCGAATACCCGCGTCTTCCCCGCCTCCATGAAGACCCTGATGTCGGCTGTCGCCTTTCCCATGGACGCAGATCATGCCACGGTAAGCGCCATCAGCGGGCGGCGGAGCGGGCCGCCTGTCCTGGCTACCTGTCCGGGCTACCCCTCCGCGGTGCGGGTCGCCCGGTCGTCTACGGCTACGGTGTCGCCGGCCGCGACGTGAGCTGCCTCGGGCTTGGCGTCCTGACCGTCCTCATGTGGCCCGCCGGCCGAAGGCCCTTCGGCCTTTGAGCCGTCGGCCTCCGGTGCGTCAGCCCCAGCGGCGCCGGGGCCGCCGGCCGCGGGCCCGTCCCCGGCCAGGACAGGCGACCGCCGCGGCCACTGGCACCGGACGAACCAGGCCAGCCCGATCAGGGTCATCACGGTGGCAACGTAGAAGTTCAGGCGCAGCCCGAGGAAATGCTCTGAGGTGTCGATCCTGACCGACTCCTCGAAGATGCGGAATGCCGAGTAACCGGCCACGTACAGGGCGAACAGCCCCCACGGCTTGATCTTCCTGTGGTGCCCGAGCCAGACCAGGAAGGCCGCGAGCGCCAGGTCCCAGATCAGCTCGTACAGGAACGTCGGCTGGAACGTGGCGTACTGGAGGTAACCGGACGGCCGGTGCGCCACCGAGATCTCCAGCGCCCACGGCAGGGTCGTCGGCTTGCCGAACAGCTCCTGGTTGAAATAGTTGCCCACCCGGCCGACTGCCTGGGCCACGAGAAGCGCCGGGGCAATGGCGTTGGCGAACAGACCGGCGCTGGCGCCGGCCCGGCGCACTCGCCAGACCCCCGTGACCGCGCCGGCCGCGATGCCGCCCCAGATGCCGAGGCCGCCGTTCCAGATAGCGAACACGCCCCACCAGTGCGGCGGGATCACCGACGGGGTGGTGATATCGGAATACGCCCTGGCCCCGACCAGGCCGAGCGGGACGACCCAGATGGCAACGTCATAGACCAGGTCAGCGTCACCGCCGAGAGCACTCCACCGCCGCCTGGTGATGATGATCGCCAGCGCGATCCCGACCACATACATGAGGCCGTAGAAGTGGATGAACAGCGGCCCGAGGTGGACCCCGTTGATCGACGGGCTCGGGAGGTAGCTGAGCAAGTGGGCATGCTTCGCCATGCCCCAGAGACTATTCGGTTTCTGCGCCTGCCCGGGCTGTGGATCGCGGGGGTTGAGTCCCTTACGCGGTCAGGTCGTACGCAAGCCGGTAGAACGCTATCCCGCGGTCCTCCCCTTGCCATCCGTAGCTCGCGACGAACAGGTCTTCCCAGCCAGGTCCGAGATTCCAGGTCACGCTCCAGCTGCCGACGGCGATGTCCAGCCAGCGGTCGGCGACTCCCAGCCGGCCAAGCTCAACGAACCCGGGCCCGCACCCTCCTGTCGGCCTCGGCCATGATCACTTCAATTCCGGACGGGAACGGGCACTCATCCGGGCTGGCCTGGTGGAAACGGCGCAGGCCCTCCGCCAGGACCTGGACAAGCTCTCAGGACCGGTAATCCCTGGCGCCTCCCAGGCCAGGTCATTGCGGCAGCCTGCCACGTATCTGCCCATCTGAGCGAGAATCTCCACTCAGCTAGCATGCCGGAATATGACGAGACGAAGTGACTGGCTCAGCCCTGACCTGGAAAATTATGTGACCGAGCACAGCGCCAAGCCCGACTCGGTGCTCATCGACCTGGCCGCCGAGACGCTCAGCGCCTTTCCTGACGCGGCCGGCATGCAGATCGGCCCCGAGCAGGGCGCCTTCATAACCATGCTGACCCGGCTGACTGGCGCGCGGCGGGCCATCGAGATTGGCACGTTCACCGGGTATTCCGCCATCTGCATCGCCCGCGGGCTGGCCGAGGGCGGCCAGCTGACCTGCTGTGATGTCAGCGACGAGTGGACCTCGATGGCCCGCAGGTACTGGCAGCGGGCCGGCCTGGCCGACCGCATCGACCTGCAACTGCGGCCGGCGCTCGAGACCCTGCGGGCGCTGCCTGAGGCGACGGTCTTTGACCTGGCCTTCATCGACGCCGACAAGGGCGGATACGTGGGCTACTGGGATGAGGTCGTGCCGAGGATCCGGCCGGGCGGGCTGATCCTGGCCGATAACACGCTCTCCAGCGGCCGGGTGGCCGACCCGGCCGTGCCCGATGAGCGGGTACCGGTACGGGCGTTCAACGACCACGCGCTGGCGGACGAACGAGTCGACCTGGTTCTGCTGTCGATTGGTGACGGGCTGAGCGTGGCGCGCAAGCGCTAGGGCCGGCAGCCAGCACCGCCCGCGGGCGTCAAAGGGCCCCCGGTCCGCCGGACCGGGGGCCCCTGGCCGCCTTTGACGGCGAACCTGGACCTGGCTAGCTCCCCGACTTCGTTCCGCTGGTGGACATCTGCTGGTCGGGCTCGATCTCGATCCGCTCGCGGCGGACCTGGTCACGGTAGATCTTGTCTTCCTCGACCCGCTTGGCGAGCAGCCGGACCCGCTCGACCGGGATGACTTCCTTCCGCATCACAGCGCGCTCCTCGTGCAGGATGATCTCCTGCTCGCCCTCGGAGATGTTGCCGCTGATGCGCTCATCGGCCGTAATCGGAACGCGCTCCACGTCGTACTCCTCGTGGAACACGTGCACGGTCTGCTCGATCGGCTCGGTGTCGACGTACTTGTGCAGCCGCACATGGCCGGTCTCGAGCATCTCCGTGCCTACCTGGAGTCGCTCCTCCTGGCGGACGAGCCAGTCGTCGTCGGTCATGGCTGACTGCTGTGGCTGGGTCTGGGCCTGGGCCTGCTGCTGGTCCTGCCCTTGGGTTTGGTCCTGCCCTTGGGTCTGGTCCTGGGGCTGGCCCTGGCTCGGTACCGTCAGGCCGTAGTACCGGCTCAGATCTTCCGCCTGCGCAGCCGACATGTGCTGGCCGGCATCGATGTTCGGGCCGCCCATGATCTTCTGCGAGTCGAATGGGACGCTGAGGCCGTCCTTTGTTACCTGGCTGGTGCCGAGCGGCACAAAGCGGCCCGTCTTGCCGGAACGGACGCGAGCCCAGGCCGGCGTCCCGTCTACGTCGTCCCTGAATACTTGCTCGACGGTGCCTACTACCTTGCCGTCGGCCCCCGTTACCTGAGCGCCAAGGAGTTCTTCGGCCTGCGTTGTCATGGTGACATCTCCCCCCGAGTCGCTATCACCGGACAGTCACGGGCATCGTCTGCAGCGGCGCCCATGCTCGTGTACCCAGTGTAATCTACCCACTACCGACCGTTTCAACGGCCAAAGTTTCCAGTGCGGCCCGACCCGCCCGCAAACGGCAAAGCGCGCGCCGTCCGTCCGCAAAGCCCCTCTCCGCTACGGGCAACGCTGGGCTGCGGCAAGGTCACGAGGCCAGGCGCGGACCTCGCGTTTACTACCGGTGTACCCGCCCGCTTCTAGCCAACCCGATCCCCCGCCGCGGACCTATCGCCCGGCGCGGGTGAAATCGTCGGCAGCGGCATCGTGCAGGCCGGGATGGCCCAGGCAATTGCGTTACGAAATAGCGGCGAGTAGGGAAAGTGTGCGCGCTCCGTCACCCGCGACCACCCAGGTCGGTACGATGTCCCGCTATGGCGGCATTGTTCAGCCGGATCATTCCGATCTTGTTTGTCGGAGATCTGCAGGCGGAGCGCAAGTTCTACGAGAGCCTGGGTTTCCACGTCACCTATGAGGGACCCGAGTACCCGTATTTCCTTGCGCTCGGCCACGGCAAACTCGAGTTCGGCATCGAGTGGCGCTCCGATTTCTCCCCGGCAGGCCCTGATCGGGTCCTTACCTGGCAGTTCGGGGTTAGCGACCTTGATCTGGCCAAGAAGCGGCTCGATGAGGCCGGGGTCAGGTACCGCGAGGAGCTCATGACTCCGAGCGCGGACTGGCAGTACAGGGTGCTGCACGCCAGGACGCCGAACGGCTACCACCTCCTGCTCGAGGAGGGCAGTGACTGACGGGCGGCTATTCGTCCGCCACGATCGAGCCGACGCGGTCGCCAACTCCGGGGTCCCGCCTGACCAGCCAGAGCGAGTACAGCACCGACAGCACGATGATCGCTAGCGCCGCGTAAGGGAACCAGTCAAGCGGCGCCGCCTGACCCGGCTTCACCAGGTAGTACATCGGGATCCCGACGGCGATCATGCCGAGCACCGGCAGCACGGCGTGCTTGATGACGCTGAACTCAGATGGCCGGTACCTGCGGTAGTAGAACGGCAGCGCGAGGTTGGCCAGGAAGTAGACGACCAGCACCAGGATCGTGCCCATCGTGCCCGAGTCATCGAAGAAGTCGAGCGGGTTCATGCTGTTGCCGTGGCCGCCGATCAGGTGCCCGAGTGCCCACACCACGATGATCGCGCCGGCCACGCCGACGAACAGGAAGAGCGCATTGCGCGGCGTCTGCCGCGGCGCCTGGACCCGGCCGATCCACCGCGGCAGCAGGCCCTCGCGGCCGGCGTTGAAGATCAGCCTCGCCTGCGAGTTGCACGCGGCGATGAGCACGCCCATCGTCGAGGTGAGGCCGGCCAGATAGGCAAACACCGCGAGCGCGGCGAGCGAACTGTGCGCGACAGTGATGAACGGGATCGGCGCTGCGGCCAGCTTGGTCCCGTTGTTGGCGAAGCCGCTGACCGTGGCGTAGGCGAACAGGAGGTACCCCACCAGCATCATCGCGACCGACAGGTAGACAGCACGCGGAACGTTGCGGCGCGGGTTGCTCGTTTCCTCGGCCAGTGCCGCTGAGTTCTCCCAGCCGATGAACAGGTAGACCGCGAGCGGGAACCCGGCCGCCAGCCCGCTGAAGCCATTGGTGATGTGATGCGGGTCGAACGGCGCGAGACTCAGGTGACTTCCGTTCTTGATCAGGGCCACGACCGAGACGATGACCAGGACGAGCATCTCGAAGCCGAAGAACAAGCCGGCCAGGCGGGTGGAGACACCGACTCCGCGCAGCATCATCACGACCGCGCCGCCGGTGAGCAGTACCGAGAAGATGATCCACGGTACGTTCCAGTTGAAGTAATACTGCAGCGTCATCGACACAAACCCGCCGGAGATGGCGAGCACCGACGAGATCGCGATGATGTAGCCGGCCCCGCACAGCAGCGCGGTCGTGACCGCGCTCGTGCCGCCGAAGGTCTTGCCGACAAACGTGATGAAGCCGCCAGTCGAGGGATGCGCGCGGGAGAACTGCGCGAGCGTGTTGCCGAGCAGCGCGACTGCGATGCCGGCGGCGAGGATCGTCAGCGGCGCCGCGATACCCGCGGTAAAAACGAGGAATCCGAAGCTGAAGTAGAAGCTATACGCCGGGCCGATGTTCGCCATCGTCGAGGCGGAGATGTCGATTAGGCTGAGAGCGCCCCGGTGCAGGCGCTCGGGTGCTTCAGGCGCCTTGGTTTCCGAGAATGGAACCGAAGCCGACTCGCTCATGTTTCCACCCCTTGCCTCAGCCGTTTCTTTAACGGTGATGCATGAATTGTGTATGCAAGCAAGCAGAAGGGGAAGAGGCGCGCAGGCTCCGCCCGGCCGGGCGATCACGCCTCATCGGGACGCACGCGAACGGATCAGGCCGACTCGCCGGCGCAAGTGCGGCGAAGACGCGCTCTGGCCGGCCTGCGCCGCCACAATGGCTTCAGCTTGGTCGTGACTCAGGCAGCCAGCGCGGCTGGCTGTCAGCCGGGAGTCCCGGGAGGGCAGCGGCTATGGGCAGGTCAAACAGTCCGGTCTACCTGCGGGTGCTCGAGGACCTGCGGACGCGGATCCGCGATGGCATCCTCGCGCCCGGTGCCAGGGTTCCGTCCCGCAACGCGATAATCGCCAGGTACGGCGTCGGCGAGACGGCCGCCAAGCACGCGTTACAGGTGCTCGCGACCGAGGGCCTGATCGAGGCCAGGGCCGGATCGGGCTCGTATGTGCGCCAGGTGCCCGCGAGCAAGTACCTGGAGCATGACCGGCTGCACTTCCCCGGTTCGCCGTTCGGGTTCGACGAGTCTGCGGGCCCTGGGGACCATGCCCCCCGGCTGACCTGGGAACATCAGACCGAGCACATCGCACCACCGCCCGCCGTCGCCAGGCGGCTTGGCGCGAGTCCGGCCGCGCTCGTGGTCACCGCTACGCGCTACCTCCTCACCGCCGATGGCGCTCCGGTGCAGCTTGCGTTCAGCTATGAGCCCGCCGGCCTTACCGAGGACACCGCGGTCGCGCTGCCGGAGCACGGGCCGCTGGCTGGCCGCGGCGTGATCGAGCGGATGCGATCAATAGGAATCGAGGTGGACCAGGTGGTGGAAGAGCTGAGCGTCCGGCAGTCCCTGCTGGCCGAGGCAGACGCACTAGCGCTCCCGCCGGGCGCCCCGGTGATCCACGTCGAGCGGGTACACGTCAGCCGGGGCGAGCCGGTCGAGACCGCGGACATCGTGATCCCCGCCGACCGGCTCAGGCTGCGGTACCGGTTCGACGTACCGGGACCGCCGGCATGATCAGGCCCGCAGGCCCGGCCGACGTGCCGGTGATCTACGAGCTCATCCGCGACCTCGCCGCCTACGAGCGGGCGCTGCCTGAGGTCACCGGCACGCAGGAACAACTGGGTGACTCACTCTTCGGATCCAGGCCGGCCGTATTCGCCCACGTCGCCGAGCATGAGGGCGAGGTCGTCGGGTTCGCGCTGTGGTTCCTCAACTACTCGACCTGGCTGTGCAGGCACGGCATCTACCTGGAGGACCTGTACGTCCGGCCGGACATGCGCGGGCACGGCTTCGGGCGGCAGCTGCTGGCCGAGCTGGCTGCCTTGTGCCTGGAACGCGGCTACGGCCGGCTCGAGTGGTGGGTGCTGGACTGGAACGAGCCCGCCTTGGCGTTCTACCGGTCGCTCGGCGCCGAGCCAATGTCCGACTGGACGGTGCACCGCGTCAGCGGCCCGGCGCTGGCCGACCTGGCCGCAAGCCGGGATCCGCGCTGACGGAAGCGCCGTGCGAGCATGGGCCCATGCGGATTACCAGCGTGGACTCGACTGGCTTGTTCCAGGGCACGGCCGCGCGGCCGCTGCAGGTAGTCAGGGTGACGCTGGCCAACGCCGGCGCCGGCATGGCCGGCGAGCGGGACCACGTCACCGTCACAGTTCACGGCCCCGCCGTCAGCACCCCCGAGCCCGTCGTCCTGAGCGGGCTCGCACCGGGCGCGGCGGTCACGGTAGAGGTCGGAGTCGAGATCGCCGCGCCCGCGCAGCCCGGTTCGACCAGGAATGTGCTGGCCACGGTCGTCGGGCCCGGCGGAACCACGGAGCTGGCCACCGTGATCACGGTCGCTGAACCGGGCTGGGTCATGTGGATGGTGAGCCACTTCCACTACGACCCGGTCTGGTGGGACACGCAGGGCCAGTTCCTGCAGACCCGGCTGCTGCTGCCGAATGAGCAGGGCGAGATGCCGGAGGTCAGAACCGCGTTCGAGCTGGTCCGGCTGCATCTGGACGCAGCCAGGCGCGACCCCGATTACAAGTTCGTGCTCGCCGAGATCGACTACCTGAAGCCCCATTTCGACGCGCACCCCGAAGATCGCGCCGACCTGCTCGACTTCATCAAGGCCGGCCGGATCGAGCTGGTCGGGGGCACCTACAACGAGCCCAACACGAACCTGACGGGCGCCGAGTCCACCATCCGCAACGCGGTCTACGGCATCGCCTACCAGCGTGACGTGCTGGGCGCTGGCACCAGCACACAGCCTGGCCGCGGGCCGCGCACGGCGTGGATGCTTGACGCCTTCGGCTTCGACCCAGGTTTCCCCGGCCTGATGGCCGCGGCCGGCCTGACCGATTCCTCGTGGGCCCGCGGCCCGTTCCACCAGTGGGGGCCTAAGCGCTCGGTCGGCGACAACCGGCTGATGCAGTTTGGCTCGGAATTCGAATGGCTCTCCCCCGACGGCACCGGGCTGCTCACCAGCTACATGGCCAATCACTACTCGGCCGGGTGGCTGGCCGGCCATCATGCCAAGACCCTGGAGAAGGCCGAGGCGGACGCATACCAGCAGTTCAGCGAGCTCGCTCCGGTCGCCACAACCCGCAACGTGCTGCTGCCGGTCGGCGGTGATCACGTGATCCCGCCGCGCTGGGCTCCGGAGATCCACCGCGACTGGAATGCCCGTTACCTCTGGCCGCGGTTCGTCACCGCTGTGCCGAGCGAGTTCTTCGCGGCCGTGAGAGCCGACGCGGCCGAGCGCGGCACCTGGATCACGCCGCAGACCAGGGACATGAACCCGGTGTATACGGGCAAGGACGTCACCTACATCGACACCAAGCAGGGCCAGCGTGCGGCCGAGACCGCCGTCCTTGACGGCGAGCGCCTCGCGACGCTCGCCTGGCTGGCCGGCGCGCCGTATCCCGCCGCCAGCCTGGACAAGGCGTGGCGTCAGCTCGTGTTCGGCGCCCACCATGACGCGATCACCGGCACCGAGGGCGACCAGGTGTACCTCGACCTGCTTGGCGGCTGGCGGGAGGCATGGGAACGGGGCGATTCGGCCCGGCGCGCGGCCATCGCCCACCTGGCCCGGCTGGCCAACACCGGCAGCCTCGAGGCCGGGGAACCTGACCCGCCGGCCGCAGGCCCGCGGCCGGCAGCGGTTGTGGTCGTGAACTCGCTGTCGATGACCAGGACCGCGATGGCCACCGTCCGCCTCGAACTGCCCGCGGACTGGCCGGCCTGGCTCGAGCTGGCCGATGATGCCGGTGCTCAGCTGCCATTCCTGGCCGAAGGCGTCGGGCGCGCTCCTGGCGGTGGCCTGACCGGGGTAACGCTGACCTTCCGCGCGGCCGATGTGCCTGGCATCGGGTATCGCACCTACCTGGTCCGCCCGGCCGCGGAGCCGGGCAACGCCCACTGGCAGGCCGCCGGGGGCGCGGCGGAGATCGAGAACCACGCCTTCTGGCTGCGCGCCGATCCGGCCAGGGGCGGCACGCTGAGCCGGGTCGTCGACAAGCGGACTGATACCGACCTGCTCGGGAACGACGGCCGCGGGAACGAGCTGCTGCTCCAGCCCGAGCACGCCTCGCACCCGCGCTGGGGCGAGGGTCCATGGCTGTTGTGCCCGGCCGGTCCGGCCCGCGGCAGCGCCAGCCTGACGGCCGCGGTGCAAGCCGAGCGCTGCCCGGTCGGCAGCAGGCTGGTCGCCGCCCTGGAGATCGACGACCTGCGGGTGACGCAGGAGACGGTGCTCTGGGACGGCGCCAACCGGATCGAGTTCCGTACCCATGTGGACGGGTCCATCGGCCAGGACAAGCTGCTCCGCGTCAGCTTCCCGGCCAGTGTCACCGGCGGCCTGCCCGTCTACCAGACGGCCGTGTCGGTCATCGGGCGGCCGCCGGGCGG
>Ga0335074_10012077_pt1 | contig 12098 bp, 7 predicted proteins | sample Lox_Sample_23_FD_206715 | JGI IMG/M metagenome (GOLD analysis project Ga0335074, IMG submission 206715) | Soil microbial communities from Loxahatchee National Wildlife Refuge, Florida, United States - Lox_Sample_2.3 | ecosystem: Environmental > Terrestrial > Soil > Wetlands | place: USA: Florida...
CGACGCGGTAGTCCCGATGTCTCCCTCCACCAGCGCCGGCACACCGGGCGGGGGCGGAGGCGGCGCGCTTCCTAGAAAATTGTCCAGCACCCACCTGCCACGGGTCACCACCGATGTCCGCGTCGGGTACGACGAGACTATGAGAACCGAGCCTTGCGTCAACACCCCGCCGCGATTCGTACCCTTGAGATCGACGCGCTGGAACGCTTCCCCTTTGATGCCGGGGATTCCATAATGATTCGCCAAGGGTCCGTTGAGATAGGTGAACGGAGCGTCGATGAAATCCAGAATGCTGTGATCTTCCCGGAACATGGCGGCTACGAACAGGTTCGTTTCCGTGTGCATGTAGTCGAGCAGCTCGTCATCGGTGGTGGGGAAGCGGTCCGGATCGGGCGACTTCCGGTCGAGGTTGCGAATCCCCAGCCATTCTCCCCCGAAATCGTCCACCAGCGCCTCGGCCTTCGGGTCCGCCAGCATTCGCTTGATTTGGGCCTGAAGAACAACCGGTTGATGCAGGGACCCCTGCCGCGCCAGACGGAACAGTTCGTCGTCTGGCATGGTGCTCCACAGGAAATAAGAAAGCCGCGAGGCCAGTTCGAAATCATTAAGGGGATGCGCCGCCGCCACGGCTCCATTCACCGGTTTGGGATCGGTCTCGATGCGGAACAGGAACTTCGGAGAGACCAAAATCGCCTCCACCGCCACCCGCACCCCTTCTTTAAACGAATCGCCCTGGTTTTGCACCATCGCCACCAGGCCCGCCAGTTGATCGATCTCCGCCTTCGTCATCGGACGCCGGTAGGCTCGGGTGCCTAGGTTCTCCACAATCTTCCGAGCGCATGCCGGGGTCTGTTCCTGGCATACGAAAATCTTCCGGTAGCTTTCCGGAGGCGCGGTGCTGGGATCGAACGGACCGACGATTTGCGCCCGTTCCAGGTAATCGCGCCGCCGCCCGTCCGGATTGATGTTGCGCCGTGGATCGTCCAGATCGGCAAGAGACGGATACGACGCCCGAAGGTAATGGTCGCCTGCGGTCACGGGCACGCGTACGATCACGTCTCCCCGGTCGTACATGTAATTCGTGTTACCCTCGACCGAGTCCTCTCCGATCTTTTTCCCGTCCAGCGTGACCACCATCTCAATCGGCGGGAACGCCAGCCGGTTTTGCTCATCACGAGCCTTTCGCTCTTCGTCGGTCAGAGGTTTACGAGGCCCCCGGCCCCTGCCTCTGCCTGCAACGGCAGGACGCGCCCCGCCGCCGCCCGACGCCCCCTCGGTGTCCTCATGTTTAGAACGCATCGCGGCTTCAAACGAAGGCACGAACTCATCCTCCGGAGCATCATACTTGATTCCGTTCTTGTCTCGGTAGTTTCGGACCCGGGTGCGGATCTCATAAACGCCGTCCACGGGGAAAACGAAGTGGCCGTAAAGCGATCCCCTCATGGAATAAGGTAGGATGATGCCGATCGAACTGTTCGCCGTATCATCCGGACCTTTCTTCGGCATCAAAACGGCAAGCACGGTCGGCTCGGCCGGAATCGTGGGGCCGTAGACCGCGAGGTGCGAAAGCTCGCGGGCCGCCTTCAGATATTTCTCCATGAGCAAGGGCGAGATGCTCAGCACATCGCCGTTGTTGTCGAAACCGTATCCCGAGTCATCCACCGGAAATTCATCGGCGGGCGTCGCATACACGCCAAGTAAATCGTGAACCGTGCTGTTGTATTCGGCCCGGTTCAGCCGCCGTGCTGTTACCCGGCCGGGGTCACTCGCGCCCGCCGGCGACGCGGTTGTCTGGCTCAGAAGGTGATTGATCCAATTGGTCACCGCGGCGACTTCGCTTTTGCTGGGTGCCGGCAGTCCCCGAGGCGGCATCTGGCCGCTACTCAGCTTTTGCAGAACCTTCGCCCAGACTTCTTTGTGCTGAACCGCGACGGAGCCGACGCCAAACGCCTGAAGGTTCAGGCCCGCGGTCTCTAGTTTCTGGCTATGGCAGGTGAAGCAGTTTTTGGAGAGAACGGGAAGAACGATTTTCTGGAAATTCTGCGCCTCCGCATCGGCGCTGCCCGCCGCCTTGGCTCGCTCCTGCCCGGATACCGCCTGGACCCAAGCGATGCACAGTATCGCTGCGAACGTTCCAAAATAGCCGAAGGCTTTACGATTCAATTCCGTTCCTCCCATCCTCAACCATTCAAATCAGTTGCGTCCGGCTGTAGGTACTTATCTCAAGCCGTTCTTTTGATACCACAATCCACCAGTGATGTCAAAGGCCGAAAGGCAGAGAACACCGAAACTTGCGGCACTTGGACTGACCAATACACCAGACAATCATCTAATCCGCCACCGTATCTTCCGCGCGCCAAGATCCTCCGCCAGCCGCTCCACTCCGCTCAACAGAAGATCGCGGTCGATCGTTCCCTCCTGAAGGTCTCCCACAATGTGAATACGTTGCGGCACTTCCTCCTTTAAGGCGGGTTCCCTACAGTTCGCTACATCTGTTCGATTTTCCCGGATCGCGGCGAGGGCCATCCGCAGACTAGCCCCGGGTGGTAATTGCGACACGCGTGTCGCATTCTCGGCCAGCAGAAGGTGCCTTTGAACGTGTCGTGCGCTCCATCCGAATCGGTGCCGGGACCACGATAGGAACTGACCATGAGGCAGCAGAGCTTTGGCTCGCGCCAACCGGCGGCCAATCTCGACCTTGTATTGCAACGCCAGCATAACCGTTTTCCTGGCCTGGTCTTCGTACCATCCAATCTCAGCGGCCAGCTTTTCCAGTTCGTCTGAGCGTCCCCTCAGTGTGCTAACAGCCATTTGTACGTCCCGGAGGCGTCGAGTGCCCGTCAAGAGCACTCAATCATGAACTTTCTTGCGCCCACTGAATCCAATAGAGGATGACACGCGCGCCGCGGCGTGCATTACCGCCGCGGATAAAGCCTCGATCCGGTCATCACCCATTCGGAACGCGGGACCCGCGATACTTAGGGCCGCAATGACCTCCCCTGAAACGTCCCGAACCGGCGCGGCGATGCATCTGAGCCCTATTTCATATTCCTCGTCATCAATCGCATAGCCCTGTTCACGAATCTCGCGAAGTTCCTCCAGAAACCGAGCCTTCGATGTGACCGTGTTCCTGGTGAACAATTTCAAGGGCCCGTGCTCCAGCACCGCGTGAACCACCTCCGGCGGCGAAAACGCCAGAATTGCTTTTCCCTGAGAAGTACAGTGAACCGGACTTTTGGCGCCTACCGTACTCGGGAAGCGCAGCGGATGACGGCACTGAACGTTGACGATCGAGATCACCTCGGAATCCGTCAACAGGCCCAGATGAGCAGTTTCCTCAACTTCGTCAACCAGCCGCTTCAAGTGGGGCTGCGATAAGTGGGACAAGTCCAATCGCGAAAGCGCTACCAACCCCAGTTGCATAAGGCGTGGGCCCAGCCGGCATTTCCCCGTAACCGCGTCCCGTTGTAAAAAGTTATTGCATTCCAGCACCATAACCAGACGATGAGCGGTGCTGCGGCGCAGTCTCAGCTGAGCGGCAAGTTCCGTTACGCTCAATTCCGGACCTTCTTGCGCAACGGCGTTCAAAACCTCGACAGCCCTGTCAAGGACCTGTATGTGATAGTTTCCCTTCTGGGGTCCCGAATATTTGTATTCTGTTTTCATTTGATTCGGCTTCACGAGATTCCGCAAGAGGAAATCTTCAACTCAAGATGAGCAGCCCGTGCCAAAATCGGGCGCACCGCCACCGTACAAGTTCGTCTCGTTACGGCGGCTCGGCAGCACGGCGTCGAATGAAATCCCACATTGTGGGAGCTTGTCCACAAAAAAACACATGCCTAACTTTACGGCAATGTCATTTTTCCGTCAAGCTTTGAGTTCCTGCATACGTATCCCTGGAAATGCGGCCAGCTTTCACGGACCTTCCCTTCGGCGTGGACGGCTTTCATCACTATCTGGAAAGCTCAGTCCCCTTAATTACGCCCGAACCTCCGTCTACTGGGAATTTCGGGCGCAAATCGTGGCGGAGTTTCTTTTGTGACTTCCCAGAACAGCTTAAAGCCGAGTATCCGCTTCACTGCTCCCTAGCAGTTAAGGATGCGTGAGGTCTACCGCGATGCACCACAAGGTAGTGGGTTCGTTTGAAAACCACGCGGACCCATTGCTGCCACAAAACGTGAGTTGACATTCAGTCACCATGAGAGTACACTTTTCCGAGGCTTTGCGACCAGAGGCATCCCCTCCGCAAAGAATTTTTGGGGGTCCGCGATGACCAAGATTAAGCAGAGCACGTGTATCTCTGTATTTGAATTGGCGCTGTGGGCGCTACTTAGTGTCTTGCCGGCTTCGGCTCAGGTGATTACCGGTTCCGTAACCGGTTCCGTGGTCGACACCTCTGGCGCAGTGATTGTCGGAGCCAAAGTCACTCTAACCAATACCGGAACGAGTGAAGCGCTCAATACTACCTCCGACTCCTCCGGCGATTTCAAGTTTCTCTTTTTGCCGCCGGGCACCTACACCATCGACGCAAGCCTGACAGGATTCAAAGCCTTCCGCCGGGAGGGAATCATCGTCGAAGCGGACCGGTCGCTGGCGGTTCCGATTACCCTTGAGGTCGGCCAGACGAACGAGACCGTGGAGGTGCAGGCCGGAGCGGCCCTGCTAGAACCAAACTCTTCTGAGGTGGGCACCACTGTCACGAACCAGGACGTGATGGAACTTCCCTTGAACGCGCGCAATCCCATGGGGTTGACGAATCTGATCCCGACTGCGAAGGGCGTCGGCTACTTCGGAGCGCAAGTGCTTACGTCATGGCGCGTCGGCTCGGTGAACATCGGAGGAGGACAGGCCCTGACCAGTGCGTTTTTGCTTGACGGCGTGCCGAACGACAAAATGGGAGATGCATCAGGCGCGAACACGTTCCTGACTACAGATTCTACTGGTGAATTTAAGGTCATTACGAACGATATGTCGGCCGAATATGGCCGCACGACCGGCGGCGTCATCAGCGTCATCTCCCGCTCAGGCCAGAACGACTATCACGGCAGCGCATTTGAGTACCTGCAAAACACTGCGCTTAATGCGAATAATTTTTTTAACAACGCGTCTGGAACTCCGTTGGCGCCAGTGCATCAGAATCAGTTCGGTGCGGCACTGGGCGGGAGAATCATCCGAGACAAGCTTTTCTTTTTCGCGAACTACGAGGGTTTTATTCAGCATCTATCGAACAGCCAGATCATCACTTCTCCGACCGCTCTGCAGAGGGTGGGAAATTTTTCCCAGACGGATGCGCAGAACGGACAGGAAATTGTCATTTACGATCCGCTCACAAGCACGCCCAATCCGGCTTCAGCTGGGGCTTATACCCGCACACCCTTTCCGGGAAATATCATCCCGGCCGGCCGCATCAGCCAGTTTGCGCAGGAATTCTTTTCTTTGTATCCATTGCCTAATTTGCCCGGGCAAAACAACGGGAACAACAATAATCTGTTCCAGATCGGTGCGACGCCGACCACACGCCAAACTGGCGGGATCAAGATAGACTGGTTGCTGAATTCGAACCAGCGCCTTGCGGTCCGGATGACGCACGACTATCTCGACGAGAGCGTTCCCGACGGCAGTTACTTCCAAAATCCCCTCGATAATGACAAGAAAACTATTTTTGTGCCACGCCATAGCGGGTTCGTATCTTATACGAATACACTCAGCCCCACGATGGTGCTCGATTTAAGGTCTGGGATTAACCGTGACTATGATCAGGCTACGCCCTGGAGTTTCGTGCCGCCATTTACCAACACCGATTACCTTGCGGCGCTGGGGTTTCCGCAATCGTTCATCAATCAGGTGCCGCCTCTGGCGCGGCAATTTCCAGCTCTGACTATCTCGGGATTGGGCGGAGCTCTTGGAGGATACGGCTCGGCGATCCAGAATCGGGCGGCGTATGAATGGGGTGACGTAGCGTCCCTCACCAAGATCTGGCGTGAGCACACGTTTAAACTTGGCTACCAGTACACGCTTTACAGGGGCAATCCCTATGATCAGGCTCCACCGGCTTTTAGCTTTACCTCCGCTTACACGCAAGGACCCAACGCCACTACTTCCAGTACTACGGCGGGGCTCGGATTAGCTTCCCTGGAACTAGGCGATCCTGCGACAGGGAGCTACACTTATCAGAACAGCCATGAATATCAGGAACTTGACGACGCGGTGTTTCTCGAGGACGACTGGAAGGTGAACCACAAGCTTACGCTCAATCTTGGTATTCGCTGGGAATATCAGGGGCCCTTTACTGATCGCCACAACGAGATGACCAACTTTAACCCCACGGCAACGACCACCGTAGACGGCGTGACCTTGACGGGCGGTACGATATTTCCCGGTGTTGACGGTATTCCACGGGGCGTCGTGACGACAACTTACAACCATTTCGCTCCGCGGATCGGATACGCTTATCAGGTGAACAGCAAGCTGGTGGCGAGGGGTGGATATGGAATTTTCTGGGTTCCCGAGCGAGCGGTTCTCGAACCGAATGCCACGGGCTTTAGCCAAGCCAATTCGATGGTGGCTTCACTCAACAACGGGATCACGCCTGCCAATACCATCAGTAATCCGTTTCCGCAGGGCTTAGTCCAACCGTCAGGTTCGAGCCTCGGCCTACTGACAGATTTGGGCGGAGCCGTTTCGACTCAGTTGCGTGATGTGCTACAAGGCTACGCGCAGCAGTGGAACTTCACGTTACAGTATTCGCCGTGGAACAATTGGCTGGTCGAAGCTGCTTACCTCGGAAACAAAGGTACCCATTTGGAAGGAAATGGCGCGGGATCCTCGCACAATCTGGACCAGCTTAACCCCGCTTTTCTCTCTCTCGGCAACGCGCTCAACACGCAAGTCACGAATCCCTATTACGGACTGATCACCAGCGGCCAATTAGCGACACCGACCATTACGCTTCAACAATCGCTGCTGCCGTTCCCGCAATATACTTCGCTAAACGGCGGGTGGTGGTACCCGGGCGTTTCATTTTACAATGCATTCACGCTAAAGGTCGAGAAACGGTTCTCTCAGGGCTTCTCCGTTCTGCTATCCTACGCAAATAGCAAGCTTCTGGATGCTTCGGCGATGACGTCAACGGTGACCGGTGGCAATAGTAGCACCGGAATTCTCAACATCGATAATTTGCTTGAAGGCGAATATTCCAAGGCCGTTCAGGACATCCCGCAACGGCTTGTTTTGACCGCGTTATATCACGAACCCTTCTTCACGCAAGGGTCCCGCTTCGCGCGGATGGTATTAGGTGACTGGAACTTCAGCAGCATTGCTACGTTTCAGAGCGGCCAGACGTTGTCTTTGTCGGCGTCGAACAACGTTACTAGTTCGAACCGGCCCAACGTTGTGTCCGGAGTCTCCGACAGGCTCGCGCACCCTAGCCTCGCCGAATGGTTTAATACGGCCGCATTTTCCGTACCTGCTCCGTTTACCTATGGGGACGCGTCGCGAACCATCCCGAACGTTATGGCGCCCAGACTGATCAACGAGGATTTCGCTCTCTACAAGGATTTCGTGATTAAGGAAAGATACAAGATCGACCTACGTGGGGAGGCATTCAACCTCACGAACCGCCCGGACTTCGGTAATCCGGGCACGAACGCCTCCGTAGCGACATTCGGCGTGATCAGTTCGACACTCGTCGCGCCGCTCCCCAGGAACCTCCAGGTTTCGATGCGATTTACGTTCTGAAGCTGGAATTGTTTAGCTCTTCCAGCGCGAGAATCATGACGCAACCCGCCACGGACTGGCGTTTTCGCCATGCGAAATCGTGCGGGAAGCCGATTTCCTATGCTGCTGGCTGAAACACTCGCCTGGGTCAGTAATTCGCGCGGACCAGCACGGCCGGCGGTTGTCGGCGTGGCAGGAATACGCGTGCCGGAAATTCGGTTCCGATTGCCGTGTAGCGCTGGCAATTCAGCGGGCGGAAAACCCACAGGGGAAGTGCGAGATTTATCACTACAACTCCGATGGAACGTTGGATTGGGGATACTTCCAGATCAACACGGTCCATCTTCAAAGGCCGGGCCTGAACTTGCGCGACCTGTTGGACTGCAAGGCGAACATCGATTTTGCCTATCAGTTGTACCAGGAAAAAGGCGGCTTCACTCCGTGGAGCACGTATAAGAGCGGCAAGTATCGCCAGTTCCTCGCGTCGCAATGAGAATCCCCCGCTAGCCGGCGCCGCTAGCCGAGGTCGTTGTCACGGGGGGCCTGTCGACAGCACGGCCTGAACGCACACCCTGCTGTTTTTGAGTCGGGACAACTCGGGACAGTCGGGACAAGCCTGTAGACATTGGCCGCGCTCCGTCCCGAGTGCGCTGCGGAGACTCGGGACAGCTCGGGACAAGCCGCGGAATCCACATCGGGGATCCTCTGTCAGGCGTTCGCGCATCGCGGAAATCGGCCCAAACGGCTGCATCTGCAAATCGGGAAGATGCTCGTACTCCGTTCGAAGCCGACCTCGATCCCGCAAGACCGTCCCGAGTTCGGACACGGATGCTTCGTGCGATTCCGAAATACCAGCAGTTTAGGCTGGCGTCGGAATTGCCACCAGCCGGGCATGAAACACGAGCGTGTGCGCGATTTCCTCTCCGCGGCGCCTTCGGCGGATTACTTCCGGCAAAGATCGGACCAGGGATGGCGGCTGGTGGCGATCGAGTGGGTGCGCGGTGCCGATCGGCAGCCAGCGACCGAAGACGTTCCCTTCGGCCTGCGCGTCGCGAGCGACTGCCAGCGCCTGGAAGAAAACCCGGATGAGATGCAAGTGCTGCTGTTGATGATGGAAACGATCGTTCAGGATGGCCCGCTATCGCAGGCGGCGCGAACGATCAATGAGCGGAACTAGGGGAGCCCCGAGGAAATTGAGTGGTGGCCGAACCAGATGAGGAAGAACCGCGTTTCTTGAAATTGGGCGCTCAACAACAAATCTGTACAGACAATCCTATGGTTTCCGCACCCTCGAAGCTACGGAACTCACCCTTTCGCGAGCGATCAATGCCCTGCAGGGATCATCGCGCCGCCGCGACCAGCGACCAGCATTGGCGGCGACTAACGCCACTCCCGCCGCAACGTCGGCGCTGAAGAAGCTTCGGCTTAGCGCCGCTGGCCGCAGGGCCATCGCAGAAGCAGCCAAGCGAAGATGGGCTGTGATCGAAACTGCAAATGCGTCACCGAAAAAGGCTCCGCGCCGGATCAGCGGCTGCACGAAAAGCGATGGCGGATGCGGCGCGGCATTGATGGGCGGCGGCCGGAGCCGCGGTATCACGATCGCATGACCGGCGCGATCAATGCCCGCAGCCGCGGTGCCCGGCGCCCCCAGCGATCACTTTACGCTGCCTTACTCAATTGGGTTCGCCGATTTGTATACTCCTCTGCACGGCTTCGTCAGCTCTCCGGCGGATGCCGAACGGGCCGTGCAGTTGCAGATCAAATACGGCGCCAAAGTGATCAAGCTGCTGGCCTCCGGAGGCGTCGGTTCGCCGCTCGATTATCCGACCGATGAACACCTCTCGCCCGAAGAGATGCGCGTGGCGGTGAAAGAAGCACACATGCATCACTTGAAAGTCGCCGCTCACGCCGAGAATCTACGAACCATTCTGGACGCCTTAGCCGCCGGCGTGGACTCGATCGAGCACGGCTCGGAGCTGAACCAGGAAGCCATCGAATCGATCAAGAGCCATGGTGCCACTCTAGTTCCGACGCTCAACGTAGTCGATACCTTTCAAACGTTCGGCGAACGCCAGCACCTTCCCGAGGTGATGTTGACCAAGGCGCGTAATCTGGCGAGGTCGCATTTCGCCAGCTTCCAACTGGCATTGAAGAATGGCACGCGAATGGCGGCTGGATTGGACACGTTTTACAGCCCGGGTGGCACCACTGTGCTCGACGAGCTGGTGACCGACGTGAAATACAGCATGACTCCGCGTCAGGCCTTCGAATCCGGCACGATCGTCGGAGCGTCGCTGCTCGGGCTGGATAAACTCGGCCGGCTGGCAGTGGGAATGGAAAGCGATCTCATCGCGGTCGAGGGGGATCCGCTGACGGATATCCACGCGCTCGAAAAGATTCGGTTTGTTCTGTACAAGGGTGGTGCGGTAACAAAAACCGTACATCTGTGACGCCATAGTGCTGGTGCTTGAAATCGCTGTCGTCTCTCGCCCCTGTTATCGGACATGTCGGCCACTACTCGCGCCGCGCGCGCGCTAGCGGTGAAATTGTTCTTGCCAGTTTTGGACCACCGTGAAGGGGGCCGCGCTCACCGTACCCGACGTGCTCATAATGTATCTCTGACCATCCTTGGACACATCGAATCGGAAGTCGCTGGTCGTTCCATATTGTGCGATGCCCGGAATGCGGTACAGGGCCGTTGGTTCATCCAATTGAAATCCCTTTCTGACCCGCACGGCATAGAGCCGATTATCCACACCCGCGTAGAAAAGCTCCTGTCCGTCCGGACGCCAGCGCACCAACCAGGCACCCCCTGTTGACACCTGGCTCCGCGCTCCCTCCAAGTGCGGCGACGGCAGCAAGTCGAAGGCTTGCACGTAAACTTCCGGTTTACCTGATTCCGTCGATAAGAATGCAATATGCCGGCCCTCCGGTGAAAAAGCAACAGCCCAATGCGCGTTCTCGCCGCGCAATAGAGGCAGCGTATTGCCGTTCGAGGTATCCGCGAGCCATGCCTCCTGATCTTCTTCTCCAAGTCCTGTATCGAACGCGATGAAACGACTGTCCCTGGACCAATCGGTCGGCATTTGGATCTGACTCGCGCGAATCGCCTCGTCTCGGGCCACCTGGTTCATGACAGGTTGCTCCCCGTCAGTCTCCGACACAGCTAAAGTTGCGAGAAGCGGAGCGCTGATCCGGCTGGTTGCAAAGCCAGCCGGTTTCCATCCGGAGACCAGACCGCCCGATTGTGAGCCGCCGGTTGGATAAGTGAGACGGCGACTTTCCCGTCCGTCGGTGCTGAACAGCCAGAGGTCTGGCGCGCCGCTTGTTGGACTCCAGATTCCCGCAGCGACGTGACGGCCGTCAGGTGAAATCCTCAGAGTGCCAACGTAGGGCGCCGGCTGCCCGAGCGTGCCCAAATCGTGTCCAGCCCTATCGTACCAGTGGAGCTCCGAAATTGGCCAGCCGCCTTGGTACACCAGGACCCCGGTATCGGAAACGGAGAAGCTCGCCTGGGCACTGGGGCCGAAGTAGATCACGTTCTGTGCAATCGGAACGGGCGCGCCCGCAAGTTGAGATCGCTCTGCCTCGAAAGGCTGCGCCAGAAGACTGCCTTGCCGAACATAGAGCAGCATCCCAGGTTCGCCAGGATGGGACGGAGGCGCGTACTGAACTTTTGAATCAGTCTGCATCAAAGCCGCTGATTTTCCGCTCGGGAAATCGGAAACCCGGGCGCGATATCCTCTGGCGGTTGGGTCGACAAATAAATTAAGGAGACGGTCGCCTTGGGGCAGGAATTGAGGCAAGCGCAGTTCCGCGCCCGTGACGGACCTTAAGGTGCCATTGTCGACCTTCAACTCATGAATCGATTGCGGTCCCAGGTAAAGCAGCAAGTCTCCTTTGACACGCCAGGTGCCGAGCGCGGCAAGGAAAGGAAGATTGGCAACCGGGCGCGTAGAGCCGGTGTCCAGGTTCGCTTCCTTCAAAACGTGCTTCACCGAAAAGTAGATGGAACGGCTATCCGGCGACCAGAACACGCTCCAGGCGCCTTCCGTCCCCGGCACAGGCCGCAGATCGAGAGACGCCAGTTCGCGAATCCAGAGGCTCGTTCCGTTCGGGCCGGTCGCGGTGAACGCGAGCCGGACGCCGTCGGGTGACCGCGATCTGGAGGGGCTCCGTCAGAGCATCCTGTACTTCCACAACCTCTTTATCTATACCAAGGACTCCTTTCACATTGAGGATCAGTTGGTCGACGGCGAGAAGGTCGTTACGCGCATGACCGCCCATGTCCAGATACGAGAGACCGGGGAACCCGTTACGCTACTGGGTATCAACATCGCTCGCATTGTGGACGGCAAACTGGTGGAAGAATGGAACACGTG
>Ga0335074_10012078_pt1 | contig 12098 bp, 11 predicted proteins | sample Lox_Sample_23_FD_206715 | JGI IMG/M metagenome (GOLD analysis project Ga0335074, IMG submission 206715) | Soil microbial communities from Loxahatchee National Wildlife Refuge, Florida, United States - Lox_Sample_2.3 | ecosystem: Environmental > Terrestrial > Soil > Wetlands | place: USA...
ACCTTGAACTCCTGCCGGTCCGCCGTCAAGACATCGCGCCGCTACGCCGCAGGATCTGGGGACTGCGGCACAATCTCACCGTCTATGACGCCGCTTACGTCGCACTGGCCGAGAAGCTCAACGCCACGCTGGTGACCTGTGACGAGAAGTTCGCCCGGAGCGCCGGAGTAGGGTGCCGGATCGAGACGATCAGCTGACGGTGTCACGCTCGGAGACTCGGCTTCGTCGTGTTACCGCGGTCTTGCTGCGGGATCGGTAGCGTGGCTGGCACCATCTCGGGGTGGTGCCGTCGCTGCTCTACCGCTTGGTGAGGTGCCTGTTTGGCCTGCTGGCGGTGCTGGTCCGCTCTGACCTGTCCAAGGACATCGAGTTGCTCGTGCTTCGCCACGGGAACCAGGTGCTGCGCCGCCAGCTCGGCGGCCGCCTGCGGTGGGATCATGCCGATTGGCTCTGGCTTGCGGCGCTGTCCCGACTGGTGAGCCGCCGCCGGTGGGCAGGGGTCTTCCCGGTAACCCCGGCCACGATCCTGCACTGGCACCGCAACCTCGTTGCCCGCAAGTGGGACTACGCCCGCCGGCGACAGCCAGGACGACCGTCCACCGGGGCCTCGGTCAAGGCGCTCCTGCACGCGGCCGGTATCGATCCCGCGCTGCGGCGGGCCGGGCCGACCTGGCGGCAGTTCCTCACCGCGGAGGCGCACGCCGTCATCGACTGTGACTTCCTAGTGGTGGAGACGGTGCTGCTCCAGCGGCTGCACGTGCTGGTTTTCATCGAGCACGGCACCCGCAGGCTGCACGTGGTCGGCGTGACCGCACGCCCGACCGGGGCCTGGGCGGCGCAGCAGGCCCGCAACCTCGCCATGGACCTGGGCTACCGCCTCGGCGCATTGCGGTTCCTGATTCATGATCGCGATCCGGTCTTCACCACCGCGTTCGCCGAGGTGTTCAGGCGAGGGGCATCACCACGCGGCGTAACCCCAGCTCAGACCACGTAACTCAATATTCGAGCGGCACAAGATCCAATAATCGAACCCCACACCGTGCAGCACCAGCCGGAACATGAGCCCGGCCGCCGCCACGTCATCACTATGCAGCTCCGCGTACCGGGGTTGTGGTACTCAGGCGGACACCCCGTCAAACGCGCCCTTAACCCGCGGGTCCGGCAGCGGGGAGGCTATCGGGGCTGATGACCTCGGTCAGCTCGAAGCTGGTGATCCCGTGGGCGACCAGCGGCAGGCTGTCGACCGCCTTGCGCGCGGTCATAAGGTCGGCGGCGCGCAGCAAGAGCACCACGCCTGACCAGTCGGCCTTCAGCAGCATCAGCTCGACCAGTCCTGCCTGCTGCAGCTCGGCCGCCCGCGCTGCCTCGGCCTGCAGGTACGGAGTGGGGTCGCCGATGTTGTGCGACACGGCCAGGAACATCATCGCGGACTCCTCGTGGGTATCTGCGTGCGGGTTTGCGTTCTGCGGCATTTGCCCTCCTCGTCATAACGACGGCGTCTTTCACAGTGAACTCGGGCATTATCAGCAGCCCGCTGCCAATCCGTTGACGGGACACCTCTGCCCGCCATCGCCATCGCCATCGCCCGTGGCCGTGGCCGTGGCCGCGGCCGCGGCGCAGGCTGAGCGCGTCCCTGTAGGGTTCCGAAACGGCGTATACGCGGCTGACCTGCCGGTTCGCCTGCGGCGGTCGTCGTGGGCTGGCAGGATCGCAGGCTTGTGACGGTACGGATGCTCTACCTGATGTTCGTCCGCCGCGGCTGTCGCAAGTAGCAGAGGGTACCCATCGGCCTGCTCGCCCCGCGACGAGCCGGGCTGCCCGGCAGGTGTCGTCGACCTGGGATTTAGCCTGCATGTACCGCTGTCGTCTTTTCTCGGTACCGGCTGGCCGTGAGCCTATGCCAGTCCGGAACAGAAGGAGATGCCTGTGTCATATCCGGTTCCCGCCAGGCTCTCGCGGCGTCGGCAGCGCGCCACGGTCGTCATCGTGTGCGTCGCGACGGCCATGCCGTGCCTGGACCTAGCCGTGGTCAACTCGGCGCTGCCGTTCCTGGCGCGAGACTTGCACTCCGGTCTAAGCGGGGTCCAGCGGGTCCTTGACGCGTACACGGTCGCGCTGACGGCTGGCCATCTTGGCCGATGCCCATCCGCAGGCGCGCGAGCGGGCCACGGCGGTGGCGGCCCACGGCGCCACGATCGGCGGAGTGTACGCGGTAGGCCCCGCGGTCGGGGGAGCACTCACCGGCTGGTTCGGGTGGCAGTCGGTGTTCTACGTCAACGTCCCCCTCGGGGTGGTGGCGCTGCTCGGGACGCATCTCTGGCTGCGCGAATCGCGCGATCCGCGGGTTCGCCGGGCGGATTCGTGACCGGACTGCATCACGCGCTGGTCATCGGCGGCGCCGTCAGCGCCCTTGGGGCCGCCATTGTCGGCGCCCTCATCGGCTACTCCAAGGCCCGGGTTCCGGACACGGCCGCCGCTGCCCCCCGCGAAGGCGGTCAGTGAGTCAGCACTCCAGAACGGACCCGGCTGACTGCCCCGCCACCCTATGACCCTGGCGACGGGCCGTCGGCAGGAATGGGTCATTCGACCCCTTCATTGCGCCGCCCCCGCTACGGCAGGCTGTTCGCATAGGAGCTTCGTGACGGGAAGCGGACAAACAGGGGAGTAGCGGATGTTCCGCGTGATGAAGTTTGAGGTTCTCGGGCCGGTACGGGGCTGGCTCGGGGAGACAGAGCTTGAACTGGGGTCCCCGCAGCAGCGGGCCGTGCTGGCCATGCTGCTGCTGGCCCGCGGCAGGCAGGTCCCGCTGGGCGTCCTGATCGACGGCCTGTGGGAAGGGGAGGAGGTCCCGAGGTCCGCCGCCGGCACCATCCGGACGTACGTCTCGCGGCTGCGCCGCCTCCTGGCAACGGGTGCCGCCGGGCAGGTCGGCTGCATCATCACGTCGGCGGGCGACGGCTACGCGCTCGACCTCGGGTCGGCGACCCTGGACCTCGACCAGTTCGAGGGGCGGCTGCGCGAGGCGCGATCCGCCTGGCACCGCGCGGAACGGGCGCGGGCGGCCGGCCTCCTTCGCCACGCCCTCGGGCTCTGGCGCGGCGCCGCGCTGGCCGGCGTTCCCGGTCCGTACGCCGAGTCCCGCCGCGTGCGGCTGACGGAGCTCCTCCTGGCCGCGGAGCAGGAGAGGCTGGCCATCGACATCGCGGCGGGCGAGCACGTGGCCGCGATCGCCGAGCTCCGGGCGCTGCTCGCCGAGCATCCCTTTAGGGAAAGCCTCAGCGAGTCGCTGATGCTCGCGCTGTACAAGGCCGGCCGCCAGGCCGACGCGCTCGCCTTGTACGACAGCGTGCGGCGGGGGCTGCGGGAAGAGCTGGGCGTGGACCCCGGACCTGCCCTCCAGGAGATGTACCACCGCATCCTGCGGGCCGACGACTGGCTCATGATGGACTTCGACGAGGACTGCATCCCAGCCTAGTGATCCTAATGGCCGCCACCTCCTGCGGCCGGGCCTCCTCTGACCAGGGGGTTCTCCTCGATGGCGAGGCGGGTGAGGTCGGCCCGGCGACGGTTTCCGGTCTTGTCCCGGATCCGGTCCAGGTGCGAGGCCACCGTGCGGACACTGATGTACAGCCGGGCCGCGATCTCCGCGTTAGTGTGGCCCTGCGCGACCAGCGTGACGAGCTCTCGCTCCCGGGGACTGAGCAGCTTCCCGGCAGCGGGCCTGGTGGCTTCCTGCTGGGCAGTGGCCTCCTGGGCGGAGATCGTGGTCACGATGATGAGCACGGCGGTCACGGCAGGCGTCATCATGGTGCCGGGCTCCCGCGCCTCACGCAGCTGGCCTCGCGCAAGTGTTGCCCTTGCCTCGGGCAGGTTGCCTGCCAGGCGCTCCAGAGTCGCCATGGCGGCGAGCAGGGTGCCGAGGTGGGCCAGATCGCCCGCCTGGCGTGCCAGGGTTAGCCCGGCCGCGCACAGGCGGCGGGCCAGGCTGCTCGACTTCGAGCTTGAGGTGGCCGCCATCGTGGGCGAGGACGGCTCGAACCTGACGCCGCGCCAGGCGCGGGCGGCCATCTTCGGCTACACGATCCTGAACGACTGGTCGGTCAGGGGACCTGCAGCAGCGGGAGATGAAGGTGATGCTCGGCCCGGTGAAGGGCAAGGACTTCGCCACCACCCTCGGCCCGTGGCTGGTCACCGCGGATGAGCTTGAGCCGTACCGGGACGCTGGTGGCTTCCCCACGCTCCGCATGCGGCCGCGATCAACGGCACCATGGTCGGCCAGGACCTGCTGTCCAACATGAGCTGGGCATTCGAGCTCCTCTGCTACGCCTCACGCGGCGCCTCGGTACGCGCCGGGGACGTGCTCGGCTCAGGCACCTGCGGCAACGGCGGCTGCCTGGGCGAATTGTGGGGCAGGCAAGGGCGATCGACCCGCCGCCGCTCCAGCCCGGCGACGTCGTGGAGCTGACCGTTGAGGGCATCGGGACGATCTGCAACCAAGTCGTGCCCGGCCCTGACCTGCCCTCCCATCACCCCCGCCCGTGCCCGGCCCCGCGCCCGGCAGGCAGCAGCCGCGGTGAGGTCCACATGAGTTCCGCACCGGAGTCGCACGACGAGGCGAGGATCGGGCCGGCCCGCGGTCGACGTCGTGTTGACCGGCTGTCCACCCCTGACGTGCACCGTGGGTGCCGTGAAGATCATCTTGTCCGCTACGCCGCAGCACGGCCACCTCGTGCCCCTGCTGCCGCTTGGCCGGGCCCTCCGGGACCGCGGAAACGAGGTCGCGGTGCTCACCTCGGCGGCCCTGAGGTCCGCCATCGAGCCCGAGGGGCTACGGCTGCTCCCGGCTGGCCCGTCGATGGACGCGCTGCTCGCCGAGCGCAAGGCACGTACCGGCACGGGTCCCGCGGGCAGGCCGACGCCCGAGTCGGTTGCCGAGCTCTTCGCGGGCGTGCGCATCGACCTGACCGCCGATGAGGCGCTGGCCGCGGCCCGCGAGTTCCAGCCGGACCTCGTCGTCCGGGAGATCTGTGACTATGTCGGCCCGATCGTCGCCGCCGCGCGGGACGTGCCGATGGGCACGCTTGCGCTCGGGCCGGCGATGCCGCCGCCGATCCGCGCCGCCCTCGACTCGACGGCCAGATCCCGCTTCACGGCCCGGGGCCTGTCGGCACCGTCGAGTACCTGGCACCTGGACCCGTGCCCGCCGTCATTGCAGGCCGATGGCTGGCAGCGGCCCGATGGCTGGCAGCCGCTGCGGCCTGAGCCGCATCGCGGGCCCGGTGTGCCGGCGCCCGCCCGTCTGCGGTCATCAGCGCGACGGCGCGTGCTCGTCACGTTCGGCACGTTCTTCAACGCCCCCGCAGTCATTGCCCCGCTGCTGCGCGAGCTCGTCACGCTGGACATCGACGTTGTCGTGACGCTCGGTCTCCTCGCCGATCCCGGGCAGTTCGGCATCGACCACCCCCGCATCAGCTTCGTGCCATTCACGCCGCTCGCCGACCTGCTGCGGGGGATCGACGCGATCGTGACGCATGGCGGCGCGGGCACCACGCTCGCCGCGCTGTCGCGGGGAATCCCGCTCGTCATCACGCCGCAAGGCGCGGACCAGTTCATCCAGGCCGAGCGCGTCGCGGCTGCTGGCGCCGGAATCGCGCTGCTGCCGGGCGACGCCACCCCCCTGGCCGTCACCGCGGCCATGCACGCCCTGCTGTCTGGCGCTTCCATCAGCCGGGCCGCGGCGGCCATCGCCCAGGAGATCGCGTCCATGCCCGACGCCGTCGAGGTAGCCGCGATCCTGGACAAGGGACACGGGTACGTCGCCATCAAATCCACAGTAGAGAAGGCTGACGAGAATGCTTGCCCGTTACCCATCAACGGTGCCGCGGTGACATTCATGGACGCGGCCCCGCTGGTCTACGACGTCGACGGCCCCGTGTTCCTCCCCGGCGACGACGCCTACGTCCAGGAGTGCGCCACGCGGCCGGGTCCCGGCCCGCGCCTTCCGCCTGGTCGAGGATCTGCTGCCGGTTACCGGCGATGGCCTTCCCCGGCGTGCTCGATGGCATCCAGCCATCGCCCTTCTCCGCGATGCGCCGCAGCGCCCGCTCCGAGTACCCGCCGCCGACGATGATCGGGAGCTGTGCCGCCGGCTTCGGGCTGACGAGCGCGTTGTCTACGGCGATCCGGGAGTCTCGGCAGGTGACGGGGCCGGGCCGAGGAGCGCCCGCAGCCCGTCGATCACCTCGTCGAAGGCGCGACCACGGCTGGCGAAGTCCACGCCGGCCGCCGTGTACCCGATGCATGCCGGGTCAACTCGCCGCGCGCCCGTGTCCCCGGGAAGGCTGTGCCCCTGGGAAGGCGGCCCTGTCGATGCCGTGGCGACCGGCGTCGGCCTGCACGAGGGCAGCCTGCTCGGCCCTCTGCAGAACAAGATGCAGTGGGAGAAGGTCAGCGGCCTGGTGGAGGACGCCAGGGCGCGCGGCGCACGGCTGGTGCTCGGCGGCGACCCGGACCCCGGGCGGCCCGGCTACTTCTACCCGAAGACCATGGTCGCCGACATTGCCAACGACGCCCCGCTGGTGCAGGAGGAGCAGTTCGGCCTGGCGCTGCCGATTATCCGCTACACCGGCCTGGAGCAGGCTATTGAGTGGGCCAGCGGAGTTGACTTAGGCCTCGGCGCCTCGGTCTGGTTCCCCGACGGGGACAAGGCGAAGGAAGTCGCCGCCCGGCTGCAGGCGGGCACCGTCTGGATCAACGCCCACGGGGCGATCCATCCCCACGTCCCGTTCGGCGGCGTCAAGCACTCCGGCTACGGGCTTGAGTTCGGGGTGGACGGGCTCAAGTCCGTCGCCGTGCCCCAGGTCATCAGCGGCTGACCGGCGGCTGGTGACCGGGCCTGCTACTGAAGGCGCACTGGCAGGCTCACCGGTCCGTGGATCAGCGAGCTGTTCCGGTAGACGAGAGCGCCGGGCTCGGCCGCCAGCCGGATGCCCGGGAAGCGGTCGAAGAGCCTGCCGAGGGCGATGCGTCCCTCCAGCCGGGCCAGCGGCGCGCCGAGGCAGAAGTGGATGCCATGCCCGAAGCCGGCGTGGCCATGCGCGTCGCGGCGGATGTCGAACGTGTCCGGCTCGGCGAACTGCCGGGGGTCACGGTTCGCGGCCAGCATGGACGGGTAGAGAACCTCTCCCGCTGGGATCTGGACGCCGCCCACCTCGATCGGCTCCACGGTGAACCGCTCCACCGAGATGTTGACCGGGCAGTCGTAGCGCAGGATCTCCTCCACCGCGTTGGGAAGCAGCGAGGGATCGGCGCGCACCAGGGCGAGCTGATCAGGCGCCCGCAGGAACGCCAGCACCCCGTTCGCGATCAGGTGCGCCGTGGTGTCGTGGCCTGCCAGCAGCATCAGCAGCGCCATGGCGATCAGCTCTTCGCGGGACAGCCGGCCGCCGTCCTCGGACGCCACGACCATGTGCGTGATCAGGTCATCCGCCGGCTCGGCCCGCTTGCGATCGGCCAGCGCGCCGAGGTAGTCCGCCGCCGCCCGGAGAGTGCCGATGCGGTCGGCGTCCGTGGCGTCCCCGTTGAGGACGTTCGTCCACGCCCAGAAGTCGGGCCGGTCGCCGGCCGGGACGCCGAGCAGTTCGCTGATCGCGGTCACCGTCAGCGGCACGGCGAACGACGGCATCAGGTCGACCACCGGCTGGCCGTCCATCTGGCCGAGCAGGTCGTCGGTCACCTGCTCGATCCGCGGCCGCAGCCGCTCGATCGCCCGGGGCGTGAACGCCTTGTTGACTAGCTTGCGCAGCCGGGTGTGGTCCGGCGGATCCAGGTACAGGACGTCTCGGTACATCCATCGGTATCCGCCGTACGGGTCATCGTCCGCGTCGTCACCGGGGGCTTCGGACGACTCCGTGCGTGCCTTGCGCAGCCGGAACAGGCCGTCGAGGTCCCGGCTGATCCGCGGGTCGGTCGCCACCGCCTTGACGTCGCCGTAGCGGGTGATCAGCCAGCCTTCGTCCCCGTCGGCGAACCGCACCCGCACCGGCGGCTGCTCCCGCAGGCTGGAAGCCGCGTCGTGCGAGTGATAGATGAGCTGCTCGCCTGGGAGCGCGGGGTCATGAGAGCCAGTCATCGATGGCCATCCTTCCGTCGTGTCCGAATCGGTTCTGGCCCCTTGTCTAAAGGACGGGAATCGACGGCCAGTTGACGACGGGAAGCACGGCTGTTTACTTCCGCGTCAACGGTATTTCCACCAGCCGTCGATGCGATCGTGATGCTGGTCGCGGCCGGGGTGCCGCGGCACGAGACGGGCCTGCTCTCCGGGCTGATCAACGTGAGCCGCTACGTCGCCGGCGCCATCGGCGTCGCCGTCCTGACGACGATCGCCACCGGCCATGTCAATAGCCCCGGGCGTACGCGGCCCATTGCGAGCGCGTGCACGGGACCCCCACTCCGCCGCGCAGCACCGAGGTCGGCATCGGCCCGGCCTACGTCGGCGTCATCGCGGACGCTGACGCGGTGTCGTCCGGGCGTTGATCGCCCGCTGCTGAAATCAGACTGCAATACGGATTAACCACTCAGAAAAGGGATGTGTGATGTCAAACCGACTTCGCCTGTCGCGCCGCGCGACCCTGGTCGCCGCGGCCACCGCGGCACTCGCCCTCGCCGCGCCCAGCGCGGCGCTCGCGAGTCCCGCCCACCACGGCGGCGGGGATCACCACGGCGGTATCGTGACCGTAGACCAAGTCAACCTGTTCTCCGACCTGACCGGTCAGGCCGCGCAGGTCGATCCCAGCCTGATCAACCCGTGGGGCCTCGCGTTCACCCCGACCTCCGGGGTGTGGATCTCCGACCAGGGCACTGACCTCGCCCAGGCCGTCACGCTCACCCCGGGGCAGAGCAGCGGGGCCATCGCGGGAGTGGACGTGACCTTCCCCGGCTCGGCCTTCCCGGTCGGCGGGCCGACCGGCCAGGTCGCCAACGCGAGCACCGGGTTCATCCTCAAGGACGGCAAGCCGGCCTCGTTCATCTTCGACACGCTCGACGGCCACATCGACGCGTGGGACGGCGGTGACGGGGTCAAGGGCGCCGTCGAGACCGAGGTGACCTCCCCGGCTCCCGCCGCTTACACCGGGCTGGCCATCGCGTCCACGCGGCAGGGCGAGGAGTTGTTCGCGGCGGACTACGGCACGGGCACCGTGGAAGTCTTCAACTCCGCGTTCCAGCCGGTCAAGCTCGCGTCCTGGCAGTTCCAGGACCCGTGGCTGGCCAAGCAGGGGTACCGGCCGTTCAACACGCAGGAGCTGGACGGTTACATCTTCGTGACCTATGACACGCTCGACCCCACTCCGCCCAAGGGTGACGGCCCGGAGGGCCTCGGCGAGGGCGTCGGCGCCGTAGACGAGTACACCACCGGCGGTCGGCTCATCGCCCGTATCGCCGGCGGCCCGCTCGACGCCCCGTGGGGCCTGGCCATCGCGCCCAGCGGCTGGGGCCGGGCGGCCGGCTCGCTGCTGGTCGGGAACTTCGGTGACGGCAAGATCAACATCTTCGCGAAGGAGGGCGACCACTTCGCGCGGCACGCCACCGGCCAGGTTCTGGTCGCGCCCGGCCAGCCGTTCGCCGAGCCGGGCCTGTGGGCCCTGCTGCCCGGCGGCACCGCGTCGAACCAGGGCGGCACCGACGCCCTGTGGTTCAGCGCGGGCATTGCGGCCGCACCGGGTGGTCCCACCGAGCAGCACGGCCTGGTAGGCGTCCTGCGCCCTTAGGCCTTTCACGCACACCCCACAGATTGGGCCGGGAACCCCGCGGTTCCCGGCCCAATGCGCGTTGGTTGTCAGGACCTCACGCGGACGGGAAGCGCGTTCAGGCGGTTCATGATGACGCTCTCCCGCCGGGTCAGGCTCTCAGGGGGCCGCGTTGAGGGCGATGCCGGGGAAGCGGCGCAGGAGCGCCCGATCTCGATCTGCCCCTTCTCCGGGCCAGCGGCGCGCCGAGGCAGTGGTGGATACCGTGCCCGAACCCGAGGTGACCGCCAGGCCGGCGGGTGATGTCGAACCTGTCCGGGTCGCGCCCGTCACGACCGCACGCTCAAGCGGGTCCGCGGTCCGCGTTGGGGGATGTTCCCGCGATCGTTTCCCCGGCTGCCACTGTTATCTCACTGCCGGTCCCGAATGACCCGGCCAGAGGCCGCCCAGGACAGCGTCGGCTAGGCTGCGCTCGTGGCGCGCGCGGAACCAGGGGGCGTGACAGGGGGCTGGGCACCGCCGACGAGCTTCGTCGGGCGGGAGCAGGAGGCCGGCGAGATCGTCCGGCTGCTGGATGAGTTCCGCCTGGTGACGGTCACCGGACCAGGCGGGGTGGGCAAGACGCGGCTGGCGGTCGAGGTGGCGCGCGCGGCGGCGGCCCAGTTCCCGGACGGGGCGTTCTTCGTGGGGCTGGGAGCGGTCACTGATCCGGCACGGGTGGCCGGAGAGGTAGCGGCGGCCGTGGGGGTAGTGGAATCGCCAGGCCAGCCGACCCTGACGGCGCTGGCGCAGGCGCTTGTGCCGCGGCTGCTGCTCCTGGTGCTGGACAATTGCGAGCATGTGCTGGACGCGGTCGCCGGGCTCTGCGGGGAGCTGCTGAAGGCGGCCGACGACGTGCGGATCCTGGCGACCAGCCGGGAGCAGCTTGGAGTGACCTGGGAGACGTGGTACCGCCTGGCGCCGCTGGGGCTACCGGGGTCGAATAGTCCCGCGGAGGTCAGCCGGTCCGAGGCGGTGACCCTGTTCGCCGAGCGAGCCCGGCGCGCGGACCCCAGGTTCGCCCTCAGCCCCGAGCACGCGTCACTGGCGGCGCGGGCGGTGGCGGCGCTGGACGGGATGCCGCTGGCGATCGAGCTGGCGGCGGCGCGGGTGGAGGCGCTGGGCCTGGCCGGGCTGGCGGATCGGATCGATGACGTGCTGCGGCTGCTGCAGGGGCGCGGTGAGCCAGCGGCCGCCAGGCACAGGTCCCTCGGGGCGGTGGCGGACTGGAGCTACCAGCTGCTGTCCGAGCCGGAGCGGCAGGTGTTCCGGCGGCTGGCGGTCTTCCCCGGTCCGTTCACGCTGGAGGCCGCCGAGGCGGTGGCCGGATCCGACGCGGGTGCGGTGGTGCTGCGGCTGGTTGACTGCTCGCTGCTGACTCCGCCACAGCCGGGGGCGGACGGGCGGATGCGATACCGGATGCTCCAGACGCTGCGGGCCTACGGCCTGGACCTGCTCACGGACGCCGGCGAGAAGCGGCAGGCCATGGCGGCGCTGGCCGGGTTCGCGCTGTCGCTGGCGGACCAGGCCGCGGCCGGGCTGCGGACCAGCGACCACGACCGCGAGGTCGCCGCGCTGCGCTGGCTGGACGCCGAGGACGGCACGCTGAGCGCGGCGCTGGGCTGGGCACTGGAGAACGACCCAGGCCCCGCCCTGCACCTGGCCACCATCTTGGCCCTGTGGCGGCTGCAGCGCGGACGCATGACCGAGGGCTACACCCAGCTAGCCGCCGCGGTCGCGCAGGCCACCCCGGGCAGCCAGGCGTGGGTCAGGGCGCAGTACTGGCTCGGGTACCTGTCGCATTTTTCTGGCGATTACGCCCGCAGCCTGGCCCACCACACGGCAGGCTACGAGGCCGCCGCCGGGAGCCCGCTATCGGAGGGAGTGATCCTCGGCCTGATCGGCCAGGCGACAGCCGAGGCGAACCTCGGCCGCCTCGCCGAGGCGGCCGAGGCCTCCCGGCGGGCACTCACGCTGGCCCGGCAGGCGGCCAACCGGGCATTCGAGACACGCGTGCTGACGCTCCTCGGCCTCATCGCCTACTACGGCCAGGACGACCAGGAGGCAGTGGACTGGATCAGGCAGGCCCGCGCATCGCTGACGCCGGCCATCCCGGGCTTCGTGGCGCGGCGCTGCCTCGTGATCTCCACGGTGGTGCTCGCCGGCGCCGGGAACCTTGAGGCCGCTCGCCAGGCCTGCGCCGACGGGCTGGCCTGGTCCCGCGAGGCGGGAGACCTGCAAGACCTGACCAACCTGCTCATGGAGCGGGCGCATATCGCGGGCCTGGCGCGGAAGCCGGCGGAGATGGGCGTG
>Ga0335074_10012079_pt1 | contig 12098 bp, 15 predicted proteins | sample Lox_Sample_23_FD_206715 | JGI IMG/M metagenome (GOLD analysis project Ga0335074, IMG submission 206715) | Soil microbial communities from Loxahatchee National Wildlife Refuge, Florida, United States - Lox_Sample_2.3 | ecosystem: Environmental > Terrestrial > Soil > Wetlands | place: USA...
ACGGGCCCGCGGAGGACGGGCCGGGGGGAAGGTCTCGTTGGTGGCATCGGGCGAGCGGGCGAGGGGTCAGGCTCTGGGGTGGGCTTGCTGGTAGGCCGATATCAGGCGCTCGATTGAGACGTGGGTGTAGATCTGGGTCGTGGATAGGGATGCGTGACCAAGCAACTCCTGGACGCTGCGCAGGTCGGCGCCGCCTTCAAGCAGGTGGGTAGCGGCGGTGTGCCTAAGGCCGTGCGGGCCGGTGTCTTGGACGGCGGGGACGGCGGCGATGCTGGTGTGCACAACCCGGCGGGCGGTCCTGGGGTCAAGGCGCCCGCCGCGTGCTCCGAGGAAGAGCGCGGCGCCTGAACCCGCGGCCGCGACTAGCGGCCGGCCGGCTTCGCGCCAGCGATCGACGGCCCTGGCCGCAGGGATCCCGACCGGGACGACCCGCTCTTTTGAGCCCTTGCCGAGAACCCTGATCGTGCGGCGGGCGTCGTCAACGTCGTCGACATCGAGCCCGCAGAGTTCGCTGACCCTGATCCCTGTGGCGTAAAGCAGTTCCATGATCGCCAGGTCCCTCAGCCCAAGCGGATCCCCCGCCGTCACTGGCAGCCGCTCGAGCACAGCGGTCATTTCGTCGCGCGCGAGCACGTCGGGAAGCTGGCGCTTGGCCTTCGGGCTGGCCAGCCTGACGCCCGGGTCTTCTGGCAGGAACCCCCGCTCATGCGCGAACGCCGTGAACGCACGGGCCGCCGCCGCGCGCCTGGCGATCGTGGTTCTCGCCTGCCCCGCTCCGTGCTGCACCGCGAGCCAGGCACGCAGAGCCGCGATGTCGAGTTCGGCAAGGTCGGTGATTCCGCAGTCCATGAGGTGCCCGAGCAGCGAGCGGATGTCAGCCGCATACGCCCTGACCGTGTGCGGCGAAAGGCCGCGCTCAGGCCCGAGATGACGCTCGAAAGCAGCCAGCGCGACCGCGAGGGACTCTGCGAGCGGCGCGGACGAGGGAGACTGGTCGGGCATGCACCTCAGTGTGCGCCAGGCCGGCGCCCGCCGCCAGGTTCACGCCCTGGCCAGGAACACTACCCGGCCGTCCGCGAACTCTTCTCCCGCGTCGAGCACGGCTAGCAGGGCGTCGGCGACGGCAGCCGAATAGCTCCGGGTTTGCGGAAAGGTCTTCGCCGAGACCAAGATCAGTCCCGCATGCGACCGCCCGGTCGCGCGGTAGCCGGAGTCCAGCGGGAGGAAGTCCTTGATGTTCGCTGTCACCAGTGTCCGCGCGTTCGAGGCGGCCTGCGCGAGAATCTGATCGTCAGGCCGCCCCGTCAGCTCCTGATCTGTCACTACCGAACGAACGTCATGGTTCTTTGCCCGCAGGCGTGAAGCGATGGCGTCAGAGAACATCTCATCGAGCAGCAAGGTCGTCATCGGCTACCCGGCCAGAAGGCGCTGTTCCCTGAGCCAGGAGTCGTGTGCCGCGTCCTCGGCCGCGTCCGCGGCGTCGATCTCGGCGTCGATCTCCTTCGGGTAGGCGGCCCAGTAACGTACGGCGGTACGGATCTGGGCAGTGCCGGCTCCCGTGTTCTCGGCCAGCATGTTCAGCAGGTCGTCTTCCGCGAGACCCGGCTCGGCCTGCCGGGCCGACTTCACCGCCCTGACCAGTTCCCAGACGTCAGGACCAGCGGCCAGAGCCGCGCGCCTGCCTGTGGGGCCTGACCGGAAGATGATTCCTGGGTGCTCGTTCATCCGGAGTCCCTCGTCAACGAGCCGGTTCGCTGCCGACGACAGCGACATCCCAGGATTCGAGGCCACGAAGGCGGCCAGCCTCGAGGCGACAGAGACATCGAACCTTACCGGAGTAGCTGTGCGCTTTGCCATGACTACATCGTAGTTGATTAGATTCATTTGGTTCTCCTGACACGCCAGCCGTGGTCGCAGCGTTCGGCGAGGCCGGCGGCTGACAACAGCCCAAGGCAGCGCATCGCGGTGTCGAGGTCGACGCCGGCGAGCGTCGCGATCGTCGCCAGGCCCCGGCCGGTTCTGGTGTTCATGGTTCGCAGCACTGCTGCGCTGACCGGGTCGAGTTGCTCGGCGGGCAAAACGGAACCGGGCAGCAAGTCCCCTTCGGCCTCGCCAAGGGGCGCGATCAGCTCGAAGACGTCGGCGGATCCGGTCACGCACGTGGCGCCCGCGTCTCTGATCAGTTCATGACAGCCGGCCGACTGCGCTGAGGTGACGGGGCCAGGCACCGCCATCACCGGGCGGTTGAGCTCACGCGCGTGCTTGGCGGTGTTGAGCGCGCCGCTGCGCAACGCGGCCTCGACGACGACAGTGCCCCTGCTGAGCGCCGCGATCAACCGGTTCCTGACCAGGAATCCTGGCCTGGTCGGCGCCCGCTCGGGCGGGCTCTCGCTCACCAGGACCCCCGTGTCGCTGATCGTGCTGAACAGCTCGTCGTGACCGCGCGGATAGCCGAAGGCCAGCCCGCTGGCCAGCACGGCGATCGTGGAGCCGCCCGCCGCGAGCGCACCACGGTGCGCGCCGGCGTCGATACCGTAGGCTCCGCCTGAAATTACCGTCACCGAGCGTTCGGCGAGATCGGCGGCGAGTTCGGTCGCGACGAGCGAGCCGTAAGCGGTCGCCGCACGTGAACCGACGACCGCGACCGAACGCAGGCAGGCGAACCGCAGGTCAGCCTTGCCGCGGAGCCAGAGAACGATCGGCTTGACGTCGCCCAGGTCATCGAGCTGCGTCGGCCACTCCGGTTCGTCAGGGCAGACCAGCCGGCAGCCGTCGTTCTCCCAGCGTTCGATCAGCGCGGGCGAGGGAAGCTCGCCCATCCGTGAGCGCATCCGCCTTACCGCTCGCCCGGCCAGCGCCGACGCGAGTCCCGCCCGGCTGAGGCCCCGCTCCGCCAGTCCAATGAGGGACGCACGCGACGAGTCGCCGCCCGACAGGCCAGCCAGCACCTCAGCGGCGGACATCGACCTGAACAGCACTCCGAGTACCTGGTCACCTGGCTCGGCGAGATAGCTCAACGCGGCCCTGGCACGGCGCTCGCCAAGCCGACGGGCCGGGCCTGCGGCCGCGGTCACTTCGACACCCCCGACCAAAGGCCGAGCGCGTATCCGATCTCGGCGGTACCTGGCCGCTTGAGCCCGGCCAGGTCGGCGATGGTCCAGGAGAGCCTGATTACCCGGTCGGCACCGCGGGCGCTGACCCGCCCCAGATCCATGGCCCGCTCAAGCGGCGCGAGGGCGCCTGGCGCCGGCGCGAAGCGGCGCCGAAGCTCACTGCCTGGTACTTGCGCATTCAGCCGCCATGGCGTCCCCGCAAGCCGCGCGGCCGCGCGTTCTCGCGCCAGGCATACCCGTTCGGCCACCACGGCGCTCGGCTCGGTGAACGCACGGTCGCTCAGCAGTTCCTTACGGCTAACCGGAAGAAACTCGATCTTGGCGTCGATCCGGTCAAGCAGCGGCCCGGAGAGCCTGGACATGTACCTGCGGCGTACCAGCGGCGTGCAGGTGCAAGCCCCCGCAGTCGTGCCCGCGCTGGCGCAAGGACACGGGTTGGCCGCGAGCACCAGCGTGAACCTGGCAGGAAAGCGAGCGGTCACCGCGGCCCTGGCGATGACCACCTCGCCCGATTCCAGCGGCTGGCGCAGTCCGTCGAGCACATCACGCCCGAACTCGGGCGCCTCGTCAAGGAAGAGGCAGCCATGATGCGCAAGCGACGCGGCTCCCGGCCTGACCAGTCCGCTGCCTCCGCCCACGATCGCCGATCGCGACGCGGTGTGGTGCGGTGCGCAGAACGGCGGATCGATGATCAGCGGACAGCCGGGCGGCAGCGTGCCTGCGACCGAGTGAATGGCGCTGACCTCGAGCGCCGCTTGCGGCTCCAGCCTCGGCATCACGCTTGGTATCCGCTCGGCCAGCATGGTTTTTCCCGCACCTGGCGGGCCGAGCAGCATGATGTGATGCCCGCCAGCGGCGCAGATCTCGGCACCCCGCCTGGCGGCCGGCTGCCCGACGACGTCGGCGAGATCCTTGCCAGGCATCCCGCCCTGCCTCCGCTGCGGGTAGGCGATCCGCAGATCACGGCCGGGTTCGAGGACTGTCACATCATCAACCGCGAACTGCCCGGCCGAGCGCAACCAGGCCGCGACCGATGACAGGGTCGAAGCCGCGATTACCTTGAGCTCGGGAACCAGCGCCGCTTCTTCGGCATTCTCGGCCGGCACCACGATGCCGGCGAAACCGGAAGCGGCCGCGCAAGCGGCCGCTGGCAGCACGCCCGGAACCGGCCTGAGCTTGCCGTCAAGTCCAAGTTCGCCGAGGAACACGAGCCCGTCGAGGTTCGCTGCCCGCACCGCCTCGGACGCCGCCATGATCGCGCACGCTATGCCCAGATCGAAGCCGGAGCCTCGCTTCGGCAGGCTCGCGGGCGACAGGCCGACCGTGATCCTGCGGTTGGGCCATGCCTCGCCCGAGTTGACAAGCGCCGCGCGGATCCGGTCGCGCGCCTCACGCAGAGCCGTATCTGGCAGGCCGACGAGGAGCAGGGCGACCAGGCCGTTCTCAATGTCGGCCTCGATCTCCACGGGATGACCATGCACCCCGACGAGCGCGATCGCGTGCGCTCTGGCGAGTGCCATCTAACACCACCTCCAGGCACCGACAGTGCCGGACAAGTACGTGGGGGACCAGCGGCCGCCGCGGCCCTGGGGATTACTTCCTGGCAGAGCTGGCACCGCCTGTGGACAGCGCCGGCCGAACTAGCACGTGGTCAGCCGATGCCGCGAATGTGCTCAATCGTGAACTCGCCGTCAGGCGCCTTAAGGATGCCGACCATGTCGACACGAAGGTCGTCGAAGATCACGCCATGAGAGATGACCCAGTTGACGGCCAGTCGCCGCAGGCGCTGCCGCTTCTGCGGGGTCACGGCCTCAAGCGGACTGCCGTAGCGTAAGCCTGACCTGGTCTTGACCTCAACGGCGACGAGGGTGCGGTGCTCGGCGGCGACGATGTCAAGCTCGCCTTCTGAGCACCGGTAGTTCCTGTCGAGGATGCGGAAGCCTTGTTCTTCCAGATGATCAGCGGCGATTTGCTCGCCGCGCCTGCCGAGTACGTCCTTCTGGCGCACTTGCACCACCTCCGGTCTTGAGCGTGCCGGAGGATCGTGATCTTCGTCTGGGTCGATCACGCCGCTGTTGGCGAAGGTCGCGCGGCTGGCAGTCGCTGTGGACCGATGGCAGCGAGGAGGGCTGAATGTCGGTGGTAGCTGGTGTACTGGTCGGTTCAGGATTCGTCGGGGAGCTGAAGATCGCTCTTGGCCAGCTCCTCGATATTGACGTCCTTGAAGGTGACGACCCTGACATTCTTCACGAACCGCGCCGGGCGGTACATGTCCCAGACCCAGGCGTCGTGCATGGTGACCTCGAAGAACACTTCGCCGTTGTCAGCCGTCCTTACCTGAAGATCGACGTCGTTGGTGAGGTAGAACCTGCGCTCGGTCTCCACTACATGCGAAAACAACCCGACGACGTCGCGGTACTCGCGATAGAGCTGCAACTCCATCTCGGTCTCGTACTTCTCGAGGTCCTCCGCGCTCATGTTCTCCCCTCCGATGAGGCGGGCGCCAGGGCGTGCTCAGAATCAACGATAGGACCATCGGGTCCGCAGGCCCAGACTGGCGCTAGTTCAGCCTCGACGGCAAGCTCTTCCGCCAAGAGGGCAGGATGAAGCTCGGCCAGGCGGCTTCCGACATTCACGAAAGAACGACGATGAACCGGGCTCGGGCCGTGCGCGTCGAGCGCAGCCATGTGACTTGGAGTCGAGTACCCCTTGTGCCGGGAGAACCCGTAATCCGGATATTCGGCATGAAGGCCGGACATGATGCGGTCCCTGGTCACCTTGGCGACGATGGAGGCCGCGGCGACACAGACGGCGACCTGGTCGCCTTTCCACATAGCAAGCGCCGGGGCGGGCAGGCCAGGCACGGCGAAGCCGTCGGTCAGCACGTACCCGGGGGTGGCGCTGAGCCCGGCCAGTGCCCGGCGCATGCCGGCCACGTTGCAGACGTGCAGGCCATGTTTGTCGATGTCCGCAGGCTCGATGATCACCACGTTCCAGGCCAGCGCTGACCTGGTGATCTGCTCGTAGGCGGCTTCCCTCGCCTTGACGGTGAGGGCCTTAGAATCGGCGACCTGCCCCCAGCGCGATCCTTCGAGCCGGTCAAGCGCCACCGCCGCGACGACCAGCGGCCCCGCGCAAGCGCCCCGCCCGGCCTCGTCGACCCCGGCGACCGGGCCGAACCCGGCCCGCACGAGCACGCGCTCATAACCGACGAGACCTGGCCCGCGCCGTGGCGTGTAGCTTACCGGCCGGACCACGGGCTCGATGACCGGCGCCTGGCGTCTGCTCTTCTTGCGGGCGGCCGCCCGCGGGTGCCTATTGGAAGATACTGACCTGGCCTTTGTGCCCTTGCTACCTGATGCCCTGGCCATGCGGTCACCCCGACCGTGGTCCACGTGGCCTGAGCCGCGCCGGGAAGCCTCTGCGCGCGATCCGCAGCCTGACCCGCCGCTCAGCGAAGGTCAGGGGCAGCGCGGCGAGGAAACCGAGACCGAGCGGCAGGTAGGGCGCCGAAGGCCGGAGCGGCACCGTGCCGCCGGCGGCGAGCGGAGCCGAGGCGCTCTGATGAGTCGAGCTGACCAGCCCGGACTGGTCGAAGGTCGAGGGAATCGGCAGGATCTTGAACTGCTTAGGCGGCCAGACGATCATGAACGCCCGCCCGATGACCTTGTTCTCCGGAATCGTGCCATCACGGTCAAAGGAGTAGCAGGTCCGCTCGGGATCAGCGTAATGGCAGTCGTGCAGGCGGGAGTCGGCCGATTCCGCGCGGTTATCGCCCATCACCCAGAGGCGGCCGGCCGGAACCACGATGTTGAAAGGCTCGGCAGACGGCAGCGCGCCGGGATACAGGTAAGACTGCTCATGCAGGGGCACGCCGTTGACCGTGATCTGGTGCTTGGAGTTGCAGCAGATCACGTGGTCTCCAGGCACGCCGATGACGCGCTTGATGTAATCAGTCTGCCCTGGAGTGGCGCCGAACAGCCCGGCGACCGAGTGGAACAGGGCTCCGAGCGTATCGTCGTAAGCACGGGCCAGGGCACCGTGAGAACCAGTGCCTGACGCGACCGGCGGATCCCACGAGTCGGTGCCGTTGAACACGATGACGTCACCGCGCTCGACCGGGCGCAGATGGTAGACGACCTTATTGACCAGCACCTTGTCGCCGATCAGCAGCGTGTTCTCCATCGAGCCTGAAGGTATGAAGAACGGCTGGACGACGAAGCTCTTGATCACCAGGGCGATAGTCAGCGCGACGGCGAAAAGCACGACCATCTCGGTAAGGAAGGACCAGCGGCTGCGCGGCTGTTCAGGCGATGTGCCGTCGGTCTCGGCCTCGTCGCCGGGAGCCTGCGGCGCGACCGTAGCGCGCTGATCGTCGTTCATCATCACCATCCAGCCTAACGGCCAGCCCGAGCATTAAGCGGCGTCAGGCCGCGAGCGCGCGGCCAGGCGGCGTCTGGCGCGCAAGCGCCGCCTCAGGACCCGCTCGGCCGCGGTGAGCGGCAGCGCGAAGCCGAAGCCGAGCGCCAGCGGCAGGTAAGAGCCTGACGGCTTGACCGGCACTCCTCCGCCGTAGTCCGCAAGCGCGGCCGTCCTGCTCGCGGCGCCTCGGCCTTCTGCCGCTGGGTGGCTGCCCGACCTAAGCAGCTTCGGTTGCAGGAACGTCGAGGGAATCGGGAGAATCCTGAACCGGTGCAGCGGCCAGACGATCATGAATGCCCGGCCGATGACCTTATTCTCCGGAATGGTGCCCAGGCGGTCGAACGGATAACAGTACTCGGGATCCTTGTAGCCGCAGTCGTGCAGGCGGGAATCCGCCGAGTCGATCCGGTGATCGCCCATGTCCCACAACTGCCCGGCCGGCACGGTCACGTTGAAACCGAACTGTGACGGCTGGTTGCCCGGATAGATGAAGGACTTCTCGCTGAGCGCGACCCCGTTCACGGTGATCTCGCCATGGGCGTTGCAGCAGGCGACATGATCGCCTGGCAGGCCGATCACTCGCTTGATGTAGTCGACCTGGTCCGTAGGGGTACCGAAGAGACCAGCGATGTTGCGGAACAGCGCGCCGAGGGTGTCGTCGTAGACCCGGACGACCATGTTATGGCTCGCGGCCGACGCCGGGCCCGGCGGATTCCACGAGCCGTCGCCATTGAACACGATGACGTCGCCGCGCTGGATCGGCCTGACGTGGTAGACGAGCTTGTTGACCAGGACCTTGTCGCCGATCAGCAAGGTGTTCTCCATCGAACTTGACGGGATGAAGAACGGCTGGACGACGAAACTCTTGATCAGCAACGCGATGGTCAGCGCGATGACGAAAAGCAGCACCATCTCGCTGAGGAACGACCGGCCGCGCCTGCCCGGCTTATCCTCGGTCTTCTCATCTGTCTCTTCGCCAGACCCGGCCGGCTCCTCTGCCTCGGCGGGTTTCTCGCCAGGCGCCGGACTCGGGGTCTTCGACTGCGGTGTCTCAGATTGCGTCATCGGCGTTCAGCACCATCCCGTCAGCACGGCATCTTGATTAGCACAGCACGTGTTCGGCAGGCCCGCGCCGGCCACGCCGGGAGGCCAAGCCGGGCGAGCAGGCATGGCGGCAAAGATCACCACAGCAGCAAGTATCACGCTGGCGACGGCAACCGCCTAGCGGACGGGCTCCCTGCGCTCCTTGATCCGCGCGGCCTTGCCGCGCAGCGACCGCAGGTAGTACAGCTTAGCCCGGCGCACGTCTCCCCTGGTCACAACCTCGATCTGCTCGATCGCCGGCGTGTGCAGCGGGAAGGTGCGCTCGACGCCAACGCCATAGCTGATCTTGCGGACCGTGAAGGTCTCGCGCGCGCCGCCGCCCTGGCGGCGGATCACGATGCCCTGGAAGACCTGGATCCTTGAACGGTTGCCCTCCGTAACCCTGACGTGCACCTTCAGGGTGTCGCCTGGCCGGAAAGCCGGAATGTCCGACCGAATCTGTGCCTGCTCAAGCTCGGCAATCGCGGTGTGCATCGCTCGTCGTCCTCATTTATTCATCACGCGCACGCCTGCGAACGCGCTGAAGTGGTCTTGTCGCAGCGAAGGCATGCGACGGCTGCCCTCGCGACTTCAGCTGTGCTGTGAGGCACGACCGTGGTGGGGGCAGCGGCTTTTAGTGTGCCACATCTTTGCCGTCAATCGCGAAACCGGCCTCGGAAAGGACCTCACGATCGCGGGCGTCCAGGGGCTGACCTGCGATGACCCTGGCCGCGAGATCGGGACGGTTCCTCGCCGTTCTCGCGAGCGCCTGGTCCCTGCGCCAGCGGGCGATCGCCCCGTGATCGCCTGACATCAGCACGTCGGGGACGTCCAGGCCTCGCCAGGTGCGTGGTCGGGTGTATGAGGGGCCTTCGACGAGTCCGGACATCGGGCCATCTGGCTCGCCAGAGCCGAACGAGTCGTCCGGCGCTGACCTGGCGTTGCCGAGGACGCCGGGAATCAGCCGGCAGATCGCCTCGATCATGACCAGGCTGGCCGGCTCGCCGCCGGCGAGGACGTAGTCGCCGATCGACAGTTCGTGGACCTCCATGCGGCTGCGCGCGTCGGCGGGCACCCGGTCATCGATCCCTTCATAACGGCCGCACGCGAAGATCAGGTGCGCTGCAGTCGCCAGGCGGGCGGCGACTGCCTGCGTGAACAGAGCGCCTGCCGGGGTGGGGACAATAAGCTGGGGTACGGATGTTTCAAGTGGGTCTGTCAGCGTGTCGAGTGCTTCGCCCCATGGTTCGGGTTTCATAACCATTCCAGGACCGCCGCCGAACGGCGCGTCGTCCACAGTCCTGTGCACATCGTGAGACCACGTGCGCAGATCGTGCACAGCCACGTCAATGTCGCCGCGCTCGACGGCTTTGCCGATCAACGAGACCCGGAGCGGGGCAAAGTATTCAGGAAATATGGTAATAATGTCAATTTTCAGAGTGAGCCTCCGGATCTCACGCCGGGCCAGCCCAGCATGCACGCCGGGCTGGCCCTGCGTCGTCAGACCGCAGCGTCCGGATCGAGCAGCCCCGCGGGCGGGTCAACGACCAGACGCCCGCCGGCCACATCGACCTCAGGCACGATCGCGGCGACGAAAGGAATCAGGATCTCCGCGCCCGACCGGGCACCAGAAGCCTCGACCACGAGCAAGTCCTGCCCATAGTGCAGCACATCGCCCACGGTCCCGACCACCTCACCGCCGACCGTCACAACGCTGAGCCCGATCAGGTCGTGATCGTAGAACTCCTCGGGATCGGCCAGCGGCTCAAGATCGTCTGAATCAACCTGCAAGAGCGTATCTCGCAGCTCTTCGGCCGCGTCCCTGTCCTCGTAGCCGTCGAACGTGAGCAGCAGCCGACCTGAGTTCCAGCGCACCCCTGCAATGGTCAGCGGACCTGACCCCGCCGGATCGGTCAGCAGCACCGCACCGCGACGGAAGCGATCAGCCGGGTCGTCCGTCCGCACCTCCACGGTGACTTCACCGCGCAGACCGTGCGGTCTTCCGACCCGGCCAACAACCAGCAGCATCAGAGGCTAGCGTGCCTCGTCCGCGTCGAGCAGGTCGACGCGGACGTAGGAGTCCCCGGCCAGCGAACCGAGCACCGTCCGCAAGGCTCTCGCGGTACGGCCGCCACGGCCGATGACCTTGCCCAGGTCATCGGGGTGCACCCGGACCTGAAGCACGCGGCCACGACGCAGGCTGCGGCTCGAGACACGCACCTCGTCCGGGTAATCGACGATGCCCCTGACAAGGTGCTCTAGTGCCTCTTCGAGCACGTCAGTCTCCGCTGCCCGTGGCGGCATCGCCCGGCGCCTCAGCGGCCGGTGCTTCAGCGGCCGGAGCCTCAGCCGCCGGAGCCTCAGGTGCCGGAGCCTCAGCCGCCGGAGCCTCAGCCGCCGGTGCCGCAGGTGCGTCGCCCTTTTGCTTACCACCCCGAGCTGGCTTCTCGGCCTTAGCATCGCCAGACTTAGCGGCGCCAGACTTAGCATCGCCAGACTTAGCGGCGGCTCCGCCCGACCTGCCCCTGCCCTTCGGCGCGGCGGAACTGTCTGCGACAGTCTCGGCCAGCGCGGCCGCGAAGACGTCCTTCTTGTCCGTCTTCGCAGCAGCCGTCTTCAGGGTGCCCTCGGTTCCGGGAAGGCCCTTGAACTTCTGCCAGTCCCCGGTAATTTCGAGGATCTTGCGCACCGGGTCGGTCGGTTGCGCGCCGACGGACAGCCAGTGCTGTGCCCGGTCCGAGTTGACCTCTATGAATGACGGATCGGCCTTCGGGTGGTATTTGCCGATCTCCTCGATCGCGCGCCCGTCCCGCTTGGTGCGGGCATCGGCGACGATGATCCGGTAGTAGGGCTCCCGGATCTTGCCCATGCGCTTTAGCTTGATCTTTACAGCCACGTCTGTGGTCTTCTCCCAGCGGATTCGAGTGCGGACGGCGGTGTTCAGAGTGAGGAACCTGACCTACCGTCCGACGCAGGTTACGGCAACGACGAGTTTGAGAGGGCCTCGCGGAACCGAAGGTTGCGGACACATTCTGCCAGACATCCGACCGTGCAGCGGCCTAGCGGCCTTTCTTACCGTTGCGACCGCGCAGTCCTGGTGGCAGTTGCTTGTCGCCTGACTCGGTGGCCTTGCGCAAGCCGGCCGGCAAATTAGGGAAGTCGAGTCCGGACTGGTCGAGGGAAGACAAGTCCATTCCGCCAAAATTCCCCTGGCCGAGGCCGCCCGCAGGTGGTCCGCCAGGACCGGGGCCACCAGCGCCCGTGCCAGCGCCCGCCCCGAGCCCGGCCAGCCCCGTACCAGCCTGCTCCTTCAGGGCGTTCGGACGTGCTGCTCCGGCGGGCCGGCCGCCGCCCTTGCCCTTCTTCTTGTTCTTGCCCTTCTGGGTGCCGCGACGGCCTCCGGGGACGGGCGGCATTCCCGGCATGCCCCGCATGCCGCCCATCATTTGCTTCATCATCTTCTGACCCTCGAGGAAACGC
>Ga0335074_10012081_pt1 | contig 12097 bp, 9 predicted proteins | sample Lox_Sample_23_FD_206715 | JGI IMG/M metagenome (GOLD analysis project Ga0335074, IMG submission 206715) | Soil microbial communities from Loxahatchee National Wildlife Refuge, Florida, United States - Lox_Sample_2.3 | ecosystem: Environmental > Terrestrial > Soil > Wetlands | place: USA: Florida...
TGCTGGCCCGGGCGGGCGACCGGCCGTCCTCGATCGGCCTGGACGCGAGCCAGCCGGGCCTGGACCTGGCCCGGGGCGCGGTGCTCGCGGCCGTGATCGGCGGCAGCGGCCTGGGCCTGTACCTGGTCGCGTACCACCTGGGCGTGGAGCTCAACGTCGTCGCGGAGAACCTGCCCGACGTCTGGTGGCGCATCCCCGTCCTGCTGCTGGCCGCCGCACAGGACGGCATCCTCGAAGAGGTCATTGTCGTCGGGTACCTCATGAGCAGGCTCGACAAGCTCGGGGTCAAGCCGCCCGTGGCCATCGCCATCAGCGCGGTGATCAGGGGCTCCTATCACCTGTACCAGGGCGCGGGCGCGTTCGTCGGCAACGCCGCCATGGGCGTCATCTTCGCGTACCTGTACCGCAGGTGGGGCCGGGTGACCCCGCTGATCATCGCGCACACGCTGATCGACGCCGTGGCGTTCGTCGGCTACGCGCTCCTGGCCGGCCACGTGTCCTGGCTGCCCGCGCCGTGACCCCGCTCGCCGTGACCCCGCTCGCCATGACCGGCCTCGCCCGCCTCGTTGACCAGGTATCCGTCAGCCAGGCGGTGCCGCCGGGCTGGGTGGTCGGGGCGGGCGGCCTGGTGGCGCTGGTGCTGGTGGCGCACTCGGGATTGTGGCGGCTGGCCGGGAAGGTCATCACGATCGCCCACGAGGGCGGGCACGCGCTGGTGTCGCTGATGACCGGGCGGCAGCTGGAGGGGATCAGGCTGCACGCGGACAGCTCGGGGGTGACCCGGTCGCGCGGCAGGCGAAGCGGTCCCGGCCTGGCCGCCACGGCGGCCGCGGGGTACATCAGCCCGTCCGCGCTGGGCGCGGCCGCGGCGTGGCTGCTCGACGCGCACTACCTGACCGCGATGCTGTGGCTGACCATCGTGCTCCTGGCCGCCACGCTGCTCGTCACCCGCAACGCGTTCGGCGTGCTGGCCGTGCTGGTCACCGGGGGCGGCGTGCTCGCGGTCGCCCTGTTCGCCTCGGTGGTCGTGCAGGCGGGCTTCGCCTACTCATCCGCGTGGTTCCTGCTGTTCGGCGGGCTGCGCCCGGTCCTTGAGCTGCCGCGGCGCACGCTCAAGGGACGTCAGGGCCTGTCGGACGCCGACCACCTGTTCCGGCTGACCCGGATCCCCACCGGCCTGTGGGTGGGGCTGTTCCACCTCGTCTCGCTCGCCGCCCTGGTGGGCGGCGGCCTTCTCCTCCTTCCCCTGCACGGGCATCTACCCCACGTGTCGGTCCATCCGTAGACGGTATACACTGCGGTGATTATCGTCTGACGATAGCCGCGTTCTGACGCACCGATAAGAGGGACCCATGGCCCGAGCCACGGCCGTCAAGATGCCCCCGGAGGCGAACGCCGTCCACGGCTGCGAGGGCGCGCGCCGCGTCCTGGCCCTGATGCTCGCGTTCTCGGCGGACAACAACACCCTGACCGCGCGCGACCTGGCCGCCGCCACCGGCATCGCGCTGCCTAGCGTCTACCGCTATATCGCCCTGTTGCGCGAGACCGGGCTGATGGCCGGGGACGACCGGGGCAGCTACCGCCTGTCCGCGCGCCTGATCGGGCTGGCGCGCGCGGCGGAGGCCGCGGAGAGCATCATCGACGTCGCCGATCCGGTGATGCGCAGGCTGGCCGCGGAAACCGGCGAGACGGTCATCCTGGTCCGGCTGATCGGCCGGTCGGCGGTGTGCGTGCACCGGGTCGAATCGGCCCAGCGGCTGCGCATCTCGTTCGAGCCGGGCCAGCCGCTGCCGCTCGACCGCGGCGCGAGCGCCAGGCTGCTGCTGGCCGGCCTGCCGCCCGAGGTCCGCGCGCAGTACCTGGCCCCTCTCGCCGAACGCGACCCCGGTGCCGCCGCCACCTTGGAGGAGCGGGTCGCGATCGCCGAACGCGAGGGGTACGCCGTCTCCGAGGAGGAGATCGAGGGCGGCGTGTGGGCCGCCTCCGCGCCGGTGCTCCAGGGCAAGCGCATGACCGCCGTGCTCACGGTGCCGTCGCCGCTGGTGCGGACGCCCGCCGCGCTCCGGCGCCAGCTGATCCGCCAGGTCATCACGGCCGCCGATTCGATCAACACCAGGCTCCGCGCCGCCCGCCGGTAACTGCCGGTGGCTGACCATGGCCTGCCAGCGATAACACGGTTATCCTTCCGGCATGCCGGACTCCGAGATCATCCCGGGTACGCACATCCGCGCCAGCCACGCGACCCTGGCCGAACTCCAGGCGGTGATCGGCTCCGGCGATCTCAGCTCCGAAGCGCTGACCGGGTTCTACCTGGACCGGATCGATCGCCTGAACCCGGCGCTGCACGCCGTCATCACCGTCAACCTGAACGCCCTGGCCGAGGCGGCCGCCAGCGACACGGCGCGCGCGGCGGACGGTCCCCGCGGGCCCCTGGACGGCATTCCCGTGCTGGTCAAGGACAATGTCCAGGTGGCCGGGATGCCGACCACCGCGGGCTCGCCCGCGCTGCTGTCCGCCGAGCCCGACGACGCGTTCCTGGTCACGCGGCTGCGCGAGGCCGGCGCGGTGATCATCGGCAAGGCGAACCTGTCCGAGTGGGCCAACTTCCGGTCGACGCACTCCACGAGCGGCTGGTCCACGCTCGGCGGGCAGACCGCCAACCCGTACGCGCTGGACCGCAACCCGTCCGGGTCGAGCTCGGGTTCCGCGGCGGGCGTGGCGGCGGCGCTGGCGCCGGTCGCGGTCGGCACCGAGACGGACGGCTCGATCGTCTGCCCGTCCAGCGCGTGCGGGATCGTCGGCATCAAGCCCACCAACGGCCTGATCAGCCGGCAGGGGATCGTGCCGATCTCGCCGGTCCAGGACACCGCGGGCCCGATGGCGGCGTGCGTGGCGGACGCGGCGGCGCTGCTGTCCGTGCTGGCCGCCGCCGACCCCGAGGACCCCGTCGCACCAGATGATTCAGCAGATGCCGAACGAGCTTTTCGTGACGCATCCGCCTACGCAGGCGCCCTGGATTCCGCCGCCCTGGATGGCGCGCACCTCGGGATCTGGCGGGAGGGATCCGCCCCGGCGGGCCCGGCGACCGCCGCCGTGCTCGACGCGGTGGTGGCGAGGCTGCGCGCGCTGGGCGCCGTCCTGGTCGACCCGGTGACCCTGCCCGACTCGGACAAGATCCGCGAGCCGGAGTTCGCCGCGCTCCAGCACGAGTTCAAGTACGGGATCAACGCCTACCTGGCCTACATCGCCGCGTTCGGCTTCCCGGGCGCCCTGCCCCGCACCCTGGCCGAATTGATCGACTTCAACAAGCGGAACGCCGACCTGGTCCTCGCCCGCTTCGGCCAGGAGATCTTCGAGCAGGCCGAAGCGACCAGCGGCGACCTGGCCGACCGCGACTACCTGTCGGCGCGGCGCGACGCCACCCGGCTCGCCCGGGCCGCCATCGCGGGCCCGGTGGCCAGCGACGGGGTGGAGGCCATCGTGGCCCTGACCGCCAACCCCGCCTGCCTGACCGACTACGTGCTCGGTGACCACACGGTGTTCCATACCTCGGGGCCGGCCGCGGTCGCCGGCTGCCCGTCGATCACGGTGCCGTTCGGGTCCGTGTCCGGCCTGCCGGTCGGCGTGTCGTTCTTCGGGCCGCGCTGGACCGAGCCGCGGCTGATCGCCCTCGCCTACGCCTTCGAGCAAGCCACCCAGGCCCGCCAGGCTCCCGTCCTGGCCGCCAGCATCGCCCAGCCACCCCGCTGATGCGGGTGGCGCGGCTTGCTGCCAGCGTCGTCACGCAGCCGCCCCGCTCACCGCGTCCCTGTCCTGGTCCTGACCTCGCGATAGCCTGGCGGACATGGATTCGTGGCGCGGGGCGAAGGTTCCCGTACTCCCGGGGAATGGCCCGGCGCCCTGGCTGCACGACACGGCCACGGGCGAGCTGGTTCCCGCCGCGGCTGGCCCCGTCGCCACGCTGTACGCCTGCGGCATCACCCCCTACGACGCCACCCATATCGGGCACGCCGCCACCTACACCGCCTGGGACCTGCTCGTCCGGGCCTGGCTGGACGCCCGCTTCTCGGTGATCTACGTCCAGAACGTGACGGACGTGGATGACCCGCTGCTGGAACGGGCTGCGCGGGACGGCGAGGACTGGCGCGAGCTGGCCCGCCGCGAGACGCAGCGCTACCGCGGCGACATGGAGGCGCTGCGCGTCCTGCCGCCCACGCACCTGATCGGGGCCGTGGAGGCGCTGCCGATCATCGACAGGTTCACCGCGCGGATGGCCGAGCGCGGGGCCCTGTACGAGGTGGACGAGGACGTCTACTTCGCCAAGTCGGCCGACCCCGAGTTCGGCGCGCTGTCCGGGCCCGGCACCGCGCCCGGCTTCGGCCCCGGTGAGATGGCCGACCTGGCCGCGCAGCGCGGCGGCGATCCGGGCCGGCCAGGGAAGAAGGACCCGCTGGATGTCCTGGTCTGGCGCGCCGAACGCCCCGGCGAGCCCGCCTGGGATTCCTGGTCCGGCCGCGGCCGGCCGGGCTGGCACGTGGAGTGCGCGGCCATCGCGGCGGAGTACCTGGGCCCGTCCTTCGATGTCCAGGCGGGCGGGTCCGACCTGGTGTTCCCGCACCACGAGATGAGCGCGTCCCACGCCAGGGTCGCCTTCGCCCCGCAGCGGGGCGTGTTCGCGCGGGTCTACGCCCACGCCGGGATGGTCAGCTACCAGGGCCAGAAGATGTCCAAGTCACGGGGCAACCTGGTCTTCGTGAGCAGGCTCGTGGCGGAGGGCGTGGATCCCATGGCGGTACGGATGGCGCTGCTCGCGCACCACTACCGTTCGGACTGGGAGTGGACCGACACGGTGCTGGCGCAGGCGCAGGCCCGGCTGGCCCGCTGGCGTGCCGCGCTGGTCCACGTCGAGGCCGTTGTCCCGCACGTACCGGCCGCCGACCCGTCGCCGACCGCGGAACTGGTGCTCGCCGGAGTGCGGTCGCGCATGCGGCACGACCTAGACGCGCCCGGCGCGCTGGAGGTCGTCGACCGCTGGGCCGACACCACCCTGGCCGAGGCCCCGGCGCGGATCACCCCGGACGGCGTGGCCGGTGCCCGGCTCGTCAGGGACACCGTCGACGCCCTGCTCGGGGTCAGGCTGTAGCCGGCGATGACGGTCCCCGGCGCACGCGGACGCGAGGCCGTCCTGGCCTACTGCGGCGGCACGATCGACCGCGCGAGCAACCAGCGGACAGACCCGGCCTTCCTCCGCGCGACCCTGGCGGCGCCCGGAGCGCGGGTGATCCCGATGTGGCAGGACCGGTGCATCGTCTCCGGGGACCCAGGCGTCCCCGCGATCCTGCCCGTGTCCGGCGCCGGCGCGATCCTCGAGGCCGCGGCCGAGACGGTCTTCCTCGGCCTCGACGACGGCGCGGGCTTCTTCGCGGCCGACCTGTCGTCGCTGGAGGAATCCCAGGCGGTCGAGCTGGCGGGCGGGCAGCGGGCCCTGGACGTGCGGGCCTTCGTGGGCGCGCTGGCGCCGGCGGAGGCCGCCCTGCTCGGTTACGCACGGGGGATGCTGTACTGGCACCGCCACCAGCAGTACTGCGGAACGTGCGGATCGGTGACCCGCAGCGGCCACGGCGGGCACCTGCGGACGTGCCAGAACCAGGGGTGCGCGCGCCTGCACTTCCCGCGGGTCGAGCCCGCTGTGATCATGCTGGTGGAGAGCAGCCGAGCCCCGCGCAGGTGCCTCCTGGCCCGGCACCAGGGCTCGGCGCCCGACGGGTTCTCGACGCTGGCCGGCTTCGTCGGCGTCAGCGAGAGCCTCGAGGACGCCGTGCGGCGCGAGGTGGCCGAAGAGACCGGCGTGCTCGTCGAGACGGTGACCTATCTGGGCTCGCAGGGCTGGCCGTTCCCGTCCGGGCTGATGGTCGGATTCCGGGCCACCGCGGTCACCGAGGCGGTGACCGCGGACGGCGAGGAAGTCCTCGAGGCGCGCTGGTTCACCCCCGCCCAGCTCATGGAGCTGGCCGCGGCACGAGGCCGCCTGGGCCGCGAAGACTCGATCGGCCACTACCTCATGCACTCCTGGCTGGCGGAATCCGGCTGACGCTCCCTGGCTCGCCGCGCCCGGTTCGGTACGATCGCCGCATGGCCTATGACGAGCATCTCGCCACTCGGATCAGGGACCTGATCGGCCCCGACCCTGAGCTGACCGAGAAGAGGATGTTCGGCGGCCTGGCCTTCCTCATCCGCGGGCACATGGCCATCAGCGCCAGCGGCCAGGGCGGCGTCCTGGTCCACGTCGATCCGGGGCAGTCAGATGACCTCGCGGCCACGACCACGGCCACCGCCGCCGTGATGCAGGGTCGGGAAATGCCCGGCTGGCTGCGCGTCAGCCCCGAACACCTCGCCACCGACGACGACCTATCCCAGTGGGTAGAAATGGGCATCGGCCACGCGCGCTCGCTCCCGCCGAAGCGGCCCGCCAGCAGAAAGCCGAAGAAGTAGAACGGCCCGCCTAGGCTGTCAAACCGCCAGGCCAGCATGTGGATAACTCCCGTAACTTATCCACAAGTTGAAAATTCACACATCGGGCCCCGCTGCGTCAACCGCACGCTGGCGGAATGAGACAAACAAGCACAGCGGGTGACGATACCCCGCAGACGCCCCAGACCTCCCGGCCCGGTACCGTGGTCCGGGCCGGTTCGCCCACGGCCCTGCTCGCGGTCGTGCCGCACCTGCTCGGCTTCGTACCGGACCTGAGCCTCGTGGTAATCGGGACCTCGCCGCCGCGCGACCGCATCCGGGTCACGCTCCGGTACGACCTGCCTGATCCGCCCCACGAGGACCTGGCCGCGGACATCGCCGCACACGCCGTCGGCGTCCTCGGCGCGCAAGAGCTGCCCGCCGCGACGGTGGTCGGCTACGGCCCCGAGGCGCTGGTGACCCCCGTGGCAGGCGCGTTCCTGGACGAGTCGCACCTGGCCGGGATCACGCTGCACGACATCCTGCGGGTCGAGAACGGCCGCTACTGGTCCTACCGGTGCGGTAACGAGGCGTGCTGCCCGGCCGCGGGGACACCGTTCGACGGGAGCGCGCACCCCGCCTCGGCGGCCATGGATGGCGCCGGGCTGCGGGTGCTGCCCGGCCGGGCCGCCGTGGCCGCCCGTATCGCGCCGCTCGGCGGCGACACCGCCGAGTCGATGCGCCAGGCCACCCGGCGGGCGGAACAGCACGTCGCCCGGCTGCTCGCCCGGGTGCGCAAGTCCTCCCGCATCGGCGCCGCGCGGCGCATGATCGCCGCCGAGGGCCTGGCCGCGGTCGGCGCGATGATCGTCAGGTACCGGAACGACGGCCGGTTCACCTCGGACTACGAGATCGCGCGGATCTCCGTTGCGCTGCGGGACCTGCGGGTCAGGGACGACGCGTGGGCGCGGATGGACCCGGAGCACGCCGATGCCTACCTGCGGCTGTGGACCGACGTGGTGCGGCGGGCGCAGCCCGGGCACGTGGCCCCGGCGGCGTCCCTGCTCGCCTTCGTCGCCTGGCAATCCGGCGACGGAGCGCTGGCCAACGTCGCCCTCGACCGGGCCCTGACCGACGACCCCGGTTACTCCATGGCGCTGCTGCTCAGGCAGGTGATCGGCGCCGGAGCGCCGCCGTCCCTGGCCAGGCTGCCGATGACCCCGGAGGAGGTGGCCGCCAGCTACGACGGCCTCGGCGACGAGGCCGACCAGGCGAACCAGCTCGACGACGACGATGACCACGAACTGGACGCGGGCGTCCAGGACCCGGACCTCGACGACGAAACCTGAGGTCAGGAGGGTGTCGGGCCACGGCCAGGGTCGGCCGCCGCCCGGATCGCCCGCCGCGCTCAGTTACACTCCTGAAGGTTCGTCCTGCTCAGGACGGATCTTGTCTTTTGTCCGTCCCCTGTCGTTTCCATAATGGGTGGCAGGACTTAACCGGAAGGATGTCCGTATGACGGCCGGCTCGCATGAGGTCGCGGTGGCCAGCGTGCGTGAGGCGTACGCGGCCCTCCCGCCGGGCGCACCGGTACGCCTGGCCAAGCGCACGTCGAACCTGTTCCGGTTCCGCGACGCCCAGGGCGCGGGCGCGGGCCTGGATCTGTCCGCGTTCGATCACGTTCTCCGGGTCGACCCGGCCACCAGGACCGCGCGGGTCGGCGGCATGACCACCTACGAGGACCTGGCTGACGCCACGCTCAGGCACCGGCTGATGCCCCTGGTCGTCCCCCAGCTCAAGACGATCACCCTCGGCGGCGCCGTCACCGGCCTGGGCATCGAGTCCACCTCGCTGCGCCACGGCCTGCCGCACGAGTCCGTGACCGAGATGGAGATCCTGACCGGCGACGGCCGCGTGGTGCGCGCCACCGACGACAACGAGCACGCCGCCCTGTTCCGCGGCTTCCCGAACTCCTACGGCACCCTCGGCTACGCCCTGTCCCTCACGATCGAGCTCCAGCCGGTGCAGCCGTTCGTGCACCTGCGCCACTTCCCGTTCGGCACGCCGGAAGCGTGCCTGGACGCCATCGCCCAGGCCGCGGCGGACGGCAGCCTGCGCGGTCACCCGGCGGACTTCATCGACGGGATCGCGTTCGCGCCGGATGAGCTGTACCTGACCGTCGGGTCGTTCAGCGACGTCGCGCCCTGGCGGAGCGACTACACCGGCCAGCAGATCTACTACCAGTCGGTCAGGCGGGACAAGGAGGACTTCCTCACGATCCGCGACTACCTGTGGCGGTGGGATACCGACTGGTTCTGGTGCTCGCGCGCCTTCGGCGTGCAGCGACCGATGGTCCGCCGGCTGTGGCCGCGCCGCTACCGGCGATCCGACGTGTACCACAAGCTCGTCGCGCTGGACCGCCGCTACGGCCTGACCGCCACCATGAACGCACGCCGGCAGCACCCGCAGCGCGAGGCGGTCACGCAGGACGTGGAGATCCCGGTCGCGCGCGGCGGAGATTTCCTGCGCTTCTTCGCCGCCTCCGTGCCGATGAGCCCGGTCTGGATGTGCCCGCTGCGGATGCGCGGCGACCGGTCCTGGCCGCTGTACCCGCTCAAGCCCGGCGAGGTGTACGTGAACTTCGGGTTCTGGGGGACCGCGCCGCTGCCCCCGGGCCAGGGCGACGGCTACTACAACCGGCTCGTCGAGGACGAGGTGGCCAGGCTGGACGGTCACAAGTCGCTGTACTCGACGTCGTTCTACCCCGAGGACGAGTTCGACCTGCTCTACAACGGCGAGGCGTACCGGGCGCTCAAGAGCGCCTACGACGGCGGCGGACGGCTGCTCAGCCTGTACGACAAGTGCGTGACGGGACGCTGAGGTACCCCTGGAGGACGGAAGGAACGGATGTGATGGCACTAGCTGAGGTCTTCGAGGCATTCGCGGGCCCCGACACCCCGGTGGAGTTCACGGCCTACGACGGCAGTCACTCCGGGAAGGAGGGATCGGACGTCAAGGTCACGGTCCGCTCGCCGGTCGCCGTGGCCTACCTGGCCCAGGCGCCGGGTGAGCTCGGGCTGGCCCGGGCGTACGTGGCCGGGCACCTGGACATCGACGGCGACATGTACGAGGCGCTGGTCCGGATGAGGAGGGCCCAGTCGATCAGCCTGGGCGTGGGGGAGAAGCTGCGCCTGCTGCGCGCGCTCGGCGGCCCGAAGCTGCTGCTGCACCGGATCCCGCCGCCGCCCCAGGAGGTCAGCGTGCACCGCCGCTGGACCGTCGGCCCGCTGCACTCCAAGGGCCGCGACGCCAGGGCGATCTCCCATCACTACGACGTGTCCAACCGGTTCTACGAGTGGGTCCTCGGGCCGACGATGGCCTACACCTGCGCGTGCTACCCGCGCGAGAACGCCACCCTGGAAGAGGCGCAGGCCAACAAGTTCGACCTGGTCGCGCGCAAGCTCGGGCTCGCCCAGGGCATGCGGCTGCTCGACGTCGGCTGCGGCTGGGGCGGCATGGTGATGCACGCCGCGCGTGAGTACGGCGTCAAGGCCCTCGGGGTCACGCTGTCCGCCCAGCAGGCCGCCTGGGCGCAGGCCGCGATCGAGCGGGACGGGCTGTCCGGGCTCGCCGAGGTGCGGCACCTGGACTACCGGGACGTCCCGGAGACGGGCTTCGACGCGGTCAGCTCGATCGGGCTGACCGAGCACGTCGGCAAGGACAACCTCAAGGCCTACTTCGCCTACCTGTACGGCAAGCTGAACCCCGGCGGCCGGCTGCTCAACCACTGCATCACCCGGCCGGACAACACCGAGCCGGCCATCCGCAGGCAGGGGTTCATCAACAGGTACGTCTTCCCCGACGGCGAGCTCGAGGGGCCCGGCTACCTGATCTCGCTCATGCACGACGCGGGCTTCGAGGTCCGGCACGAGGAGAACCTGCGCGAGCACTACGCGAAGACCCTGGCGGCCTGGTGCGCGAACCTGGACGCGCACTGGGACGAGGCGGTCAAGGAAGTCGGCCAGGGCACCGCCCGGGTGTGGCGGCTGTACATGGCGGGCTCGCGGCTCGGGTTCGACACCAACCACATCGAGCTGCACCAGGTGCTCGGCGTCCGGCTGCACGCGGACGGGACATCCGGCATGCCGCTCCGGCCCGACTGGGAGGCCGCGCGGGTTCTCTCCTCCTTATCCCGAACGAGCGGTGGTTCTCGCCCCGGGATCCTGACTCGCGCCATCGCGGTGCCGCCCGGCCGGCTCCGCCTCCCGCATGCGCGGGATGGTCTGGCGGGCCAGCAGGTCCACCGGTGCGGGGGCGGCCATGAACGGCGCGAGGTCCGTGATGGCCCCGGCCGTGAACAAGGCGGCCACCACGGCGGCCGGGATGTTCCGCGCCGCGTCCGCGGGAGGGCCGGGGACCGCCCCGGTGACGGCGACCGCGGGTACGCCGCACCCGTCGGAGGCCAGGGCGGCCAGGTCGGTGTCGGGTCCGGCGACCACGATCAGGTCGGCGCCCGCGGCCGCCACCGCCATCGCCTGCGTGAGGAGCGCCGGCTGGCTCAGCTGGCCGGCCAGCTGCTCGGCGAGGTCATCGCCGGGCATGACCAGGCGGCCGGTGACCGTGGACACCAGGTGCCGCCGCGGTGATGCGAAGCGCGTGCCCGCGAAGACGCTCCGCAGCGGGGACGTGCACCTGGCCATGGCCGGGCAGTGCAGGGCGTGCAGGCTGGGGAGCACGTCCGCGGCGATGCCCAGCGCGGCGGCGCGCCGGGTCAGCTCGCGGATGCCCGCGGGAAAGCCCGCCAGCACGTGTGTCCGGGGTCCCTCGTACGCCGCGACGTACAGGCGGTCGGGCGCGCACAGGCCGTGCGCGGTCTCGGCGTCGGCCACGATGCGGGCCATCGCGGCCGGGTGGCACGCGCAGCCGCGCAGGACCTGGTCGCATTGGGCCGCCAGGCGCGCCGCCTCGGCCGCGGGCAGGCACTGCGCCCAGGCCAGCCCGGAGAGCTCGCCCAGGCTGTAGCCCACCCCCGCGTCCAGCCTGACACCGAGCACCTCGAGGGTCCGCAGGGCCGCCAGCGAGGTGGCGAGCAGCCCCGTGTAGGTGAGCCCCGATCCGGCCAGCCCGCCGAACAGCACCGCGACCCGCCCCGCCGCCCCCGCCGAGACGTGGACACCCGGCTCGGCCGCCGCACCGGGCCCGCCCGCCCGCAGCAGCCGGGCGGCCGACCGGGCCTGGCCGGCCAGCTGGCCCCGGGTGGCGGCCGTCAGGGCGACCCGCAACGACGACCCGCGGTCGCCCGCCGCCAGCACGCCGAACGCCAGGTGCCGCGCCACCTCCGGCAGTTCGGCCTGCGGAAGCCCTTCGACGCTCGCGGCGATGGCGTCCAGCCGCCCGGCCAGCTCGCCAGGATGTGCGCCGCAGAGCGCGAACACGCTGGCGTGCGACGCGGATCCCCAGGTGACATCCGCCACCCGGCGCGTCGGCCCAGGCGGCAGGGCAGGGCTGGGCGGCGGTGCGGCGATCGCGGGCGCTTCCAGTGGCTCGACCGGCCCGGAAGGGGATGACCCGTCCCATGGTTCCGCGGTGCCGCCCACGGATGGCGCGTCCCGCGGTTCCACCGGGCCGGAAACCGACGGCGCGTCCC
>Ga0335074_10012083_pt1 | contig 12094 bp, 11 predicted proteins | sample Lox_Sample_23_FD_206715 | JGI IMG/M metagenome (GOLD analysis project Ga0335074, IMG submission 206715) | Soil microbial communities from Loxahatchee National Wildlife Refuge, Florida, United States - Lox_Sample_2.3 | ecosystem: Environmental > Terrestrial > Soil > Wetlands | place: USA...
GGAGATAGCCGCGAACGGCTATCTCCCCGGAAGACGTATCTTCGAACGGCCGGACATCGGACTGTTTCATCACTTACGATCCGAACGTCGAACATCGCACCAGAGCTATCTTCGCACAAGCTGGCCTTCGAACGGTGGTCGCGGGCGGTTAACTGCGAAAACGGTCGCCGAGGTCGACCCAACGGATGGGTGGAAGCGGAGCGTGTTCAATTCCCTGCCGGTCGCAAAGCTTCTCGAGGCGCTCGTAGATGTGCGGCAGGTGGTTCGTCGCCATGTCGTGAACGAAAGTGCGCGTGATCTCGTCATTACGAATGCGGCGGTAAAGCCAGCGTAGGAAAACTGCGAAATGCGCGATCGCGGCGAGCGCGAAGGTGCACCAGTACGGGTTAAGAAGTGTGCGCATGGAAGAAATGACAAGCCGCTATTCGGATTCGTGGAGCATCACTTCTGGCGGACGGGTTGTGCTGCGTGAGCCGGCGACGCTGCCGGCGGTCCGGAGCTAGCCGAAGAGAGAAGCGATCCCAGAGCCGAGACCGAAAAGACCACCAAGCCCGCTGCTCGAGCTGCCAGAGGCCCGCTGGCGTACGCTGAGTAACTGCGCAGGAACGCCCATCGCCTTGCCGAGCAGGTTCGTGTCGATGCCGTAAGTCTGGCCGAGGGCGTTGAGGCCAGCCATCTGTTCCTTGAGCTGTTGATTTGCGAATGAAATTTGATTTTGCTGGGCCTGGCTTGCATCTGTCTGCGCCTGTTCGCGTCCCAGCTGGGAGACGAGATCGCCGTAGCCAGCGCTGTTGTTAGTGGCAGCGACACGATTGGCGGCGCGCTGGCGAAGCGCATCAAAGGCGGTGTTAGCTGCCCCGAGACTCTGCTGCGTGATCGCCGACTGCTGCTGTGGTGTGTAACCCTGACTGTTGAGGAGACTCGTGATCGTCGGCATCATCTGCGAACGGTCCTGTTGGCTCTGCTGGTCGGATTGCGAGATGAGCTGATTCTGTTGCGCGAGCTGCTGATCGGTGAGCGCGCGTGTGGTGCGTTGTGCTCCGCGAGACATGGGAACCTCCGTTGGGAAAGATTAGTGGGCGATCATGGTCACGGCTTCTTGGCGCCTCGAGGGCGTGAGCCGATGCATCGAATCCAGCCGATGAGGGGGCCACGATGTGAGCAACCGCTGGAGGGCCCTGCCGGCACCGTGATGGTGACGACTGCCGGCACAAGCGCCGAGGCTTCATTCGACGGTGCGCTTTCGAGTCCAGCGAGTACAGCCGTCGCCTGGTAGCAGTAGGTCCCCGGGGGGACGGCGACGTCGAGGAAGCCGGTCGCGCTGATTGGCGTCGTGTTGAGCACGGTGAATGTGCCGGAACAGCCCGACGAACGGTAGACGTTATACGTGAGGGAGGGATTGCCCGCGGCCGACGTGCTTGCGGTCCACGCAAGGCTGACATTGTGCTGCGCACGTGCGGGAGCTGCAGCGAGCCAAAGTGCGAACATCAGGGTACTGAGAGCTGGAATTGATTTTCTCATAAGGTTATTTCCCGCATTACGAGGTTGCCGCAGGGATCGACAATCAGGGACGCAACCGCCGACAGTAAGGAGTCCAGGAATCATCGCGAACCCAGCCGAGCGATTCAAGGCGGCGTCCGAAGCGGCGCGCGATCGAAGGTGGCAGCCAAGCGTGTGCGTCTTCCAGACCGCGCGCAAGAAGATCGCGTTCGCCGGCGCGATGCAAAGCGAGAAGATGGTCGTAACGCTCGCGGGCCTCCAGTTTCTCGGCGCTCCTATTCCCTCCCCCCTCGCGGTCAACGAGCAGGTATATCTCACACGTAAGGCGAGCAAGCGAGGCCATTACAATCCGACCGTCGGCATTCTCGATGATGAGCTTTGAGACAAAGATCGGATCAGCGATATTCGGTAACGCATAATCGAAGCCCTGGCGCCCGTGTATTTTGCGCAGAGCGTCGAGGTCGTCGGGCGTGTAGTCGCGAACAAGCACAAATTTGGCGGTAGTCCCGGTGGACGGCTGGTCCGTTTCGTCAGTCAAAGGATGCGACGATTCTTGGAGCCTCAGAAGACGCGATGGCGAAGGAGCGGATGGACGCGCGCGATGGCTTCGGCGGCCTCGAATGTCGTGGCGCCCGACGCGACGCCGTGAGGCGCCAACGCGGCCTGAGCGGCGGCCGAGATCGGTTTCTGCACGAAAGGGTGCGGCAGGGACTCGAATGCGGGTTCATCTTCGAGCGAAAGGTGCACACCTTCATCGGCCTCAACGAGAACGATGATTGTCGCGTCGGCACGCGGTACAGTCGGAGCCTCGGTGTTCGCAGAGACGTTACCTGCATCGAGGACGACGAAATGCGAATTCGCGAAGCGTGCGGCGTGCCGCTGCCAGTGGCCGAGAGTAGTGACGTAGTAAGCTCTGCCAGTCATTGACCTGTGCCCGTCTCTGAACTTCTGATCGATTTCGACGTATCGGCCTGCGTCAAGGACGATCGTTTTGTTATAGGCACCGCAGCCACCCAGACAATCTCCATGTTCGAGGGGACGGGTTGCGCGTGCCGCCAGCCGAACTGTTTTCCGCGACGTGTGGTAGCGTGAGCGGTGCGATTCGAGCACTTCTTAGGCGTAACGTGGGGAGGGACCGTGATCGAACAGGAAATCGAAATCAAGACGGTTGACGGAACATGCGATGCATTCCTCTACTCGGAGGACGATAGACGATGCCGGCCGGCGGCGATCCACCTGCCGGACATCGCCGGAATTCGACAATCGCACCGCAGCATGGCGCGCCGGCTCGCGGAGCAAGGTTACGTAGTGCTCCTACCAAACATTTTCTATCGAACGGCGCGTACGCCCGTTTTCGACTTCCAGCCTAAATTTCCAGACGAGCGTACGATGAAACGAGTGGGCGAGCTCACAGGTCCGATGACGCCCGAAGCCATGGAACGCGACGCGGCAAGCTATATCAATTATCTAGCGGTACACGATTCGGTGAGTGAAACGCGCATGGGTGTGGTCGGATATTGCTTTAGCGGCGGAATGGCGGCGCTGCGCTTCCCTGCTGCGCGGCCGGACCGCATCGGAGCCGGCGCGTCCTTTCATGGCGGCGCACTTTGCACCGATGCGCCAACCAGCCCACATCTCGTCCTGCCACGCATTCCGGTTTCGGACGGACCGCGGCTCTACTTCGCCCACGCGACGAACGATCAGTTTATGCCCCAGGAGGCGATTGACAAATTGAATGCCGCGCTGGCCGCCTGGGGTGGCAAACACGAGAGCGAAGTCTATGAGGGCGCGCTACATAGTTGGACCGTGCCCGATTCGCCGGTATACAGCGAACCTGAAGCCGAGCGCGCGTTCGCGAAACTCACCGAATTATTTGCCGCGACATTGAAATAGCCGTATCCGCGCGAAACCGTCATGGGGAACGATTTCGATAATGAGTCGCGACTCATGACGAAAACGTATAGTTGTGTGTGAGGACCGCGGCAGCGAAGCGCCCCGCAAAGAATTGGTGGCAAGGGGCGCAGCTGAGCGTCACTTTCTGGCTTTTTTCAGCCACTAACTCGATTTTAGAGAGCGTAAGACGGCCGAATCTGCCCACCAAAATGTCGCACATGCAGAGACGCTCAGCGCGCATCGGAGCGCCGTCGGCGAGCGTGAAAATGTGATGCGGCGTTACGTCGAGCGATTCGGCGTTCGAGAAGTGCAAGCGGAGGAACGTGTCTGCATCGCGAACCTCGATTCGCAGAATACGCGTCCACGCTTCGCCACCGCTGGCCGAGGGGCACCGGAGATGCTCGCCAATTCTGCACGTCTCGATCGAGACGGTGCCGCGCTCTTTGGTCAGTACGACGCTGCCCGCGCGCAGGCAACTTCCGCTGCCGCCCCCCGATCCGCCCCCGGTGCCACTGGCAGTGGTAGCGGCGACGATCGCGCCCTGCGAAAGCGGGACGCGTCCTTGCAGCGCCTGCTGTTGCGCCGCGGAATTCGTTTTCGCCGACTGTGCGTAGCCTGGCGTTCCCGCGCCGCCTGCCACCCACCCCATGGAGGACGTGCCGTCGTCCCAATAGGGATAGAAATAATAGGTTGTGCCGGCCGTGAGGCCACCAAGCGCGACCGAGCCGTTCGCGATCGCGGTCGCGGTGCCATCGGCCCGAGAGATCGTGAGTCCGGACCAACTCCACGTGATGCTGGAGGTGGTCGAAATATAGGTGAACGCGCCCGACCAAGTCGGCGGGACAGAACCCTTCATCAAGACGCCGGATTTCGAGGGATCGATTTGACCTGCCGTGAGCGCGCCGCTGACGACACGAGCGTAGTTGTTGCCGTCCGTAATCTGATTGTCCAGGCTCCAGCCTTGATTGGGGCCGAGAGACGCACCAGCGAGACGCTTTAGCGACTCGTAGAGCTGGGGGTTTGTTTTGCGCAGCGCCTCGATTTGGGAAACGTTTAGCATTTGAACTTGACGGGAAGCCTAATTGCCGCCTCGCACGATCGCAAACGGATCGGGCTTGGCCCAAGGTACGAGCTTTGTTATCGAGAACCATGAATTGGCGGCGTTGGTGCCGAAAAGATATGACGCCCGCTCGGCCAAAACATTTGTGAATTGCTCCATGTCACGCGAGGCGGGCGAGGCAAGTGTCCAGGATCCGAGGGGAACCGAGGATGCTTCGCCGGGCGTCAGCGCTGAGATCGCGAGCGAACCCGAGCCCTGGACGTACGCAGTGAGATAGCCGAAAAGATTGCGCCCGCTGATGCCTGTGGCGGCGAGGAATGCTGTGGAGTAGAACGAATTGATCGCGACGCCGTCGTCTGAATACGCTTGTGGCGCAAGCGCATAGATTTTGCCGCTGGAGTTATTCGAGCCGAAGAATATTTCTGCAACGCCGTTCGGTCGCTCGATCAGCCCACAAGAGTTCGCCTGGATGCTCCACGGCGCCCACTTGCGAGAACGTTCAGATCCACTAAGCATGGCGACCAGCGGATCACCGAAGCCCTCCGTGTAATCCAGCATGAGAATCTGATTCGGCTGCGTGGCTGAGCCCATCGGTACGCCGACGAGGATGCGCTTGTGCTGCGTATCCACTTGCACCCAGATGAGTTGGCCGTACTCCCAGTTGATCGCGTCCCATGTAGGCTGGATTTCCTGCGAGATTTTCGTGGGTTCACTGCCATCGAAGAGGTAGAGTCCCGAGCGCCCCGCAATCACCGCCCATTCCTCGCCGATTCCCACGCCGTGGGCCGAGGGCGTCCCTACTTGATTGGACACCTCTTCGACCTGCCAGAGAGCGGGCTCATTGACGCCATCGTCAGCCGTGACGTACATACTGCGCTCTTTCACGAAGTATAGATTGTTGCGAATCGTGAACGCGGCCCGGATTCCCTGCCCGTTGTTTTCAGCGACGCTCATGACGCCGGTGACGCCATCATAGGCCTCCGGTTCTTCTGTGCCGGAACAGCGCACGAGCGAAGGATTTTGCGCCACATCAGTGGCAAAAACCTCAATATTGTCGATCAAAAAAGATTCGCCCGCTGGCGTAGGAAGGCCGCCCGCATAAACGCGGAGTGTAAGATCCGGCGGCAGCGAGGCCTGCGGTGGGCAGAGCTCGGAGGTGAATTCCTGGTAATCCGTAGTGGCTTGCGCGGCCGTCACGGAAAGGCCCAGTCCGACTTGGCTCATCGTCGGGCTAAAGAGGTTGATCTGCAGGGTGCCGGCGGAGAGATTGGCGCTGCGCTTGATGCGTGCGCGCACCGAGTAGTCCGTGTTAGTTGAGATCAACGGATTCCCAGCCGAATCGGCGATGGCACCCTGCGAAATGTAGCCGCGTGCTGCCGAAACGCCGTCTGCAGTGATCCGGTAGGCATCACCCCAGACCACATCACTCGATTCGCGGCTCCCGCCCGGACCCAAAACGGAGTCGAGACTCCATCCGAGCGGACGCCCGCTGACGGACGCGTCCCAACCGCCGTCGAAACTGAGATTGCGCCAGTTATCCATCTGTGCCCGTTCGCCCCACCAGAAGAGCCGCTCGGAATACGCGACGATGCCAAGTTGTTCGGGGAGCTCGATCTGGCTGAAGAGATAGTCCATGCTCGTGCCAGAGAGGAGGATGGTGTCTGTGAAGTCGACAGTCAGTGAAGTCGTTGTATTGTCATTGATCGTCATCGTGGCAGGAACGTTATAGAAATTCGCGCCGCCCGACGCCGTAAAAGCAAGCAGCCGCTGTACGACGTTGGCCGGGCCGGTCGGTATGTTGGTTAAGTTCGCCTTCCACCCCCCTCCGGCGGTCCACGAAACGGCCGGGGAGGGTGCTGTCCAGTAGCCTTGGCGCGTCACAAAGACCACAACCACCTGATGTACGCCAGGAGAAACGCTGCCCCCGCTTGTGGAGTCGGCGACAGTGGGACCTTCGCCGGGGCCAACCTGACTGACGCGATCGTAGTTCGAATCGTCGTACTGGCGCGGCAGGTCCTGGCCAATCGTGCCGTCGCCAAAGGCCATGTATTCGCGGCCGAAGTGTGTGGTGGAGGCCAGGTAGAGCCCGGGCTTTGAAGCGGCGGATACGACAAGCGACAAGGTGCCGGGTGCGAGTTCCTCGTAGAAGTTGCCGAGCGAATCGAGCACAAGCGTGCGCTCCACGAGATTCGTGGTGACGTAGCTCTTCACCCCATTGACCTGCGGTGCGCCGGCCAGCGCCGTATATTGCGACACGAGACCCGGGCGCGTACGAACGCCGCCTGGAAAGAAATCGACGTCCCCGAGACTTGGAGACATACCGGCAGGCACGTCCGACGGGTCAAGTAAGGTAACCCAAGTGCCGAAGACGTTGAGCGGCAGCGGAGAAAAGGTTTCGATGCTCATGGATGGCTCGCGTAAAGGAGCACGGTGAGTGACCGGAGTCGCTCGTCAGCGCATTCCTTACTGCATTTTCTTGAAGATTCCATAAAAGGTGATCGTGTCCGACGTAATCGAGGATGGATAGGTGCCCGAAGCGAGCTCCGGGAATGCGCCGGCGCTTGCGCCCTGTTGGAAGATTTTCACCTTGCCGTTGTTCATCGCCGAGCCTGGATAGAAGACGAAATCGTATCCCGAGAGGCCGTCCATCCAGTCTGTGCCTTGAATCGGCGCCTGCGTCGCCGCGACGATCGGAGACTGCGAGAGATCAAGCGTGTCGCCTCCAGTAGTGTAATTTCCCGATGCGATGACGGTACCGGCCACGTGGATACGCTTGCCGTCATCCCACGTATCAACGAGAGAAAATGTAAGTGCCATGTCTTCCTCCGAAGGAATGTGATTAACGAAGGGCCCATCACCAATCGCTGGTCACTAATCGCCAGTCACTGATATGATGGGCCGCTTGCGACGCAACCCGAACGCCTGCATGTGAATCCAAAGCGTCGATATATTTCAAAAGAGGGAGAAACTGTGCGGCGACTGCCGGGCATTTGTCTTTTAGTGGTTGGGATTCTTGTCGTGTTCTCGCTGGTGCACGGGGAAGGTTGGCTCGCGCTGGCGGAGGATGCCGCCCAGCCGTCACCGACCAAAGGGATTGTCGTCGCTAGCGGTGTTGCGGCGCGCGCCCTGGCGGTTGATCGCCACGCGATGGTCGATCTTACGAACGCGGCGGAACCCAACCGGGTGTTGACACTCGGCGGCGTCACGGCGCTGCAAACGACCGAGCCGACGACAGCCCTGACCGTGATTGCCGGTGTCGCTCATGCCGGGTCGGGTGGCGATGGTGGCGCGGCGACGGCCGCGCAACTCGATCTTGCCCCGGACTCGTTGAGCGAGCGCAGTGGCGTCGCAGTGACGTCCGACGGCACCGTTTTTATCGCAGATTCGCAGAACAGCACGATCCGGAGCGTGGGTGGCTCGGAGAGTAGCGAGCCTGGAATCATTCGCAGTGTCGCAGGGAGATGGGCGGCCCGCCAGAATGTCGCACTGACGGATCCGATGGGAATTGCCGTCGATTCGACGGGGAATCTTTACATAGCGGACCATGGTGCGGACGCAGTTGATGTGCTTGTTGCGGCAACTGGTCAACTTGAGACGTTGGCGCACGTGGTCGCCCCGGCAAGCATCGCGGTCACGCTCGATGGCGCGAAGGTTTTCGTCGCCTCGCCGGAAACCGACGGCCTGTTTGCGATCACCACAAGCACTCACGCGATCGCTGGCGTCGCGGGTTTCGCGAGTGCCGACGCGGGGTCGTCTTCGGGCACGAGCGCCTGCCCATCGATGGACAACGGCGCGATTGTTGCGCCGGAAAGGCAAGGAATATGTCCCGCGGGAGTGGCAGTTGACGGCCGCGGCAATCTCTTTGTTGCCGACGCGAATGCCGGCAAGATATTGCGCGTCGACGCGATCACCGGCAAGGTGGGCGTCGCTGCAGGTGGCCTAAGTGTGCCGGGCGACATCGCATTTGATTCGAAGGGCGATCTTTTTGTCTCCGAACAAGGTCTCACTCGTCTGATCGAGCTACCGCAGCTAGGCGACCCATCGAGCGCGATCTCCTTGATTTCGCCTTCGCCCTTTGCAGCTCCCTGCCCGTCAGTGAGCAATCCATTTACATTCTGCAACGTACCTTCAGGCGGCACCTCGCAAGAGGCGGCCTTCACGCTGACAAACACCTCTATGAGCACGGTCACCGGGGTGACCGTCGGATTTATCCCCGCGACCACTCCCGGAAACTTTACCGTTGAGAGTACCGGTTGCACCACGTCTCTGGGAGCCGGCCAGACCTGCCAGATTAATGTTGCTTTCACACCCCAGACCACTGGTTCGCTTTCGGGAACACTGAGTGTGACAGACTCGAATCCCGCCGACGGAGCAACAATGAGCCTCGCCGGCACGGGTGACGACTACAGCCTGCAATTGGCCACCGGTCAGCAGATCGAGTTGACGGTCGTTCAAGGTGGAACCGCGGTGTTCAACGGGGAGGTGGTGCCAGACAGTGTTTTCGGGCAAGACGGTGAATCCGTCCAGTTACTATGCCCAAAGTCATCGACATTACCAAGCAACACTTCCTGCGTCATTACACCCTGTCAGGCTGCGATCACACCGGGCATGGCCACGCCATTCAAGATTACGTTCGTCACGTCGTCTCCGACAAGCATCGCCCCAGTGCCTCCGTCGAGCACGGGATGCACCTCGTATGGCCCCCCACCGACCTCGATGATCATGCCGGGGTCGCGCTCTCGTGGTCCACTCGAAGCCACGCGATTTTCTGGCCCACTATGGCTGGCAATTTTTGCGATATTTGCCCTATTTCTTGGCTGGTCGAGCGCCGCTGCAGGAGAGCGCGCAGGCCGTAAGCGTGTGCCGATCGCTCTCGCGATTGCCGGATTCACCGTCGCTGTTTTGGCGGGCTGCCATCACGGTAATAGCAGCATCGTTGGTCCCGCGACGACTCCCGGGACCTCGGCGATGATCGCACAAGGCAACGCTGTCGATTCGAACGGTAATTCGCTGAACACATCGAGACCGATGCCGCAGATCATGCTGGATGTCATCGCGCAGCCGAACGGCGGGGGCGGGTTCCCCTGATCTGCACGGCTGTCGGGCGGTGGCCGTCAGAGGTAGATCACGCGACGGTGGTAGCTATACGGCATCCGCCGCCTTCCCTTCAATTGTTCAGGACGAACATATCTTTCGATCAAATTTTCTGTCGCCATCTGAGCCGTACCGAGCAAATCCTGCGCAAGCGCACGTGCGCCACGCGATCGCGCCGCGAGAGCCGCGGTCGCGAATGCAAGTGGGTCCGTCGCCGAACGGATCTGTATAGGATCGGTCCCCATCGTTAGCAGGGGCAAAACCTTTTCATAACGGATTCGAACGGTAATGGATTGTGTTGCGCCCACCAGGTTGATTTTGTCCTCGCGCCACTCCCAAAGCCGGAGGTAGGTGCTTGGTTGCAGGTTGAGCATGCCGCCGCCGCTCGTGAATTTCTCCATCGGTACAAAGACGTCTGTAGTGTTTGCGGTAGCACGTTCCCACAGCATGTGCGGTGCAAGGCAATCCGTTGGAAGCTGTGGGCTCGAGACATCGCTGATCTCGATGGGCGTAACGCCGCTCGTCGGGTCCGTGTCGAGCTCGAGATCTTGCTGCTCCGCAATCACGCTCACGCCGCATTCTGCCAGCTCGCGCTGCAGTCCTCGATACGCCGAATTGAGAAATGGCATCAGCAGTGTGTCCGTGAAGACGGCACCCGCCGCGTCGTTGACAAGCGCCCGCGCCAGGTTGAGCGCGTCTTCTGCCTGTGAATATGCCGTGGTCGGGACGACGGGCATGAGAATCCTCCAAGGGGGACGGATACACGGTGCTCGGACACAAGCGATCCGTCCATCGACAGCATTTCCGCTGGCCAGGTGGCCTCTGGTCAATCGTCGTTACCGTTTGTTTTCGGCGTTTTCGCCGCGTCAGGGCGACTCCGCTCAGTGCAATATGATCGACGGGAGGCCGTAACCACTATACGTAACGCCTGCAGATGGAATTGAGATTGGGAAGGTCATCGCGCCGCTCGAGCTTGTCGAACTAGACACCGTGCTCGAAAGCGCAAGGGGCGCGGTGCCACTGTAAGCGATTTTTGCGGTCGTGGCGTTGCCGGTGAATACGAAAATATATGCGCCACTCGGCAACGTTACAGTTCCCTGCGTGCACGATTGATCGCTCGCGCCGCCAACGGTCAAATTCACGGCGGCGATCGAGCATTTCACATTACCGGAGAGATCGGTGATTGCCCAGCTGTAGAAATCGCTCGTGCTTGCATCAGTCGTGGAGACGTCCACTGTAAGATGCGAGAACTGAATATTGGGCAGGTAGATCACCGAGACATCCTCGGCGTTCGCGGCACTCGGCCCCTGCCCCGCCGACAAAAATCCCATCGCATATCTGGTGAACTGGGTCGGGCACGCCGATCCCGAGTCCTGGACATTCGTGCCAGTGAACGCGGCGCAGTCATTCGCCGTGGGAGTGCCGGTTGTGAGAGTTGCGGGCTGCGCTCCGACGGTAAGCCCTCCAGCCACGGTTAAGTTCCCGTAGACCGTCGGGTTGCCGCTGTCCGGCACGCCGGCTGCTAATGGAACACTCGGGCTGACGGGCCCCTGGCTAAGCACAGCATCGTCGACGAAGATCGTGTTTGGATTCGCCGCCGTATTTTCGAGAATGAAAACGCGCATTGACTGCGCGACCGTGGACGAACTCGCGTAGGCGTTCGGCGCCCGAAACGTCACCGCGAAGTTGCGGGTCGGAGTCCAAGTGCTTGCGGCCGCTACCTGCCAGTCGGAACCAGTGACGTTGCAATTGCACGTGATTCCGTTGTTATAGGTAAGAGATGCGTTTGAGCTCTGCCAGTTCGGGCCGCTTCCCGCGAGGGCAGACGTTCCTGCGTAGTTTCCCGGCGTGAGGACGCGCGCGTTTGTCGCAACGCTCGTGATCTTGTCTGCTTCGGTGCAGTTGGGGTCAGAGTAGAAGCGAAAGCCCGGGCGAAAATTGACGCCCGTGGAACTCGCGGCGATCCTAAACGCGAGCGTGTAGTTCATCGTTGGATCTACCTGGATGCAACCAGAATTGATTCCCAGGCCTGCGGTAGCGTTGTCGCCGATCTTCACGTTGTACGCACCCTGAGTCGTAGAATCCACTGGCGAACTTCCGCTGGCCTGTTGCGAGTAGATGCCACCGCCTGCTTGGTTGATGTTCGTCCCGCTGACGCCTCCCCAGTAATAGAGAGTGGTTGAATTCGACCATCCCTCAAATCCAGCATTGCCGAGGAGGTTGCGCCCCGAAAGATCATTCATGCCAAAGTGCATCGATGGCAGCCAATTCGGGCCGTTGTTGTCGATAGCGACCTGCGATGTGGAAGGCTCGTTCGGCTTCACGACTTCAGTCGCAGAGACTGAAATGTAAGGGTCGAGAATATGAATGCCCACCGCGCTGCCGTCGATGGGAAATTGGAAACAGCTGTAAACGTTTTCGCACCGATTATTCGGCCCGATCGTCACCGAGTCCGCGTTGATGATGTTGTAGCCGATCTGGCCGAACGACGTGGATGATGCCTCGCAATCGTTACCATAGAACTCGTCGTTGTTCGGATAGTTGCCG
>Ga0335074_10012085_pt1 | contig 12093 bp, 11 predicted proteins | sample Lox_Sample_23_FD_206715 | JGI IMG/M metagenome (GOLD analysis project Ga0335074, IMG submission 206715) | Soil microbial communities from Loxahatchee National Wildlife Refuge, Florida, United States - Lox_Sample_2.3 | ecosystem: Environmental > Terrestrial > Soil > Wetlands | place: USA...
CGGTGGGCCGGGCAGACCTGGCACGCGGAAATCGACAGCTACGATCCCGCCAGACCCGTCGCCGCCCTGCACGCGGGCGATCAGCTGACGGTCCAGCCCCGGTCGATCGTCGTGCTCCGCAGCCCGCTGCCGACCGCTGGCGCGTCATGACCTGGGCAGCGAGTCGAGAAAGTCCTCGACGATGGGGGCCATCCGGTCGGCTTCGGCCACCAGGTCGAGGTGCCCGCCGTGGTAGACCGTCAGCTCGCTGCGGGTGATCAGCCGGTGCATGATCCGCGCGTTGACGAGCGGGATGATCGGGTCGTCGTCGCCGGCCAGGATCAGCGTGGGCTGGCGCAGCAGCGGCAGGAACGGCAGGCTCGTCCAGCCCAGGCCGGCCAGAAGCTGGTAGTAGTAGCCCCTGGTTGGCCCCAGGCGCGTGGTGGCATGCAGCAGTTTGCTGGCGCGTGAGGGGTCGGCGCGGATCCCGCCCCCGTAGATCTCACCGGCGATGCTGGCGGCGTATCCCGCGTCGCGGTGGCGTCGCGGCGTCAGCATCCGCAGCAGGACGGCCGGGTGGGCGGGCACCATGAGCGACCCGGTGCCGGTGGCGACCAGCACGACGCCGCGCACCCGGGACGGGCATTGCACGGCGAACTGCTGCGCCAGCCCGCCGCCCCAGGAGATGCCCAGGACATCGGCCTCCGGGTGGCCGAGCCGGTCCAGCAGGGCGCTCAGCATGGGCGCCAGCGTGGTCATGTGGTAGGGGACGACCGGCGGGGCGGAGCCGCCGATCCCCGGCAAGTCGAACCGGATAACGCCGCGCGCCGAGTCGAGTGCGTCAACAAACGGCTGCAGCAGTTCAAGGCTGGCGCCGATCCCGTTGCACAGCAGCAGCGGCGGCCCAGCCCCTTCCCGCACGGCGACCCGCAGCACCCGGCCCCGGATGGTCAGCGTCCGCAGGTACTCGGCGGTGGCGCGGCCACGCCGCAGCCGCGCCGCCGCGCGCAGCCGCCCGCCTCGCCGGCCGGAGCCGGCCGGCCCAGGCGGGGCGCCGTCAGTCGTCACCGGAGTCCTTCCGCAATCCTGCCCTCCCCTGGCCCGGTCGCCAGGCACTGACCACCTTGGCCACCGCCACGACCAGGAACAGCTGACCGAGCACCATCTCGAGCACGGCGAAGGTCTGGCCCGGGTTGCCGACTGGGACCAGGTCGCCGTACCCGGTCGTGGTCAGCGTAGTGAACGAGAAGAACAGATCCTGAGTAATCGTGCCCGGGCCATGGGACCCGAAGAATGCCGGCCGCGCCTGATCGGCTCCCACCGCATGGTAGAGAAACGCGAAGAACATCCCGGCCATCAGGTAGGCGGCAATCGCCCCCAGCACCGTCTCGGCGTCCACCACATGCCGCAGCAGGAGGTGGCGGACGATCGCCACCGGTGCGGCCAGGTACAGCAGGCAGCTCACCCACAGGACAACGCTGCCGCCGTCGATCCGGTCACCGAAGATGAGGTTCGCCGCCGCCACCAGCGCGGCCCCGGCCAGGGCCACGTTGGCGATCAGCTGGACCGGCTGCCGGGCCCGGGCTGTCCGCAGGCTCACCCATACCGCGGCGATCTGGACGGCCACGATCAGCGAGGCCGCCCAGGAGGCGGTCAGCGCGACCGACAGTGCATACGTACTCAGGATGAGCAGGAGCACCGTGGCGTAGCTGTCCGGCGAGGACAGTGCCCGGATCAGCCGCCCCAGCGGGTGCCGTCGCCGCGGACGCCGCTCACCGGACTGGTCCGCCATCAGGCCCGGCTGCGGGGTGAATGCGCGGTGCTGGTCATCAGCCCGGGACGGCCGCCCGGGCGAAGCGGCCCGCCCGGACCGCATCGACCAGTGGCTCCAGATCGGCGGGCGGGGCTTGCCCACGGCCGGTGAAGCCGGCCAGTTCGCGCACGAGACGAAGGGCTCGCCCGGTCCCCTGGCCAAGACTGACCGGCTGGCGCAGGTCGACGGCCTGGGCCGCGACGAATAGCTCGAGCGAAACGACCCGCGCGGCCAGGTCAGCCATCTCGGCCAGGCGCCTGGCCGACAGCGGGGCCATCGTGGTGCGGTCCTCGATCCCCTCGGCCTTGATCGAGCTCACCACCTCGAAGGAGACCGGGTAGGCGAGCGTGCGCGCCTCGGCCGCGATCGCCTGGGCGGCGCCGGCGAACTCGGCCAGGGCTTCCTCGCCGGTGTCCGGCTCAGCGGCCAGGCCGGCCGGGAGGCCTGACAGCGGGCTCTGCAGCAGTTTCACCGTCCGTTCGGCCGCCGAGGTCACCACCGGGGCCAGGGCGATGCGGGCAAAGTCGAGCGCGGCCGCGACCGCTATGACGTCGAGGTTGCCGACCGACACGATGCGGCGTTCAGCCAGGACGACGTCGGGATTGCCCTGCGCCGAGTTGAGTTCGGTCTCGACCGTGTTCCGGACATACGCGAGGGCGTCCCGGGCCGCGCCGAGGATCTGGGCGATGCTCCGGAACGTGAGCGGATCCTGTAGGTTCCGGGCGTTACCGGGCTCGAACAGATAGCTCCCGGCCAGCAGCGCGCGCAGGCGCCTGATCGTCGCCGCCACGCCCGGATACGGCCGGACCTCGGCCACCACCGGGTGCAGCGGGCTCAGGTTGGCGGCGAACCCCTCTATATCCAGGGCAGCGGCGACGTCGGCCTCCCCCAGCAGCAGCTCGGCGGAAAGCACCGCCAGCGCGGCCGAGCCGGTGGAGAACGCGTTGTTGTTGATCAGCGCCAGGCCTTCGTTGTCCTGCAGTTCGAAGCCGGTCTCGCTGAGCAGGCCCTCCGCGAGGTCGGCCATCGGGCCGAGATCAGCCTGGCCGACCGAACCCAGGCTGCGGACGGCCGGCACCAGACCACGGTTGAGCGCGTCGACCAGCAGTTCGGCGAGCTCGGGGCGGACACCCGCCGCGCCCTTGGCCCAGCCGTTGGCCAGGCAGACCATGGCCGCCCGCACCACGGGGGCCGGGGCCGGCGGTCCCTGGGCAATGAGGTGGCCCTTGAGCAGGAACCGGCTCTTGCCCTGCCGGGCCGCGGCATCGAGCACGACACTCTTGCGCTCCGCCAGCCCGGTGGTCAGACCGTAGACCAGCGCCTCGGACTGCAGCGCCTCCTCGACGACCTCCCGGGCCGCCGCCATCCGGTCACGCGCTGCCGGGGCGAGGCTAACCTGATCCCGCCCTTCAGCCACGGCGGCAACGGATTCGATCGTCAGCGACGCACCGTCGAGCACCACCATGAGCGCCACCCCCAAGCAGCTAATCGTCGTTACGCCTGGCGGAGGTGGCACAAGACCCAATCACAAGACCCGCTCGCCAGAGCCGCGCAGATCCAGATGCTACGTCGGTCAGGTACCACGATGTCAACGATGTCCGTCACATCACGACCCGGCGCGGGTGACGATCCGCTGAGATCGTCCGGCTCCGGCCGGCCAAGGGAGACGCAACTCCCTGCGTGAGTTACGGTCAGGAGCATGAGCAGTCGCAGGCCGGATGCCTTGGTGATCGGAGCCGGGGTATCCGGCCTGACGACAGCGATCTGCCTGGCCGAGGCCGGTCACGACGTGACGGTGGCGGCCGCGCAGCCGCCGCCGCAGACGACCTCGGTGGCGGCCGGGGCGATCTGGGGCCCGCACCTGGTCGGCATGGACGAGCGGGTCGCCCGGTGGGGCAGCGTGACCATGGCCCGGCTGACCGAACTGGCCGCCGACCCAGCCTCCGGCGTCCACCTGGCCGAAGGCGTCGCGGCGTCGGCCCAGCCGCGGAGCGATGCCTTTGACTGGATCACCGGCATCGACGCCGCGAGGCCGTGCGACCCGGCCGAGCTGCCGGCCGGATACACGGCCGGCTGGCGGCTGACCGCGCCCATCGTCTCGATGTCGGTCTACCTCGGGTACCTGCTGGCCAGGCTGCGCCGGGCCGGGGCAGCGCTGCGCGACGCCGAGTTCGGCTCGCTGGACGAGGCGGCCGCGCTGACCGGGGCGCCGGTGATCGTGAACTGTTCCGGAATCGGGGCCGCGCGTCTCGTTCCGGATCCTGAAGTGACGCCGGTGCGCGGCCAGGTGGTGGTGGCCGAGAACCCGGGACTCAGCCAGTTCTTCGTCGGGGTCGGCGAGGACGACGACGTCAGCTACTACTTCCCGCACGGCGACGTCGTGGTGCTCGGCGGGACCGAGGAGGCGGGCAACTGGAGCCTCGAGCCCGATCCGGCCACGGCTGAGCGCATCCTGCGCGGCTGCGCGGCCGTCGAGCCCCGGCTGCGCGGCGCCACGGCCACCGCGCACCGGGTGGGCCTGCGGCCGGTGCGGCCCAGCGTCCGGCTGGAGGCTGAGACCCTGGACGGCGGCCGGCGGCTGCTGCACAACTACGGCCACGGCGGTGCGGGCGTGACCCTGTCCTGGGGCTGCGCGCTCGACGTCGCCGCGGCCGTCTGATTACGCCGGAGCGGCACGACCCCACGGGTGTCTTCAGCCGATATCCGCTGACATAGCGGACCTACCGGGCCGGGTGTTTTACCGCCGGGCGGCGGTGGAAGGAGGATGCCCGAGGTAGGAGACAAGTCCACGGTGCTCTCGGGGGAGGAGAAACTTCATGGCGGTTATGACACCCGATGACCTGATGACAGAGGCGTGCCGGCTGGCCAAGGAGTCGGTCGATAACAACTGGGGCGGCCCGTTCGGCGCGGTCATCGCCAAGGATGGCGAGATCGTGGCTCGCGGCCAGAATCGCGTGCTGCTGACCGGGGACGTCACGGCCCACGCTGAGGTCGAGACGATCCGCAAGGCGGTGGCCACGCTCAACCCGTCGGCACCGAGCATCGCCGCCGAGGACCAGGACGAATCCACCCTTAAGCTCATTCCGCGGCCCAAGGGCTCGCCCGACCTCGTTCCGAAGCGGGCCAAGATGCTCAAGGGGCACGAGATCTACATCAGCGGCGCTCCCTGCCCGATGTGCATGAGCGCCATCTACTGGGCTCGTATCGACTCGGTGTTCTTCGGCCAGGACCTCGAGGCGACCAGCAAAATAGGCTTCAGCGACGCTTTCCAGTACGAGGACTTCGCCAAGCCGTACGCCAAGCGCGGCATCAAGATCAGCCAATTCCGGGCCGATCTCGGCGCTGTGCCGTACCAGGCATGGATGGACAAGCCCGACAAGCACCCGTACTGACCGGGTTAGCCAGCCGTTCCGTGCTTGACGCGGATCAACGCACTCCGGCCACGGTGGTCATCGCCCAGCGGATGAAGCACGGGCGAGAGGAAGACATCCGGCGCTGGCAGGAGGACGTTAACCGGGCGGTCGCCGCGTTCGCCGGGTACGTGGGCAACGACGTCGTGGCGTCGGCCGACGCGGACGAATGGACCGTGATCTACCGTTTCGACTCCAAGCCGCATCTGGTGTCGTGGCTCGCGAGCCCGGAGCGGGAGGCGGTTCTCGGCCAGGGCGCCGGCCTGTTCGAGGGTCCCGCGTCACAGCACGTGCTGGTGCGCGACGACGACTCCGACCTGGTGACCGTGGTCGTGTCGCATCCGGTCGACCCGGCCGACGAGGATGCCTTCCTCGCCTGGCAGGCACGGGTGACCGATGCCGAACGGAAGTTCGCCGGGTTCCGCGGGGCGGAACTGTTCCGCCCCGTGGCCGGCGTGCAGGACGAATGGACCGCGCTCTACCGCTACGACACCGACGAGCACCTCAATGCCTGGCTTGAATCCGCGGACCGTCAGCGGCTGCTCGAGGACGGCAGGCGGTTCAAGGACTTCAGGCTGCACCGCATCTCATCCCCGTTCGGCAGCTGGTTCGCGCAGCCGGGCGGGGATGAGGAAGGCGGCGGTCCCGCGCAGTGGAAGACCGCGCTCTCGGTGCTGGTCGGGCTCTACCCGACCGTCGTTCTGCTGACCCTCGCCATCAACGCACTCTGGAAGAAGTCCGAACTCTGGGCGGCCTTGCTGGTCGGCAACATCCTGTCGGTCTCGCTCCTGACCTGGGTGGTGATGCCGATCGTCACCCGCGCCTTGCGGTTCTGGCTGAGCGGGGAGGGCGGCCGCGGCAGCGCCCGCGTCGACGCCCTCGGCGCCCTGGCCTCGGTCGCCTTCCTGACCGTGGCCGCCGCGGTGTTCTGGGCCTGCACCACGCAGATATGGCACCTGCCCTAGCTAGAAACCGGGGAACATCCGGCGCAGGCGGTCAAGATCGGCCGGATCGGCCACGACCCCGGCCGGCGTGTGCGCGGGATCCAGCCGCCCGTAGGCCAGCCGCAGCAGCGCCTCGGACGGCATGCTGACCTCGCTGTCCGCCCCGTTACCCGGCCAGTCCGTCATGCTGACCGGGTCCGCGCCGACCAGGAGGTAATCGCGGTCCGGCCCGGTCGTCCGGATACGGATCCTGAACGGGACGTCCGGTGCCCGGCCAAGCCGCGGCGCGAGGAACTGCGGCACGTTGTCGATCAGCAGGGCCACCGCGTCCGGCGCGACCGTGGCGGCCGGGTCGATGCTCACCGCCACGTCCCAGGTGTGCATCGCGTGCTCACCGAGCCGGAGCCGGACCAGCCCGACGGCGTCCAGGTTCATCCCGAAGAACTCCAGACTGATCCCGGCCAGGTCGTCGTCGCTGAGCTGTTCCAGGGCCTGAACGTGCTGCTCGTCGGAGACGAGCGCGTCGGCGGCCTGATCGTCCGGGCTCTTGGCGTTCCAGGCGTCCCACACCGGCTGCCAGGCAGCCCGGTCAACCGGCTCGGCCTGGCCCAGCGCGCCGGGCAGCCCCATCAGCGCGATCTCTGCCCCGCTGCCCAGATGGGACAGCACCTGGGCCACGTTCCAGTCGGTGTCGTACGACTGCCCGCGAAGCTGCTCCGGGCTCAGCGGCTTGACCACCGACGCCAGCCGCTCGTGCGAATTGCGCAGGGTGGCGATCCAGGCGCGCGGGTCTTGCTCCATCGCTGGCCTCCGTTGTCGGGTCCGGTTCGCTCCATAGGCTGCCACGCCCGGGGCGCGGCCCGGTGCCCGGGGCCTGGCTGTGCGGCGGCGGTCCCCCTAGGCTGAGGGCATGAAGATCAGTTTCGGCGCTCCCGTCGCTGGCGCCTGGGCCACCCCGGAGAACCTGGCCGGTTTTGCCGCGCGGGCCGAGCAGGCCGGGTATGCGGGGCTGTGGAGCTTCCAGCGGCTGATCGTTCCCGAGGGCTCGGGCATGGACCAGGTGTACCAGAGCGTCCTCGACCCGATGGCCGCGCTGGCCTATGCGGCCGCGGGCACGTCGAGCATCAGGCTCGGCGTAGCGGTGATCAACCTTCCGTTCGTGTCCCCCGCCTACCTGGCCAAGCAGGCCACCACGGTGGACATCCTGTCCGGGGGACGCCTCGATCTCGGCCTCGGCATCGGCTGGATGCCGGAGGAGTTCGCGCTGACCGGCGCGTCGATGGCGCGTCGCGGCGCGCGAGCCGCCGAGTACGTGGCGGTCCTGCGCGAGCTCTGGTCGGACGAGCCGACCGAGTTCAGCGGCGAGTTCTACCAGGTGCCGCTGGGCAGCGTGCAGCCGAAGCCGGTACAGCCCGGCGGTCCCCCGGTGCTGCTCGGCGGGCTGGCCCGGCCGGCGCTTGAGCGTGCGGGCCGGATCGCGGACGGCTGGGTCACCTCCAGCCGGACCGACCTGTCCAAGATCGCCGAGGGGGTGGGCGTCATCCGGGCGGCCGCGGCCGAGGCCGGGCGTGACCCGGACGCGGTGCGGATCGTCTGCCGCGGAGTGGTACGGCCCGGAGCCGAGGTGGCCGCCCCGGACGGAGGGCGCCGGCTGCTATCGGGCAGCTACGGCCAGATCCGGGAAGACACCGCGTGGCTGGCCAGCCAGGGCGTGACCGAGATCTTCTACGACCTGAACTGGGATCCGCTGGTGGGCTCGCCCAGCGTCGACCCGGCCACGGCGACGGCCCGGGCCACCGAGCTCGTTGACGCGCTCGCCCCTTGAGTCATCCGTAGCCGCCAAAAAACCGTGCCGCTAGCGGACGTCGCGAGGGCGGAACTGGACGCTGATCCTCGGGCCGGTGGCCCGGGCCGTCTTGGGTATGGCGTGCTCCCAGGTGCGCTGGCAGCTTCCGCCCATGACCAGGAGGTCGCCGTGGCCCAGGTCGTGACGCAGCGCCCGGCCACCGCCACCGCGCGGGCGGAGCGTGAGGGACCGGGGGGCGCCCAGGGAGACGATCGCGACCATGGTGTCCTGGGTGCTGCCGCGCCCGACGGTGTCGCCGTGCCAGGCGACGCTGTCCTGGCCGTCCCGGTACAGGCACAGCCCGGCGGTGCGGAACGGCTCGCCGAGCTCGGGGCCGTAGTGCGCGTCAAGCGCCTGCCTGGCCTGGTCGAGCACGGGGTCAGGCAGCGGCTCCCCTTCGGCATAGAAGCAGAGCAGCCGCGGCACGTCGACGACGCGGTCATACATGGGCCGTCTTTCCGCCCGCCACGGCACCGACCCGGCCAGCCGCTCGAACAGGGTGTCCGCCCCGGCGATCCAGCCCGGCCGCAGGTCAATCCAGGCCCCGTGGGCCAGGACGGTCCGCTGCACCGACGATCCCAGCGGCCGTGGCCCCGCCTCGTCCCCCAGATCTAGCAGCGAGCCCTGCCATTCTCGCTTCATGATTCGAGGCTACGGCACACGGCCAAACACGTATTCGATACAGCTAGCTGAAATGCCCCGGCCGGCTGCCGGGGGTCCCGCGCCGTCACGCGTCGTCATCCTCTGGGCTGATGCCTTCGCGCGGTGTGGTCGCTACCGTCGGATACGTGTTGACGAATCCTTCGACCGCCGGGGTGTCGCGACCGCCCGCCCTGCTGCTGGTCACGAAGCGTCTCCAGCCTGGGCTCCCCGTCCTGTTCGCGCTCGTCTACCTGACCGGGATCGCCCTGAAGCTCACCCTGTCGGGGCCCGCCCGGGGGCCGTGGCTCGTGCTGGCTGTCACGGTGGTTATGCCGGTGGTGGCACTCGGCAGGCGCTGGCCGCTTCCGGTCCTGGGTGTGGTCACCGCCCTGGCCGTCGCGCCGATGGCGTTGGGCGCTGCGTCGCTGGCGGCAAGCCTGGCCCTTGGCGTGGCCGGGTACCTGGTGGCCGCTGGCCTCCCGCGGCGGTCGTCGATCCGCGCGGTGCTGGCGGCGGCCGGGGTTCTCGGCGTGGCGCTGGCCTTCGCCGGTATCACCAACGGCTCCGCTCCGGTCGCCGTCGAGGGCGTGGAAGGTTTCCTGCCGCTGGCGGCGGCGTGGTTCATCGGCGACAGCGTGGCCGCGCGCCGGCGTTACATGGCCGGGCTGGCCGAGCAGGCCGAGCGCGAGCGGGCGGCCGAGGCCGAACGCGCCCGCCAGGAGCTCAGGGAAGAGCGGGTGCGTATCGCCCGCGAGCTGCACGATGTCGTCGCCCACACGCTGGCCGTGATCACTGTTCAGGCCGGGGTCGGCAGGCGCCTGATGGCCAAGCGCCCGGAGGAGGCGAGCAGTGCGCTCGAGTCGATCGAGATGATCGGCCGGACCGCCCAGGACGAGCTGCGGGTGGTGCTCGGCCTGCTGCGCGAGGAGAAGACCGAAGCGGCCGCGCTGGCCCCGGTGCCCAGGCTGGTCGACCTCAAGGAGCTGGTGGACACCGTGCGCGCCTCGGGGACACCCGTCGAACTGCGAACGTCGGGTACCGACGGTCCGCTGTCCCCGGCGCTTGAGCTCACGGTCTACCGGGTCGTCCAGGAGGCGCTCACCAACGTCGTCAGGCATGCACCGGGAGCCCGCGCGCTGGTCGACGTCGCGGTTTCGGCCGCGCAGATCCGGCTCGAGGTCAGCAACGGCGGGCCGTCCGGGCGCCCGGCGTCAGCGCGGCCGCCCATGCCGGGCACCGGCAACGGGATCGTCGGGATGCGCGAGCGGATTGGCGCTTTCGGTGGCTGGCTCGTGGCCGAACCGCTGGCGGGCGGCGGCTTTCACGTGCTCGCCGAGGTCCCGGTCGAGGCGGCGGTGTGACGACCAGCGTTCTCGTCGTCGACGACCAAGCGCTGCTGCGCGTCGCGTTCTCCTCGCTCATCGACGCGGAGGAGGACCTGCAAGTCGTGGGTGAGGCGGCCGATGGCCGGCAGGCGGTCGAGCTGGCGACGAAACTGTCACCCGATGTCGTGGTCATGGACGTCCGGATGCCGGTGATGGACGGGATCGAGGCGACGCGGCGGATCACCGCTGACCGGGGTGCGGGCGTCCCTCGGGTGCTCATCCTCACCACGTTCGACCTCGACGAGTACGTCTTCGACGCGCTGCGGGCGGGAGCCAGCGGCTTCGCGCTCAAGAGCCGGCCCCTCGACGAGCTGCTGACCGCGATCCGCACGGTCGCCGAGGGTGAGGCCCTGCTGGCGCCGAGCGTGACCCGCCGGCTCATCGCCCATTTCACCGGGCGCGCCCGGCTCGCGGCCAGGGCGCCCAGTGGCCTGGAGGAACTCACCGAGCGCGAGCGGGAGGTGCTGTCGCTGGTCGCGCGGGGACTGTCCAACGCTGAGCTCGCCCAGACGCTGCACGTGAGCCTGCCGACGGCCAAGACGCACGTGAGCCGGATCCTGACCAAGCTCGGTGCCCGCGACCGCACCCAGCTCGTCGTCCTGGCCTACGAATCGGGGCTCCTCACCCAGGCGTGACCCGTTCCCGGCTCAGTGCCCGCGCTGGGCGGGCAGCCCCAGGCCCTGCGCGTGCGCGATCGCCGCGGCCTCGGTCCGGCTGGCCGCGCCCAGCTTGGCCAGGATGTTCGAGACGTGCACGCTGGCCGTCTTCGGCGCGATGAACAGCTCGGCCCCGATCTCCTTGTTGCTCTGCCCGGCCGCGAGCAACCGCAGTACCTCGGCCTCGCGCTCGGTAAGCCCGGCCAGCGGATCGCGCGCCGCCGCTCCCCCGGGCTTCCCGCCGCCGCGGGCCGCGGCGGGACCCGCCCGGTCGGACAGCCGGGCCCGCCGGGCCAGGTCGGCCAGGGCCGCCCGCAACGGCAGCGCGCCGATCCGTTCCGCCGTCTCGACCGCGAGCAGCAGTTCCTCTTGCGCCTCGTCCCGGCGGCCGGCTCCGGCCAGCGCCTCGGCCAGCCGCCAGCGCGACCGGGCGGTCTCGTAGACAAACGCGGGCCCGAACGCGTCGACCACGCCCTGCCAGGTGGCCGGGTCGTTGTCGCCCTGGGCCCGGCGCCACTCGGCCTCGGCCCGCGCCAGCCAGCCGCGCCCGTCCACCCCGAGCGCGAAGCCGGGCCGGGCCGGATAGGCGCCGCCCTCGCGGGCGATCTCCACCAGGTCCCGGGCGGCCTGCACCGCGTCGTCGGCACGCTCCGGGTCACCGGCCGCGCGGGCCTGCCAGGCTCGGTCGGCCAGCGCGCTCAGCCCCACCGCGGCGGGCCTGATCACATTCGGTGAGTAGCCCTCGTTATTCGCCTCGATCGCGCGGATCGTCGCCTCAACCTCACCCAGCGCCGCCTCCCGGTCGCCGTGCCAGAGCGCGTGCTCGGCGAACAGGCCGCGGGCAATGTACTCGGTGAAGTAGTCCCGGCCGTAGAACGCCTCCAGCCAGGTGCGGCGGTCGGCCACCGTGGGCCGGTCCCTGGCCACGTCCATGAACAGCGCCATGGCCGACAGCCTGGCCTCGGGAGCGCTGGTGACCCGGATGGCGAAACCGTCGGCGAGTTCCTGCGCATGCTCCCATTGACCCGCCGCGTAGTGCGCCAGGTAGTGCAGATATTGCAGGTCGTAGCCGTACGGCGCCAGGCCGAGGCCGGCCTCCTCGGCGCGCAGCACGCCCTGGTGCGCGGTCGTGCTCGCGGCCAGCAGGTCGCCCCATTCCAGCTGGACCCGGGCCAGCTGGAATGCCGCCCGCAGCTCAACGCCGAGCATGGTGGCGCCGTGGGCCTGCTGGTTCGCCCTGGTGAACAGGTCGATGGCCTCCTCCATCCGCCCGGCCCGCTCGCTGAGCTGGCCCAGCGTCACCAGGGCGTCAGCCTCCACCCACGGGGCGGCCGCCGCGCGGGCGGCGACCAGGGCCGCCTCGGCCTGGGACCGGGCCGGGGCGGCGTCCTTCATCGTCAGCAAGGCGCGGGCATAGG
>Ga0335074_10012086_pt1 | contig 12092 bp, 9 predicted proteins | sample Lox_Sample_23_FD_206715 | JGI IMG/M metagenome (GOLD analysis project Ga0335074, IMG submission 206715) | Soil microbial communities from Loxahatchee National Wildlife Refuge, Florida, United States - Lox_Sample_2.3 | ecosystem: Environmental > Terrestrial > Soil > Wetlands | place: USA: Florida...
GACGCCCGATGGCGCGGCCATCTTTCATCAGAAGTGCGCGATGTGCCACGACAATCCCAGCGGCCGCATTCCCGCGCGCGACATGCTCGCCTCTCTGCCGCCTGACACGATCATTTTCGATCTCACGTTCGGCGTCATGCAGCCGCAGGGCCTCGGATTGAGCGCCAATGAGATTGCGGCCGTCGCAACTTTTCTCACGGGCAAGTCCTCCAGCCCGGGAGCCCAGCCGCGTCCGGACGCCAATCGCTGCGCTAGCCCCAGCCCCGCGATTCAACTCGACGGCTCGCTGTGGAACGGATGGGGCCACGATATCGAGAATACGCGCTTTCAGCCGGAGCCCAGCATAGCCGCCGCCGATGTCTCGAAGCTGCGCGTCAAATGGGCGTTCGCCTATCCTGGGCCGGTTGTGGGAACTCAGCCCACCGTCGTGGGTGACCACTTGTTCATCGGAACCTCGAACGGCTGGGTGTACTCGCTCAACGCGAAGACGGGCTGCACCTATTGGTCGTTTGCAGCGGGATCGGATATCCGTGGATCGCTGAGCGTGGGCCCGTTCGGCGATCCCTCCCGGAAAAAGTTTGCGGTTTACTTCGCGGATCTGATGAAGGCGTCGGCGTACGCCGTGGATGCGACATCCGGGAAATTGCTCTGGAAAACGAAGGTGGACGATCATCCGCTCGCCCGCATCACTGGCTCGCCTGTCGTCTACGGCAATCGCGTCTACGTGCCTGTGTCGTCACAGGAAGAGGGCTACGGCGCCGTTGCGACCTACCCCTGCTGCACGTTTCGCGGCAGCGTCGTCGCGCTCGACGCCTCGACCGGCAAAATTCTCTGGAAAACCTACCCGATCCAGGACCCGCCGCGCCCATTCAAGAAATCCTCGACCGGCGTACAAATGTACGGTCCGGCCGGCGCGGCGATCTGGTCGGCTCCGACGATCGACGCCAAACGCAAGCTGATCTACGTTGGAACAGGTGATTCCTTCACAGACATCCCAACGAGCGCCACGGATTCGATCGTTGCGATGGACATGCAAACCGGAAAGATCCAATGGGTGATGCAAGCCACCGCGCACGACAATTATCTCTTCGGATGCAACACGCCCGGCAAAGGCATCTGTCCCGATCCGGTGGGACCCGATTACGATTTCGGCGCCTCGCCGATTCTGCGCACGCTGCCCGACGGCAAGCAGGTGATCCTAGCCGCGCAGAAATCGGGGATGGCTTACGCGCTCGATCCCGACGATGCAGGCAAAATTCTCTGGAAAGTGCAAGTCGGTCCCGGCAGCATGGGCGGCGGCATTCAATATGGTTTTGCCGCGGACGAAAGCGCAGCCTATCTACCCAACGCGAATCGTTCGGACAGCAGCCTCTCGGCGGTGGCAATCGCGGACGGAAAAATGATCTGGCACAAGCCCGCGCCTCCGGGCCAGTGCAGCTGGGGCGCGAAAGGCTGCAGCGGAGTGGAGTCCGCGGCTGTCACCGCAATCTCAGGCGCCGTCTTCTCGGGATCGACCGACGGACACTTGCGCGCTTATGCGGCAAGCGATGGCTCAGTCATCTGGGATTTTGACACGGCCGCCAAGCCATATGATGCAGTGAACGGCGTGGCCGCGTACGGCGGCTCGCTCGGCAACGAAGGCTCCGTGATCGCCGGCGGCATTCTGTACGTGGTATCCGGCGAAGGCCGTTTTACCGGCCATCGCGGGAACGCCCTCATCGCCTTCACGATCGACGGAAAATAGCGCTGCACGCGAGAGCCGGGTCGCGTCTATTCCCAGCCGGTCGGCGCCTTATACGTCCCGGTAACAATCACTGCCGTAACTTCTCGAATCTTCCGATTCTGTATCTTGAACAGCTCCGCGATCTGCGTGCTGTTCGGCCACTGCGAGAAAGCGCCCATGCTCATCATCCCGCGTCCCGGCACCTGGACGGTCTGCTGCGACCCCGGATGATTAAATCGCACGCGCGCCAGCACCAGACCGCGCTCGCGGTCCACGAGGGGAAACTGCCGCGGGCTCACCGACTGAATGTAGGTGAATATCTTCGTGCTGAGCTGCTCGCCACAACTCAAGGCTCCGAGCCGCGAAGACGCAGACGACGGACACGTCTGCACGCCGTTCTCGATGCGCACGCAATCCTTATCGAACGGCACGATATCGCCGTTCCCCTGCTCGATCCCGTCGAAATACTTGTTGACGATCGCAACCATCTCCTCGCGCGAAGGCCGATCCGCCTCCGGAACATCCTCCGTGAAAATCGCCGGCGGTGTCGTCAGATTGTTCGTGTTCAATAGTGAAGTCGTCTGCTTGCGCGCAACCAGCGTCTCGATCTCCGTGATCTCGTGCTTCAACACTTTCAGCCGCAGCCACAGAATCGTCGGCGTGCCGTTCTCTTGAATCACCGCGTAGGCGCCAGCTCCGCCCGCTTCCGGCTCGGCGAAATCGAGCCTGTAAGTTCCCAGCCCCGTCGCCGTCGCCCACAATCCGTCGCCCGGCTTCAGCCGCACGCCGTCCTCGGTGAATTTCACGTTCTTCGCGAGCGGCAGCTTCGACGGATCGTGCGCGACCAGCGCGTTCAGATACTGGTCGACGAACCCGTCGAGGCAAGCGCGATCGCAGCCGTCGTTCGCGGCGGCCGCTGGGCGCGCCGCCGCGCGCAGACGAATCGACGTGATCGCCGGGCTAGCGCACAGCAAGATCGCTAGCAGGGCGCCGGTCGCACAAAGTCTTTTCATGGTTTTTTCCGCTACGCTCGGGTGCGGATTCAGCCTCAGAATTGAGGCTGATCCGACATCGAATCGTCCCAGCTACTCCATCCCGAGCCCATCCCGTACGGTGATTGGGTCAGCACCGCTTCGATCTGGTGGAGCTGTCCTCCGTAGACCTTGAAAACCTCCGCGATCTCCCACGTCCAGGGAGTGGTCGGCCCCGCCGTCACTTTCTCGCCGGTCGGCGTTTCGAAGGTTCGCGTGTCGCCCGCGGAGTGATCGAAGAAACAGAAAGCAAAAACGATCCCGCGTTCCTGGTCGACGATCAGAAAGCGCCGGTCGCGGATGCGCGTCACGAAGTGGAGCAGCCCCGAACGGAACTGATCCTTGCACGACCACGACGACTGATACATCGTCGGGTGCTGCGAGGGATCGTACCGCGGCGAAGGCGCAGGCCGTGGCGTGCCCGATGGTGACGCGCCTCCCATGGGATTGGGATTATTCGTCGTCTGCATGCCGTTTTCCAGCCGGTTGCAGTCATCCGCGAAAAACGAATAGTCGTGCTTCCCATCGTCCTGCTGCATGCCCGAAAAATATTTGTTCGCCGTCATGATCAAGTCGAGCCGCGACACCCGCTCGGCCGGCGGAACATCTTCGAGGAACGGCTTGCGCGGCTCTCCCATTTTCTCGAGATTCTTCACGCCGCCCGCCGCCATCGTTCCGCGAGCGATGATCGTCTCGACCTCGGAGATTTTCCGGTCGAAGATCCTCAACCGCAGCGCGATGAGCACCGGATCGCTCGTATCGCCGCGACCCGCTTCGTACATCGTGCCGAGGAAACCGACCTCGCCGCTCTGCGGATCGTCGATATAGAACTTGTACGTTCCCCGCTTCACGGCGCTCCGCCAGAATCCGTCGCCGAGCCTGAGGTGCTGGCCGTTCTCCGTGAATTTCACAAACTGTGTCACGGGAAGCCGCGACGCATCGTGCGCCACCACCGCGTCCAGATATCGATCCACGAATCCGTTCAGGCATTCCCTGTCGCACATCGGCGGATTCACATCCGCTTGAGAAGCTTTCGAGGATCCTCGAGTAATCGCCGGGCACAAAATCGCGATGCCGAGCAACAGCGTTGCAGCCAAACCAATTCCAAGAAATCTTCGATTCATGATTCCCCCCAGGGGCCTAAGTCTTGCGCGGGCATGTATACCAGAAGCAATTTCCTGCCGCAACCGCGATCGTTCCGCGCCGAAACGTTCGGAGCGAAAAATCCGGATCGTGTGAATTCGAATGGAATTTGCGACGACCGCAGCCGCGGCCGGCGGCAAGTCACCCTGCCTATATCAGGACTACTAGAGGGCGCCGCATTCGTGCCGAGGCCGTCAGGCAGCCTACGGATTGGATTGCGACGCCTGAATGGCGTTGTTTGTCGTGCCGGTGAGCAAATTGTAGTAGATCTGCTCCGCACCCACCTGGGTCGCCGAGGGAACCTCGTTGTCAACCACGATGCCGCTCGTGCCGCCTGCGGCTGGAAATCCAGTGGTCGGTGTGCCGGTGGTGCCGGCGCCAAGGACACTGTAGTTGAGCAGGCAACCGGAAGTGGCCGTGCACGAACCCACGGTCGAGTTGGCCTCTACGCTGGTGAACATCCAATCCTGGATCACCTGCACAGCGGTACCGGAGGGATAGCTGGAGCCCGCCGTGGAGCCGAGGCTCCCCCGCGTAACCGTCACAGAACCGGTGCCGACTGCGGTGATTTTCATGATCTCGGAACCCACCAGGAGATAGTTGTCGGGTGCCGTCGTGCTCATCCCTGAGACCGAAGCCACAGGTATCGTTGTTTGCGTCGCAGAAGTCACGCCGGCGCCGCTGATGGTCGTGGCCGTCGACACGCTCTGAAACTCCGTCATCGGCGCGCAGGCCGAGGCGATGCCGACTGCGCTCACGGGCGTATTGTAGACGTTCACAGTAGGCGTTGTGATCGTCGCCAGGGGGATCTGATAGATGGTCCCATTTTCGCACGTGTAGATATTTCCCGTGGTTCCGGTTCCCATGTAATATTGGAAGTCGAAGCCGCCGGCGCGCATGTGTGACGTGGTCGGGTTGGCGGTGCCACCGTTCGCTTGATTCGGAAAATACACCCCCGTGCCATAGTCGGAGCCTCCTGTGCCGGTGCCGGCCTGGCCCAGGGCTGCAGCCGGGAACACATTAATGTAGCTGGGATGATTGTGGCCCCCGTCACCGCTGTAGCCAATAAAGGTGTAAACCATCTCCGTTGTGCTATCCACGATCGGCGGTTCAAACACGTTGGTCGTATTGTTCTCCAAGCGGCCTGACGTAGTCACGCTGCCCGGGGGCGACGTCACCAAGAATGTGTGCAGGTAGCCGCCTTGATCGGTCACGAAGATCCGGTTGGATACGGAGTCATAGATCGGAGAGGTCAGCGCTGGCGGAGTGACCGTACTCGCAGTCACCGGCCAGTTTGTCGTCGTTTCCGCCGGCGTTCCGCTAAAGACGCCGGTAAAAAGATGGACCTTGCCGCCGTTGTCGCCGACGTAAAGATTGTCGGTGTCGTAGTTGTAAAACGGTGCAGAGGCGGCGTCGTTGGGATTGCCGTTAAGAGCGATCGCGGTGAAGCAGGGAGCGGTGCAGGCGCGGTAATTCGCCGCCGTCACCGAGCCGCCTCCGGAGCCAAACGTGGGTGTACTGTAGGTACCACCCGAGTTTGCCATCTTCAGGATCACCAGGCTGGCCACGTTGGACGTAACCTGGATGAACGCCACTTGCTTTCCGTCTATGGAAAGAACGGGCGAAAGATTGGCCACGGCGCCCGTACCGGTGTTGTAGGACCAATAAACGGTTGGATTGCTGGTACCGCAAGAGCCGGCGCCGGTCCCAACGTAGAGATTGTTGAACGCCATGATCGTCGCCTGCGTGCCAGATCCCGAAGCTCCCGTCGGATAGACGACGTAGTCGCTGCAGCTTGCGGTCGTGGTCGAGAAGGGGTACTTCGCGGGATAGTGGCCATCGGCGAGACCGGTCCCGCCCAGCGACTGACTCCAATCTTTCCTGATTTCCGACAACTCCCAGGTCCGTCGAACTCTATAGGTTGTCCAAAAAGGGGCGCGGGCCTCCTCCTGAATCCACCGGTACCTGTACTCTGCGTCCAAAGACGCCGGTCCTTGCACGCGTGCATTTCTCTTCAGCTGCTGAATCACATAACGAGGGTTGTTGACGATATTCTGCCACCGTTCGTAGCGACCGCTCCGCAGCGCGTCCTGCTCGGTCCCGGGATCGGAGAAAATCGCATAATGATGGCTCCAGTCGTCGGGAACGTCTGTGATATCGACGCCTCCGACGCGAACGAACGGCGCCCTCTGGGCGTGGGCAGCGCCGCAAAAGGCGGCCGCTGAAAGCAGCGCCATGCCGAGAAACGACCACTTCATCCGCGAAGCAATTGCGATCCTCATGTTCGGCATCCTCCCGTCGAACCAATCGTTGACTATTGCTTTCTTCATCGCTCTTCCGAATGTGCGGTCGTCGGGCACAAAAACTGACTTGGTGCCAACCGTCTTTGAATCTGACCTTCCTCGAGTTCCAACCCGCCAAATATCCGCAGTCGCCTAGACCTGACTCCAGATGTTGGTTACACCGCCTCGATCGGCGGCTCTCCACCTGGGCGTCGCAACACCTCGGATCGATTAAGCCATGTATTTAGCTATGCTTAGAAGCAATCCACCTTACAAAAGAAGTTAGCTTGCCGGCCCGTTCGCGACAATGGGAAACTCGTCCTAGCGTGCCAAAACGGTACCTATCCGAACCGCAACCCCATACCAAACTGGAATGAGGCATTTCTAATCTCCGCGACCGCCTCTCGTATTGCCCCCAAGGTCGAATGCGAAACCTCCAAGAATCGAACGTGGCAGGATCGGGCAATTCTGTGGTAATCAACTCATATATGGGCACACTCGAAATCGCGCGCACAAAATCCTTCGCCCCGGACATGAGCTGGACGCAGCAAGTGCCGCCGGGCAAGCGATTGAACTGCATTGCCGCGGCCGAGGAAGTGTTCGCCCAGGCGGAACAGAAACTGGCGCAGGTGGAGAAGACCGGCCTCAACCGCGCGGAAATCCGCGTCGCCGCGTTCATGCCGCGGCTGCCGAATATGGAAGTCGACCGCGGCTCTCGCCGCTACGCCAGCTACATGACGAAGAAGTTTGGGCAGCGCGGCCTGGATTTTCGCGTCGAGGAAGCGTTCAGCGCCGACGCGCTCGAACTCCTGCTCATGGGCGCGCAAGTCCACGAAAAGATCTACGGCACCTTCATCTTCTTTCCCGCGCCGTACGGCAAGACCGAGGACTATTTTCTGCGGCGGGTGCGTCCGGAAAAGGACATCGAAGGCCTCACGGTCGAGAACACCGGCCGCATGGCGCTGAACATCAAAACGGTCGACGAAGAAGACAAGTACGAAGGCGTGGTGCCCTGCACCGCCAAAGCGATTCTCACCCTGCTCCACCAGCACGGCGAGATCAAAAACATGTTTCCGCGCGATGCCGGGCAGAGCGGTCCGACCGTGGCGATCTGCAACAGCTCGCCGCGCATCGGCATTCCGCTGCAGAGCATGCTGATGCGCATCGGGGCCACCGCGCTCATGGTCCATCCGCAGACCCGGCCCGAAGACCGGTTAGCCTATCTCAAAACCGCCGACATCATCGTCACCGCATTCCCGGCGCAGTCCGAGGCGGACCTCGTGCGCGACGTCAAAGACGGCGCCGTGATCATCGACTGTTCCACCGAAGGAAACTTGCATCCGGACGTCCTGCGCAAAGCCGCCTATCTGTCGACTCACGACAATCATCTCGGTCAGATCACCACCGCTCTCGCGCTCTACAACACCGCCCTGTGCGCGCTCTGGCAGCGCGGGATGAAGGGATAGCCGAAGCGCGGCTTCGCCCCCGAGTACCTTTGACGGGGCAGGGGATGGCGCACCCAAAAGTACCCCACCCCAAGCATGGTCTGCCCGGTGTCCGGTTTTTCCGCTGACACATGCTATTCTCGGCTCCACGGAGAAGCAGACGATGCGACCGGATGTCTTCATCGTGGAGTCCTTGCGAAAGGGCGATGAGCGGGAGGGGAAAATCATAAGCTCGCTTCTTCGCATGGGTGGCAAAGCCCCCGTCTATCGCTACGTGAAGACGCTAGAAAAATTGAAAGATGCGATCGAAGAATTTTACGCCAGCGATTACAGATATCTGCATATTTCCAGTCATGGAAATTCCAAGGAGTTTTGTTTTCGGTTCGGGCACCTTGACTTCAAAGAGTTTGCCCACCTCTTGCGTGACAAGCTCAGGCAAAGAAGAATTTTTGTTTCAGCATGTAAGTGCGTAAATTCAGACTTTGCCAATCTCCTCATACCGAGTTCAGGTTGTTACTCAATTATTGGTCCCTACGAAGCTATAGACTTCGATCTCGCTGCCATCGTATGGGCGTCCTACTATTATTTGGCCTTCCGAAAAGATCAAACGTTTATGAATCGCCAGAAGATCGTCAGGCGACTGAAACGGTTGTCGACACTGTTCAAGGTGAACCTAAACTACTATTCGCCTAGCGGAGGGGGAATCAAGCGGAAGCGCTTCGTTGGAGGGCGCCGGAAGGCACCCAAGAAGTAACTGAATGGGAGCCTTGCGACGTGTGCAAGCCCACCACAGACAGTCCGGTCCCGGTCGGACCTAGACGACTTAAGGCAGATAACCATAGTCTATGAGACGTTTTGCGCAAATGTCCAACTCGTCCTGGGCGAACAGTGGGTGCCATCTTGGGTTGTCGTGTACGACAGCTTCGACAGTGAGGTCCAGCCGCTTTCGAAGGTACAGCGCTGTATACCCATCTGAGACGGTCGGAGCATGTATAAGAATCCGCGCGGTATCCATTCCGCCATGCTCATGCAGCATGTGGAGAAACCTAGTCGCGGGATAATTTGCTTCGGCAAGTGCTCTTTGATAAATCCCAAGCATCGCCTCGTCGAACTCGGCTACTAGTTTTTCATTTGTCATCTGTTCTCCACAATTTTGCGAAGTGGGGCACACCGAGTATATCTGGTAATTCAATGCCGCAAACTCTGTTCGCTGAAGATGTAGTCTGCTGGACGGGCGCTCTTGGGGTTGACGTCTTTTGCCTCCGAGTACCTTTGACTCCATCCTGGCCACACCGTAGACTCTAGGCCGTGGGCTCCTTTTCCCGCGGCTACGGCTACCGCTTCGACATCGGCGAATACTTCCCACGCGCCGTCAAGACACTCTGCATTATCTGCATCGCCGTATTCTTCCTGCAGGAAATGTCGCAATTCATCTGGGGCGCTTCCGGCTGGGGATTCTGGACGCACTGGTTCGGTGCAGTGCCCTTCTACGTCGTCCATTTTGGATTTGTCTGGCAGCCGTTCACCTATCTGTTTCTTCACAACGGAATTCTTCACATCCTGTTCAATCTGCTCTACCTGGCGATGTTCGGAGCCGATCTCGAGCACATGTGGGGCACGCGCAAGTTCTACTCGTACTTCTTCTTGTGCGGGGTAGGGGCAGGCGTGATCGACGTGATGGTCAGGACCATCCTCGATCCGCATGGTCGCGGCATGGCAGTTGTCTCCACTATCGGAGCCTCGGGAGCCATTTACGGGATTCTGCTCGCGAACGCGGTCCTGCTCCCGCAGCGGCGCGTTTGGATGTTTCCTCTCCCGGTGAGCGTGTCGATGCGGGTGTTCGTCATCGTGATGGGTGCGATCGAGTTTTTCATGACCATCGGCTCGTCAGGCGATAATGTGAGCCACGTCTGCCATCTGGGCGGCATGCTCGTGGGATATATCTATCTGCGGCGCGGCTCGTTCCTCTACAACTACCGCAATTTCTTTTCCGACTGGAAGCGCCGCCGCCTGCGCAAGAAATTCGAAGTCTACGTCCGCGACCACGACGACAAGCCGCCCTCCCGCCCGGACAATTGGGTGAATTAAGTGGCGCCCTCGTCCCAACAGGGCTCAGTCGTGTTTAGCCAAAACAGTCAACCACGGATGAAATGATCACAATAGGAACAGTGTTGTTCGAGGGATTCGAGCTGTTGGACGTATTTGGGCCGTTGGAGTTGTTCGGCATGCTCGATGCCAAGGTCAAGCTCGTGATGATTGCGGAACAGGAAGGGCCCGTGAGGAGTAATCAGGGGCCGGCGACACTTGCAGATTTCGGGATGAGAGGCGTTCAGGGCCTCGATGTTCTAATGGTGCCGGGAGGAATGGGGACGAGGCGTGAGGTCGCAAATCCGCCATTTCTAGAGGATCTGGCGAGGGTCGCGCAAGATTCAGTTTATGCCGCAAGCGTATGCACCGGGAGCGCTCTACTGGCGCGTGCAGGCTTGTTGGACGGGAAGCGGGCGACCTCCAACAAACGGGCGTTTGAATGGGTAAAAACCCAGGGACCGAGAGTGAATTGGGTTGCCGAGGCTAGATGGGTTGAGGACGGAAAGTTTTTTACTTCATCGGGCGTCTCAGCAGGAATGGACATGACGTTGGGACTGATCGAGCGTTTGTTCGATCGTGCAACGAGCGTTGCGATTGCCAATCGTGCCGAATATGAATGGCATTCAGACAAAAGTTGGGATCCGTTCGCAAAACTGAATGGTCTTGTATGAAGCCAAATGCGGACCAGTCAGTGAGACAAGCGAGAGGAAACGGTCGGGCTCATTTCAATTGATCATCGGCTCAGGCCTGAAGAGGCGCCGTTCACATCATGGCTCGGCATATAGGCCAGGGACTGACACCAGGGAGGAAATTGCTGCTCGGCGGGACCGCAGCCTTGGCAATTGCGATACTGCTTGCTTCGGGCGCGGCGGGTTTTGTGTCAAAGGTTGGAACCCAGGGCACAGAAGCGAGCAATGGGCGAAATCCTTGGTTTGAGACCGCCTCAATCAAGCTGAATGCCGCGCCCGCCGCGGAAATCTGGGCGTCTGGCAATAAATTCGTCGCGATAGAACCCGCGATCGACATGATCATGTTCGCATACGGCGAGCAGCATCCGCTAAAGCCGGCTCAGGTTTTGGGCGGGCCGGATTGGATAAAGACTCAGGTCTTCAGTATTGACGCGGAGCTTCCGAAATCCTTATCGGATCAAGTCAAGCCGCCTCTTCACGACATAGGGCCAACTTTTATGTATCCCGCCGAGGTCCGCCGGACGGACGCGGTCAAGCAGGTATTTCGCTCCCTGCTGATAAATCGTTTCAAGCTGCAGATAAGGCACGAGACGAAAGAGCTTCCCATCGATGAGCTGGTTCTGACCAAGAATGGCCCAAAGATCGCCGAGGACAAGACCACAGACGGGCCTTGCCGAATAACCGACGTTGGTCCGGGGAAGGGGCGCTGGATCGAGGTGCAGTTCTGCGACTTCAATATGTTCGCCGGGCTCCTTTCGGCTATCCCGGAGCTAAGGAGCCGCGTGCTGGTGGACAAAACCGGCCTTCACGGCCGTTATAGCTTCAAGCTCCATTGGACACCGGAAATACCTCCCGGAATGCCAAAGCCCGGAAGGGATGGTCAGATCAACCAGAGTGCAGCGCCCCCCGAGCCTTATGGCCCATCGTTTTTCACCGCGCTACGGGAGCAGCTTGGGCTGAAAGTCGTGTCGGGACAGGCTCCCGTCGATGTCATCGTCATCGAACACGTCGAACGACCGACTCCCAACTGACGCGTCGCGTTCCTCTGGGGTGGTTTCAAGAAATGTCGGTTAAACCGCCTTACTTCGCCACCGCGAAATTGCTCACAATTCCGTAGAGGAATTCGATTCCCTGGCGAAACGAATCCACGGGCACTCGTTCGTCGTCGCCGTGCATGCGCGCGTAATCTTCCGCGGTCAGCGGAAACGGCATCAATCCGTAAGCCTGCACGCTCCGCAGCCGCAGGTACATTGAATCCGTTGCGCCGGTGCCCATATACGGCACGGCCGGTGCGCCGGAAAACGTGGTGGCCGCCGCGAGCCCGATGGCATTGTAGAGATCGGAAGTCACTGATGACGACGGCGCGGCTTCTCCCGCCGCCGGCTCGACCTCGAAGCTGATTTCCGGATCGTTCACCAGCTGTCGCAGCTTGCCCAGCAGCGCGTCGATCATGTTCCCCGGCAACAAGCGGATGTTGAGCACCGCGCGAGCCTCCGCGGGAATCACGTTCTGCCGCACGCCCGCCTCCAGCATCGTCGGAGAAATCGTGTCGCGCAGCATCGCGTTCCACGCCGGATTCGCGCTCGATATCCATCGCGCCGCGTGATCGCCGCGGTCGGAAGTCTCGAGCGCGTGCATCCACTTGCCGGTCTCGTCGTCCTCCGTCGGCGCGATCTGCTCGAAATACGCGC
>Ga0335074_10012087_pt1 | contig 12092 bp, 11 predicted proteins | sample Lox_Sample_23_FD_206715 | JGI IMG/M metagenome (GOLD analysis project Ga0335074, IMG submission 206715) | Soil microbial communities from Loxahatchee National Wildlife Refuge, Florida, United States - Lox_Sample_2.3 | ecosystem: Environmental > Terrestrial > Soil > Wetlands | place: USA...
CCGGCCAGCGCCTCTGCCCTGATCGCGAGCTCGGCGGGCTTGATCATGCGTGTCAGCGCCACTGCATCGCGTGCAAGCGCCGACAGCTCCTCGCGCGCCGCCTGCCAGTCGGCATCCGGCGCATCGACACGCGCGAACGCCAAGGCGGCATCGGCGATGTCGATCTCGACATCCGGCAACAGGCCGACCGCGTCGAGCGCGGCACGGGGGTCCAGCGGGGCGGGTACTGCAGCCATGGCGTCAAGTGCTACGGCTGCTCCCGCCAGCCCGCAAGCAGCGGCGGGGGCGCTGGCTGGCGGCGGTTACGCTTGCCGCGGCACGGGTACCGGCGCTCACCGATCCGATGAAATTAAACCGGACAGCCGTGGCCTTGTGCCGGCCATCTTCCTCCCGGTTCGGGCTGATGTGCCACAACGGGCACGAGATGGCCGCCACAAGGCCCACAAGGCGGGCCACGACGTGATGTCATACCCACCGCAAACCCGGCGGCATTCCCAGCAGGTGCTGCCCCACTGTTTCGAAATGACTCGCCCGCCCCTGCAACTGCTGCGAGACGGTGTTCATGTCGCGGAACCGCCGCTCGAACGGCTGCGCGTCGAAGATGGCCGTGGCCCCGGCCTCGTGCCACAAGGCATTGACCACATCGCGGGACTCGGTAATCGCGAAGGTGGCGGCCTGGCGGATCGCGACCTTCTCGTCCAGCGTCATCCAGCCGCGGGCAGCGACCGCGTCCTGGGTTTCGGCCAGCGTCTGCACAAGCAGTGCGCGCGCCGCCTTCAGCCGGGCATCGGACCGCCCAATCAGTGACTGCACCACCCCACTCTCGCGCATGGCCTTGGCTGAATGCGGGGTCTTGTCGGAGGCCAGCGCCAGGAACGTGTCCAGCATGCCCCGCGCCACCCCCAGGCCAACTGCACCGAAGCCCGAAGCGTAGATGTTCATGGTGGTGAAACGGTAGAGCAGGCCGGGTTCGTGGCGCTCCTTCTCCTTGTCGCGCGTCACCGAGTATTCGTCGGCGACGAACATGTCCTCGACCGAATAGGTATCGCTGCCGGTGCCGCGCAGCCCGATCACCTGCCAGACATCATCGATCCGCGCCGCTGAGCGGGGGAACAGCATGGTCCGCTCGACCGGGGTGCCGTCGTGCTCGTGATGCTGCGTGCCGTCCGGCTCGAAGGTCGGGCAATGCCCGCCGAGCCAGCTCGCGTGCCGGCTGCCGGAGGCGAACAGCCAGGTGCCGGTAACCCGCCAGCCGCCCGGCTCCTTCACCGCCCGCGCCCGGCCGCGCGCCTGGCCCCAGGCCAACACGTCGCGATCGCCGCCGAACACGTGCCGGGCCACGTGCGGCGCCAGATAGGCCGCGGTCATCGAGCAGCCGGAGTTCTGGTTCATGCACCAGGCCGTGCTGGCATCGCCGGTCGCGATCGCCTCGACCGCCTGGACATAGGTGGCGGGGTCGAGCTCCGCGCCGCCCAGCGAACGCGGCACCAGCAGGCGGAACATCTGCCGGGCGTGCATCGCGTCCAGCACGTCCGGCGGCAGTTCGCGGGCCACGTCGATGCGCGGGCCGGCCTGCCGCAGCAACGGGATCAGGGCGCGGGCCTCCGCCACATGGTCGGCCCTCGCCTCCGGCCAGGCCGGGGCGGGAAGATCGGGCGTTCGGATATCCATCGCGCCGGACGCTACACCGCGGGGTAGCGGGCGAAAAGCGGCGTGGGCACCGGGATGCCACATTGAGCGTATTATGCTGGGCGAGATGGCAGAGGGGCAGAGCGTTGGACCCCCGCAAGCGCATGATCGCGGCGATCGAGGAAGACACGCGTGAGACCGCAGAGTGGACCGGCCGACCGGCGCTCGCCGCGCGCACGCTGGAGGCGATGCGGGCGGTGCGGCGGGAGGCGTTCGTTCCGCCAGCCGCCGCCGGGCGCGCGTACGAGAATCGGCCACAAGCCATCGGCCACGAACAGACGATCTCGCAGCCGTTCATCGTCGCGCTAATGACGGACCTGTTGAAGCTGAAGCCGGAGCATGTCGTGCTCGAAGTCGGCACCGGATCAGGATATCAGGCGGCTGTCCTGGCGAAGCTGGCGCGGCAGGTCTTCTCGGTGGAAGTGATCGGAGAACTTGCGGAGCGTGCCCGTGCGGCATTGGCCGCAGAAGGTATCAGCAACGTGGAGGTGCGGGTCGGTAACGGCGCGGCCGGCTGGCCCGAACATGCACCGTTCGACGCGATTATCGTCACTGCGGCGGCAGTGGAGGTTCCGCAAGCGCTCGTCCACCAACTTCGGAGCCCCGGCCGGATGGCGATCCCGGTTGGTGCCGCCCATGCCGAGCAGGAGTTGATGTTGATCGAGAAGGACGCTGTCGGCAGCGTTAACAAGCGACGGGTCCTTCCCGTAGCATTCGTGCCTATGACTTGAAACCGCTGGTAACTCACAAAAAGGGGGTGGCCACCGTCCCTTCTCCCAGCCGGTGGCGCATCTGGAAACGCCGCTCGGTTCGGACTACAGCACGGAACAGGAGATTTGTTCATCAGCGCGGGCGCTCTTGCGCGCAGCCGAATGAGGTGAGCCGGCAACATCACCGTGCCAGACTGAAGCGAATGACTGCTAAGCCATGCCGGCACGCCATTCCGGTCTGCGCGGTCGGCCGCGGGGCACGACGATTGACGACCCTGGGGCACCCCATGCTACTCACCATTAGCCAAGCCAGTGGCAGACGCCAATCGGAGGACCTGTCCATGAAGCTGATGTGGTTCCATCTGATGCCTTACACCGAGCTGCCGGATGATTTCCGGGACAAGCACCCATCGGTGTGGGTCGATATCCACTCCTCGCTGTTCGACCCGAAGCGCGCCCACCACATGTACAACGACTTCATGGACGAACTGGAATACGCCGCCACCTGCGGCTTCGACGCGATCTGCGTCAACGAGCATCATTCCAACGGGTATGGGCTGATGCCCTCGCCCAACCTGATCGCGTCGGCGTTGGCGCGGCGTACCACCGATACCGCGATCTGCGTGATGGGAAATTCGCTCGCGCTGTACAACCCGCCCACGCGCGTCGCGGAAGAGTTCGCGATGATCGACGTGATCTCGGGCGGGCGGCTGATCGCCGGGTTCCCGGTCGGGACGCCGATGGATACCTGCTACGCCTACGGCCAGAATCCCTCGATGCTGCGCCCGCGCTACCACGAGGCACACGATCTCGTGTTGCGCGCCTGGACCGAGCGCGACACCTTCGCCTTCAACGGCCGCTACAACCAGCAGCGCTATGTCAACATCTGGCCGCGACCGGTGCAGAAGCCGCACCCGCCGATCTGGATTCCCGGCGGCGGCTCGGTCGAGACCTGGCAGTGGTGCGCCGAGATGGACTACGTTTACTGCTACCTGTCCTATTACGGTTACAAGGCCGGACAGGCCACCATGGACGGCTTCTGGAACGAGATGGCGCGCCTCGGCAAGGACCGTAATCCCTATCGCGCCGGCTTCCTGCAATTCGTCGGCGTCGGCGAGAGCCGCCAGCACGCCTTCGATCTTTATACCGAGGCGGCCGAGTATTTCTACGGCCGCTGCCTGCACGTCGATGCGCGCTGGGCGACACCGCCCGGTTATGTGTCGGAAGCGAGCCAACGGGTCGGCATTCAGAGCCAGATCCAGCAGGCGGCCGGGGCCAACGTGCTGGGCTCGACCACCGGCACGCGATTCGCCAGCGTGGCACGCGAGATGGATGCGATCGTCGATAAGGGCTACGTCATCATCGGCTCGCCCGACGAGGTCGCCGAGCAGATTCGCGAAGTGGCCCACAACCTGAACGTCGGCCACCTGATGATGCTGCTGCAGTTCGGTAACATGAGCAAGGACCTCTGTCGGTACAACACGAAACTATTCGCGGACAAAGTGATGCCGAAGCTCAGGGACGTGTTTTCCGAGTGGGAGGATCGCTGGTGGCCGCAACCGATGGCCGAAGCACAGCGGGCAGAGGTGCCGGCGTTTGTTCCCCTGTCCTCTCCCGCAAGGGGAAGAGGTTCTTGATGCCAGGAGCCTTGCCGTGACCGATCCAGAAACGTTGACCATCGACGTCAACGGCTTCCCGACCCGTGTCTGGCGGAAGGGCTCGGGTCCAAAGCTCGGCTTCCTGGCCGGCTATGGCGGTCTGCCGCGCTGGATGCCGTTCCTGGATGCGCTTGCCGAGCGTCGCACGGTGATCGTCCCGTCGCTGCCCGGTTTTCCCGGAGGCGATCGCGGCCACACTATACTGGATATGCATCTCGACTGGCTGCTCGCGGTACGGGAGACATTGGCGAAGGCCGAGCTGCACGGCGCCGATCTTGTCGGCAGCTCGGTCGGCGGCTCGCTGGTAGCAGATTTCGCCGCGATCTGGCCCAATGAAGTGCGGCGGATCGCGTTGATCGCTCCTTTCGGCCTGTTTGACGAAAAAGACCCGGCGACCGACCCGTGGGCGCAACGCGCTGACGCGATCCCCGGCCTGATGTGCGCCGATCCTGAGATTTGGAAAGCGCTCAAGGCAGTGCCGGAGGGTGCCAACTCCATCGAATGGCCGATCGAGCAGACCCGCGCCAACGAAGCCGCGGCCCGGCTGCTTTGGCCGCTCGGTAACACCAAGCTGGAAAAGCGGCTGCCGCTGATCCAGGCCCCCACTCTGCTGATCTGGGGTGCGCAGGACCGCATCATGCCGCGCGGCTATGCGGAGAAATTCCGCGTCTCGATCCACGCGCCGACCGAGCTGCGCGTGATCGACGGCGCCGGCCATCTGGCCGAGCTCGATCGGCCGCGTGAGGTTGCCGAGGCGATCCTCGGCTGGACCGCATAAGGGGGAAATATGCCGCTCGATCGCGACAATCTCCTGGTCATGGAGATGATCCGAGCCTCCGGTCGGCCACCGTTCGAGAAGCTGACTCCCGACGAGGCGCGCGATGCGTATATGAAGAGCCGGGCGGTGTTGCAGCCCGATCCCGAGGATGTCGCCGAAGTCCGCGAGTTGTCCTGCCCCGGGCCGCTCAGCGACATCCCTCTTCGGCTCTATCGCCCGATCGGCACGACTGCCGCCGAGCGCCTGCCCGGCCTGGTCTTTTATCACGGCGGAGGGTGGTTGCTGGGCGGGCTGGATTCACACGACGGGATCTGCCGGGTCCTCGCCAACGGGGCGCGCTGCGCGGTGCTGTCGGTCGATTATCGCATGGCGCCCGAGCACAAGTTTCCCGCCGCGGTCGAGGATTGCGCGGCGGCGACACGTTGGGCGGCAACGCATGCGACAGAACTCGGGATCGATCCTGGACTGCTCGCGGCGGGCGGCGATTCCGCCGGCGGCAACCTCGCCGCGGTAATGGCGCTGATGGCGCGCGACGGCACGTTGCCGCCGCTGATTTTCCAGCTTCTGATCTATCCGGCGACGGATATGACCATGACCACGATCTCGTCGCAAACGATATCAGATGGCGTGCCGCTGACTTCGACCACGATGAAATGGTTCATCGACCATTATATGCCGACCCCCGCCGACCGGCTGGACTGGCGGGCATCGCCGGCCCGCGCGGTGAGCCTGGCGGGCACCGCGCCGGCATTGGTGATCACCGCGAGCAACGACTCGCTGCGCGACGAAGGCATCGACTACGCGCGCCGGCTGGAGCGAGAGGGCGTGCGCGTCGCGCACCTGAACTTCTCCGACCAGATGCATGGCTTCGTCAGCATGGGGAAGATCATCCGTGCCTCTGCCACTGCGCTGGCGATCATCACGGCCGCGCTGCGGCGGGAGTTCGGGCTGGCGGCAGCTTCTGGCTGATGCGACGCGCGACTGGACCGTCATGGCCGGCGAAGGCCGGCCATCCATGTCTTTCTTTTCGGATGTCAGCGCAGTGGTGGATGCCCGGCCCTCGCCGGGATGACGATCAGTTGTCAGATCACGCTGACATGCGCCGCCACGATGCGCCATCCAGCCCGAGGCAGACGCACCCAGGTCTGCATCTGCCGCCCGACCTTGCCCGCAAGATTGTCACGGTGGAACAAGGTCGATGCGGTAGCCAGATCGTAGCCAAACGTGGTGATCACCGTGCGCGACAGGCGCCGGCCGAGCCCCACCGGCGAGCGAGCCTGTCGGAACGCGGCAATTTCGGCAGCGCCGTACAGGTTCTCGCCGATCCCATAGCGTACCGCACGCGGGTCGTCCCAAAACAGCGCCATCAGCGCCGCGATGTCGTTGCCGACCAACGCCGCCTCATAAGCAGCGAATGCCGGTTCTACTTCGGCGCGCACCTCCGGGATGTTCATCTCCATGATCAGAGTTCCGGCGGCCGAGGCGATCGGACAACGCCGGACAATTCCAAGGCATGGGCGACACGAAGCGCAATGTCCTCCCGCCATGGCGCGGCGATCACCTGCACCCCGATCGGCAGCCCCGATGGCAACGGCACCGGCACCGCGACGACCGGCAAGCCGATGAACGAGATGGGCTGCGTGAGGATGCCGATATTCGGCCGAAGCGGGTGCTCCACGCCGTCGAGCATGATCGTTTGCTGGCCGATCATCGGGGCGACACAGGGGGTCGCCGGGGCAAGAAGGACATCGACCTGCTCGAACAACTCGAGCACCTCCGCCTGGAACCAGCGACGGAATTTGTGTGCCCGAACGACAAAGGCAGCTGGCATCAGCGCGCCGGCAATCAGTCTGTCTCGCACCGCCGGATCGAACGAGGGGGCCGCGTCGCGCAATCGATCGAGATGCATCGCCGCCCCTTCTACCGCGGTAATGACATAAGCGGCAGCGCGCGCACGGGCGACCTCCGGCAGATGGACCTCGCGCGTGGTACCCAGCGCGCGCGCAACCTGGCCCACCGCCTGCAACGCCTCGGCAAAGGCGCCCTGGTGGAAATATCCCCCCGCCACCGCGATGCGCAGATCGCGAATGCCTTCGTCCAGCACAGGGCCAGCCGGTTCGACCGGACGGACGGCGCAGACAGGGTCCTCGGGATCATGTCCCTGCATCGCGTCATATGCGACCGCGAGATCGCCCACGCTCCGCGCCAGTGGTCCCAGATGGTCCAGACTGGAGACGAACGCGAAGCTCCCCGCCCGGCTGAGCCTGCCAAATGTCGGCTTCAACCCGAACACACCGCAGAACGAGGCCGGCACGCGGATCGAGCCGTTGGTATCGGAGCCAAGTGCGAACGTCGCCAGGCCGCCGGCGACCGCGCCACCAGACCCGCCGGACGAACCGCCGGTCATGTGCGCCGGATCATGCGGATTACGCGACGGACCGTAGTGGATGTTCTCGCCGGTGAAGTCATAGGCGTATTCGCCCATGTTCAATGCGCCGACCAGAATGGCGCCCGCCTCCTCCAGACGGACGACAAGCGTCGCATCGCGCGAGGCGGCAGGCCGCTCACGATTGATCTTCGAACCGGCCAGCGTCGGCAGCCCTGCGATATCGATCAGGTTCTTGACCGCGAACGGCACCCCCGCCAGCGGTCCCAGCGCCGCACCGCGGGCACGCGCCGCGTCGACCGCATCGGCGCGGGCGAGCGCGCGCTCGGCCGTCACCGCCGTGAAGGCGTTCAGCGTTGTATCGTATCGCTCGATACGCCCCAGCGTCGTCTCGATCACCTCACGCGCACTGAATGATCCGCTGCTGATCCCGGCAGTGATCGCCGCTCCGTCCAGCCAGGCCAGGTCGTCGCGCATGCTTATGCCCGGAACACGTGGGCCGGATCGAGGTGATCCGGCAGATCGAAATCCGCGACCAGGTGCGCCAGACGAAGATTTGTTGCTAAATGCAACCGCACCCCGGCGAGCCATTCCGGACGCAACGGAATGCGCAGCAGGCGCGCACTTGCCTCGATGACCGCATCCAGGTCCGCTTCATCCATCGCCGTGCCCTCCGTGTGCATTCAGCCAGGCGCGCCAACTGCCGTGCTGCGTGATCTCCAACCCGCCGGCGACACCAGCGGCCTCCGCCAGGAAGCCCAGGCAGGGGCCGTCGGTCAGCATCACCATGCCGAGCCCGAGCGGCGCGGAAACCGTAGCAAGCAGCGGGCCGATCGCCGCAGTCGGCAAAGCCCACACTTCGCCTTCGATGGCGCCGATACCGCCGCGCACCAGACCTGGCCGATCGCCAAGTGCGTACAGCCGATACGCGCGGGCGCTCCGTGCGGGACGCAGAAAACGCCCTCCCGCGTGACGAAGCTCATGATTGAGGGGCAGGCCGCTCATATGCGCGCCCACGCAGAACAGCGCCGTCTCGTTCGTTTGCAACGGATCCGGCTCGGCGGGCGACGGCAGCGCACTGCACGTGGCGCCGATTGTCGTTGTCGAGGTACGATGCACCGAATCGGCGATCGCTGCCAGACGCCCCTCCGACCAGGCAGGGCCAATCAGCATGACTCCCACCGGCAGGCCGTCGCTGCCGATGCCGGCGGGCACGGCGATCGCAGCAAGGTCGCAAAGGTTGACGAAATTGGCGAAGGTGCCGAGCCGACTATTCGCACTGATCGGGTCGGCGGCAAGAGCGTCGATCGTCGGACAGGACGGCGCGGTCGGCAGCAGCAGCGCATCGAAGTCGCGGAAAAGCCGGGCGGCGCCGCGCCGCGCCGCCGCAACTTCATGAAAGGCATCGAACGCATCGACGGTACGGCGAGTCTCTCCATCGAGCAGGATCACGCGGGTAATGGGATGCACCATCTCTGCATGTTGGCGCAGAAAGGATCGCAGCGCGGCGGTGCGTTCAGCGACCCACGGCCCCTGATACATAAGTCGCCCCACCGCAAGCATGTCCCCGATCTCGACAGCCTCTGCATGCAGCAGCTCCGCAGCGCGCCAGTAGAGATCGCGCACGTCAGGCGTGCAGTCGTCGCCCGGCTCGATCGCGGCGATACGCGCCGCCGCGGGCGGGCTGCCCCGCCGCAGATGCGGCCAAGGCGCGGCGCGGGAGAACGGGTCGGCTTCGTCGTAACCGACGATCAAGCGCGCGCCGGCCAATGCCTGATCGACGCTGGCGGCGAACATCGACACGGTTTCAATCGAGCGGCATGCAGGCACCACGCCGCGTCCCGAGACGCTACCGATCGTCGGCTTCAACCCGACGACGTTGCCGAACGCCGCGGGCACCCGACCCGATCCCGCCGTGTCGGTGCCGAGTGCCAGGGCCACGATTCCGGCGGCCACTGCCACCGCCGACCCGGAGGACGACCCGCCCGGCACTCGCGCCGGATCGAATGCGTTGCGCGGTGTCCCATAAGGGCTGCGCACGCCGGAAAGTCCCGTGGCGAACTGGTCCATGTTGGTCTTGCCGATCAGGATCGCGCCGGCATCCAGCAGGCGCGCGACACAGGGCGCGCTCTCGGTCGGCACATAAGCGAAGCCCGGACACCCCGCGGTGGTCGGCAGGCCGGCGACATCGATATTGTCCTTGACCGCGAAGGGCACGCCCCAAAATGGGCGGCCCCGCGATCCCTCCTCGGCCAGCGCGCGCGCCCGGGCGATAACCTCCAGCGCCGGAATGCGCGTGATCCAGATCGCCGGATCCGCGTGAGTTTCGTCTGCGACGAGCGCCGCCTCGGCCGCCGCGACCGGATCCGTCACTCGGCCGGCTCGGCTTCGACCAGAATGGGTGCGTCCTGGGGCTGGCGCACGCGGCCGATCCCAAGGCACAGCGCCGCCAGCAGCACATAGCCTAGGGCGACGGGCGCGGAGTTGCCGAAGCCCAGGCCAGTGCCGTTGATGAAGCCAAAGAAGGCAAGCACCGCCGCGGCGCAGGCGTAGAGCGCCGACATCTCAAACCGCCGGTCGATGATGAAGGCGGCGATGGCACCCAGGATCAGGCCGGTCAGCGTGCCGCCGCCGCCGAACAGGACCAGCCCATGATAGACCACGCCGGCGCCGGCAAGCTTGTCCAACCCAACCTGCGCGGCACTGGTTCCGGCCGCGTTCAGTGCGCCGTCGATCTGGCCCTGTGCCCACGAGGCAATGTTCGGCAGCATGGCCAAGATCACGGCCGGGGCGTGGCGGGCCGGGGTTGCCTCGAAGGCCTGCGCGCCGATCACAAGGCCGATGTAGAGCAGGATCGGCAGGATCACGACCAGCGGCACGACGGCCAGCAGCAGCGCGGTCAGCCCGAGGAAGCAGACCAGCGCGATCACCACGCCGGTCGCCAGCGAATAGCCGATGCGTCCGCCGACCGCTTTCCAGCCGGGATGGCCGATATAGACCGCGGGCGGGAAGGGCGAACCAAGCACCGCTCCGGCAACCGCACCGATCCCGTCAGCGAGCAGAACGTGCCGTAGATTATATTCGTCGCCGGCCGCGGCGGCGCTTTCGACGTTGTTCATGCCCTCAGTGAAATTATAGATGCCGAGCGGCACCGCGACGACCAGCAGCGGCCCGATATCGGCCAGCCCGCGCAGGAATTCGGGCCCTGGCAGCGGCGGGTGCAGGCCGAACTTCGCGAGCGCCGCGCCGACCAGATGCGGGTCCATGACGGTGCTGATCCCGCTGAGCGTCGCCGCCCAGCCGAGCACGGTGCCCACCAGCACCGCCGCCAGCCCGCCTGGCAGACCGAAGGGCAGGCGCACGCGCGCGGTCCAGGAGATCAGGATGATGCCGAGTGAAATGAATGAGAGCCACGGCACCTGCCAGCTCAGAAACGCCGGGCGCATCGAGATGAAAGCGATCGAGATGCCGGCGAGCGCCCCGAGCATCGCGGCGCGTGGCGTGTATTTTCGTACGGTCGGACCGACGAAGGCACCGCCCAGGATGATCAACCCGACGATGAAGGCCCAGGCGAGCCCCGCTTCCCATGCCAGGATCGGGTCACGGGTCTTGAGCCAGGTCGGCAGCATCACCACGAACACGACGATGAACATGTGCGGCACGCTCGGTCCGTAGGGCAGCGCGGTCACGTCGTCGCGCCCGGTCCGGCGGCTGAGCTGCCAGGCGAGCCAGGCGTAGAACAGGTTGCCGATCGGCAGTGCGATGCCCAGCGCCGGCAGGATGCGGCCGAACACGATGCTTTCCGGCAGCTTGACCACGCCGAGGCAAAGGCCGGTCAGCACGATCACATTCAACGCCACATTGGTGAACAGGCCGAAGAACGCGTTCCAGTCGCCGGCGACCCAAAATGCCAGACGAGTCCTCGCGGTCAGGGTGGCGGACATCGAAGCCTCCTCAATCGAGTGCGGCGAGCAGCGCGGACGAATCGGCGACCCAGCCGAAGATGCCGCCCTGGGCGGCGATCATGGCCAGGGCGGCGTGATGGAACTCGGGGAAATAGGAACCGGTACAATCGCTCAGCACGAGGCATTCGAAGCCGCGGTCGTTGGCCTCGCGCACTGTCGTGTGGACGCAGACCTCGGTGGTTACGCCGCAGACGATAAGCTGGGCTATGCCTCGGTTGCGCAGAACGGCGTCGAGATCGGTGGCGTGGAAGGCGCCCTTGCCGGGCTTGTCGATCACCGGCTCGCCGGCTGCTGGGGCAAGCTCGGGGATGATGTCGTGGCCCGCCTCGCCTCGCACCAGGATGCGGCCCATTGGGCCGTGATCGCCGATGCGGAGTGGGAGCCGCCCACGTGTCAGTTTCGAGGTTGGAAGGTCGGACAGGTCAGGGCGATGGCCTTCGCGCGTGTGTGCGACCAGCAGGCCACGCTCGCGTGCCGCGCCGACGACGCGGGTGGTTGGGGCGATGGTTTGCCGCAGCAATGAGACATCATTTCCGAGAGCGGCGCCGAAACCGCCTGGCTCGAGGAAGTCACGCTGCATGTCGATGACCAGCAGCGCGGCCTTCGGGGGCTCGAGGTCGAACGCATAGGGTCGGGCGGGTACCGCACGCATGTCGTTGCCCCTGCGGTTTGCCTGTTATGGGCGCAGCCTTTTACACTTGCAATTCACACTTGCAATCTTCGGGCCAGCTTGTTGGGGCAACAAATGCGTTGTTTCTGGGGAGACAGACCATATTGGAGGCAGAACTTGCCTGTTTCCCGTGCAGGACGTCGCCGGTCGCCGTATAGGGTGCGCATGGGCGAGGCCTCACCGGGAAGGGTCTGATTCCCGTTCTCCTGGCGCGCTGCCGCGCTGCTCATTCAGCA
>Ga0335074_10012088_pt1 | contig 12092 bp, 11 predicted proteins | sample Lox_Sample_23_FD_206715 | JGI IMG/M metagenome (GOLD analysis project Ga0335074, IMG submission 206715) | Soil microbial communities from Loxahatchee National Wildlife Refuge, Florida, United States - Lox_Sample_2.3 | ecosystem: Environmental > Terrestrial > Soil > Wetlands | place: USA...
CGCGACCGCGATGGCCGCGTAGATGAGGACGACCTTGATCCACTCGGCCCGAGAGAGGACGAGCGGATCGCGGATCTCCGCGATCGGGCCCGGAGCGTCCGTCGAGGGGGACGACACGGGACGGCCAACGCGACCGGGGATATAACCACTTTGTGGCTTTTTGCGCAATCGTAACACTCCGGGATTCGACCCCGCGGCTGCCCGGCCGCACCGTTATGAGCGCTGCCGAACTCGTGCGGCGGCCGGGAATCCATGACGGGACGCGCGCGACGGGAGGGACGACCGGGGGCCGGGTCGAACGGGTCGGGGCCCGGTCGGAAACGGAAGGACGCGTACGTCGTGCGGCTGGGGGTCTCGCTCGAACCCGACCTCCTCGGGCTGCTCGACAGCTGGGTCCGCGAGCGGAACTCGCCCAGCCGCTCGGACGCGATCCGCGCCCTGATCCGCAAGGAGCTCGCCGAGCACGAGCTCGGCGATCCCAACTCCGACTCGGTGGCGAGCGTGCTGCTGCTCTACCGGCACGACGCCCCGAACGTGCTGCGGCGCCTGACGGCCGTCGAACACCGCTGGGGGGCCCACGTCCGGTCGTCCTCGCACGTCCACCTCGAGGGCGGCTCCTGCATGCAGCTCATCGGACTCGTGGGCAAGCGGGAAGAGGTCGTCAATGCCGCCGAGGACCTGCGGGGGATCAAGGGCATCGCCTTTGGTCGCTACGCGCTCGGAACGCCCACCGTGGCCGGGGGAACGACCGGCCACCGCCATCCCCACCACGGGTCGGCTGCGACCGCCGACCCGAAATCCTGACGGCCGCCCCGCCCGACCCGGAACGGGCGACGGGGCCAGCTCAGCCGGCGGCCGGAGTCGCGCGGATCGGGGCGAAGCGGATCGTGCCGTACGGGTCGAGCGAGCGGTCGAAGACCGTGTAGTAGTTGTTCAGGAGCGGTAGGCCGAGGATCGACTGCTCCGCCCCCATCGGGTTGACTTGGAAGAGCGCCCGCCCGACGGACGGTGCGTCGACCTGCCAGTACGTGGACGGCGCGCAGGTCAGCGTGACGTTCTCCCCCGCGTCACCGGTGAGCACGAAGCGGATCGGCGGCCAGTCGGCGAGCTCGAGCTGCGCGGTCGGGATACCCGCGGGCGACTCGGACGCCTGCGCGATCAACGTCCCGAACGTCGGGTCGAGGGCGTTCAGCGCGGCGACGATCGCATCGTACAGCTCCTTCGCGAGCGCGAGCGAGTTCGTGCCGCTGTCGACGATGGAGTTGGAGACCAGCGACTGCGCGGCCTCGGCGGGCAGCGCGGCTGCGGGGATCGGCGCGCCGCCTCCGACCTCGACCCCGATGAGGTTCGTGTTGTACCAGGCGTCATCCTCGACCGCGACGTTCGCGAACGCCCCCGCGTAGAGGTCGGTCTGCTCCTCCCCTCCGCCGAGCACGAAGACGCCGCGGTTCAGCGGGTTCTGCCCGGGGGTCGGACCCGCGGCGCTCGGCACGGAACGGAGCGTGTAGAACGCGAACTTGTTCGCCGTGATCCCGTCGGTCTCGAGCTCGGTGAAGTACGGGGGGATGTCCTCCTGGGGCATCCGGTCGAACAGCTGCTCGAGCTGGGCGAGGGCCGCGCTCGAGTTGGTGACCGGGAACGGCCACGGGTAGGTCACGGCGGGCTGGACGCCCCGCTGCTGGAGGTAGGCGGTGAGGTTGGCGGCGGTGTTCAGGGCGTTGTACGCGAGGCCGAGGATGCCGTCGGCGGCGCCGAAGTTGTGCGGCTGCTGCTCGGCGGCGATCGCCATCGGGGAGCGCCGCAGGGTCACGGCCGTTCCCGCGCTCCCCATCGTCACCGTGGTCGTCACGACCGGCCCGGCCCAGCCGCCGGTGCCGTACCGGATCTCCTGGGCGTACGGCGACGGTTGGAGGTTCTGGTCGAGCCTCGGCTGGTAGGCCCCCTGCTTCACCGCGAGGGTGCTGCTGCCGGTGTCCAGGATCAGGTTGACCGCGGCGTTCTGGCTGCCGACCGCGACCTGCGCGGTGTAGTCCCCCGCGCCGTAGACGTTGGTGATTGGGACGCGAACGGCGGGTCGGGGCGTGGGGACGGCTGCGTCGACCTTCCGCGCCACCGCTCCTCTCCGCTCAGGCGACCAGGACGGCCCATGCGGCGAGCGCGCCGTTGAAGCTCGTGTACAGGCCGTACGCCGTGTAGACCGCGCTCGCCCAGTTCCCCTGCACCGAAGTCGGCAGGGCAGGGTTCTGCACGGGGTCGGAGACGTTCCGGACGGACCCGAAGGCGACCCCGGCCCGTTGCGCGGCCTCGGCGACCACGGCGTCGTCCATCTCGATGCACGCGTAGGAGGCGAAGTCGCCGGCGGTCGTCCCGACCACGAAGCTCGACGTCGTCAGGAGCGACTCGTGGCCCCCGGTCTGGTTCTCGATCCGGGGCTGCGGGTCGCCCTGGTCGAGGCCGGCGGGGTCGAGCTGCGCGAGGGAGTAGTCGGAGCCGTAGTGCGCGTTGAACTGGCGGCGGAGGTCGTCGAGCCCGCCCGCCGTGGACGGGATCGGAAGGAGGAGCGACGCCATTCCCGCGCTCCCGGCCACCGTCCAAGGGGCGGTCCACCCGTCCGAGTAGACCGGCCAGCGACCGGGAGGCACACCATCCTCGTACCGGGTCGCCGCGCTCACCGCGCGAACCGTCCCGAGATGGTCCTGGGGTTGGGCACCGCCCGCCGTGCCGATCGAGAGGAGAAGCTTCGGCTGGACCTCCCGCGTGAGCAACGCGATCATCTGCGCCAGCGGTCCCGCCCCCGGCCAGTCGAGGTGCGTGTTCGATTTGAACAGCAGGACAGCGCGTCCCCCGAGGTCGACGAGCCGGTAGAAGCCCCAGCACGTCCACCCCGCGGGTCCGCCGGACGGCAGCCCGCGGTCGAACCGCTGCCAGCCGCTCCAGCCGGTCGTGGTCCGCCGACTGTACGGCAGGGCGGTCGCGCTCGCGCAGAAGACGTGCTCCATCGCGGCCCACTCCGCATCCGCCCACGTCAGCACGACCGCGTCCGCCTTCGGCAGCGGCCCCGCGGAGGTGCCGGGCAGGCCGGGGGCCGCCCGACCGACCCGGCTCCAGTCGACCGGTGGCAGCGGCGGAGCGGCTGCGAGGACCGGTACGAACGGAGCGCCCGCTCCGCCGGCGCTGAGCCGGCTGGGGGTGAGGGGGGCGATCGCTCTCATCCAACGGGAGCAGACCGACAGTCCTCATCTCTCGAACGGGCCCAGCCCGCGGGGGTGCATCGCGCGCTCCCGTATCCTGGGCGGGAATCGCGCCGAACGGGAGAGCCGACGCCCATCGGCCGTCCGCGCGCGGCCTGCTCGCCAAGGTCACCCGGGCGCTGCCCCCGGCTCCTCCGACGGCAGGGCGTGGGACGGCGCCCGAACCTGCTCGCCTCGGCGCCAGCTATCCGCGCGCCGGACCAGCGTGGGGACGGGGGGCGGCGATCGGCCCGGAGTCGGGCGCGGGTGCGGCCGGACCCGCCTCGGTAGCCGGACGGGCCGGCGGCGTCGCCCCGCAGCTCACGTTCGTGCCCGACGCAACGAGCGTATGCAGGCAGTAGTCGCTCACGGTCCAGTTGTAGTCGTAGGCGGTACCGCCGACCGCCCCGTCCTCGCTGCCGAGGTCCTCCTCGCCGAGGTAGAACTGGGGGAACTGGCTCGCCGGCCCGGTCCAGCACGACACGCTTCCGATCAGCGACTCGACCTCCGCGAAGACCGCGCTCAGGTTCACCCCGATCGTCCCCCGGGCGAGGCCGTGGGTCGCCTGGCCGTCGTACGAGAAGTCGAAGCTCAGGTTCGCGTTCGAGCCGTTGTCCGCGCCGTGGCACCAGTAGCCGACGTCCCACGGGGCGACCGCCACCGTCCCGTTCACGAGGGTCGGCATCGACCAGTGGGAGTAGACGAACGGGTAGGAGATGTTGTGCGCGAGGAAGATCTCGACCTCGACGAACGGCCCCTGCTCGAGCCGGGGCGGGAGCCCCTGGCTCACGAAGTCGTCGAACGAGAGGTCGTAGCCCGTCACGTCGCTCGAGGCGGGCGCGCGGAGCGCGTAGGTGGCGGTGACCCACAGGTCCTCGTGGACCGTGGCGTTGACCGTCTGCGGCAGGGACCAGGCCGGGCTCTGGTTGGTGTACGTCGTCGCCGTCCCGAGGTAGTCGTTGACGCCGTAGGTGACCTGCGGATACGAGAACCAGCCCCCGGCGCTGCCGACCTCCGACCAGTTCGCGTAGGCGAACATCGCGCCGGTCGTGGCGTTGTAGCACATCCCGACGTGGCCCGTCGTCCCCGTCGGGACGTCGTAGGTGTTCCCCTGCAACGTCCCGTAGTGGAGGTCGAGCGTCGGCCGCGGCTCGCCGGGCACGCCCACGATGCAGGCGCTGCGCGTGCTCGCGGACGGGAGCAGGTCGATCTCGGTCGGGCCGTAGACGGGCGCAGGCGGTGCGGGGGACCGGTAGAGGGCGACGCCGATGAACGAGCCGATCACGAGGGCGACCCCGATCACGAGCGCCGTCCGCCACCGGCGCTGCGGGGGGACCGGCGGGGGGCGCGACATCCCGGTACGGCTGCGAGCTTCCGGCTAAAGAGGCTGCCGCGGAGTGGCCGTCGCGCCGTCCCGGTAGGCGATGACGAACCGGCGCAAGAACGGGAAGACGACCCGGCCGTCCCGGCGACGCGGGACGCGACGTTCGAGCTCCGCGGTGAGCTCGGCAAGATAGCTCGACCGGTCGCGGTCCGAGGGCAGCGCCGCGAGCCACGGTCGGAGCAGCGTCGAGCGCGTCCACTCCACGATCGCCGCCGGGCCGTCCAGGACGTGGCCGTACTCGGTGTCCCACAGCTCGACGCGGGACGCCGACGGCGCGAGCAGGTCGTAGTACTCCTCGAGCGATAGGACGGACGAGTCGTCCGGCGCGGGGGCGGCCACCGCGGCCCACGGCGAACGGGCGCGCACCGCGAGCATCCCCTCGAGCCAGGCCGGAGGGTGGGGGTCCCGGGCCGGCACCTGGAAGGCGAGCGCCCCCCCGGGTGCGACCCACGCCCAGACCCTCGGGATCGCGCGCGCGTGATCCGGGAGCCACTGGAGCGCGGCGTTGGAGAAGACCAGGTCGACCGGTCCGGCCGGACGCCAGGTCCGAAGGTCGGCGGCCGTCCACGTCGCCCGGACGGCGGACCGGCGGGCGGTGGTGAGCATCTCCTCGGAGACGTCGACCCCCTCGAGCCGTGCCTCGGGCCACCGGCCGGCCACGACAGCGGTGCTGTTACCGGGGCCGCAGCCGAGGTCGACCACGGTCCCCGGACGTTCCAGCGCGATGCGCCGGACCAGATCGCGGCACGGCTGCGTCCGCTCCTCCTCGAAGTGGAGGTACCGGCGAGCATCCCACCGGGTCGGGTCGTCCGGCACGACACGGGCCCAGCGACGACGGCTACTTACTGGCGCGCCGCCCCGTCGCGAAGACGCCCCGCTCGGGACGATAGTTCATATTCCCGAATTCCCCGACGAGGACCGATGGCCGCTTACGACCCGACGGCGCCCGCCGCGGCCCCACCCCCGCCCCCACGGTTCGGTGCCCCCGAGGGCGCGCCGCTACCGGGCGGGTCGCCGTACGGCGGTCGTCGGCCGTACCGGCGGGCCCGTCGACTGTGGGTCTTCGTGATCGGGGGGATCCTCGCGGTCGCCGCGGTGACCCTGCTCCTCCTCACGCTGTATCCGAGCTGGTTCGGCGTGGGGCCGCCCGGGATCCGGGGGGGCTCGTTCGGGGGCATCTTCCTCCTCTTCTTCGTGCTGATCGTCGTGTTCTTTGTCGTGCGGGTGGCGTTCTGGACGAGCCGCGCGGGGCGGTACCGGGGTGGCGGCGGGGGCTACGGCCCGGGGCCCGGGAACCGGCCGCTGATGGTGGCCCGGATGCGCTACGCGCGCGGCGAGATCACGCGGGAGCAGTACGAACAGATCGTGAGCGATCTCGGCCGCCGGCCCGGTCCCCCGTGACCCCCGACGGGCGGGGGGTCCGCGGCGGGCGGCGCGTCCGAGACTCGGCCCCGTGACGACGATCCGCACCGTTCCCGTCCATGAGGTCGTCCGCCAGACGTACCCTCGCCCGCCGCGCGAGGGCGAGGAGCTCGCTATGGCCGTCGGCCGGGCGATCGACAGCACGCTGTCCCGCATCGGGCACGACGCCCGCATCGGCCGCCGTGCGAGCGGGTCCGCCGCGCGGGCGCTCGCCACGTCGCTGCTGGACGAGGAGGTGGCGGCCGCCGCCGTCGACCTTCCCCCCGCGGAGCGGAGTCGCCTGCTCGACCGCCTGGACGCGGTCGTGCGGGCGTTCCGCGCGAGCGAGCTGTACGGCCTCGACCGGCCGCGGACCCGGGTGATCCTCGTCAACGGAACGGTCGGCATCTACGCGCAGCCGGACTACTGGGACGGGCGCGGCCGGATCTTCGAGATGAAGAGCTACCCCGCGGTCCCGCCCCCGCCGGACGTGGCGCTCCAGCTGCGGCTGTTCCAGCTCGCCTTCCCCGGCTTCGCCTGCTCCCTCGTCTGCCTCAACCGGCACGTCGCGCCGGTCGAACGGCTGCGCCTCGACCTCGACCCGCCGTCCCCCGAGGAGACCCGGTCCGCGCTGCGGACCGCGTGCGCGGTCGCCGAGGCGCACGGAGAGACGAAGGTGCTCGAGTACGTCGCGGGACCGTTCGTCGCCTACTCGGTCGCCCTCGACTGACGGGCGTCCGTCCCGGCGCCCCGAAAGGGTTGTCGGGAGGGCCCCGGGGTAGGGGAGCCTCCCGACGGGTGGGAGAACGTCGGATCAGATCGAGACCGTCCCTCCGCGGCCGCGCCGCCCGAGGGAACTCGCCATCCGAGGGCCATGCGGACGGGTGGGATATAGAACCTTGGTCCGTACCGGAGAATGGCAGATTATACTGCGTTACCGCGCCAGGGGGGCGGGACGGTCGGGCCGGCGCGTCGGCTCGGCGCCCTCGAGCGCCCATCGCTCGTAGGCGGCGTAGTCGAACTCCCGCCCGAGGAAGCGGCGGACGAGCTCGGCCGCGGGGCGGCGGCTGCCGGGGGCGAGGATCTCCGCCGCGTACCGTTCGGCGGTCGCGCGGTCGGTCAACGAGCCGCTCTGCCGGAACGGGGTCAGGAGGTCGCGCGCGATGACGTTCGACCAGACGTAGGTGTAGTAGCAGGCCGAGTAGCCGGTCAGGTGGCCCCACGCGGTCTGCGGGTGGTAGGCGCGGTCGAGGGACGACGGGCACCGGCGGTCCCACCCCTCGCGGAACGCCGCGGTCGTGTCGAGACCGGTCGGGTCGCGGCGGTAGAGGTCGAGCGAGATCGTGGCGAGCGCCACCTGCCGCAGCTGGCGGAGCGCCCGGCCCATCGCCTCGGCGGCGGCGAGGCGGGCGAGCAGGTCGGGGGGAATCGGCGCCCCGGTCGTCGGGTCGCGGGCGAACCGCGCGAGCGTCGTCGGATCGCGGGCCCACTCCTCGAACAGCTGGCTCGGCGCCTCGACGAAGTCCCACTCCACGAACGGCATCGTCGTGTACAGCCACGGTCCGTCGCCGGAGAGGAGGTTGTGCAGGAGGTGGCCGAACTCGTGGAAGAACGTGACGACGTCCCGGTACTCCATGCGCGCGGTCTCGGGCGGGGTTCCGGGGTCGAGGAAGTTGCAGACCAGCACCGCCTGCGGGAGGTCGCCCCGGGCGGTGCCGGTGCGGAGGTCGAACTGCGCGGCGTGGGTGTACTTGCCGGCGCGCGGCACGAGGTCGAAGAAGCAGCGGCCGACGGGGCGTCCGTGGCGCGCCACGTCGTACGCCTCGACGGTCGGGTGCCAGAGCGGCTCGTCCGTGCGACGGCGGAAGGCGAGGCCGAACAGCTCCTCGCAGAGCCGGAACAGGCCGTCCCGGACCGCGGGGTAGGGGAGGTACGACCGGAGGGCGCGCAGGTCGACGCCGTACTCCTCCTGGCGGATCTTCGTGTCGAAGTAGCCGTCCGACCAGAACGCCGCGTCCCACGGGTCGAGGCGCTCGGCGGTGGGGTCGTCCCGGCGCTTCCGCGCCAGGAACCGCGCAAGGTCCTGCCGGGCCGCCGGGGTCAGGAGGTCGGCGATGCGGTCGAGGAACGCCGCGACCGCCTCCGGGGTCTCCATCATCTTGTCCTCGGTCGCGAACTCGGCGTAATCCCGGTAGCGGAGCAGGCGGGCCAGCGCGCGCCGCTCGACGAGGAGCTGCTCCAGCACCGGGAGGTTCTCCGGATGGGCGACGTTGAGCATCTCGAACAGGAGCTCGCGACGAACCTCCGGGTCGTCGCAGTACGCCATCACCGGGTGGGCGTCCGGGTACTTCGTCGTGATGCGGACCGCGCCGTCCGCGCCGGGGACGTGCGCCGCGAGGTAGTCCGGGGGAAGGCCGGTGAGCCGGTCGCGCGGGACCGCGACCGCCCGCTCGCCCTTGGCGATGTTGCCGGTGAAGTCGTTCGAGATCCGGTCGATCCGGTTCGTCAGCTCGATCAGCCGCGCCCGCTGGTCGGGCGGCTGCTCGGCGCCGGCCCGCCGCATCTCGCGGAGCATCTTGTCGACCGCGTAGCGGGTCTCGGGGTCGTCGCTCGGCACCTCGAGGGCGGTCAGGATCCGGTAGAGCCGATCGTCCACCCGCAGCTCGTTGAAGAACCGGTCGGCCGCCTCGCTGGTCGCGCGGGCGGCGTCCCGGACCGCCCCGTCCGGATGGACCTGGAACAATAGCCCGGCGTGGTTGCTCAGGTCCCGCGCCCGGACGAGCAGGGCGTCCAGCGGGGCGAGAAAGTTCTCGACCGTCCACGGACCGGGCGCCGCCACGCGCGCCGCGACCTCCGTGCGCGCCTCCGCGAGGAGCCGCGCGCCCTCGCGGGCGAGCGACTCCGCCGTCAGCGTGAACGGCAGCGACCCGAGGGTCGCCGTCCGCTCTCCGGTCGAGGCTCCCGAGGGTCGGGGGGACGGCGGGGGCGACGCGGCGCTCACGGCGTTGACCCCGACGACACCGCGGGCAGAGCGCCCAGCAGGCCATCGAGCAGCCCGACCGGCGGGCAGCCGAAGGAGAGGACCGCGTCGTGGAACGCCCGTAAGCTGCCGCCGAACCGTCCGGCGAGGTGGCGGTGGCGGACGTCCAGGATCGCGAGCTTTCCCAGCGTGTAGCAGAAGTACTCGGGGTCGAACGTCCCGCGCAGCGCCTCCCGCTGCGCCGGCAGCGGATCGAGGAACGCCTCGGTCTCGAACAGCTTGGTCGCCCACTCGACCGACTTCCCTTCCGTGTGCAGCCCGACCGAGGCGAGGAGGCGGCAGTCGCGCAGGAGGGCGTCGACGAGCTGGGCGACCTCGGCGGAGTCGCTCCCGTTCCCGAGCCCCGCCTCGATGGCGAGCTGCTCCGTGTAGTGGGCCCACCCTTCGACGAACGACGGCGAGTAGCAGACCTTGCGCGCGAGCGACAGCGGATGGAGGCGCAGGTGGAGCGCCTGGAGGTAGTGGCCGGGATAGACCTCGTGGACGGTGATGTTCCGCAGCATCGGCCGGGAGAGCGACCGGAGCCACTCGCGCCGCTGGGCGTCCGACCACGCGGGGTCGACGGTCGTCACGTAGTAGATCCCCTCCGCCGATCCGGCGTCGAACGGGCCCGGCTGGTCCATGCTCGCGGTCGTGGTGGCCCGGCCCCACGCCGGGGTCTCCTCGACGCGGCAGCGGGTCGGCTCGGGAATTGTCGCGAGGTCGTGCCCGGCGACGAACGCCCGGGCTTCCTCGACGAACGCCGCCGCCTCGTCCAGGATCTTCTCCGGCACGGGAAGCTCGTGCTCGAGGCGTGCGATCACCGCCGAGATCGGCGCCCGTTCCCGCGCGGCGATCTCGGCGAGCCGCGCGTGGTTGCGCGCCAGGTCGGCGGTCCCGGCCTTCCGGATGTCGGCGTACGGGGCCTCGATCCCTTCGCGCACGAACAGCAGGCGCTGGTACCGCTCGGCCCCGAGGGCGAACTCGGGGACGGCCCGGGGGAGCTCCTCCTGGTGCAGCCAGACGAGGAACGAGGCGAGGGCGACCTCGGCGACCGCCCGGGCCTCCGTGACCGACGCGCCGAGCCCCTGACCCGCGGCATACTTCTCCGCCTCCTCGAAGTGCGACGGGAGGCCCCGACCGATCGACAGCGCGAGCTCGACGAACGGCTTCGGCAGCGGGCCCTGGAGGCGCGCGCGCCCCGTGGCGAGCAGGCGGGGCACGCCCCGCAGGAGGCGCCCGACGGCCTCCATGCGCGGGCCGGCCGGCGCGTACTCCCGGGTGATGTACGGGCTGAGCGAGAGGACGGAGAGGTACGTCATCGGGTTCGTCTCGAGCTTCCGCGCCTCGTCGAGGTCGAACAGGTTCCCCTCGAGCGCCAGGCGGAGGAGGAATCGGTCGACCCGGCGGTCGGCCGGGAGCGTCGCGTCATCGATCGCCGCCAGGCGGTCGAGCAGCCCGCGCGCGCGGGTCGCCCACGAGGCGGTCGCCGCGGGCGCGTAGTCGGGCAGCCGCCCGTCGTAGTCGTGGCGGCCCAGCTGGACGGCCCAGGTCGGCGCGACCTCGAAGAGGGCGGCCGCGACGTCGGTCTCGAGCGCATCCAAACCGGCGCTGTCCGCCATGATCTCCTCCCGGGAGGGGCCGGGGCTCAAAAGGTTGGGTCCCCGAGGCGACCCGTCGCGGTCACTCGACCCAGGTGATCCGGCAGTTCGGGCAGTGCCCGTTCTGCAGCGGCGTCCGGCAGACGAAGCAGGTCGCGTACGTCGGCGGGCCCCGACGGGTCCCGCCCGGGGCCCCCGCAGCGCGGGTCGACTCGGGCAGCGGGGGCGGGGGCCCGACCGGGGTTGCGTCCGGGAGCGGCACCGAGGCCGACGCGGGCGGCGTCGGCTCGGCGACCGGCGGCGGCGTCGGCGCGGGGGGGTCCGCGGGCGGTGCCGGGGCGGGCGGCGGCGCCTCCGCGGGCACGGGGGCCGGCGCCGGATCCGCCGGGGGGGCCGGCGCGTCGGCCGGCTTCGTCGCCTCCTCCGGCTCGGCGCGACGTCGGCGGAACAGCATCATCCGCACGGCGAGGGCACGGCCGCCTTTACCTCTCCGGGAGCCCCCGGGCGTGGCGTCGCCCACGCGCATCGTTTTCTCTCCACCCCCGCTAGCGGGGCGTGGCCCCCGCTCCGTCCGAGCGCCTCGCCGCCCTGGGGATCGTCCTGCCGCCGCCCCCGAAGCCCGCCGGGACGTACACGCCGGTCGTGCGGACCGGGTCGCTGGCGTTCGTCTCCGGACAGATCGTGACGGACGGCGGCGCGGTCGTGCACCCGGGAACGGTCGACCACGACGTGCCGTTCGCCGTCGCGGTCGACCTCGCGCGGCGGGCCACGTTGCTCGCGCTCAGTGCGCTCGCGGAGGCGCTCGGGTCGATCGACCGGGTGCGCCGAGCCGTCCGCGTCGGCGTGTTCGTCGCCGTCTCCCCCGGATTCCACCGCGAGCACGAGGTCGCCAACGGGGCGACCCAGCTGCTCGTCGACGTCTTCGGGGAGCACGGCCGTCCGGCCCGCTCCACGGTCGGAGTGGCCGGCCTGCCGCTCGGCGCCGCGGTCGAGGTCGAGCTCGTCGTCGAGACGGAGTAGCGCTCCGTGGAGGCGACCCGCTGGACCGGGGTGAGCCGCGACGGCAACGACCTGTTCACGCCGAACCTCGACCCCGGCCACCGGGTCTACGGCGAGGCGCTCCGCACGGCCGCCGGCGTCGAGTACCGAGCGTGGGATCCCTTCCGGTCGAAGCTGGCCGCGCTCCTGCGCAAGGGCGCGCCGGATGACCTGCTCGCCCCGGTGACCTCGGCCCTGTACCTGGGCGCAGCGCACGGCACAACCGTGAGCCACCTCTCCGACGTCTGGCCGGACGCTGCGATCTTCGCGGTCGAGAAGAGCCCCGCCTCGTTCGCTCCCCTCCTGGCGCTCGCCCGGCGACGGGCAAACGTCCTGCCGCTGCTGGCCGACGCCCAGCTGCCCGAGCGGTACCGCGCCGATGTGGGGGAAGTCGGATTCCTGTACCAGGACGTCGCCCA
>Ga0335074_10012089_pt1 | contig 12091 bp, 11 predicted proteins | sample Lox_Sample_23_FD_206715 | JGI IMG/M metagenome (GOLD analysis project Ga0335074, IMG submission 206715) | Soil microbial communities from Loxahatchee National Wildlife Refuge, Florida, United States - Lox_Sample_2.3 | ecosystem: Environmental > Terrestrial > Soil > Wetlands | place: USA...
GGCCTCCTCGGCCCGCTCGCCGGTCGCGAAGACCAGCACCCGGGCGGTCTTGCCGGTGCCGTTCGGCAGGTTGACCGTGCCGCGGACCATCTGGTCCTGCTTGCGCGGGTCGACGCCGAGCCGCAGCGCCACCTCGACGGTCGGGTCGAACTTGGTCACCGTGGCCGCCTTGGCGATCGTGACCGCCTCGGCGGGGGTATACAGCCGCTCGCGGTCGATCTGCTCGCTGGCCTGGCGGTAGGCCTTACTGCGCTTCATTGATGTCTCCTACAGATCATGGAGGTCGTGGTCAGCGGGCCGCGCCCGGCCCTGCCACTGGGGTGAAATCCTGTTCATATATAAGCGCTGACGGCGGGACGTTGTTCCCAGGCAGCCCGCGACGTCAGCCCTCGACCTTGATGCCCATCGAGCGGGCGGTGCCGGCGATGATCTTCTCGGCGGCCTCGATCGTGGTCGCGTTCAGGTCCGGCATCTTGGTCTGCGCGATGTCGCGGACCTGCGCCCTGGTGATCGATCCGACCTTGGTCTTGTGCGGCTCGGCGCTCCCCTTGTCCACGCCGGCGGCCTTCTTGATCAGCTCGGGGGCGGGCGGCGTCTTGGTGATGAAGGTGAACGACCGGTCCTCGTAGATGGAGATCTCGACCGGGATGATGTTGCCCCGCTGGCTCTCCGTCGCGGCGTTGTACTGCTTGACGAAGTCCATGATGTTAACGCCGTGCGGGCCTAGCGCGGTCCCGACCGGCGGCGCGGGCGTGGCCTGGCCGGCCGGCAGCTGCACCTTGACGACGGCGGCGAGCCTTTTCCTTCTTGGCGGCATGGGAGTATGTCCTTACCTGTTCCCTGGGTTCTAGATCTTGGTTACCTGGTCGAACGACAGTTCCACGGGCGTCTCGCGGCCGAAGATCGACACCAGCACCTTGAGCTTCTGGGTGTCCGGGTTGATCTCGTTCACGGTCGCGGGAAGCGTGGCGAACGGCCCGTCCATTACGGTAACCGACTCGCCGACCTCGAAGTCCGGCGTGGCCGTCCGCGCGGCCTCGGCCTGCTTGGTGCCGGGCTCGGGCTCGGGCGCCAGCAGGGAAGCGACCTCGGAGAGCTGCAACGGCGAGGGCCGGCTGGACAGGCCCACGAAACCGGTCACGCCCGGCGTGTTCCGCACCACCGCCCACGACTCGTCGGTCAGCTCCATGCGCACCAGGATGTAGCCCGGCAGCACCTTCTCCGAGACCTGCTGCCGCTTGCCGCCCTTGATCTCGGTCACCTGATGGACGGGGACCTCGATCTGGAAGATGTAGTCCTCCATGTTGAGCGAGCCGATGCGGCTCTCCAGGTTGGTCTTGACCCGGTTCTCGTAGCCCGCGTACGAGTGCACCACGTACCAGTCGCCCGGCAGCATGCGCAGCTCGCGCTTGAACTCCTCAAGCACACTGTCTTCTGGCTCGCCCTGCTCGTCGGCCTCCAGCGCAGTCTCTGGGTCCGCGACGGCCTGCCCGGCGGCGTCCATTCCGTCGGTCTCGTCCATTCCGTCGGCCTCGTCGCTGAAGTCGTTCACCTCGTCGGCCTCCCCCGCACGGCACCCAGCCGGGTCTCGGACACGATCGCTCTCTCTTTCTTCTGGCCATGATCGTCTGGTGTGATCACGGCGCGACGCTCGGCGTGCGCGGCCGCTGACCGGCGGTCCCGGCTCCAGCTCGTCCCGGGGCCAAGCCCCGGAGCCGGGGGACCGCCTATCCGAACACCCAGAACACCAGCTTGGTGAAGCCGTAGTCCAGGCTGGTCACGAAGATCACCATGAACAGCACGAAGGTAATACAGACGATCGTGTAGGTGACCAGCTCCTTGCGGGTCGGCCAGATCACCTTGCGAAGCTCGGCGACCATCTGCCGGAAGAACAGCGCGGGAGTAGTCCGGGCAGCACGCTTGGCCGCGCGCCCGGCTCCGCTCCGCTTCTCCGGGGCCTCACCACGAGTCTGAGTAGCCATAACCTCACCTAAACGTCCGCCGGCTTCGCCGTTGTGCCGGACCGCACTCGCAGGGCAGGAGGGACTCGAACCCCCAACCACCGGTTTTGGAGACCGGGACTCTGGCCAATTGAGCTACTGCCCTCAGCTTCGTACATCACTACCGCTGTTCAGCGCCCACCCGCCGCGAGCACGCGGGCATGCTGCCGCAAGACAGCACCGCTGTCGGTTCATGAAGTCTACGTCTGTTCGGCCTGCGCGTCGAACCGGTGGCCTAAATCGGGCCCGGGAAAACCGCGCGCCCGGCACGGCCGGCTTCTGGGACAATGGAGCTCATGCCAACCAGAGTCTCCGCGCGCGTCACCGCCATCTCCGAATCCGCCACGCTGGCCGTGGACGCCAGGGCCAAGGCGCTGAAGGCGGCCGGCAGGCCGGTCATCGGCTTCGGCGTGGGCGAGCCGGACTTCCCTACGCCCGGTTACATCGTCGAGGCCGCCCAGCTCGCGTGCGAGCAGCCGCGCTTCCACAAGTACTCCGCCACCGCCGGCCTGCCCGAGCTCAGGGCGGCGATCGCCGCCAAGACGGCCAGGGACTCCGGCTACCAGGTCGAGCCCGCCCAGGTCCTGGTCACTAACGGCGGGAAGCAGGCGGTGTACCAGACCTTCGCCGCCCTGCTCGACCCGGGCGACGAGGTCCTGGTCCCGGCGCCCTACTGGACCACCTACCCCGAGGCCATCGCGCTGGCGGGCGGCGTCATGCGGCCAGTGCTGACCGACGAGCAATCCGGCTACCAGGTCACGATCGACGACCTCGAGGCGGCCCGCACCAGCCGCACCAAGGTCCTGCTCTTCGTGTCCCCGTCCAACCCGACCGGCGCGGTCTACCCGCCGGCCATGGTCAGGGCCGTCGGCCAGTGGGCGGCGGAGAATGACCTGTGGGTGATCACCGACGAGATCTACGAGCACCTGGTCTACGGCGACGCCGTGTTCTCCTCCATCCCGGTCCAGGCCCCGGAGATCGCCGACACCTGCGTCGTGGTAAACGGCGTGGCCAAGACGTACGCGATGACCGGCTGGCGGGTGGGCTGGATGATCGGCCCGCGCGACGTGATCGACGCCGCGTCAAACCTGCAGAGCCACGCCACCTCCAACGTCTGCAACGTGGCGCAGGCGGCGGCGCTCGCCGCCGTATCCGGGGACCTGGCGGCCGTCGCGGTCATGCGCGAGGCCTTCGACCGGCGCAGGCAGACGATGACCAGGATGCTGAACGAGATCGACGGCGTGCTCTGCCCGGAGCCGCAGGGGGCCTTCTACTGCTACCCCAGCGTCAAGGGCCTGCTCGGCCGGGAGATCGCCGGGAGAGCGGCGCAGACCTCGGCGGAACTGGCGGGGCTCATCCTGGACGAGGCGGAGGTGGCCGTGGTGCCCGGCGAGGCGTTCGGTACGCCCGGGTACTTCCGGATGTCCTACGCGCTCGGCGACGCCGACCTCGAAGAAGGCGTCGCCCGGATGGCCAAGCTGCTCGCGGGCGCTCGTTAGGCACGGCACACTGGGCGGATGCCGAGGTCGCTGACCGCACTCCCCAAGGCGCACCTGCACCTGCACCTGACCGGGGCGATGCGGCACCCGACGCTCGTCGAGCTGGCCGGCCGGCATCGCGTCAGGCTCCCGTCCGCGCTCACCCTGGACTGGCCGCCGCACCTGAGCGGGACCGACGAGCGCGGCTGGTTCAGGTTCCAGCGGCTGTACGACATGGCGCGCTCGGTGCTGCGTACCCCGGCCGACATGCGCCGGCTGATCACCGAGACCGCCGAGGACGAGCGGACGGAGGGCTCGCGCTGGCTGGAGATCCAGCTCGACCCGGACGGGTACGCGGCGCGGTTCGGCGGGATCACGGCGGTGCTCGAGCTGGTGCTCGACGCGGCCGCGTCGGCGGGCGAGGCGACCGGCGTCGGGATCGGCGTCATCGTCGCGGCCAACCGGACCAGACATCCGCTGGAGGCCAGGACCCTGGCCCGGCTGGCCGCCCAGTACGCGGGGCGCGGCGTGACCGGCTTCGGCCTGTCCAACGACGAGCGGCGCGGCCCCGCACGCGACTTCACCCCGGCGTTCCGCATCGCCGAACGGGCCGGGCTGCTCCTGGTCCCGCACGGCGGCGAGCTGTGCGGCGCAGCCAGCGTCGCGGCCTGCCTGGACGACCTGCACGCCGACCGGATCGGCCACGGCGTCCGCGCCGTCGAAGACCCGGCGGTGGTCAAGCGCCTGGCCGCCGAGGGTGTCACGTGCGAGGTGTGCCCGTCGTCCAACGTCGCACTCGGCATCGCCGCGCGGCCGTCCCAGGTGCCGCTGCGCATGCTGTTCGATGCCGGCGTGCCGGTCGCGCTCGGCGCCGATGACCCGCTGCTGTTCGGCCCGCGGCTGGCCGCGCAGTACGAGATCGCCAGGGACGCGCACGGGTTCACCGACGCCGAGCTGGCCGACCTGGCGCGGGCCTCGGTGCTCAGCTCGGTCGCGCCGCCGCTGCTGCGCGCCGAGCTGCTGGCCGGAATCGACGGCTGGCTCGCCGCCCCGGTTTAGGTTCGCCGGGACCGATGGCACCGGCTAAACTGGTGGCACATGGCGATGATCCGGCTATCACCGGTGAGCCCCCGGAAGAAAGGGCCGTACGGCCCGACTAGAACCGGGCGGGTCCGGCCCGTCACAGCCGGCTGACGAGCGGTCGCCGGGAGCGGTACCGGCCAGGCGGCAAGCGAGGTGGTACCGCGGTACGCCCGCGCGGGAGCGGGCGCGTCGTCCTCGCGAACCGAACGCCTTACCGCGAGGACCCACCATGGTCGCTTACCCGCGCTCCGGGGGCACCGGAGTACCTGCCCAGCCGGACTTCCCCGCGCTCGAGCGCGACGTGCTGGAGTACTGGCAGGCCCAGGACACCTTCCGGGAGTCGGTCCGGCAGCGCGCGGCGGACCGCGAGTTCGTGTTCTACGACGGGCCGCCGTTCGCCAACGGGCTGCCGCACTACGGGCACCTGCTCACCGGTTACGTCAAAGACCTGATCCCCCGCTTCCGCACCATGCAGGGCGCCAAAGTCGAGCGCAGGTTCGGCTGGGATTGCCACGGCCTGCCCGCCGAGGTGGAGGCGGAGCGACAGCTCGGCATCTCCGGCAAGGCCGAGATCCTCGAGCTGGGCATCGAGAAGTTCAACCAGGCCTGCCGGGAGTCGGTGCTGCGCTACACCCGGGAATGGCGGGACTACGTCACCCGCCAGGCGCGCTGGGTCGACTTCGACAACGACTACAAGACGCTCGACGTCTCCTACATGGAGAGCGTCATGTGGGCGTTCAAGCAGCTGTGGGACAAGGGCCTGGTCTACCAGGGGTTCAAGGTGCTGCCCTACTGCTGGCGGTGCGGGACCCCGCTGTCCAACCACGAGCTGCGGATGGACGAGGACACCTACGCCGAGCGGCAGGACCCGTCGGTCACGGTCCGGTTCAGGCTCGAGACCGGGGAGTGGCTGCTGGCCTGGACCACCACGCCCTGGACGCTGCCGTCGAACCTGGCCTGCGCGGTCGGCGCGGACATCAGCTACGTGGTGGTCGAGAAGGACGGCGAACGGTACATCCTGGCCCGGGACCGGCAGGCGGCCTACGAGCGCGAACTCGAGAACGCCGCCGTGGTCGGCACGCTGACCGGGACCGACCTGGCCGGACGCCGGTACGAGCCGCTGTTCGGGTACCTGGCCGACGCGGAGCGCTTCGGGACCGGTGACGCCTACCGGGTCATCCTGTCCGACGACGTCACCACCGAGGACGGCACCGGCGTGGTGCACATGGCGCCCGCGTACGGTGAGGCGGACGCCCTGGCCTGCAACGCGGCCGGGATCCCCACCGTGCTCACCGTGGACGACCAGGCGCGGTTCACCGGCGTGGTACCCGACTTCGCGGGCCAGCACGTGTTCGACGCGAACGCCGGGATCACCGCGAAGCTGCGCGAGCAGGGCAGCCTGGTGCGCGCCGCGACGCACACCCACTCCTACCCGCACTGCTGGCGGTGCCGTAACCCGCTGATCTACAAGGCGGTGTCGAGCTGGTTCGTCGAGGTGACCAGGTTCAGGGACCGGATGGTCGAGCTGAACCAGGAGATCACCTGGGTGCCGAGCCACGTCAAGGACGGCCAGTTCGGCAACTGGCTGTCGAACGCGCGGGACTGGTCGATCAGCAGGAACCGCTTCTGGGGCTCGCCGATCCCGGTCTGGCAGAGCGACGACCCGGCCTACCCCCGCACCGACGTGTACGGCTCGCTCGACGAGCTGGCGCGTGACTTCGGCGTGCGCCCGGCCGACCTGCACCGCCCGGCGATCGACGAGCTGAGGCGGCCGAACCCGGACGACCCGACCGGCAAATCCGTGATGCGCCGGGTGCCGGAGGTGCTGGACTGCTGGTTCGAGTCGGGTTCGATGCCGTTCGCGCAGGTCCACTACCCGTTCGAGAACCGTGACTGGTTCGACGGTCACTACCCCGGCGACTTCATCGTGGAGTACATCGGGCAGACCCGCGGCTGGTTCTACACCCTGCACGTGCTGGCCACGGCGTTGTTCGACCGGCCCGCCTTCCGCGCCTGCATCAGTCACGGCATCGTGCTCGGCAACGACGGGCAGAAGATGTCCAAGAACCTGCGCAACTACCCGGACGTAAACGAGGTCTTCGACCGCTACGGCTCGGACGCGATGCGCTGGTTCCTGATGGCCAGCCCCATCCTGCGCGGCGGGAACCTCATCGTCACCGAGCAGGGCGTCAGGGACGCGGTCCGCCAGGCGATCCTGCCGCTGTGGAACAGCTATTACTTCTTCACGCTGTACGCGAACGCCGAGTCCTATCAGGCCCGGCCTTCGGCGGCGGCCCGGCACGTGCTCGACAGGTACATCCTGGCCAAGACGCGCGCCGCGGTCACCGAGATGGAGCGGCTGCTCGACGTCTACCAGGTCGGCGGCGCCTGCCAGGTGCTGCTCGAGCACCTCGAGGTGCTGACCAACTGGTACATCCGCCGGTCGCGGAACCGGTTCTGGGCCGGGGAGCCGACCGCGATGGACACCCTGTGGACCGTCCTGGAGACCGTCTGCCGGGCCGCCGCGCCGCTGCTGCCGCTGACGACCGAGGCGATCTGGCGCGGCCTGACCGGTGAGCCGAGCGTCCACCTGGCGCCATGGCCCGACGTGAGCGGCTGGCCGCAGGACGCGGAGCTGACCGGGGCCATGGACCTGGTCCGCGCCGCGTGCAGCACCGCGCTGGGGCTGCGCAAGGCCCGCAACCTGCGCGTGCGGCTGCCGCTCGCGACGCTGGTCATCGCCCATCCGGACGCCAAGTCGCTCGCGCCGTTCACCGAGCTGATCGCCGAGGAGGTCAACGTCAAGTCGGTCGAGCTGTCCGGCGATGTGGCCAGGCTCGGCACGTTCGAGCTGGCCGTGAACCCCCGGGTGCTCGGGCCGCGGCTCGGCGCGGCGGTGCAGGAGGTCATCCGCGCGGTCAAGGCGGGCGCCTGGGCTCGGTCCGGGGATGCGATCACCGCCGCCGGGGTCGAACTCGAGCCGGGCGAGTACGAACTGCGGCTGGCCGCCGCAGACCCGGAGTCGACCGCCGCGCTGCCCGGCAACCTGGGGCTGATCGCGCTGGACACGCGGGTGACGCCGGAACTGGCCGCCGAGGGGACCGCGCGGGACGTGGTCCGGATCGTGCAGCAGGCCCGCCGAGACGCCGGCCTGGACGTGTCCGATCGCATCACGCTCACCATCGGCGCCGACGGGGCCACCGGCGAGGCAATCCGGGCGCACGCCGGGATGGTCGCCGCGGAAACCCTGGCCGTGAGCCTGGACGTCGGCCCGGCCGGCGAGGTCGCCGGCGAACCGCAGCCTGCCGGCGACGGCGTGGTCACGGTCAGCCTGGCTAGGGCGCCTAGCTCATCGTGACGGAGTTATTACCAAACGATTACTGGCTGCCCCGGCGTTGAGCCGGGGCGGGCGGCCAGACGTCGATCAGGGTGGTAGCCAGTGCCCGCGGCCGACGCGGGAAAGATCACCGGGCTTGCGATCATGACCGGTCGTGATCACGGACTCGGTGAGCCGTGTCCTTTCTTCGCGGACGGCCGCGGCACTGGTCTCCGTGCTGATATGACCGGCGGGTCAATGGCCGCGCCGGGTTTTGACGTGCTCCGAACCATCTGCTCCCGGCCACGCGGGCATGAGGCATAGTCCACCGGAAGGGAGCGGCACCCGGTCGAGGTCACCCCGTCCGGGGTCCAGATCGCAGTCCGCAGGCTCGACAGCTCCGGCAGCCCGACGGGTGCGGGGGCCCTGTTCGGCCTGGCGGTCGTGCCTAACCACGACGCCGTCTACTTCGTCGACGACGCCACCAGCCAGCTGGACCTGCTGCGCGGGTAGGGAGCCGTCACGCTGAGGTCCCGTGCCCACCTGCGGGACTACAGCGTGACCCCGACCAGTACGGGTTCCGGGGTGAGCGACACCCCGAACGCATCGCGGACGCCGTCCCTTATCTCCCGCGCCAGGGCCATGAGCCCGGCCGCGGTCGCCGATCCGGAGCTGACCAGGGCCAGGGTGTGCTTGGACGAGATCCGCGCCCCGTCGCCCCGGCTGTAGCCCTTGCCGAACCCCGCCCGCTCGATCAGCCACGCCGCGGGTACCTTCACCAGCCCGTCGCCGGCGTCGAACCTCGGCACCTCGGTCGCCGCGCCGCAGCCGGCCCGCGCCGCCGTCTCGACGGCCGCGAGCGCGGCGGCGTCGAGCACCGGGTTGACGAAGAACGAGCCGACGCTGCGGGTATCGGGATCAGCCGGGTCGATGACCATCCCCTTGCGCCGCCGCAATCCGATGACGGCCTCGCGAGCCTCGCCGGCCGGTACCCGCTCGCCCACGGCGATCCCCAGCGCGGCGGCCAGCTCGGCGTAGCGGACCGGCGCGGACACCGCCCGGGCGGCCAGCCGGAAGGTCACGCTCAGCACCACCAGCCTGCGCGCGTCGTCTCGCTTGAACCGGCTGGTGCGGTAGCCGAAGCCGCACTCAGCGTTGCCGAACGCCCGGATCTGGCGGGTATCCCTGTCGTAGGCCCGCACGCGGGTGATCGTCTCGCACACTTCAGCGCCGTAGGCGCCGACGTTCTGGATCGGGGTGGCGCCGGCCAGGCCGGGGATGCCGGACAGGCACTCCAGGCCGGCCAGGCCCTCGGCGACGGTCTGCGCGACCACCGCGTCCCAGTCCTCGCCGGCCGCGACGGTCACGGCGCCTGCTGCGCCGTCCATGGTCACGCCGCTGGTCGCGACCTGGATGACGGTGCCGTCGAACCCCTCGTCGGCCACGACCAGGTTGCTGCCGCCGCCGAGGATCAGTACGGGCTCACCGCGTGCGTCGGCCGCGCTGACCGCCTCGATGAGGTCTTCCTCGGTGCTCGCCGAGGCGAAGTCGCGGGCCGGGCCGCCCAGGCGGATCGTGGTGTAGTCGGCCAGCCTCACCGGAGGCGGACGACGGCGCGGGCGCGCGTGAGGACCTTCGTCCCGTCCGCGGTGGCGGTGACGTCGACCGCCACCCGGTGGCCGTCGAGCTTCTCGGTGACGGTGCCCGCGACCTCGACGATGGCACCCTTATCGTCGTCGGGGACGACGACCGGCGCAGAGAACCTGACGCCGAATTCCGTCACGGCGCCCGGGTCGCCGGCCCACTCGGTGAGGAACCTGCCCGCCAGCGCCATGGTCAGCATGCCGTGGGCGATCACGTTGGGCAGGCCGACGGACCTGGCGATGCGCTCGTTCCAGTGGATCACGTTGAAGTCACCGGAGGCGCCGGCGTACCGTACCAGGTCGCGCCGCGCCACCTGGTACTGCCGGGGCGGGATCGCGGTGCCGACCTCCGTCAGGTCATAGCCGGGGCTGGTCCCGTCCGTCATCGCTTCCCCCTACGCCCCGCGCTCGACGAGCACCGACCTGGCCGTGCAGACGTGCTCGCCGTCCAGCGTCCGGATCTCGGTCACCGTCGTCAGCGTGGTCATGCTGCCGAGCCGCCTGATGTCCTCGATCGTGGACTGGGTCACCACGACGTCACCCGCGTGCAGCGGGCGGGCGTGGCTGAAGCTCTGCTCCCCGTGCACGATCATGGCGTAGTTGACGCCGAGGCCGGGGTCGAAGGTCACCCTCGCGCTGCCCGCGCCGCTGATCACGATCGCGAACGTAGGCGGCGCGATCACGTCCGGGTAGCCTGCCGCCTGCGCGGCGGCCCGGTCACGGCACAGCGGGCTCGGCTCGCCGATGGCGTCGGCGAACTCGGCGATCTTGACCCGGCTGACCTCGTACGGCGCGGTGACCTCAAAGGTCCGCCCGATGTACTCGGTGTTGATCGCCACCGCGTGCCGCTCGCTAGCGCGTCTCGCGGTGCGCCCGGTGGCAGCGGCACCACGGGCAGTACTTCTTCAGCTCGAGCCGGTCAGGGTCGTTGCGCCGGTTCTTCCTGGTGATGTAGTTCCGGCGCTTGCACTCCTGGCAAGCCAGCGTGATCTTCGGCCGGACATCGGTGGCAGCCACGACAGTGCCTTTCCTGATCTGCGAGGGGTCTGGACAAGTGTACAAGAGTAGCGGAGGCCGGACTTGAACCGGCGACACAGCGATTATGAGCCGCTTGCTCTGCCTATCTGAGCTACTCCGCCGTCCGGGATAGGGTACCCGATCTTTGACCGCCTCTGGCCGACCCGGCAAGATCGTGCGTGTGAGCACTCCCGGCATCCGGGTCCTGGCCAGGGACCGTGACTGAGGTCCCGCCCGGCCCTGCCGTCCGGCTGATCACCGTGTCGGCGTCCTACGGCGCCGGAGGCAGCGTGGTCGCCCCGGCGCTGGCCGAACGGCTCGGCCTGCCCTTCCTGCCGCGGGTCACCACCTCCGAGGGCGATCCCGCGCCGCCGGGGCCGTGTGACGAGCAGATAACGGCCGAGGAGGTCAAGGCCACCCCGGTGCACCGGCTGCTTGCCTCCTTCACCGAGGCGATGCCGGCCGGGCCCACCCAGTCGCCGCCCTCCACCCACCATCAGGACGAGCACCTGCGCGGCCACGGCGAGGCCGGGATCGGCCGCCTGCTGGCCGGCGGCGGAGGGGTGATCCTGGGCCGGGCGGCGGCGGTCGTGCTCGGCAAGGACCGCGGCTACCACGTCCGGCTGGACGGCCCGGCCGACCGCCGCATCCTGCAGGGCGCCGTCATCGAAGGCATCACGCAGGAGCAGGCCAGGGCGCGCATCCGCGTGGCCGACAAGGCCCGCACGGCCTACGTGCGCCGGCTGTACCGGGTCGACGCGGCCGACCCGGCCCTGTACCACCTGGTGATCGACTCAACCGCGGTACCGCTGGAGACCGTCATCGAGCTCATCCTGGCCGCCGCCCGCGCCCAGGCCGCCGCGTCGCGGGACGCCGCCGCCCGATCGTGACGGGCGCCCGGACCGGACATTCCCGAGCATTTCGCGCTTAGTCCGCGGTCGGCCGGCGTGATGTCCCATCATGTGGTGGGTGAAACGGGCGGCTGGCGTGCGGGTGCGGCCGGAGGATGCGGACCTGGCCGCGGCGGTCGGCCGCGCGCAGCACGGCGACCCGGACGCGTTCCGCGCCCTGTACCGCGACACCCAGCCCCGGCTCCTGCGCTACCTGCACACCCTGGTCGGCGGCGACGCCGAAGACGTCGCCTCAGAAACCTGGCTCCAGGTCACCCGCGACCTGCCCGGCTTCTGCGGAGACTACGACGGCTTCCGCGGCTGGGTCGCCACCATCGCCCGCCACCGCGCCCTGGACCACCTGCGCCACCACGCCCGCCGCCCCCCGGCCCTGCCCGTCCCCGCCGAAGACCTGGAGACGTACCCGTCCGGCCGCCCCGGCGCCGACGACACCGCCGAAGGCGCCCTGGAAGCCCTGTCCACCAGCGCCGCCCTCGCCCTGATCAACACCCTGCCCGCCGACCAGGCCGAAGCCGTCCTGCTCCGCGCCGTCCTCGGCCTGGACGCGGCGACCGCCGCCAAAGTCCTCGGCAAACGACCCGGAGCCGTCCGCACCGCCGCCTACCGCGGCCTGCACACCCTCGCCACCCGCCTCGACGCCGGG
>Ga0335074_10012090_pt1 | contig 12091 bp, 7 predicted proteins | sample Lox_Sample_23_FD_206715 | JGI IMG/M metagenome (GOLD analysis project Ga0335074, IMG submission 206715) | Soil microbial communities from Loxahatchee National Wildlife Refuge, Florida, United States - Lox_Sample_2.3 | ecosystem: Environmental > Terrestrial > Soil > Wetlands | place: USA: Florida...
GAGCTCACGTAGATGCAGATCGAGTTGCGCCGCGCATCCGGGGTTGCCGGCCGCGATCGCCTGCGCGCCCGTGTCGAGCAGATGCCTGGCCTTCCGCTCGCCCAGCTCAGCCGCCGCCTCGGGCTGGACGAGGTTGTAGATGCCGGCCGAGCCGCAGCACAGCTCGGCCTCGGTGGCGACCTCCAGCAGCTCGAGCTCGGGGATCGCCTCGAGTAATGCGCGCGGCTCCGAGCGGACCCGCTGCGCGTGCGCCAGGTGGCAGGCATCGTGGTAGGCGACCTTCAGCGGCACCGGGCCGCGTGGGGCCTGCGCCGGGACGGACGCGAGCACTTCCGAGACGTCCCGCACCCGCTCCGCGAACGCGTGAGCAGGCTCTGTCCCGAGCAGCTCTCCGTACTCCTTCATCGCCGCGCCGCAGCCCGCCGCGTTGACGACTACGTAGTCGAGCTCGCCGAGCTCCGCGAACGCCTCGACAGTCGCGGCGGCACGGGCGAGCGCGGCTTCCTCTTCACCGGAATGAAGCTCGAGTGCGCCACAGCAGTCGGGTACCCGAGGCGCGACCACCTCGAACCCTTCGGTGGCCAGCGCCCGCACCGTCGCGTGGTGCACCTGTGGGTAGAAAACACGCTGTACGCAGCCTAAAAGCAGGCCGACGCGGCCGCGCTGCGCTCCGAGCGCCGGGGTCCGCTCCGGCGGCACCGAAGTGCGCAGAGTCTGGCGCGAGACGCGTGGTGCGACCTTCGCGAGGACCGCGAGGCGCCCCGGAAGCCGGCGGTCGGCATGCACGGCACGAGCGGCCGCCAGTGCAGGCGCCAGCGCCCGCAGGCGCTTCGGATGCGGGAGCGTCTCGAACAGCAGCAGCCGCAGTGCGCGATCCTTCGCCGAGCGCTCGTGGTTGCGCTCGATCCGCGGCCGCATCCGCTCGATCAGCCGGTCGTAGCGCACGCCTGAGGGACAGGCCGTCACGCACGCCATGCAGCCGAGGCACGAATCGATGTGGGCGACGAGCTCGTCCGAGAGCTCGCCTTCTGAACCCGCCTCCCCGATCAGCACGATCCGGCCTCGGGGGGAGTCGGCCTCCTGTGCCCAAAGCGCGTATGTCGGGCAGGTTGGCAGGCAGAAGCCGCAGTGGACGCAGTCGTCGAGAACGTCCTGCTCTGGGAGCCGAGGTCCGTCGAGCGCGGTCATCAGATCGCACCCGCGAACACGCCGGGAGCACAGACGCTGCCGGGATCAAAGCGCTGCTTGATCCGCTGCATCAGCGCCAGCGCGCCTGGCGCGACCGGCCCCCATGGATCGATCTCGGCGCGCAGCTCGGCCGGGGCGTCGAGCACCGTGCATCGTGCGCCTGCTGGAGGGCTCCGAAGCAGCCCGCCCACAGCATTCGGGTCGAGCTCCAGGTACGAGATGCCCAGGGCGGCTCGGCCGACGAGCGTGCCCGCGCAGCGGTCGGCCGCCTCAACCACCGTCGCGAGTGCGCTCGGCCGCGCGGCGATCCGCACGAGTGCGCGCTCGCTCGAGCGCTGGCCGGCCCGCTGACGCTCCCACAACGCCTCGTCGTCGCCTGCGAGATCGTGCTGCTCGATGCCCTCGGCGCGCATCAGCTCGAGCGCGCGCTGCGCGCGACGCGACGGGTCGGCGCCCGAGCAGCGAGCGAGCAGCCCGCCGCGCCCACCGCGCCAGGCGAAATCGAGCGCGTCGAGCTCCAGGGGGGCTCCGGCGAGCGCGACCGCGGCGGCGGAGAGGATCTCCGGACTTCCGGTCGCTCCGAGCGCCGTCGCCGTCGACAGCGGCCGCGGGTGCAAGCGAACGCTGACCGACAAGATCGCGCCGAGCGTCCCGAACGACCCGGCGAAAAGCTTCGCGAGGTCGTAGCCCGCGACGTTCTTGATCACCTTGCCCCCAGAGCGCGCGAGCGTCCCGTCGGCGAGCGCGACGGTCACGCCGAGGACGAGATCACGCGGAGCGCCGTAGCGGTGCCTGAGCGGGCCACAGTCGCCGGTCGCGAGCACTCCGCCGATCGTCGCGGCGCGCTCACCATGGAGACCGAGCGGCGGATCCAGCGCGAGCATCTGCCCGGCGGAGGCGAACTTCGCCTGTGCGGCCTCGAGCGACACTCCGGCCTCGAGCACGGCCGTCAGGTCGCCCTCGTTGTGCTCGACGATCCGGCTGAGCGCAGTCGTGCGCAGCTCTATGTCGGGATCGGGAACGGGATTGCCCCAACCGAGCTTCGTCCCCGCCCCGCTGATGCGCAGCGTGTGGCCGTCCTGCGCCGCGCCGTTGAGCGCGCTCGCCGCTTCCTCGAACGTATCCGGCATGAGCTCCATGCTCACATCCGTGCCGCGATCCCGGCCTGCTCGAGCGGGTGCGCGCGGTACGGACCGGGGACTTCGCCGCACAGTCGCGGGGTCGGCATCACCTTGCCGGGATTTGCGAGCCCGGCCGGGTCGAACGCGCATCGGAGCCGGTGGAACGCGTCGAGGTCGGGCTCCGAGAACATCGCGGGCATGTACGCCTTCTTGTCGATCCCGACGCCGTGTTCCCCGGTGATCGAGCCGCCCGCGTCCACGCACGTCCGGATGATCAGCCCGGCCAGCTCCTCGGCGCGCTCGGCCTCGCCGGCCCGCGCGGCGTCGAAGCAGACCAGTGGGTGGAGGTTTCCGTCGCCGGCGTGAAAGACGTTCGCCACCTGGAGCTCGTACTCGCCTGCGAGCTCGTCGATCCGCCGCAGCACCTCTGCCAGCCGTGTCCTCGGGATCACCCCGTCCTGCACGTAGTAGGCGGGGGCGATCCGGCCCATCGCCGCGAACGCCGCCCTCCGCGTCTTCCAGATCAGCGCACGCTCCTCCTGTGAGAGAGCAACGCGCACGTCGCGCGCGCCCGCGCCATGACACAGCTCGACGACGTGCTCGAACCGGGCGGTGCACTCCTCGCTTGGGCCGTCGAGCTCGATCAGCAGCGCTGCTCCCGCGTCGAGCCTGTAGCCGGCACCGGTCGCCTGCTCGGCAGCCTTGATCGAGAGGCGATCCATCATCTCGATCGCGCCGGGCACGATCCCCGCGGCAACGATCTCGGTCACCGCGTCACCGGCACTCGATGTGTCCTCGAAGAACGCGACCATCGTGCGGACCGACTCGGGGACCGGGACGACGCGGAGCGCGATCTTCGTTGCGACGCCGAGCGTGCCCTCCGAGCCGACGAACGCGCCGAGCAGGTCGTAGCCGGGCGCGTCGCGGTCGAGCTCGACGACGGTGCCGTCGCTGAGCACGACCTCGAGTCCGGTCACGTAATTCGTCGTGAAGCCGTATTTGAAGCAGTGGGCGCCGCCGGAGTTCTCGGCTATGTTGCCGCCAATCGAGCACACGATCTGGCTCGACGGGTCCGGGGGGTAGAAGTGGGTCGGCGCGACCGCCTGCGAGATCGCGAGGTTGGTGACGCCGGGCTCGACGACGATCTTCGAGTCTTCGAGCTCGATCGACACGATCCGCCGCAGCCGGGCGAGCACGATCAGGACGCCGTCGGAGACTGGCAGCGCCCCGCCGGAGAGGCCCGTACCCGCGCCGCGCGCGACCCACGGCACGCCCGCCTCGTAGCACGCCCGCACAACCTTCTGCACCTGCTCGGCGGTGTCCGGGAGCACGGCGGCTACCGGCACCTGCTTGTACTGCGCGAGCCCGTCGGAGCGATAGGTGGCCAGGGCGTGCTCGTGGGTGAGCACATGCTCCTGGCCGCAAATCTTCCGCAGACGTGCGATCAGCTCGGCGGCGTCGCCCATCGGCGCATCCTACGTATCCGCGCTACCCCGTGATCGTCACGTGGCGGCTGTACACCTCGTACCCGGGCGCGAGCAGCGAATCGGAGGTGGGGTAGGTGTAGGTCAGCCGGACCGTGCCGCTGCCGGGGAAGGACACGTGCGTGTCGAAGTAGCCCATCGGGTTCGTGATCTTCTCGGTCGCGACCGTGGTGAATGTGCTCGAGCCCTTGGCCTCGAACTGGATTTCCGCGCTCTGAGTCGCGCCGGTGTCGATCGCCGCGAACGGCGCCGGGCGGACGCATCCCCACACCTCAAGCCGGCGCCCCTTCGTCTTCGGCAGGTACAGCGGAAGGCGGAACGCGTAATACGTCGCTTTCGGCTTGCCGTCCCACGCCTCCAGGCCGCTGGCGTAATTGTTGTCGTTGCCATAGCCGTTCGCGGCTGTGGGTTGCTCGGGATCGCTGAGCTGGTACTGGTCGAACGACGCGATCCGGGGGTTCTTCCACGAGATGTACTCGGCCCAGTTGAGGTACTCGGCCGCGGTCGCCTGCGAGACCACCCCATACTGCGGTTTGCGCGGCGGCGCAGTCTGGTAGCCGTACTCGGTGTCGTAGATGCCGTAGTGGTGGCGCGATCCGTAGGCGGCCATCGAGTCATCCAGCGCCCGCGTAAGGTCCGCGACATCGCCCAGCGACGCGCACAGGCCGCTGTGCACGCAGGTCGTATAGAACTCCCCGTCGGGCGGGCCGTAGTTCGAGTAGAGGTGCGCGGACACGCCGCTCGCGTCAAACAGCCCGGGGTTGTCCTTCTCGAAGGCACGCGTTCCGGACGCCGTCGTCGGGCAGTCTTGGGCGCGTGCGCTCGAGCTCGTTAGCGGCCGGTAGTTCGCTCCGACGCAAAACAGCGAGCGGACGAACAGGACCGGGAACATGTAGCCCTTGAAGTCGTGCGGGTAGCCGCGCGGCGCGAGCTCGCCGATCAGGATCGAGTTGCGGCCGTGGCCGGTGGCTCCGAGGCCTTTCCACGCCGCCGCGACGAGGCCGCGGTAGAGGCCGGGAGAAACCGGATTGACGTCGTTCTTGCCCGAGCCCTGTGGCTCGAGGCTCGACTGGTAGTTCGGCTCATTCCACACAGACCAGGTCGTGACCTTCGGCAACGGCGAGGAGGCGCCACTCGGCGTGTACGTGCCGCTGTAGCGCTTGCCGACCGCCTCCACGAACTGCTGGTAGTCGCTCGCCGACGGATCCAGGCTGCCCTGAGCCACGACTGGAGCGCTCTTCGGCATCGCCCACAGCGGCGCGCGGCCGGCGATGTCGAGGTCGACCGCGATTCCATCGGCCCGCGCGTCCTGAATCACCGTGTCCGAGAAGGACCAGCCCGCCGCCGGGTAGCTCGCCGGGCTCGCGGCAGTGAAGTGGGACGGCGCACGGCGCGAGTTCACATCGGGGGCGATCTCGTTCCAGTGGAGGACCAACCTGATCTCTCGAGCTCCCAATAGCCGCAAGGCGTGCAGCGTGGCGCTCGGGTTCCCCAGCAGTTGCGTGCCGGGCTCGAAGATCGAGATTTGGGTGTTTGATGCGCACGCGGGCGAGGCGGCGGCGAGCACGCCGACGATCGCCGCGGCGAGGGCGGTTCGCAAACGCATGGGACGGCTAACGCTCGATGATCGAGACGTAGCGGCTATACGCCGTGGTGCCCGGCGCCAGTTGCATATCCGAAGCGGGGTACGTGTACGAGAGCCGTACGGTGCCGCTGCCCGGGAAGCTCATATGGGTGTCGAAATAGCCCTCGGAGTTCGTGATCGGCTCCGTCGCGAGCGTCTTGAACGTGCTTGACCCTTTTGCCTCGAACTGGACTTGGACGGTCTGGCTCGTGCCCGGATCCTGGACGTCCACGAGATGCGCCGGCCGCGCGTCGCCCCAGACCTCGATCTTCTGTTTAGCCGAAAACTTCGTCGAGGGCAGGAACAGAGGCAGCAAGAACGCGTCGTACGTTTGCTTCTCCTGGCCGTCCGTCAGTTCCAGGCCGCTGGCGTACGGTTGGTAGCCGTCGGCCTTATCCGATGGCGGGTCGGCCAGCAGGTACTGGTCATAGGACGCGATCTGCGGGTTCTTCCAGGAGATGTACTCGGCCCAGTTCAGGTATTCGGTGGCCGTGTTGATAGGCACGTTGTAGTAGCTCGTCGTCTTGTTGTGGAAGTAGACGGGCAGCGGCGGGCTTGTCTTGTAGCCGTACTCGGTGTCGTACACCGCCGGGCGGTAATGCGATCCGTAAGCGCTTTGGACCTTGGCGATCGCGTTGACGAGGTCGCTGATATCTCCGAGCGAGGCGCACAGCGAGTTGTGATTGCAGCTCGAGTACTTCTCCGAGTTCGGTGGGTACCAGCGGCTGTACGGGTGCGAGGAGATTCCCGCGGCACCGAACAGCGCCGGGTTCTGCGAGCGGAACTTGCGCGAGGCCGCGGCGGTCGTCGGGCAGCCCTGCTCGCTCGCTGCCGTGCCTCGAAGCTCCTTGTAGTTGGAGCCGAGGCAGTAGAGCGACTGAACGAAGACGATCGGATACATGCCGCCATAACCCACGTTCGGGTAGCCGCGAGCGGTCAGCTCGCCGAGCAGCACCTTGTTGTGAGCGTGGCCAGTCGCGGACAGCGCCTTCCAAGCCGCGGCCGCCAGCCCGCGATAGATCTCCGGTGACTCCGGGACGTTGATCTTCCCGTGCTTGCTGCTCTGCGGCTTCAGGCTCGCGGTGTAGTTGGCCTCGTTCCAGACCGCCCACGTGGTCACGTCAGGCAGGGGCGAGGACGCGCCCGGGGGCGTGTAGTGGCCGTCGTAGCGGCGCGCGACCGCCTCGTAGAACGCCTGATACGCAGAGTCGGTCGGTGCATAGGCGGGATTGGCGTGCTTCGGGGTGCCGGGCGCGAACGCCCATGCGGGCGTTCCACCGGCGACGTCCACCTCGACGGTGATGCCGTCGGCGTGCGCTACCTGCACAGCGGCGTCGTACGGCGCGAAGCTGGCCTCCGAGTACGAGCCCGGCTGCGAGGCGTTGAATTTCTTCGGAGCTTTGGTCGAATTCGCGTCGGGTGCCACCGAGCCCCAGGAGATGTTCAGCCGGATCGCGTTGACCCCGAGCAGCTGGAGGGTGTGCAGCACGCCGGCCGGATCGGAGAGGACCGCTGGCCCGGGCTCCATGATCGAGATCTGGTTGGTCGAGGCGAGCGCGGGCGGAGAGCTCCAGGCGCACGCGCCTGCGAACAGGACGGCCCCGAGGGCAAACAGACGGTGTGGGCGTACGGTGAAGGGCATGGTTCACAAAACAACGGGCGGCACGCGGAAGTTGCGCCGCCGGTGGCGCCGATGCGGACGCGGGCCACGGGTCCCTCTGCGCTCAGCCTAGCGAACCTCCGCCGATCAGCGCGCACTCACCGAAACGACCCTGCTGAAGATCTGCGCTCCGTGCGGATAGGCCCACGCGAGCCTCACGCGCCCGCTGCCGGGGAACTTCTCTGCGACGTCGAAATAGCCGTAGGGATTGGTCAGCTTGATCGTCGTCAGGGTCGTAAAGCGGGTGCTTGTGCCCCGTGCGAACTCGATCCGTGCGTACTGGACGGCGTGCGTATCGAGCCCCGCAAAACGCGCCGGACGCACGCAGCCCCACACCTCGATCGCAGCCCCGGGCGAGAAGCCTGTATGCGGCAGCCAGATCGGCATCCGGAACGCTGCGTAGACGGCCTTTGGCTTCCCGCTCGAGAACTCGAGGCCCGTGTCGAACTGCGAGTCGGGCGAAGTCGGCGGATCGACCAGCTGGTATTGATCGTACGAGCGGATCCTGGGGTTGAGCCAGGTCAGGTACTCCGACCAGTTGAGCAGCCCCGAGGCGACCGCTGGGCTCGCCTCTTCGGCTCGCGGTGGGTTCGTGTTGTAGCCAAATTCCGTCGACCAGATCGAGAAGCGCTTCGAGGAGCCGTAAACCTGCTGTGCGCGATCGAGCGTGGCGATCAGCTTCGGCAGCGATGCGAAGTCGGCGTAGTCCTTGTAGTCGGCCTCGCCGGTGGTGACGAAGTTGGGCGGCACCTCGCCCTGCGGGTACGGATGATCGGAAAATCCGCTCGCCTCGAACAGCGCCGGATTCTCGGTCTTGAACCTCGCTGAGCCGGCCGCCGTCGGCGGGCAGGCACGCGCCACCGCCGCCGCGCCGCGCAAAGGCTCGAGCGTCGGTCCGAGGCAGTACATCGCGCGGACGAATCGCAACGGCACCATCCCGTCGGCTTGTGGGATCCCGCGCGGGGCAAGTTCGCCGATCAGGATCGTGTCGTGGCCGTGCCCGGTTGCGTGGAGCGCGCTCCATGCGGCGTTCACGAGGCCTCGGTAGAGCGCGGGGGAGACCGGGATCTGCCAATGGTCGATCGCCTGCGGCTTGAGATCGGGGCCGTAGTTCGGCTCGTTCCAGATCGACCACATGCGGACCCGTGGCAGCGGGCTCGACGCTCCAGCCGGCGTGTAGTGGCCCCCGTAGCGCGTGCCGACGGCCGTCACGAACTGGCCGAACAGCGTCTCCGACGGCTCCCACTGCGGACCGGCGCCGCGCGGCGCTCCCGCCCCTCGAGCCCACAGCGGCGGCGGCTCGGAGAGCGTCAGGTCAACGTTGATCCCGCGCGCGCTTGCGTCACGGACGATCGCGTCGTACGGGGCCCAGTTGGCCGCTGGGTACGCGGCGGGGTCGCTCCCGTCGAACCCGACGGGCTCCGTGGTCGCGTCTGGATCCGGGGCAATCCCATTCCATGGGACGAACACCTTGACGATGTCGACGCCGAGCGAGCGCAGCGTGTCGAGGGTCCCAGCCGGATCGGCCAGCAGCTGCGGACCAGCCTCGAAGATCGACACGAGCGGGGCGGAGCGGTGCGGCAGCTGTGGGGAGGACGAGCCCCCGCAACCGGCGAGCATGAGCGCTCCGATCAATGCGAGAAGTGCGAGCGTTCGCAAGTGCCTGAAGATACGTGCTGGGCGCCTAGAATCGGGCAGATGGTCACCCAGGCGCGCACCGCCGCCGCCACCGCGGGCGCGCGTCGGGAGCGCTGGCGGGTGGCCACGATCCCGGCCGATGTGTGGATCCTCGCGGGGATCACGATGCTGGCGGCCGTGCTCCGATTCGCGACCCTCACCGATCAGAGCTTCTGGTACGACGAGGCGCAGGCGGCGCACGAGATGAGCCGCTCGTTCGGCGGGATGCTGAGCTTGTGGAGCTCGAACGAGCCGAACCCGCCGCTGTACTTCGTGCTCGCCTGGCCCTGGGCGCAGATCTTCGGGACCGGCGAGGCGGGGATGCGCTCGCTGCCGGCGCTCGCGGGGGTAGCGCTCATCCCGATCGTGTGGGGCTGCGGCCGCGAGCTGGTCTCCTCACGCGCGGGGCTCGTCGCGGCCGCATTTGCGGCCGTCAACCCGTTCCTGATCTGGTACTCGCAGGAGGGCCGCGAGTACATGCTCCTGACCACCCTGTGCGCGGCCTCGCTGCTGCTGTTCGCTCGGGCTCGCAACGAGCCCACCACCAAGCGGCTCGCGTTGTGGGCGGTCGTCTCGGCGCTCGCGCTTGCGACCCAGTACTTCGCGGCGTTCCTGGTGTTCGCGGAGGCCGCGTGGCTCGTTTGGACCGTGCGCAGTCGCGCGAGCGCGGTCGCGCTGGTGGCCCTAGTCATCGTCCAGGGCGCGCTGCTGCCGCACGCGATCTCGCATGAATCGCACCCGACGCAGTGGATTGACTCCGTCGGTCCGCTGTCGGCGCGAGTCCGTCAGCTCCCGGTGATCTTCGCCGTCAACACGCTCTACAAGTCGAGCAGCTCGCTGGCGCGCGACGGATTGTGGGGGGCTGCGCTACTGGCGGCGGTCGTGATCGTGTTGCTGGTCGTGGGTGCCGGAGCTCGAGAGCTGCGCGGCGCGGGCATCGCCGCCTTCCTCGGCGGCTGCGTGCTGCTGATCCCGCTTGTACTGGCGCTGGTCGGCCACGACTATTACGAGACGCGCGCGATGATCGCCGGTTGGGTCCCGGTCGCGCTCGTGGTCGCGGCGGCGTGTACGACGGTCCGTCTGCGCGTGCCCGGGGCGATCCTCGCGGCGTTGCTGCTCGCACTGTTCGTGTGGGCGGGAATCCGGATCGACGGGCACGAGGCGTACCAGCGAGCGAATTGGCGTGCCGTCGCGGCGCTGCTGGGAAACGCGACACGACCGCGCGCGATCGTCGCCTACGACGGCACCTACGCGACTGCGCCGCTCGCGCTCTACTTGCGCGGCGTTAGTTGGAAGGGCTCTGGGGAGGACCCGAACGCGGACCCGGGCGCGCTCGTGCGACTGAGGGAGATCGACATCGTCGGCAACACGGCGCAGCAGGTCTCCGGCAAGCTTCCGACGGGTGTGCGGTTGATCTCCGCGCGCTCGCTCGACGGCTACCTGGTGGCGAGCTTCTCGCTGGCGAGGACGCGCACCCTTTCCTCATACGCGGTTTCCGATCTCGCCCCGTCGCTCGTCGGTCCGGCGACTCCGGGCGGCGGAAAGGTGCTGATTCAACAGCCCGCGGGTTGACGTCGTCGTTCGCACGCTCGCGATTCTCGGCCGGGGGGTCGACTTGTGGGACGAGTAGTCGGCCGTGTAGGCCAGAAACGAGACTGCGAGCACGGCCGCCCCGGCCAGCTGCCATCGCGCCCGCAGCTCGTTCGGCCCGATGGTCAGCAGCAGGATCAGCAGGGAGAACGGGTCGACGTACTTCTGCCAGGGGTAGCGGATCGCAATCGCCGCGATCAGGAAGCAGCCCGCGACGACGGCGACGAGCCACGGTCGCGGCGCACGCTCGATGCGCAGCAGCAGCACGGCGCAGGACAGCGGCACCAGCACCCAGAACAGCAGCGAACTTCCCGCGATCACCGGTAGGTGCGAGGCGACCTTCCACACGACGCCCGCGGGTTCCGGGGTCGGCTTGGCCGGGAACAGCAACAGGAACACGGCGCCACCGAGCGCGGCTATCAGCGGCCTGGAAGCCACCGCGCGCAGCCGCCCCCCACCATCGCCTGCCGCGAGATCGGCCCGCAGGCGCGGGATCCACTGCGGTGCGAACAGCACCGTGCCGTAGATCCCGATCGACGCGAGCGTCAGCTCCATCGTCTGGACCTCGAGCCCACCGAGCGTGAGGCCGCCTCCGCTGCCCGACGCCGAGCACAGACCGCACGAGCCGGGATCGCCACCGACCGGCACCAGTCCATGCCAGTTGAGGAACAACAAGCCGACCGGGAGGACCGACAGCGCCACTCCCGCCACCGCGGTCGCGCGCCCCGCGCGGGTCACGCGCGCGCCCGGGCGCAGCGCGTACAGCACGGCGAGCGGCACGAGGAACGCTGCGCTCTGACGCGTGAGCATCGCGCCCGCGACGAGCGCGCAGCCGGTCAGGAAGGGGCCGAGGCGATCGCATTCGCGGAAGCGCTCGAACCGCTCGATCGCGAGGATCGAGAACAACAGCGCGAGATTGTCGGTCCCGAGCCTGAACGACTGGCCGAACACATACGGCGAGATCACGAATAGCAGCGTCAGCGCCAGTGCCTGCGAGCGCGCCATCCCCAGCCGCCGCGAGAGCAGCGCGAACACCGCCAGCGCCAACAGGTACGAGATCAGCACCTGAAGCAATCGCAGCCGCCATAGCTCGTATCCGACGACCTTGCCCGCGTACGCCATCAGCAGCTGGTAGAGCGGCGTCTGCGCGGCCCGGTAGCTGTGGAGATCCGGGAACGGAAGCTCCCGTGAGAAGCGCAGGATCGTCGGGTAGTGATAGACGAGCTCGTCCGAGCCGTGGAAGATCGGGAGCGCCACGGTCATCCCGCGCAACACGGCGATCATCACCAGAAACGGGATCGCGAGGATCACTGGCACGAACCACGGGCGCTCGCTGACAGCGCCCGGCGTGTTGCTACGCTCGCGGCCCCTTGGGACGGAACCGGTAATGATGCGGACAAAGATACGCAGTTGGATCGTTCTCACCCTGCTCACGGTCGCAATTCCGTGCCTCGCCGGCACCGCGACAGCGTCGGCGAGCGGGATCGGGGCGCCGGTGATCGCCGACTGCCAGGCACACCTGCGGCTGACCCGCCACTACACGACGGCGCAGCTGAGGAACGCGCTCGCGACGCTGCCTGTCGATGTCGAGGAGTACTCGAATTGCGAGCAGGTGATCGAGGCGGCATTGACGAACGCGGGCGGTAAGGGCGCGAACAACGGCGCCGGCAGCAACTCCGGCGGGTCGTTCCTACCTACGCCGGTGATCGTCGTCTTGGTGCTGCTGGTGCTCGCGGCGGTGACCTTC
>Ga0335074_10012092_pt1 | contig 12090 bp, 7 predicted proteins | sample Lox_Sample_23_FD_206715 | JGI IMG/M metagenome (GOLD analysis project Ga0335074, IMG submission 206715) | Soil microbial communities from Loxahatchee National Wildlife Refuge, Florida, United States - Lox_Sample_2.3 | ecosystem: Environmental > Terrestrial > Soil > Wetlands | place: USA: Florida...
TGCATCGTCGTCTAATTGATCTTAAGTAGAAACTAGCTAAAGCCGCACTCTAACATGGTCTTCTTCATACTAATACCTTCAACCACACAACCCTTTTTATTTTGCTACTAGTCCTTTTAAAGTAGTAATTCTACTGCGAGGATGCTTGACCTATAAGAGAAACGTAGTGTATGGAGTGCTAAGACTATTATAATGAATTTAAGCAAGGAATAAGTCTTTCTAGTTTATGCATGAATATATTCAAACAAGAAGTAGTACTAGTTAAGCTGTACATATAAGAATGCTAACATATCCGATGAGGAGAAGATGTAATAGGGTAGTAGTAGTAGTAGTAGTAGTAGTACGTGTAACTGTTAATCTTGTTTATCTTGTAGATCTTGTATGCTCATTTTAACCTTAACGTTTCTTTTATCTTTTACTCTATAAAGATCCTCTTCATCTTCTACTTTATAAAGATCTTCTTTCACACTCTCCTCCCTCTCCTAGTTCTACTACTACTACTACTACTACTATCTAACAATCTCTTCAACCGCTCTTATAGAAAGCTAGTGCTCTTCTTGCACCTTATACAACTGCTACTAGTTGTCTTGCAAGTTGATGTGTGCACGGCTCTTACTGTAAAAATAGCTAATCTTATAGATCTTAAGAGAGAATGGCACAGCCCTACTTATATGTTGTAACGTCTGTATGTAGCTTGAATTAAGCGCTAAGTTCTTTAAGGCCTTATTGTTAAAGATGTACACTTTAGCTGCATCAAATAGGATCTTAATTAAGTTGTAAAACTAGGAGTAAATAACACTAGCCTTATAAGTAGGGCTCCTATATCTAGATGCAATAGTTATGCTACCAGCCTTGCTAAATGTAGCAAATAGGTAATAGGATACCTCTAAGTTCCCATCCTCCTACTTTCTCTTATCCTAATAGTAGTAGCGTTAGTGCTAGTATGAGTGGCAGTATAAGCGGTAGCGCTAGCAATAACGTTAGTAAGCAGTTAGATATTTCTTAAGACAGTATGTCTTCTACAAATACACTTTAGCTTTAACGTTTAGTTGTAGCAAATCAAATAGGAGTGCACTATCTAGTAAGGTCGTCTGCTTAGCTAAGTCAAGAAAGGTCTCGTCCTTACTATAAAACCTCTTATCTATTCTATTAGTCTAATCTTAAAGCTATATATTATATGCTTTAAGTAGTAGTTGTAGCATATCCTTTGCCATTTTAGATTGCATGTATTATAGCTTAAAGTTCTTGTTTGAGATAAAGAGCAATAGATTTGCAAAGCGCGCTTTAAGTGCACCTATTACTACTACCTTATTAATCTTGTTACAGATTAACAGCTATAACAGCTTAAGGTCCCTTTACTAAATAGTATAGTAGAAAATTTGTATTTGAAAAGAAAACTTGCATGCAAATCCTTTAGTAGTAGTAGCAGTAGCATCTTAGTTAGCAACTCTTTTAGATGTAGGATAGTACTGCTTCTTGCTGGACGACGCTACTGCTATGTTTAAGCATGGGAGGAGAATGCTATCAAACTACAAATCTTAATCTTAAGTACTTAAAAAGGTGTTACTGCTTAAAAGATTATACTTCCTAAGATCTAGAAAGAAGATGAAGATCTACATGTCATCTATGCCCACAATCCAACTAAAGCAATAATGAGGTAGTAGGTGGAGTAGGATAGTAGTTGGAGTTAATTCCTAGTTGGCATCTAGCTAACTTGTAGTAACAGCAAAGTAAATGCTAGCTTTAAAATTTAAGGTGGGATTAGCAGTAGCATTTATGTGTATCCTATTCCTAGCTACAGCTAGACTAGTAGGGAAGCAGCAGGTGCTATCAACATCGAAGTTGACTTCAAGCTTCTTGTTAGTAGTATTAGAGTAGTAGTAGGTGTTAAGGTAGAGGTTTTATAGTAGTATACTTCGATTGGCAGTCCTATTACTAGTAGAAGTAGCAGTAGCAGTAGCTGCTATATCAGCTATAATGCTAGATATTAAAGGCAAGCTGCTGCTATTACTAGATAGGGTTGGCGATAGCGAACGCTCATGCAGGCTTAATAACAGTAGAGTGGATGTGTTATTGTTTAAGATGCACCCTTTAAAGATTGTATAGAAGTCGGCGTCTGGTAGTAGTACAAGCAGCATCATCTTAGCGTTCTTAAGCATGTTAGGGAGTAGCGTCGCTTTTAAGGTAAAGGTTCCTTACAGAATAAAGGTGATGTTAGCGAGCGAGTAGCAGTTAGGGTGGATGTGGTGCTAGTAGTAGTAGCAAGCGTGTTCTTATGCTTGCACTTTATGTTCTATATTGCTACAGCCTTAAAACTCTTATAGTTGCTGTGCTAGATGCCTAATGATATCTCCTCCTACATCGCTTTCCTTATTATTGCTTCTATCATTTGTGCTCTCCTTATCTGTGCGCTCCTTGTTTATGCTTTCCTCGTTTGTGCTCACCCTATCCCTACTTTCCTCGTCTGTACTTGCTTCTTCTTGTATACTACTTCTAGAAATACGACGCGATTGTAAAGGTAGTAGTAGTAGCTCTACTTCGCTCTCTTATCCTTCTCCTTCGCTTTCTTCCTTATAGCTCTCTTTATTAGTGCTTGCTTCTTTTTGTATATTCCTTCTACTAGAAAGATGACGCGATCGCAGTAGCAGTAGCAGTAGCACACTAGCTAAAGGGATTTGCAACAGTATAGACGGATTAAGGACATTGTTACTGTTATAATCATCAACTTCGACTTCGGCTAAATAAGAGGTAGGAGGTGGATTAGGTGCTACCTGTTGTCTCTTCTTAGCGCTAGAATAGCTACTGCTACTACTCTTCTAGCTATAGTATAATAACGCTTTATAACAAGGTTGACTTAAAGCCATTAAATCTGCATTGTCAATTTCTACTAGGATTAAGGTTTTATACCTTTACGCTTCAGCCTCTTTGCTAGCTGCTTGCTCTTTTGCTAGCTGCTCCTACTGCTGCTTTTAGACCTCGTCCTCCTCTTCGTGTAGGTGGAAGGCTAAAGGTTGAAGTGGTAGTAGTAGTAGTAAGGGTAGTAGCTGTAGTTGCTTGGTCGTACTAGTAGGACTACCTTTAGTATGATTGCCTTGCAATGTCTATGCGGTTAGCGTGGTTGGCGCGGTTGGCGCAGTTAATGGCCCCACATAATTGGAGCGTAAGAGAAGGTTTGGTGGTATAATAGAAGGTACGTTAAATGGAATAGGCATGTAAGTGACAAATTGGGGCTGGTTCTAGTTCTCAAGCTAACACTTTTGCTGCTTGTACTACCGCTTAACTGCACTATAAGCAGCACTAGCTTCTACTTTAGTTGCATATTTTTTGGGGCGCCTTATACTGCAAACGTGGCAGTGGCAGTGGCAGTGATAGTAGTAGTAGTAATAATAGTAGTAATAGTAGTAGTATAAGTATATGAAGAAGCTTAAAACAGCTCTTAAAACGTAATAAAAGGCAAATAGGGGGAAATGAACCTTAAATGTAGTATAGTTAGTTACAGCCTTAAGCATTCTTAGCTTGAATTGCGACTACTATAAAGTAATTACCACAATCTTTTTATTAGACTACTATATAGTAATAGTAATAAGTACTAGTAGTAGTAATCGTAGTAGTAGTAATATTTACAAAGTAGTTAAAGCGAATTGCAATATAAAATAGTAAGCAGTACGCTGTCGTAGTAGTAGTAGTTGCAGCGCAAGGCAACAAAAACCCTAATGCGGTAAGGTGCGTGGTGGTTTGTGCAGGGCGACAAAAACCCTAATGCAGTAAGGTGCGTGGTGGTCTGTGTAGGGCGACAAAAACCCTAATGCGGCAGGGCGGTGTGCGAGTTTTAGTGAGGCGAGCCTATTCTGCCAACCTAACCCTACCCGCATTTCTAATCGTCTAAATGTACTATTTTAAGATTCCACTCTAATAATTGCAATCCTAATAAATCTATCTGCTTATTCCTTTAATATATATCGCATGCCTCTTCTCCCTTTTTATATCTAACTTAATCTATTTGTCTATTTATAACTTAATCTATAATAATCCTCTAACAATTATATCTTACTATAAAATTAAAAATATTTTCCCCTTACAATTAAGCTTATAATTACAGCTTATACCTACCTCTTATATCTTCAACTTAATTGCATACAATAATAGCCTTACTGCTTTTGCTATTTCTCCTAGCTCGCCTGCTCTCTTATACATAATCTTTCAACTTTTATAGCTAACCTATATGAATAACCATTTAAATGTCTAATAAATCTACTTTTAATCCTAATATATTAGTTGCTAAAATCACTTAATATTTTCCTTCCTTTAATTCCTTTATCCTTTTAGCTTTTCCTACTTGATTATTAATATAATAGTAGTAAATTGGATACTGTAATACTTCTTCAATTTCTACTATTTGCTTTATACTTCCCCTATATATTACAATCTTATTCGGGCTAGCATATTACTCTAATTTCTCTTTTACTAATTAACATATTACTTCTACAATTCCTTCTATATCTTCTTTAACTTCTTAAACTTGATAATAGATATTTCAACGACTTATAAGGCTATAAAACATATAAACGCTTTCTTTTAAGATTTATATTGCTTAAAAAAACTCTTCTTCATCTTATAAGAGCAATATAGCTGTTAAAAACACTAACTATATCCTTATTTAAACTAATTCTTCTCCTAATACTTGCAACTTAAGCTAAAATTCAAACTTACTGTTTAAAACTATATAACATTTGTTTATAACAACTCAATCTAATTGATATGTACTTTGCAATTAGTTAATGTATATATTAAACGTCTTTGTTACTGCTAATTCTAGTATTACTAATACAATTAATACTGTCTTATACAGCCTCTAACTATCCTATTAGACACATTTAATATGCGCCTCCTTACACTATCTCTTTAAATCTTCTTGTAATAAACATAATAAGATAATTACTATTATTATCCTTCTATTAATATAATATACAAGCAATATAAACAACATGCTCTTCCCTTATCTTATAGCTATAATACTAACAATAAGACTCTATCTTGTTATAATAGCATGCATGCTCTTTTCTTATAATCTATAAAACTCAACTTTTACACCTATTAACTCCTTTAACTTTTTATAGATGTTAACATAGTACATCTACTTGAATTAGTAGAACTGCACTTCTCGTCTAATATGCTCCTATTTGCTATACAGTCTTTTTATTCCTACCTTAATTTTAAATTTTTAAATGCTATATTTAAATTGTAAAAATTAGTGCTACTCCTAACTGACTTGTTAAAACATATCCTAACATCTTATAGTTTGTTTAAGGGCCTATCTTAATTCTTGTATATATATTATACTTGCTATATGCATGCTATAGCTTGCTTGCAAATCTTATAGGCTGTCTCTATTTAAATTGTCCTTGTTGAATGTCTCCTAATCAACTTCCTTTTTGCTTTTATTAACTACAAATTTCCCTTATAAATATTAACAGGCTATGCTAATAGTAATATGTTTTTACGTGCTAATATTTAATTTTACACCTAACTACTTCTTACTTTACTTTTACATGATTTTTTAAATCCTCTTCGACGTCTACTACTTGCTTTACTATATAGCTTTATAATTTGCTTCTCTTAATTTATCCCTTTAACCTGCTTTACTATCCGTGTCATTCTCTAACTTCTTCTCTTACAATTTGACTGTATTAGACTAAATAAATAGGCTTAATGCGTCTGCCTGCTTTATAATTGATTTTATAGCTTGCTAAAATAGTAACACTAACTATAAATACCTTAATAATAACTCTCCAACCTCTTTTAGCAAATATTAGTAGATAATCTTTATCTTCCTAGTTTGTTAGTAATTCTTATAATATGTAATAACAAACGCTATTATCTTATAGTTAATAAAAATGTTGCATAATCCCTCTTGCTTTATATTGCTATACTTTATCCTTAACAATTCTATAGCTTGTACGGGTTGTCCTCTTACTATATGTATAATTAATAACAACTTTTCTTGAAATTGCTTAACCTTTTACTAGTATGCCTATACGGCTTTAACTTAGTATAAGTAATCTTGTCCTTTTATGTCTTCTTAAAACTACTCCTACTACAATTAAGTCTTATAACTAATCCTTTTTAACAACTACTACTTCCTATTTATAGCAAATTTGTTTTAGACGTCCTTTAAAAACAACTACTTAACCTTTTTCTTACTAGCATTATTATTCAACTTGCCCTAATTGATTTAGGGCAATTGTCCTTCTTTAACTTCACCTTCTACATTCATTTTTAATATTAACAACTCTATTAAATCCTAACGTGTCTCTTCTACTAATCTATATAATATTCCTTATAATTACTTTGTATTAAAACGGATTCCTTAATATAAAACCCGATTTCCTTCTTATTTAATAACCCTTTTAGCTGTAGTATTATATCGAATTTTCATTTTATATGTCTAACACTTATAAATCTAATTTATAAATGTAAGCCTCCCTTTATTTAAAATTAATGTTATAAACTTGCATACCCTTCTCTGTATAATATTAAAAATAGGCTTTGTTTTCAATTAAGCTTATATATCATCTTAAAACTGTTAATTCCTCTTATACCCTACTTCCTACTGTAAAGGGCTAGGGTGGGTGTGCCGTTGTAGTACACGATTGTTAGGGCGATAGGTGGGTTAGCATGCTCTCAATAAGGTGCTTAGCAGAAGGAATAGGACTTAAAACCACATAATAAGTAGCTAATACAAGAAACAACTGCATTCTGCGTCCGTAAAGTCCTATAAACCTGCAAATACCATGCGGGTGTTTGTAAAGCTCAATCTATATCTGTAAAACTGTCTGTAAAACTGCTCAAACTTGCTGTAGGCAGCTTCGTACGTTTATTGCGCGTCCCTTGCTAATTCCTATTTGATGTCTGCTTCTATTCCTTCAATAATGCCTCCACAATGTCCTCTAAACCAGCTATATACATTAAGGTGCCCTAGTATGAGAACAACAATTGCTTAGATTAGCTGACCCAACCCAACTCAACCTCGCTTAAATCATGTGATTTTATAGGGGACTATGGAACCCTACCACATACGTCCCCCCCCAAGAAGGTAGTCGTCCCCTAACTATAGCTGCTGTCCCTAGATCCCCCTTTTACAAACGCTTTATGGGTCTGTACAACCTTTACAGGCCCGTAAACCTCGATCTCGGTCCGTAAACCGCCCGTAAACGTCCGTAAACGTCTGTAAACTACAAAATAGAATGTAAAGAAATGCAAAAACAACAAAAAGAGCGTTATAGCAAGACAAATGAAACGTGCTAGTCTAAGTCCTCTACTTTTATAGCAGGTTGCCCTCATCGTCCTCCTTGAACCTGACATACTCTCTCCTCTACTCTTCGGTTAGTATTAGAGGCACTATTACCAACCTTCCTAGTCTAAGTGCGTCTAGCATTAGAGCGTCCACTTCAACCTGCCGCTAGGCATTTTGCTGGATACAGGCACTTCTACGGATAAGGGCTTCTGTTAGTAGCTCTTCATTCTTGCTGCTTTCAAACTCTTCTAGGTCGTTGCTGTCTTTACTTTCAACTTCTTTATCTGTAACTAGTCCGTAAAAGCGATTTCGGACGACAAACTTCTTTAGACGATTGCCTGAATAGGTGCTAGCTAGCTGCGTCCCGTCAAATTCCTTTAAAATGTATGTGCCTTTCTTAGGAATTGCTCTGCGGACCCTATACGGACCCAGCTACTTGTAAGAAAGCTTCTAATTCTATGACATGTCAACCTTAGTAATAGAGTTGTACTTTAAGACAAGGTCTCCTTCCTTAATTTCTGTCTAACGGATCTGATGGGTCTAGTTAAAAGACTCCTTGCCTTCCATCTGCTTCCTCTATTTCTGCAGACGTACTTCTTCGAGGTCCTCGTCCCAGCCCATCAACTGTCTCGTACGGAGCGCTAGAAGCTCTACCCGGCCTGTAACCTTCTCCCATTCTAGCACGCGCTAGGTCTAGAATTTCAACTCGATTGGGAGCACTGCCTCCCATCCGTAAACCACCTAAAACGGTGTCCGCCTAGTAGGTTGATGAATAGAAGTTTAGTCTGCAAAGAGCATAGTAGAAAGGTTCCTTACCCAGCTTCTAAGTCCTCTATCTGTAAGCTTGGCTAAAGCGTCTGTAATAGGTTTGTAGCCACGCTCTATTATCCTATTTGCTGGAGGGTGGTACGCAGACACTTAGACCCGCTTTATCTTGTACTTCTTAGTGAAAGCCTTAACCCATCCCTTATTCTTAGGTCCCCTATTAACGACTAGTCTCCTAAAGCATCTATAACGGCAGACTACGTCTTCTTATAGAAAATCGGCAATTGCAGCTAAATTGGCACTTAATAGAGCCCGCGCTTCTACCCATCCGCTAAGGTCGTCTCTAGCTACAACGAGGTAGTTCTTCCTTTTGCAAGGTGGCATGTGGATTACGTTTAGACCTATCTTCTCAAACAAGGTGCTCGACTAAGTTGGACACAAAGCTTCCTTCAAACGATAAGGGTTATAGAGTTAACACCTATTACAGCTTGCAACAAATTCCTAGACGTCCTTATAGCAATTGTTCTAATAATACCAGTCTGCTACTTGTCTGTAAGTGCTTTCCCTGCCCTTATAGCCAAACTCCTCATGCAATTCCTTTAAGATTTCTACTTTACGGACGTCTAAATTAATAACTAAGCGTTAAGGTAGGGTTTTACCTGCTTTCTAGTATAAGTTCCCGTCTGCAACTGCATATAGAAGTGCCTTTCTCCTAAAACCTTAGAATTCTAACTTATTTATGCCTTCCAGCTTCCTTAAAGAGGTTAGATATCAAGCGATCTGCTAAGAGTCTTCTAAGTAGCCGTCTTCAAGCAGGTCTTTGTCTGTAAAACCTGTAGGACTTGTAGAACTTCCTTTAGCAACTATTAGGGCCATACTAAAAGCATTAAGCTCAGCATCAATAAAGTCTTTAATGTCCACTTCATTTGCTTTATTAATGTCGTCCGATCCCGTTCGGGGTCTTCAAGACAACCCGTTTGCTGCAGTATGCTTGGTTCTAGGCACATAACGCACCTCGAAGTCGAAGAGCTAGATGTAAGCAATCCACCTTGTAACAAGAGCTCCAAGTAGGTCTGTAGCTGAGCGATTCAATTGAGCTACTAGAACACTCGCATCTGTCTTAAGCACAAAATGCACTCTATAGAGCTAGTAGCAGACCTTCCGTATAGCTTTTAGGACACTATGATACTCCCTCTTTGTAGCATCGTAATTCTGCTCAGCCTAGTTTTAAAGCCCACTCTCATACTAGGTCGGGTGCCTCCGCTTGGAATCGTCTAATTGCATTAACATAGCTCCTCAACCTTTAAGACTCGCATTAACAGCTAGGACGATTTCCCTAGCTCCTTCTATATAGACAATCTTAGTTAGAGCTAGTGCGCTTGTTAGAGCTACTTTAAGGGTATCCATCGCATTGTCCTGCTCTACTCCCTATTGCTAGGGCACTCCCTTCTTGAAAAGACGATATATAGGCTTTGCAATAGTAGAAAAGTCCTTAATCTAGATCTAGTAATAGACATAAACCCCTATAAAAGCCCGTGCTTCCCTAATGTCCGTGCAGGGTTTCCATTTAAGGATCTTAATGACCTTCGCACTGTTTGGAGTCCTACCTTCTACTCTACAGACAAAGCCTACAATCTTAATCCCGTCCATGTAGAACTGTGATTTCGGGCTAATAGTGCAGCTAGCTCTTTCTAATTGTATAAGGGTCCTATTTAGAGCTTGGACATGCTCTATTACAAACCGCCTAATACCTGGAAGTGCTTCCTCATTATTGTACGCAGACAGTGGTCCTTTAACTCCTATATCGTCTAGAAAAGGGAGACAATCCTTAGGGATTAAGTCTTTAAGAATCTTAGTTACAATCCGTACGAACTAGGCAACTAAGTTTGTGGCACCCTGTGGAAGCGTAGTTATCCGTAAAAGTCTAATAGGTGTCTAAAAGCCTGTCAAATCCCTACTCCTAACATCTAGCTCAATTTGGTTGTATCCAGAGAAGAGATTAATTATTAAAGCTATCTGACAACCTGCAAATTCCTTAGAGAACTCGTTTACAGACGGAGGGAGGTTGGCGTCTCATATGATGCGCCTATTCATCTCCACAGCAGCGTTTATTAAGTGGTACGCCTTGCTCTTCTTTTCTACTAGGAACTATAGGTTTCTATACGGACTATCGTAGTATTTGAGGACTCCATTCTTAAGTCTCTCACGCAGCATCTTAATAGCTATAGGCTGTAAAGCTCTAGGAATAGGGAAGCTAAGGACCTACTACGCTTTGTGCTTAATTGTCTTAATAACTTGAGGTGGTACCACTTCTAGTTTGACCTTCCTAATATGTGAGAAATCAAATGCAATAGCCTTTTCCTAATTATAGAGTATTTCTAGGAATAGCTCCCTTTCCCTTAGCTAGAGATTATCTCCTACAACAAGGTCCTTGATGCGCTTCTCTGTAAGACGAGAACCCTTTTGCACACTAGAAAACTTAAGGGTAATCCAGTCTGAAAACTGCTTAGGATCTTAGCAAGGAACATCTTCTACCTTCAATTTTTCAAACCAGTCCAGACACCCTCTAAGCTTGGAACTATTTGTCTTCTTAGGGTCTACCAGACGGACCTTATTAGCCTTCGTCTTATATGCAGTTGCCACTTGAAACCTTAGAAATTGCCGTCCGAAATAGGGGTCCTAGCAGAAAGAAAAGTCATCTACGATCCTTAACAGTCTGTACCCACTCGCACTAAGCTCCTTTACTCTAATAGCCTTTAGGCAAAACACCTAGATAGCCCCCACACGCTTTACTAACGCTTGCAGACGTCTTATAGGTCCTTAAAGCTCTTTATAGGTCCTTACGGGTCTCCTTAGGCCCGTAAAACCTGTAAAACCCGTAAAACTTGTAAACCCTCCATCCACCTGTAAACCTCTTGTAAAGTCCTTATAGTCACTTGTAAATTGATTTTCTTTGCCGGGCGGGTGAAATGGGCCAGCGAATCGCACGCGCTTCCTTAAGGACTTTAATGCCTAGCTAGTGCGCTGCCCTGCAGGCGCACTAGCTACTCGTTTCCCTCTAGCTCTAGCTCCATCCTTCTCTCTCAATCCTACTTGCTCTGTGGAGCACACACGCAAACTGTAGCTACCTTTTCCTAGTCCTCACTTAGTAGCTTGGCATATTAGTTCCTAGCATCGTCGTACTCAAATGTAACCTAAGCATTATGGAAGAATGGGGCTCTAAGTATAAGGGTGTGCTTGCTCTTATTAAGAACAAGCAGCGTCTGGTAATTGACTACACCTCTAATGTTAATCTCTATATCTTTACATGCCCCGTCAAACACCCATATGTCCCTAGAAACTGCCTTTAATACTAAAAGGAGGTCTGTCCGGACTGGAAGTCCTAGCTCGTCTGTTGCTGCTCGGGTTATAACATTGACTTCTACTCCAATGTCCAGTATTGCTTGGGTGGGTGCTCCATCAACTTTTACTAATAGCTTGGGTGTCTTAGCTGCATAAGTCTTTTCCTTCCTGTGCCAGACCCCAACAGATCTTACACTTGCAGCTGGAACATCTGCTGCTTCCCTTATAGAAACACCCTTAAATAGCAACTTGGTAAAGGTAGGAGAGCACGCAAGAAGATCCTGTAGCTTAATAGTTACTAGCTGCTTTATGACTTCGTCAAAGACTGCTTCTAGGTCCGTAGTCTCCTTAATCACATCCAGATACTTCTTCTTTGAGGTCCTTGGTCGTCTCTTCCTTTTCTTAGGGTTGTCCTTAACTCGTACGAGGACTGCTTCCTCAGCTGGCTCTGGGTCCACTTTTATGCCTTTATCTGTAACATCTGTGACAGTCGCTGGCTTCCACTCTCTAAGTCGTACGATCTTTAGGACAGCTAGCTTCCGCTCTTTAGGTTCTATCCTCTTTATAATCTTAGTCGGGTTCTTCTACTTCCCGTCTTTAGCACGGGTCCTGTCTGTACGAGTCCGCTCCACTCGCACTGCTAATGTCTGGTAAACCTCTAGCTCCTTGCCTTCCAATTCTTCCTCTTC
>Ga0335074_10012094_pt1 | contig 12090 bp, 10 predicted proteins | sample Lox_Sample_23_FD_206715 | JGI IMG/M metagenome (GOLD analysis project Ga0335074, IMG submission 206715) | Soil microbial communities from Loxahatchee National Wildlife Refuge, Florida, United States - Lox_Sample_2.3 | ecosystem: Environmental > Terrestrial > Soil > Wetlands | place: USA...
GATATAGAGCTCGACCACGTGGGCCTGACCACCGAAGTCGTAGTTCCACACCCGGTCCAGGATCTGCGCCTTGGACAGCACCCGGCGCGGGTTGCGCATCAGGAACCGCAGCAACTCGAACTCGGTGGCGGTCAGGTCGATCGGCTCGCCCGCCCGCCGCACCTCCCGGGCATCCTCATCCATCGTCAGGTCGGCGACGGTCAGCTCCGTCCCTGTCCGGGCGCGCGCAGCTCCCGACCTGCGCAGCAGCCCGCGTAGCCGGGCCAGGACCTCTTCCAGGCTGAACGGCTTGGTGACGTAGTCGTCCCCGCCGGCGGTGATTCCGGCCACCCGGTCCTCGACCGAGTCCCGGGCGGTGAGGAACAGAACACTGACGTGGGGGAGCTCTGCGCGCAGCCGCCGCAGCACCTCGAACCCGCTGATATCGGGCAGCATCACGTCGAGGATCACAGCGTCGGGAGCGAACTCCCGAGCCGTGCGAATAGCGGCCGAGCCGTCGCCAGCGACAGCGGTGTCCCAGCCCTCGTAGCGCAGCACGCTCGACAGCAGTTCGGTCAGCGTGGGCTCGTCGTCAACAACCAGGACCCTGACCGGCGTCCCGTCCGGCCGTGTGGTCAGCGTCCTGTCGCCGGGACCGGCCGCGACCTGTGGCTTCTCCATGATGCTCGCCATGGTTCCAGAATGCACTGCTGGTCTTCAGCGCTAGTATGCGCCGCCTCTGCGTTTCTTCTGAGCCGGCACCAGCGTGGGCGGGCTCAGGCTCGCGTCCCGCCGGACTCATCGGCGGCGAGCCGGAGGGCCAGCGCCGGGCAGTCGGTCACTGCCCGCTTGGCCGACCGCGACAGGCCCGGCGGCACCGGGCGGCTGTCGATAAGCGGGTAGCCCCACTCGTCCAGCGAGATCAGCTCGGGCAGCAGTTCGGCGCAGACGCCGTGGCCGGAGCACGCTATCGGGTTCACCTGCAGTCTGGCAGCCACCGGTCACCTCCGGCCCGTTGTGGTCACAGTGCCCGTCCTGGCTACAGGGCCCGTGGTCACAGGGCCCGTGGTCACAGGCTCAGCCCCGGTGGGCAGGAACGGGCGGCCGAGAGGCGCGCTGCAGCGGCCTTGCTGATGCTGCCGAACCTCGTCAGCGAACACCCGCAGCGCGCTGCGGACCAGCCGCACCGTCCCATCGGGGTGATGGCAGGCGCCGCGTCCCTCGACCAGCCGGCTCCAGCGGCTGACGTCGGCGGCCACGCTGCTGCGCGGGCGCCGCCCGGTCAGCCCGGCCAGCTCGGCCAACCCCGCTGCGATGCTAGGCAGGCCATTCCGGCACGGCCCGCACTGCCCAGCCGACTCGGCAGCGAGGTAACGCGCTACCCGCGCGGTCTCGACCAGGCCACAGCGATTCGCGGGCAGGGCCGCCAGTACCCCGGCGCCGGCGGACGCGTCGGCCGGCCGCAGCGAGGCGTTGCTGAGCGCCATCGCGGACGCCTGCGCGGCCGGTATCCACGTTCCGTGGTATCCGCCCGCCAGCACGGCCGTGGCCTGCGAGATATCGAGCAGGCTGGCCAGCGGCGTCCCGATTGCCGCCTCGGCCACCATCACCGGCCCGCTGGCGTTGTGCAGCGTGCACAGCATGGTGCCCGGCTCGTCGGGCAGCCCAGCGCCACGGAACCACGCGGAACCGTAACGCGCGATCAGTGCTACGTGGGCCAGCGTCTCCACGTTCTGCACCAGGGTTGGGCGCCGGTCCACGCCGCGCTCGAACACCCGCGGCGGCGTGAACCGCGGAAGCGCGGCCGCACCGCTGACCGCGCTGGCCAGCGCGGTCTCCTGCCCGGCCAGGAACTGAATTGGAGCCGACACCACCTCAACCGCGATGCGGTCGAGACCACGGGCGAAACGTTCGGAAACATGAATCTCCAGGCGCGTGCTTGCACGCAGGTCATCACGGATATAGAGGACTGCCCGGGTCGCGCCCACCGCCTCCGCGGTCAGCTGCAGGCCGTCCAGCACCAGGTGCGGCGCCGTGAGCAGGAGCGTCGCGTCCTTGCGGCTGGCCGGCTCGCCCTCGGCGGCGTTAGCGACGGCGACGGGGCGCCCGGTGCGGGCGGCGGCGACTGCCTCAAGCTTGCGGTGAACCGGGAAGGCGGCGCCGCCGCGGCCAGTCAGCCCGGCGTCGCGTACCACCTGGATCAGCCTCCCGGGCTGGTCCAGATATGGCACCGGGCCGAAGCTGGTCAGGTGGGTGTCCAGGGCTGCGTGGCTCCGGCCGTCTGAGGGGAGAAGCCGGGGGATCCCGGTGCGCACGGGCGCGGCGATCATCGCCCGCCTGCCCGGGCCATGGTCTGCTGCGCGCGGCGCCGGGCCGGGCCGGCCGGCACCGGAAGCCCCGGCCTGCGGCGCGCCGCCGCCAGCCGCCACACCAGCGCCGCGGCAACAGCCGCGATGCAGACGATCACGAGTACCAGGAACGGGCCGCCGCGCAGGTCACCGCTCGACCCGATGCTGTGCAGGATCGCGACCGGCCACGACGCGTACGCCAGCCAGTGCACGCCGCGCCAGACGCGGCGGCCGATAAAGCGCCGCAGCAGGCTGGTCACGATGACGGCGGCCATCAGGTCGGCCGACACGGCGCCGAGCCCAAGCCACAGCGGCTTGTACGCGGACACGAACGGGATCACCGCGGCGGCGATGCTGATGCTGACGTAGGAATCGGCGACCGCTGTCAGCACATGCACCGCGACGAACGCCACTGCCAGCAGCGACAGGTTCCGGTGCAGCCCGACGACCGCGAACCTGGGCAGCCCAGGCAGCCGTCCCTGCCGGTTCACCATGATGCCGAGGACCAGCACGCCGGTCAGCAGCACCAGGCTGACCACCCCGGTCGCGCGGCTGGCGTACCACAGGGCCGTGCTGGACGTGATGCCACCCATCACGAGCCGCCCGACGTGACCTGGCCGCTGCCAGAGCCAGACGTCGGCGTCGTGCTCGGTGAGCTCAGGCCGCTTGAGGATGAGCTGCCCGATGTGCCGGAGCTCTTCGACGTGCTGGAGCTGCCGCTCGAGGCGTGCTGGCTGCTGCTCGTGCTTGACCCGGAGGAGCCAGACGAGGCGGTCGCGGCGCCGGGAAGGCTGAACGCGACCGCGCCTGCGGCGATCACGCTGGCGGCGGCGGCCGATGCGGTAGCCGCGCGCAGCCGCGCACCGCCCCGATCCCTGGCCGCGACCCGCGCGGCAATGCTGTTCCTGCGATCACTCATGCTGTTGAGTGTTCCCACCAGCTCTCGGCACGCACTTTGGGCAACCTCTGAGCAGGCTCTGAGTGCTCCGGCCTGGGTTAACCCAGCTGACTTTGGATGCGAAGGCCCGGCCTGGCAGGATCGGGTTCGTGCTAGCTGGACGGGGCGCAGAGCTGTCCGAGCTGCACGGCGCGGCCGTGCGCTCGGCGGCGGAGCGGCGGGGCTGGGTCGGGCTGATCGGCGGCGAGCCGGGTATCGGCAAGACCCAGCTGGCAGCCGCGTGCGCGGCCCGGCTCGCAGCTGACGGTTTCGGCTGCGCGTGGGTGACGTGCCCAGAGGATGATGGCGCGCCCCCGTTCTGGCTGTGGAGCCGGCTGCTCGACCAGCTCGGCGCCGGTGCTGCGCTGCGCCCAGGTCCTCAGGAGGCCGATCCCGAGCTGGCCCGGTTCCTGCTGTTCGAGGCGGTAGCGGCCGGGGTCCGGGAGGCGGCCGCCGAGCGGCCGCTGCTCCTGGTGATGGACGACCTGCACTGGGCCGACCCCGGCTCGAGGCGGCTTCTTGCGGCGGTCCGGGGAGCGCTGGCCACTGTGCCGGTGGTGGCTTTGGGCACCTACCGTGACACCGAGCCCGGGGGCGATGCCTTGTGCGCCGAGGTCGGGCCGGAACGCCATCTTGTCCTTGGCGGGCTGGCTCCGGGCGAACTGGCTGCCGCGGTGCGCATGGCCACCGGTTCCGCTGTCCCGGATGGGATCGTCGAAGGGCTGCATGGTCGCACCGCGGGGAACCCGTATTTCGCGGCCGAGGCGGTGCGGCTGCTTCGCGCGGAGGGCCGGCTGGATGCCGCGGCCGGCCTGCCGGGCGACCTGCTGCCGCCTACCGTGCGAGCGGTGCTGGAGCGCCGGCTGGCCCGGCTGCCTGCACCAGCCGTCGGCCTGCTGCGGGTGGCTGCGCTGCTCGGCGACGAGCTTGATCCGCCGCTGGTAGCGGACGTCACCGGAGAGCCGCTGGCGGCGGTGGCCGAGGCGCTGGCGGCCGCCCAGGCGGCCCGGGTGGTCAGCCGCGACAGGTTCGCGCACCCGCTCGTGCGGGAGGTGCTGGATGCCCAGCTCGGGGCGGCCGAACGGCTGCGCTGGCACGCTCGGGTCGGCGCGCTGCTCGCTGACCGGTACCGGGCGGGCAGCGCCGGGCCGGCGGCAGCCGCCCGCCATCTGCTGGCCGCCGCTGAGCTGGGCGGAGAAGCTGACGCTGCCGTGGAGTTCGCCCGGCTGGCGGCGGCCGATGCCGTGCGCCGCGCTGGCTATGAGGACGCCGGGCGGCTGCTGTCCGCCGCGCTTGCCTTTGCCGGCCGCCCCAGCGACCGGGGGGAGGTGCTGTGCGCACTGGGCGAGGCGGCTCTGGCCGCCGGGGACCAGGACCGGGCGCGGGCGGCGTTTGCCGAAGCCACCGAACTCGCCCGCCGGTCTGGCCGGCCGGACCTGCTGGCCGGCGCTGCCCTCGGGATCGCTGGCGGTCAGGGCGGCTTCGAGATCAACCTCAGGGATCCTGAACGGGTGGCGGTGCTGACCGAGGCGCTGGAGGCTCAGCCTGACGGTGACTCAAAAGCCAGCGCTGCCCTGCTCGGGCGGCTTTCGCTGGCCCTGGCGTTCACCGAGGCCGCGCCGGAGCGGCGGGACGCGCTGAGCACAGAGGCAGTAGGGATGGCCAGGCGGCTAGGCGACCGAGCCGCGCTGGCCATGGCGCTGGCTGCCCGCTGCGATGCGATCTCCGGCCCTGACCACGTCGCCGAACGGCACGCGGCTGCGGCCGAGATCATCGCGCTCGCGCAGGGCGGCGGCGACCGTACCAGCGAGATGCTCGGGCGGCGGCTGCTGGTGGTGGCGCTGGCCGAAGCGGGTGACTGGACGGCGGTGGACGCCGAGATATCCAGCTACGCGCGGCTGGCAGAGGACTTGGCTCAGGAAAGGCTGACCTGGTACGTACCGCTGTGGCGGGGCGCGAGGGCGCTGATGCGAGGCGATCTGGCCCGCGCTGACGAGCATGCCCGTGAGCTTTTCCAGCGGGCCGAGCGGGCTGGCGGCGTCAACGCCCGGCTGCTCGCGCTCGTGCAGCGGTTCGTCCGGCTGGAGAGCGACGACCGCGCCGGCGAGCTGGCCGGCGACTTCGCTGAGATCCTGAGCCTGATCCCGAACGATCCCCAGGGCGGCGCCTGCGCCCACGCGCTGCTCAGCGCCCGCCAGGGCCAGCTCGCAATCGCGCGGGCTGACCTTGACGGGGTGGTGGCCGTGAGCGTGCACCGCGACGGGGACTGGCTGGCCAAGTACGTGCAGGTGTCGGTGACCGCCGTGCTTGCCGACCACCGGCCAGCGGCCGAGACCGCCTACGAGCTGCTGAAACCTTATGCGGGGCAGTGTGCCGTGGGAGGCATCCTGGCCTGCTGCTGGGGTTCGGTGGCAGCCCATCTCGGGCTGCTGGCCCGCTACCTGGGCCGGGCTGAGGAAGCCGATGCCCATTTCAGCCTGGCGGCAGAACTGGATGCGGCAGCAGGCGCGGGCCTTGCCGCCCGCACGCGGGGCTGGGCGGGCGCCGGCGAAGCGACCGATGGCGTGGCGATGTTCTGCCTCGAAGGAGATGTGTGGACGCTGCGCTATGGCCGCCGGACCGTCCGGCTGCGGGACAGCAAGGGCCTGCGCGACCTGGCGGTTCTGCTGGCCCGCCCCGACGAGCAAACCCATGTCGGCGAGCTGACCGGTGCCGCTGGGCTCCCCGGCTCCGATGCCGGGCCGGTCGCTGACCGGCGCGCCATCGAGGCCTACCGGAACCGGTTGCGCCTGATCGACGCTGAACTGGATTCGGCCGATGCTGGCGCGGCCGACGCCGAGGTCCTGAAGAAGGAGCGAGAGGCGCTGCTGGCAGAACTCTCGGCCGTGACTGGGCTGGGCGGACGGCCGCGGGTCGCTGGGTCACCAGCCGAGCGGATGCGCAAGGCGGTGACCTACCGCATTCGTCACGCCATCGCCCGGGTTGCCGATGTGCATCCAGAACTGGGCCGGCATCTGCAGGCGTCGGTGCAAACCGGCACCTGGTGCAGTTACGCCCCTGAGCACCCGGTCGACTGGCAACGGTAAATGGAAGCAACCGAGCATGCAGTAGTGGAGCGATCAGATGTCGGCAGACACGAGCAGGGCGGTACGGCTCGATTCCTTCGGCGGCCCCGAAGTCCTGAAGATCCGCCAGGTACCCGCGCCGCAAGCCGGCCCGGGGCAGATCCGGGTGCCTATCGCCGCGAGCTTCCCGGCCGGGCAGATCCGCCCCGCGGCCGAACTCCAGGCCAGCCGGCACGTCAAAGGCAAGGTAGTCATCGACCTCTAGGCCAACTGCCGGGAGCGCGCCACCAGCCCCGCTAGCAGCGCGAGTCGTGAACTAGCGCCCCAGGGGCATGACCACCACCAGAACCGATGACCTGCGGGTGGCGCGGCTTTTTCCCGCGGCGGCGCTGACAGCGACGCTGGGGCTGGCCGCGGTGTGCTGGGTGGTCTCGGCCTGGCAGATGACCGGGATGAACATGGGGGTGGCGACCCGGCTTGGATCGTTCGCGTTCTTCGCCGGGGTGTGGGTGGTGATGATGGCGGCGATGATGCTGCCGGGCGCGGTTCCGGCCGTGACCCGAGCCGCCCGCGCCGGTGGTGTCCGCGCGGTGCCGCTGTTCGCTGGGTCTTACCTGGCGGTCTGGGCTCTGGCGGGTGCCGTTGTTTTCGCGGCTTACCGGCCGCACGGGACGGCTGCGGCCGGCGTGGTGACGATCGCCGCCGGTGCTTATGAGCTCACGCCGCTCAAGCGGCGGTTCCGCCGCCGCTGCCGGGAGACAGCCGGGTCGGGCTGGGGGTTCGGGCTGTGCTGCCTGGGCTCCAGTGCCGGGCTGATGGCGATGCTGGTCGTGCTGGGCCTGATGAGCATCGGCTGGATGGCGGTGATCGCCGTTGTTGTCACCGCCCAGAAGCTGCTGGCCCCGCGGGCCGCGATCGATGTGCCGCTGGCACTGGCGATAGTCGCGCTGGGGGTCCTGATCATGGTGGAGCCTTCCTGGATTCCCGGGCTGACGCCGCCGATGTGACCGCGCACCGCCAGCTCAGCCCATCCTGGACTACATATGTAGAGGAGACAGCGTCATGACGAGTCCACGAACCGGAACGCGTGAAGAGTGGCTGGCGGCGAGCGCCAGGCTGCTGGAGCGCGAGAAAGAACTCACGCGGATGGGCGATGAACTCGCCCGGCAGCGCCGCGAGCTTCCCTGGGTGCCGGTCGAGAAGGAGTACACGCTGCAGACCGCCAAGGGGCCCAGGACGCTGGCCGAACTGTTTGACGGCCGTTCGCAGCTGGTGGTCTACCACTTCATGTTCGGCCCGGACTGGGACGGCGGATGCCCGACGTGCTCGTCGACCGCCGACAGCTTCGACGGCGTACAAGCCCACCTGGGCGCCCGCGACGTGACGATGATCTGCGTTTCGCACGCGCCGATCGGCAAGCTGCTCGCCTACCGCGACCGGATGGGCTGGAGCTTTGACTGGGCTTCCAGCTACGACAGCGACTTCAACGCCGACTTCGGGGTATCGGTCGGGCAGCTCAGGGCACAGGACCCAGTTGCGCCCGAACCCGAGGCGAACGAGCTCCAGCTCCTGAAGCTGCTGAAGGAGCAGCCGGGCATCGGCGAGAACCTGCCGCTGGTCACAACCCAGAACGCGAGCGCGACCGGGACAGACCTGGAGGGCTATTTCTCTGAGGGACACGGTGTCAGCACGTTCGCGCGTGAGAACGGCACCGTCTACCACTGCTACTCCAGCTACGCCCGCGGCACCGAGTTCCTGATGGGCTTCTACGCGATCCTTGACCGCGCGCCCAAGGGCCGCGACGAAGGCGATCAGCCCATGGGCTGGCTGCACCGCCGCGACGAATACCAGCAGCGGACGTAACCGCAGCGCGGCTTTGATGGTGGTCGGCCGCGGTTCTGTAGGGTCGGGGAATGGCGCGGCGTGACTGGGTGGAATGGCACCGGGACTACGACGATCCGGGCTCCCTGCTCTCGCGGCGGGCGGAACGCGTGCAGGGGCACCTGCGCGCCGAGCTCGACCGTGCGCCCGCCGGGGACGTCCGCCTGATCAGCCTGTGCGCCGGGCAGGGCCGGGACGTGATCGGCGTGCTGACCGGCCATCCGCGCCGGGACGACGTGCGCGCCCGGCTGGTCGAGCTGGACGAGCGCAACGTCGCGCACGCACGGCAGGCGGCGCAGGCGGCCGGGCTGCACGGCGTCGAGGTCCTGCAGGCCGACGCCGGGATCACCGATGCCTGCGCCGGCGCGGTCCCTGCCCAGATCGTCGTGGCCTGCGGCATCTTCGGCAACATCACCGGCAGCGACATCCAGGCCACAGTGGCCGCCTTGCCCAGCCTGTGCGCACCCGGTGCGCTGGTCCTGTGGACCAGGCACCGCAGCCCGCCCGACCTGACTCCCGCGATCCGGACCTGGTTCGGGGAGGCAGGTTTCCGCGAGGAGGCGTTCGACACCAGCGACGACGGCTTCATGTCGGTCGGAGCCCACCGGCTGACGGCCGAGCCCGCCCCGCTGGCGCTGGGCCAGCGGCTGTTCACCTTCGCGTGAATTTCAGGGGGTCAGTACCGGAGGGAAGGTGACGTCGACGGCGAGGCCGCCGCCGGGCCGGGCGTGTGCCTCGATGGTGGCGGCGTGGGCGGTGGCGATGGCGCGGGCTATGGACAGGCCGAGACCGTGGCCGCCGTCGGTGCGGGCGAGGCGCGGGCCGAGCCGCTGGAAGGGCTGGAACAGGCGGCTGACCTCGGCCGGCGGGATGACCCGCCCGGAGTTGGTCACCGAAAGGACGGCGTGACCGCGGCTGGTCCCAGTGGCAACGCGGATGTCCCCGCCGGGGATGTTGTGCCGGGCGGCGTTGTCGATCAGGTTGGTCACCAGTTGCTGGACCAGGAGCTGGTCACCGTCGAGGATGGCTGGCTGGATAGCGGTCTGGACGTGCAGGCCCAGGCGGCTGATCGCGGGGCGGGGGACAGCCAGGGCGGCGCTGGTGACGGCGGCCAGGTCGAGGGGCTCGTGTTCGCCGGCCGCGGCTTCGCTGCTGGCCAGGGTGAGCAGCGCTTCGATGAGGCGTTCCTGCTCGGTGTTGGAGGCGAGCAGGTCCCGGCTGACGGCTTGCCAGGTGGCGGTCGTGGCGGCCGGGTCGGCCAGGGTGACCTGGAGCAGAGTGCGTTCCCGGGTTAGCGGGGTGCGCAGCTCGTGCGAGGCGCTGGCGGCGAAGCGCCGCTCGGCGTCGAAAGCGGTTTCCAGCCGCGCGAACAGGCCGTCCAGGGTGTCGGCGAGTTCCTTGAGTTCGTCGTGGGGCCCAGGCAGAGCGAGGCGCTCGTGCAGGCTGCTAGCGGAGATCCGCCGGGCGGCGGCGGTGATTGTGGCCAGTGGCCGCAGCACCCGGCCGGCGATGAGCCAGCCGATCGCGGCGGCGGCCACGGCGATGACTGCCAGGGCTATGGCCGAGGCGATCAGCAGCTGCTGCTTGTCGAGGGCAGTCTGCCCGAGACCGGCGACGTGGATCGTCGCCGTGCGGGGTGCCGCTTCCGCCTCTTGCACGACCGTGGCTCGGCCTCGCCTGACCGAAAGCTGCGAGTGGCCCACCGGCTGAGGCGTCGGGCCATCGAGCACGCCGTAGACCAGATAGGTAACGGCGACTACGACCGCGCCGCAGGCCAGGAATACCGCCGCGCCGTACAGGACGGTAAGGCGCACCCGGGCAGTGCGGCGGGGCAGCCGCAGAAGACCGCGGCGCAGGGTGCGCACTACGGTTCTCCGATGCGGTAGCCGCTGTCGCGGACGGTCTGGATCACCGGCGGGTCGCCGAGCTTGGCCCGGAGCCGGCCGATGGTGGTCTTCACGGTGGTGGTGAAGGGGTCGGCCGCCTCGTCCCAAGCCCGCTCGAGCAGTTCCTCGGCTGGGACCGGCCGTCCGTCCGCGGAGAGCAGGCACTCCAGCACGGCCAGTTCCTTGGCCGTCAGCGGGAGCCGCCGCCCGGCCCGGACCGCTACCCGGCGTGCCGGGTCCAGGGTCAGGTCGCCATATTCGAGGCTGGGCGGCAGGGGGGCGGCGGCGCGGCGGCCCAGTGCCCGGATCCGGGCAGTCAGCTCGGCGAAGTCGAAAGGCTTGGGCAGGTAGTCATCTGCGCCCAGATCAAGGCCCTGAACGCGTTCCCTGACCGACCTGGCCGCGGTGAGCATCAGCACCCGGGTCTGTGACCTGCCCCCGGCAAGTGTCCGGCAGACGTCGTCGCCGTGCACGCCGGGCAGGTCCCGGTCCAGTACCAGCACGTCATAGCAGCCGACTGCCATGTGCTCCAGGGCAGCGGCGCCGTCCAGGGCAACGTCGACGGCCATGCCCTCCCGGCGCAGTCCGGCCGCCAGTGCGGTGGCCAGCACTTCGTCGTCCTCAGTCACCAGAACCCGCATCGCCTGCCCGCCGCTTCGTTGGTCCCCGCACGTCAGCCGCCAGCATCGCAGCTCAGAGGTGACAGCCAGGTCACATTTCCGGTCACCGTGGTGTCACCTCCCGTTCTGTAAAAAAGTCGCCGGGGAGAACACGATGTCCCGTCTTGGCTTCTTGAGGAGTCCGCTATGAACGACAAGACCGGCGGCTGGCCGGGGCCGCAGCGCGCGAGCGCACTGGCTGTCTTGGCAGCCGTTGTCATGCTGACAGCGGCGTGCGGCGTCGCGCACGTCTCGTTCGGCAACTCTGGTTCGACCGGGCCGACGAAAGGGTCGGTGACCTACAAGTCGAACCTTGCCTTCGCGCACTGCATGCAGACCCACGGCCTGCCGAGCTTCCCCGATCCAGGTCAATCGCAGGGCGTCAGCGCCGGCCAGCGAGTGACCGGCACCAGCAACAGCCCCGCAGGGCGGGCTTACCACGCGTGCGAGCAGCTGCTGACTCGTGCCAGCGCGGCAACGCCGGCGACCAGCTCGCCTGGTCCCGCAGCGACCGACTGCCTGACCCTCAGGCCGCCGTGTTACACACCGCAGCAGATCCAGGTCGCCTATGGCATCCAGCCGCTGCTGAAGCGCGGGATCACCGGCCGCGGGCAGACTGTCGTTCTGCTGGAATTTCCTCCTGCGGGGACAGGGTCGCCGTCGGCGGCTCTGGGTAATCAGGTGCCGGCGTCCAGCGACATCCGGCAAGACCTGGCGCGCTTTGACGCAATGTTCGGACTGCCGGCCGCGCGGGTGCAGGTGGTGAACACCCTCGCGCACTCGGCGTCGCCCTGGCAGGCGAGCCCCGAGGAAGTTCTGGATACCGAGATCGTGCATGCGGTCGCGCCCGGCGCCGCCATCCGGGAGGTCCTGATTCCGTCACCGACCACGGCCAGCCCGGGGAAAGTGGGTGCGGCCGTCCTGGCCGCCCTCCAGTTCGGCCTCACCCAGGGTGGGGTGGTCGAGCTCAGCGCCGGCGCGAATGAGCAGTGCTTCACTCCGGCCGTCATAGCCAAGGGGGACTCGGTTTTGCAGGCCGCGCAACGCGACCACGTGACCGTGGTCATGTCGACGAGTGACTACGGTGCGGCCGCCACGCCTTGTCCCGGTGGCGGAACAGGCCCGGTCAAGGGGGTGGACTGGCCGGCCTCGGACCCGCTCACGCTGGCCGTCGGCGGCACCAGCCTGCAGGCCAGCCAGGCAACGGGCGCTTACATCGGGGAGACCGCGTGGAATACCCCTGACGCGGCGCCGGGACCTACCTCAAGCGCTGGCGGCGGTGGCTTCAGCCAGGTCTTTCCGCGGCCCGCCTACCAGGACGGCATCGCCGGCGCC
>Ga0335074_10012095_pt1 | contig 12090 bp, 10 predicted proteins | sample Lox_Sample_23_FD_206715 | JGI IMG/M metagenome (GOLD analysis project Ga0335074, IMG submission 206715) | Soil microbial communities from Loxahatchee National Wildlife Refuge, Florida, United States - Lox_Sample_2.3 | ecosystem: Environmental > Terrestrial > Soil > Wetlands | place: USA...
TCAGGGCATTAACGTTGCATTGTGGTAGTGGTGTGATTACTTTCGTCGTAATGGTTATGTTAAAAATGCATATGTATGATACAGGATACCCTAGCACCTCTGACAATGATGGCTAAGGTACATGTTCGCTCAGGTTGGGTTTGATGTATATATCTAAGACACAATGCACGACGCCTAGGTTTGAAGGTTAGAATAAGAGAATAGCGAATGCGTCAAGGCAAACTCACCTGGAGCGTAGCTCTTCACTTTCTCTACGTGCTGCAGCTGTGCTGAGACGCTCATGCCAATAGCATCATCCTGGTCATGGTTCCGATTTGCCTTCTCCGGCCATCGACTCTTTGCGTTTATCTCAATCTGCTTCCTAATATCTTCCGTCGAGGTATCAAAGTGCCCGTCATCTCGTAGATTCTGATGCAGATGAAGCCAACCTCCTTCGTTCTCATCCAAAAGATACACAGCATCGTGCCAGCTCCCTTCTGAGCTAGGAAGAAGGCCCAAATTGACATGACGAACTGGCGGCAGTTGGTCCCTACACGTGTCAACAGCTTTCCTTGCCCATCTATTATCCGCCTGAAATACCAATAACCTAGCCTCTGGCTCTGCGATAAGGTCTTTCTTCCAACTAATGCCACCGGAAGCTACTTCTTCCTCCTCCACCGTAATAAATCTCCACCCATTGGCGACTGCTCCCCTCTTCAGCCCATTAACACTCCAAGGATTAATCTCAAAGCAGAGCACCTTCTCCACACCGGCTTTAACATAACTGAATGCAAAGTAGCCGATTCCAGCGTACATATCGACCGCACACTGTCCACGAGCGCCTCCTACTCGAGGAGTCGCAACGCTTGGCAAGTTAAGAATTCTGGCCTTCTCCTTGATGTTACCGCGAGAAAACATAGTGTACAAAGGCGCCCAAACTTGCACAATGCCGTTCTGTTTTGCGGAAACCCAGGAAGCGTCTTGGAAATCCTCTGCCGTTGGTTCATCGGGGACAAAGGTCCCAAAATCCCCAAAAACTGGTACGATGTCAGGTCGTCGTTGAATGTTTGCATGCGTATTTATCGAATCTTCGTTGATCTTGAAGTCTAGGCGACCCGGGATGAAACTTTGGATAGCGATGTTGGTGACCTGAAATGCCTGTGCTACGGCCGCAAACATCTCATCGTACTGATTCTTCTTTAATCGGTTGGCAATAAAATCGGACCATTCAGCGGTAGAAAAAAGGTTGGCTGGTAAGATCAGAAGCTGTCCGTAGATGGAGTAGTGACGCGAAAGTTTTGTTATCAAATCATCGATAGTATAGTCCGCTCCAGTGAGCAGCTGTGGGTCAAGAGAGGTGAGGTGCTTTCGTATAGCTTCGGAGAGAGTGTTCAATCCTTGTTTGGGTTTGGAAAGATTGTCGTCATTAACTGCTGAGGAGTATGTTGAGATCTCTATCTCGTTTACGAGACTGAAAAGTCCCAATTCCTTAAACAGCTTAAGCTTTTCGTCATCGGAAACAACATCTTTATGGGTATTGACGAGTGTTTGTATCACAAAAATCTCTCCATTGCTGCTCTGCTGGTCCTTTGACTGGATTTTAAAATCGCGATTGCGCTGGTGTTTAGACTCTAAAGCAGTCTTGACGGCTTTAACATGATGGCGAGGAACTTCGAGAGATATCAAGCGGACCTCCATAAGCACGAAGTACTAAAGGATGAGAATGCTGCAGATTCAGATCGAGATTCACCGAAAGGATGAAGATGAACGGCTCGCCTTCGCAAGAGGTCGGGTAACAAATATGGTGGTTAAGTACGCTAGAGTTATACGGCGAACAATGCCCATCATAGTCAATTAACCATCGGTGTACCATTAATTGAAGATTAAGATCAAAAGCTTGCTAGCAATACATCTTTCTATGCATCGAGGCCTGCAATTTAGGTTTGGCAGCAAACACTCAAAGTACCATACGATACTGCTCCAACGTGGCTCTGCGTGCATCAGATATAGCACCAACTTCTTGTCCTGGCTATCGGATTCAAGAATTAAATCATCTGGTGACTTGCCGAGCTCTCTGGAGAATAATCATCACATTATTCCCAAGAAACCGCCAGAGATGTCATAGTTTATAATCAGCTTCCACATTTCTCAATTACTCCGCGGACCCTTCGAGCCAGCCCACCAGCCCGCTGGCCCACGCAACTCCACCCCAATGCAACGGATGTGTGTAAGCAGCTTTAAGGCATTGTAACGTCATTGGATCTAGATGCCAAAAGAGGTCGGTGGTGAGATCTCTCCTCGGATTTGCTCGAGATGCTATTATCGTGCATTGAACAAGCAATAGTAATCACCATCTCCAGATGCCAAAGTTCATCCGTATAAATGCGGACTGCCCGGAAATTTTTCACAACAGTACAAAACTTTTGAAAGCTCCAATACCACTAAATTCGCCTCTGGATTAATTCGTAAGACCCATTTGTAAACAATGTCTTCGACCGCAGCATACGGCTGGGCAGCTGTCCCTCGCGACATGGACAAGCTCATCGCGAATGCATCACCGTCTAACACCAAGCCTGCCTCCGCATCCTCAATCGCTATCCCATCCACTCCACTCGCTAAGCAGATTACCGAACTCGTAACCAAGAACCTGCCAGTTCAAACGGTAAACCACAGCAAGCGTGTTTTCGTATACGGCAGCATCATCGCGCAGCAGCACTTCCCAGAGCTTCTAGCTCAGTGGGCCGACTTCGCCGAAACATTCTACCTGACGAGTATGCTGCACGACATCGGCACCGGCGCGGCATTCTGGAAGACGACGAAGATGAGCTTCGACTTCAAGGGCGCGTTCGTGGCAGAGAAGTGGCTGCTGGAGGGCGGCGCGCTGCAGGACCAGGCCGATGCTGTTGCTGAGACCATCATCCGCCATCAGGACGTCGGCACCACTGGCGAGATCACGGCGCTCGGAGGTCTCATCCAGATTGCTACGCTGCTGGACAATGCAGGCGCGTGTGGCCAGCTCATCGCGAGCGAGACCATCGAGTCGGTTGTGGCGGCCTACCCGAGGAATAAGTGGACTGGATGTTTTGCGCAAACCGTGAGGGAGGAGATCGCTGCGAAGCCTTGGTGCCATTCTACGCACATAGAAAACTTTGCTGAGAAGGTCGAGGCTAATAAGCTCATGGAACCTTTTGAAGGAGAAGCACTCTAGATCGATGCATAGCCGGAAAATCAGCTGGTTTCGCCGTTTTGATGATTTTCATCGGGTTCGTTCTCAGGTGGCTCGGATGTGTTAGCGGCAACCTTTTCCTTTCGGAGGTTTGGGAGTTTGATGGGAATGATTAACATGTTGACGATGATGTAGAAAAAAGCGGCCGAAATAAATGCTATTCGGAGAGATGCCTTGTACGCTGCGATGGCTAGAAAAATTTAGCATCTATTACAATTAATCGGAAAATCACCTGTACCTTCATATTGATACTTTGGTTTTAGATCTCGAATTGCCTCTACGGATTTACGAACGCGCATAATGATCTGGTTCATGTCAGCGACAGCTGAAATTACCTTGGAGCAACTTACCTCAGCTTTGTCTGGTCCACTCATAAACTCTTCTAGATAGGCCAGCAGCGCATTTTGAACAATGAAGCTGCTCACTGCGACACCCAACACAGTTCCTAGGTTCCTCCAAAGTGCCAAAGTAGTGGTCATAACGGCTTGATCTTCCTGCTTGCTAGTTGCTAGAACAGCCAGCGTGGTGGCAGGAAACATGATTCCTTGTCCCATGCTCGGTGGAATGACGAAGATGGTGGCAAGCCATGTCGGAATATCGTCCCACATTATACTCAACCCAATCGCTCCTACAAGTCCACAGACGGCACCTAGGACTTGAGGTGCCTTCATTCGGCCCGTCCAGGTTATGAAAAATCCAGAGCTTACGCCGCCGATTATAATACTGAACGCTGGAATTGCTAGACGAAAGCCAGAAACTGAAGGTGAGTCGAGTTTGACGGCTTGGAAGTAGAGAGGTGCGTTGAATAGAACACTGAAGGTCGCTATCTGATAGAAAAAGTTCGAGAAGACCAGATTACCGCGTGGAGGTGAAAATAGCATAGGTAGTGGTAGGATGGGCCTGTATGCTTTTGACTCTACCCAGATGAGAATTACTGATGTAACGACGGAGGTGATGAGAGAGGCGATGACGAATGGATTAGTCCACGAAAGTATATTTCCTCCAAGATTAATACCGAGAATAAGGAAGGCTGAACTGCAGCTGACGAAGAAGGAACCTGGTAAGTCAAATTCGCGAATGATCTTTCGCCAAGGTAGATTCTTCTTTGTTGCAAGCAGAGGTCCTAGATCGTTCGGGGTTATGAAGATGGCGCAAACGAGGATTGCCAGCACTGGAGGAACCTGAATACCAAATGCCCATCGCCATCCGATGTGCTCACAAAGGAAACCACCAAAGGCAGCTCCACAGGAAGATCCAAGGCCATAGAAGAGGTTGATATAAGCTTGATAAGTGCCGCGTACTTCGATCCGCACAAGATCGTTGGTCATGATAGCACCCATGGCCATTACGCCTCCCGCACCAAACCCACAGAAAGCCCTCGCAATGATGAAGCTCGCCATGGACTGTGCCAGAGCACACCACAACGTAGTTGCAACGAACATGGTCAAACTGAACAGATATAATGGCTTACGGCCGATTGCATCACTGACGCGGCCGAAAAGTGGGTTGAATGAAGTGGTTGTGAGCATAAATGCCGTCGAAAGCCATGATGCTGCATTGCTAGCGTTGAAATAGGATGTAATGACCGGATGCGCAGAGGCCATGAGCGTGGAATCGAACATGGCGACGAAGAACTGCAGGAGAATACCGCTGAAAATCAACCAGAATCTTGTCTTGGAGATATCAATCATGAAGTCGGTCCGCTTCGTCGTGTCTGATCCGCGCGTTTGGTCATGCCCAAGGCTCGGAGTATTACAGTCGAGAACAGCTTCGACAACACCGTGAGTCTCATGGCCGGTATCTCCGGTTCCTGGTTCTTGAGTTTTCGCAAGTAACGGTGTTCTTTCAGTTGGTTCCTGCTCCTGCTCGGTGTCATTGCGGTTGGATGCACCGACCATGGCCGGTTATGTACTTTCTATGGAGTAGCAGAATAAAAAGAATCAAGCTACACGGACCTGCAAAGTCGACTTTCGGCTTCTCTGCACACTTGTGAGTTTTGCTGAGCCTGACTGAACATCCCTTGCACCGCCTTTACCAATTCAGGCTAAGCCTCGTACGATACTCCTCTCCGCAGAGATCACTAGCATAGCATGAAGATGCATTATTGATTGATTGAAGCACACCGAACAAAGGATATGGCTAAAGAGCGTATTCTATTAATATATAGGATATACCACCCTCTGTTGTCCCCCGCTTGGTATCTTATCGGCCCTAGCGATGCGTGTATGATTGCGTTGCGGCTGTAGATTCGCAACAGTTTGTCATACCCAATCTTCAACTCCTACGAGCCCAATATCAGGATCAAGGCAATCAACCCCGACCAGGTCCTCCAAAGGCTGAGCAACATCCTCAAATGTGCGCGAGGCAGCGAGTCGTTCGGGTAGTATCTGCTCAGCGAAGTGAGGTAGGCCAATAGGTATACCAACCTCTCGATGGAGATAATCGGCGGTGTTGTTGATAGTGAACAGCAGAAGTGGGTCTTGGCCCAGCTGACCGTGTCCCTGTCCGGGATTGTATCCATGGGATGCGTATACCGTAGTAGAGGTAGCATTGAGAGGCGGTACATCATCAACAGGTGTCATGAAAGGCGAGATGTAACCACCGAAGTCAGGCAAGGTATCAATTTTGCTTTCGAATTCAGCCACCTGAGAGAGGTCATAGGTGCCACTCGAGACGAAGTCGAGGGCCATAGGCGCCGATTTATTACGGCTCTTAGCCACATGGACCTTGTTGACATGATAATCCCGTTTATCTTTCCGCGTGAAGGGTTTTGAGACCCTATTTTGACAGTTGCTGCGTTTGCAACCTGCCACAGGGCACCAAAAGATACGCTTTGGATGATGAACTGTCTCTTCATGGCGTTTTAGGTCTGATTTTCGTGTACATGATACCTTGCAGCCAGGGATCGTGCATTCAAAATGCCTACGTCAACTCTGGAATTAGAACTGGCCAATGCAATTCTATAGGTGAGACTTACCCGCTGCAGGGATTAGAGGCATCAAAGGCTATCTCACACCACGAATCTAACAGAGCAGGAAAGAGTCCTGTTTCTGAGCTAGAAATCGTGGTGTTCATGTAATAGCGTTCGTTGCATAACCCCTCGCAGCGGGCGTCTCCCGCAGTTTGGACAAACCCACCGCGAGAGGTTATGTAACTTGTGGTAGAGTTGCATAACTTCTCGCAATGGGTTTCTCCAAACTGTGCAAGGTTCTGAGAATGTTCCATTGGAGTCGTGTATGGAATTGGGCCTGGGGATGGAGATGCGAGTGAGAAGAGACTAATTTATAGTCGTTTTGTTTCAGCAAACCGCACCGCCTACAACGCCCCACCTCCGGCGCCCCGAACACAATGCCCACGCCCCAAATGCAAGTTGCCCCAAATGCAAGCCCCACGCCCCAAATCCACGTCAGCCTTTCCGCTCAAGTCCTCGGATATCCTTTCCGCCGCTTATTTGCAGTTGATAGGTTGCGTCTACATAGTGAAGTGCACCAGTAACCTTTATCGAGGAGACACATGTAACCGGGAACGGCTCGGATTCCGGATGGTATGCGCCATAGCAGGATATGCTTCACGCTGAAGCCCACCGATAACTGTATGTTAGCGCGCGGAGAAGCCCGTAGGAGAGCAGATACGGTCTATTAATTTGTTGCGATTTTGTCCAGACGATGAAGATAGTTCCCACAATCTTCACACCGCACCACAGTGGTCGCAGCCGAATGACTGTCTTCCACTGGGTCAAGTTTGTTCAGCTGTAGCCTAACACTCTCAGCCTCGTCAGCCGTTTCAGAAAGCGAGAGGTCCTGAGGCTTGAACAGAATTCTAGGGGTTGTGCAACGTGTCCATGTTCAGTGAGACTCGGCAAAGCTCTCGAGCGTGCAAAAAATTAGAAGCCGATTTGCAAAGGGTAGTAATTTCATACTGTGGCCAAAATGATTGAAGAAAATGGACCGCAGACTGGCGACCAAGTTAGGAATGTGTAGCCAGCGGCGTTGATTGACAAAACACTTGATGTCGTATTTACGGTAACTAACGGACCCTTTGCGACGTCGGCGGGGAAGTCCAGTTGCTATACCCGTTTACAGCGGGAATTCTTTATCTGTCTTCAGCACTATGTTCTCTGAATATGCTACCCGCTTCCAAACCTTCATCGACTTTGGCTTTGGTTGGGAATATTTGATCGTCACGGCACTGTCGGTTGCCGCTCTATTGCATCTCTTCTCTCAGCTTCTGTTGGTATCAGTGAAGAGAAGTCCAACTGTGAACGAGCGTGGCATTAACAACCATATCATGGAGAAAGCGTCAAACGGAACAATACACCATGAATCAAGAAAGCTTCCGCTGCGTATAGCGATTCTGGAATGCGACACACCTCTCGATAAGACGAGAGCCAAATACCATCGCTATGGTGGAGTGTTTAAGCAGATGTTGGAACGCTCTGCCGACGTCTTGAAATACCCAGGATTGAGCTCGAAGCATGGAATGGAACTTCACTTTTTCAATATTGAGCATCATCCGGCGTTGTATCCGAATTTGGACGACTTTGATGCAATTCTACTTACTGGCTCCCGTATGCATGTTGCACACCTGTGAGTCACTAAAGCTAACGGCTGATATCAGGTTACGATGCATTTGCTTCCGATCCTTGGATCGTTCGGTTAGTGGAATATACCAAAGAAGCTCTCGAACAAAATCGTGTTCGGATCATTGGCGTATGCTTTGGACATCAAATCGTCGGACGAGCTCTGGACCAACGCGTAGGTCGAGGTGATGGAGGTTGGGAAGTTTCGGTAATGCCTGTTGGACTGTCTGACCTAGGAAAGAAATTATTCAAACAGGAAACTCTTGTGAGTGTCTGAACTCTTCACCCAAGCGGATGTCGCTAACCGAAGACGTTAGAGCCTATATCAAATGCACAGAGACATCGTATATGGCTACCCTTCCACCGTCGAAGAACTCGGATACTCTTCTATCTGCGAAAACCAGGGCATGTATGTCAAGAACAAGCTCATAACGATACAAGGCCATCCGGAGTTTACAAAAGAGATTGTTGAGGAGATTGTTAAATCTCGCCATAAATTGGGCATCTTCACTGATGAAATTTTCGAAGATGCAATGCGACGACTCAAGGATCACGATGATGGTATTGCAGTTGGACAAGCTTTCCTACGATTCCTCCTCGATGATTAGGTTGTTCACTTTGAGTTCTGGTAAGTCACGGGCTTGCGGATGACGACGACTTGCGGTATCTCAAACTGGACATCGTCTAGTAAGCTATGGCGGGACTCGAAATTCAGATTACAATAGTCGTTTTCAGGGTCATAGCCCTCGTCGGATTGTCATAGGCGTCGGAGGCATCAATATGCTCTTCTGTAGAAGTACAAGGATGGCCCGGAGTTGGTCAGCGAAGTGTCACGTCATATCTGCTGATGTAGCTGAAGAGGGAAGCCCAAGAAGAGAAGAATCATAGAAGAGCTAGTTGCTGCTGCCGCCATGGTCTTTGAGATGTTCAACTTGTTTTAAATATGCAGCTGCTACTGACGGGGGATTCCTGTCGATGAGAGTAGCGCGTGGAATCTTATAGTGCTAGGGCTGCTGCGATCGGAGAAATACCATCAGAATCCATGAGTTTCAAGATAACAATATGATTGGAGGTAGAGCAGCTAAGACTAGTAGATAAATCGAATATAACTTGACGAACGAGAACGTTGTTGGACGATTCCTGGGCTCATGCGGGATCACGGTACCGTACTCTAGCGTTTTTTCTCAACGGCAGTGGCGTCGTACGCGTTCGCTTTGACTAAACCCGACGGCGCCGCCGCAATCGATTCCAATCTTCCCTTACTCCTTGAAGTCGACTCCTAATATGCTTTTATCTTCTCACCTCGCTCAATTCTTCTCTGTTCTGTCGCCACTCTCATTCGATAAACGAGTACAATCTCGCGCTCAACTTGATACTCCCTGTCTGCGTCCACATTGCCTCAATCGCGAATCCATCCCTGATCAGTCTTTGATCCTTCCAAATCTTTGCGCTACATGTTATCATAGCCCCGTTCATTATACTGGAGTCTGTTCACTCCATGGTGTGGCCAAATGGGCAAGTGTACGTGGCCGATACACTCAATACCGTCTCTATCAGTGCAGATGCTAATCCGATTAATGTAGGGCAATACGGAGTCATCTTGGATGCGGGCTCTTCGGTATGATTCTCCTTGCTATCCAGCGACTACCGACGACATGCTAACGCTTGGTTAACAGGGCACACGAGTATATGTGTACAAATGGCTCAATAGTGCTCATGCGCGCAAAGACGCCCAAAAATCCGAACTTCACACCCTTCCTGAACTGATAACCCACAAGAAGTGGACTAAGAAGACTCATCCTGGTGCGCATCTACCTTTCGACTCCTCTTTATAGGAAATTTGTGTTGATTCCAATAGGCGTATCGACGTTCGCTACAAAACCAGAACTCGTCGGTCCAGACCACCTGGCTCCTCTCCTCGACCATGCTCTCAAACATGTACCAAAGGAGGAAGTACCAGACACTCCTTTCTTTCTCCTTGCGACTGCCGGTATGCGCTTACTCCACGACAACCAACGATCAAATCTCCTCTCCGAAATTTGCACATACGTGTCCGAAACCACCCAATTTCAACTTCCAGACTGCGATCTACATGTTCAGGTAATACCAGGTGAAACAGAAGGTCTATATGGCTGGATTGCTGCGAATTATCTAGTCGGCGGCTTCGACCATCCTGCTGAACATGACCATGGTAAAGGCCACCATACATATGGCTTCTTAGACATGGGCGGTGCTAGTGCGCAGATTGCATTCGTACCAAACGCTACAGAATCCGAAAAGCATGCCGAAGATCTCAAACTTCTACGTCTACGCACAATCGACGGCGTCGCAGAAGAGTACAGAGTCTTTGTTACGACTTGGCTTGGTTTCGGCGCAAACGAAGCTCGTCGCCGATATGTCGAAGCACTCGAATCGTCAATCTTACCAACCGAACATGAATTACCAGATCCATGCTTGCCTACCGGCCTCAACGTAACAGAAAGCGGAGAACCGATTGAAACCGGTTCGGATGAAGCTCTTGGCCTCAAGCCACATCTCACTGGGACAGGCAACTTTGAAGAGTGTATGCGCCAGACATATCCACTATTGGAAAAGAACAAGCCATGTCCTGATTCTCCATGTTTGATCAACGGACAACACGTTCCAGCGATAGATTTCGACGTCAATCACTTTGTTGGTGTGAGTGAGTACTGGCATACGACGCACGAAGTCTTCGCCATGGGCAAAGGCGACGACGTTCGCGACTACGACTTTCACATCTATCAAGACCGCGTCAGTGCCTTCTGCGCGCTTCCATGGTCGGAAATGCAACGTGGTGTGTCGGACGAGAAGTGGGGAAAGAAAGTCGACGAGCAAACGGCGCGAGAGGTGTGCTTCAAGGCTAGTTGGCTGATCAACATGCTGCACGAGGGTATCGGAATACCACGACTAGGCATTGAAGGACACAACGCGACGAAAGCAGCAGCGAACGCGCAAAAGGCCAAAGGCTACCTCGATCCCTTCCAGGCCGTCGACAAGATCAAAGACACAGAAGTGTCATGGACGCTCGGCAAGATGGTGCTGTACGCCAGCGCGCAGATTCCGCCTCCCGACGCTTCATCCGACGCTGCTGACTCCTTCCTACCCGTCGGCTTCGGCTCCAATGTCGCAGATGTCTCGACACCGCCCGACTTCCAAGCACCCGGCGGCCACGCACGACCCTTGCTCCCACCCGCACCAGAGCAGGAAGTGCCGCCAGCGCCGGCGGGCTCGTCGCAAAGCTCGGACTGGCCCGACGTGCTGTTCTCGGAGTCGCCGCGGCGCATCCCCGGCATGGTGCTGTTCGTGGTGATCCTGGCGGTGGCGCTGTGGCTGTTCTGCGGGCGGGAGCGGCGGCGCGCGTGGGCGAGCGGGGTGTGGCGACGGCGCGGCGGCGGCGGCGGCGGTGGCGGGCGCTTCGGGAGTCCGGGCGGCCGCCGCGTTGAGCTGCGCCTGCCGGCTGCCGCTAGCCGCTGGGCCGACAAGGTGTTCCGCCGCCGTGACCGCGCCTACGAGATGCTGGACCCGGTGCGGGCGGCGGCCGCGGCGGCTGACGACGAGGAGGCGGGTTTTGAGTTGCGCGATGGGCGTGGCGTGAGGCTCGATGATGGCTCGGATGGTGACGACTTGCCTGGTCGGTCGTCTGGCTGCGCCACGCCCTCACTGCATCCGTCGCTGTATCCGGCCGATGGGAGCGGGTCGGCAGGCGGTAGTCCGAGTCGCCGTGCGCAAGGCTATTCGTTTGGCGGCGGCGAGCGGAGGGATGATGGGCTCGTTGGCACGGCGCTGGCGCTGCCAGGAGTGGCCAGCGCGACGGACATCGGTAATGGTGGTGGGCTTGTTGTCAGGACGGATAGTAGAGAGAGGCTTACGCAGAGTTTAGGGAGGAGTACGGCGGGTAGTCCGTTTCGAGTGGGCAGCCGCAGTCCTGGTTTGAAGGCTTCTTAGCTGGTGCCATTGGCTGTGATTTTGCGTTATGGAGTTTGATATGTGGGTGCATTTCGAGAATAAGGCGTTGTAGGACTACGTTGAGTGTGCTAATATGGAAAGCTGCTCAAGCTAAGGGCCAACGTATACCGTATATGGTATGAATGAATGACCTTGCATTGTATTTCTAGGATTCTTCGATTCAACTTTGTAGAACAGTGTTCAGCGTCATTCTGCATCGTTTAAATTCAATATCAACCGTAGATCCTGTCTAGTGATGCTTCGCCTTTCTGGCAGATTCTAACTTAATTAAAGAGTCGAAGTGGTTTGCTACAGTCGAATGGTTACGAACAACATCATT
>Ga0335074_10012097_pt1 | contig 12088 bp, 12 predicted proteins | sample Lox_Sample_23_FD_206715 | JGI IMG/M metagenome (GOLD analysis project Ga0335074, IMG submission 206715) | Soil microbial communities from Loxahatchee National Wildlife Refuge, Florida, United States - Lox_Sample_2.3 | ecosystem: Environmental > Terrestrial > Soil > Wetlands | place: USA...
GATCGCGCCGCCGCCGCGCCGGACCATGTGCTGGTAGCAGGCCCTCGTGCAGGCGAGCGCGCCGTCCAGGTTCACGCCGACGAACTTCTTGTAGTAGTCCCAGTCCACGGACAGCAGCAGGTCGAACTGCATCTGGCCGTAGATCGCCGCGTTGTTCACCAGGAAGTCGATGCCGCCGAACTCGTCCGCCGCGCACGCGGCCATGGCCTGCGCGGAGTCCGGGTCGCCGACGTCGGCGCGCACGAACGCGCCCCGGCCGCCGTCGGCGCAGATCTGTTTCGCGACGGCCCGGCCCGCGTCCGCGCTGATGTCCGCGACGACGACGGCAGCCCCGGCGGCGGCCAGCGCGCGGGCGTAGGCCTCGCCGATGCCCTGCGCCGCGCCCGTCACGATCGCGACCTTGCCGGCGAAGTTGTGCCGCTGCCCGGTTTGCCCGGCCTGCCCGGGCTTCCCGGCCGTCCGCGTCGGCGGCGCTGGCCCTTCACCCCGCGCCGCCTCCGTTGTACCGGACATGTGTCCAGACTACAGTTCAGAATATGGCTGAGCGCAAGGACTACTCGGGCGAATTCGATCCGGACTTCCGCTTCGAGGACCTGTCCAAGGAGGCGCTGGTGCGCCTGGTCCGGGAGTACGCGCTGATCGCGCAGCTGCTCGACAGGTCGGTGTTCGCCGCGGTCGCGCTTCGCTACGGGCCGCAGGCCGTGGCGGAACTGGCGATCGAGGAGTGGCGCGGCGCGAGCCCCATCTACACCGAGCGCATTCGCAAGATCATGGACATCGAGGGCGACGGCGTGCCGGCGATCTTCAAGCAGCTGCAGCTCGATCCCGGCTTCGCCCAGCACTACATGGACGTCGAGTACGAGGTGGTCGACGAGCACCACGGCTTCTTCCAGCTCCGGTCCTGCGGCGCGCTGCTCGACGTCGAGCCGTACGGCGAGCGCCAGGTGCGCAGCATGTGCCACACGATCGAGGACGGCACGTTCGACGTGACCGCGCAGGCGGTGAACCCGAAGGCGCGGATCCGGGCGGTGCACCGCCCGCCCCGGGTGCCGGCCGGCCGGGTGCCGGTCTGCCGCTGGGAGGTCACCATCGACGACGACACCGAGGTACTGCCCGAGGCCGACATCACCAAGCTGACCCGAACCACCACGGCGGCGACGTTCGACTTCCCGCCGATGCGAGACGGCACCCCGCACATCCCGCCGCCGGCCGGGGCGGGCTGAACGGCACAGCGGGCCGGTTACGTGCCGTCCGACGGCGGATCCCTTTCGGCCTCGGTATATGCGCGGGCAGACCGGTGCAGGAAGTCGAGCACATTGGGCTGGATGCGAGCCAGGCCCTTCCGGTCGTACCACTTGGTGACCGCGATCCCCACGATCACCCAGAAGACCAGGCCGATGGCGGTGAGCACGACGCCACGGGCCAGCCCGGCGTCTGCCTGCGCGTTGAAGTAGAGGATCGCCTGTACCGCGCCGAGCACCTGCCGCAGCGGCTCGAAACTGGCGGCGAAGCGGAAAAACGACGGCAGCGCCTGCACCGGGATGGTCCCGCCCGAGGATGCCAGGGCCAGGTAGACGAACAGCAGCATCGCGAGCAGCTGTCCGAGCGCGCCAAAGACGGCGAACAGGGCGAGCGTGCCGGCCGCGATCGCGATGCCAGCGAACGTCGTGAAGACCCAGAGCTGGCCAGCATGCGGAGCGTTCATGTGCAGGAGCGCGACGGAGACCAGGAGCAGGACAGCGGTCAGCACCGGCACGGTGACGAGGGCTACCGACCATTTCGCCAGCAGCGTTTGCCACCGGCTGATGGCGACCGGCATCCGCTGCCGCCATCGGGGGCCGATCTCGCTGCTGCCGTAGCCCAGCGCCGCGTCGATGCTCGAGTTGACGATGACGGCACCCATGAACCCGCACATGATCGCCAGCAGCGAGATGTAGAAGGCACTCAGCCCCAGCGCCGAGTCGGGCGGGAGGGGGCGGAACACTCTCGTCGCCACCGCCACCGGATTCGCGGCATTGACCCCGGGGCGGGCGGCACGGCCGAGCCCTGCGGCCTCTGCCGAGAGCTTGCGCCCGAGTTCGAGTGACGCCGTATATAAGGCGGGCTGGGCGACACCGGTGGCGAGCTGCACGCCGATGGACCCGGCCCGCGGGCTGGTCAGCAGCTCGGCCGTCGGCTTGCCCGCGGACGCGGGTGCGAGCCGATAGGCGGAAAGCAGGGACGCGGTGAAATCGGGCGGGATCACGATCGCGGCCGGGGCAAGCCACACGCTGCGCACCCGGAGCAGCGCCGACGCGCGGACAGGCGGCGTGGCGCCGGCATTGCTACCCCGCTCGCGATCCGGAGGGTGCACAGCCTGCCCCCTTCCTCCCCGTTGCGGCTTGTCGCGCACCCAAAAGTGCATGAGTTCCCAGATTGCCTCGTCCCGACTACCGTCAGGTACGACGTGATCACAGAGTAGGGGCCCGCCCGGCCCGCGTGCCCGGCAGACACGGCGATTGGCAGGAGGCCCGACGGCCAGAGCCGGTCCAGCCCCGGCCCGCGGCTGTGCGCGGGTCAGAATCTGGCCCGGAGGCCCTCGGCAACCTCCTCCGGGCTGACGTCGATCAGCGCCTCGGCGTGCAGGCGCTCGAAGTAGGTGGCGTCGCTGCGGTACACCGGGTCCGGGTTGGACCGGCTGACGACCTTGAGCACGACCTGGTGTCCGTGCTCGCGGGCCCCCGGCCCGCCGCCGATCAGGGCGAAGTTGAACGAGGCCAGGTTCCAGCCTCGGTAGGTGGCCAGCACCTGGGACAGCCCCTGGCCCAGTGCCTGGGTGTCCTGCTCGGTCAGGTCTGTGACGTCGGCGGCGCCAGTGACCACGGCCCAGACCTCGTGAAACCCGGCCGGCGCGAACGGGGTCAGCCAGGCCACCCGGCCGATGTGTCCCACCCACCGGGGGCCCGCGGCCTCCTGGTCGACCAGGGCCGCCCAGTACGGACCGCGGCGCTCCTGCCACGCCTGGGCCTGCGCGACCAGAAAGCGCTGGCCGGTCAGACCGCAGGCGTCGTGCGCCGACTGCACGTGCGGATGAACCAGGGAGGCGCCAGACGGCGGCAGGTAGTTGGCGTTGATCGAGCTCCATGCCGCCGCCGGGTCCAGGTGCCGCACCGCCCGGGCGTGCCGGACCATAGCCGTGAGCATGTCCCCCACCAGGGGTGGCGTCAGTTCGTCCAGGTCGAGGAAGTGCCGTCCGGGATCGTAGATGCCGACCGCGCTGTGCGTCGCGTACGCCATGATGTTGGGCACCACAACGGCCAGGCCCTCACGGATGCGGCCTTCGCCGGTGAGCTCGGCGGGAAACGGGAAGGTGGCCGTCTCCAGGTTCTCGCTGTCGAACGGGCAGAACGCGGGCTTCGCCGCCAGCCCTGTCAGGTCCGTTCGGGTCGTGGGCTGGAGCTTCACCCCGGTCAGGATCCGGGCGCTGGCCCCGGTCAGCGGGTCCCGACGCCAGCGCAGCCGCACCTGGGTCCACGCCCCGCCCGCCGCCAGGTCGGGCACCTGGGCATGCAGGTCCCGTTCCTCGAATTCGATCTTCGCCACGCCCATGAGCCTACGTCGCTAGCTGGGCGTCATGCCGCCGCCGCGGAGGGCGGGAAGCGCGGTGGCCCGCATCCGGCGCAGGACCCGGTTCCTGACCGGGACGGCGTCGGGGTGGACGCCCCCGTTGGCGTCGGCGGCGGCCGTCCAGGCGGCGGAGCGCCGCTCGAACGTCGCGCCGTCGTCGAGCTCGACGCAGTCGAGCCGGTCGGTGTTCACGTCGACCACGATCGTGTCACCGTCTTCGACGAGGGCGATGGGCCCGCCGAGGAAGGCCTCGGGGCCGACGTGCCCGATGACGAGCCCGACGGATCCCCCCGAGAAGCGTGCGTCGGTCATCAGCGCGATCGTGATGTTCTGCTGGCGGCACAAAGTCGTGATCTTCGACGTCGGATCCAGCATCTCCGGCATTCCCGGGGCACCGCGGGGACCCTCGTACCGGATGACCACCATGTCGTGGTCGCGGAAGTCGCCGGGCCGTTCGTCGAGAGCACGGATCAGTGCCCGCTCGCCGTTGAAGACGCGGGCGTTGCCGGTGAAGACGCCGCCGGACATCCCGCCCTCGATACCGGCCAGCTTCAGGATCGCGCCGCCGCCGGGAGCGAGATTCCCGCTGAGGAGACGCAGGCCGCCGGTGTCCTTGAACGGCCGGCCCACCGAGTAGATCACCCGGTGGTCGGGAGCGGGCGGTTCGAGCCGGCCGACCTGCTCGGCGAGCGTCTCACCCGTGCACGTGAGCGCGTTCCCGTCGAGATAACCGTCCGACAACAGCTCGCGCACCACCGACGGCACCCCGCCGGATTCCTGGACGTCAACCATCGAGTACGCCCCAAAGGGCCGCATGTTGACGAGGACCGGCAGGCGCCGCGACAGCGCGTTGAACTCCGCCTGGCTCATGACCTCGTCCCACAGGTCGATCCCGGCGGCCCGCGCGATCTCCACGCTGTGCAGCATGACGTTCGTCGAGCCGCCCATGGCCATCGTCACGGTCAGCGCGTTGCGCAGCGATGCCGGCGTGACGATGTCCCGCGGCCGGATGCCCTTGGCCGTCATCGTGACGAGGCAGTCGACGAGCTGGCCGGGAAACTCATCCGTCCTGCGGGGGTCCTCGGAGGCCGGGGAGACCATGTGCAGCGGCTCCAGGCCGAGCACCGCGATGAACGTCTGCATGGTGTTGTACGTGAACATGCCCCCGCAGCTGCCCTGGCCGGGGCAGGCGTTCAAGGTAAGCCGCGCGCGGACCACCTCGTCCGGATCGGAGGCCGCCTGAAACGCGGTGATGATGTCGATCGGGTCACCCGTCACCGGATCGATCCCCGGCCGGACCGAGCCGTCAGACATGACCACCGAGGGCGCGTTGTGCTCCAGGATGGCGGCGACGGTGCCCACCGGGGGCTTGTCGCACGCGACGACCGCGATCACGCCCGCCACCCGGTCCGCGGCCAGGTGCATGGACGCCGCGTCGTTCACCAGTTCCCGGCCGATGAGAGAGAACCGCATCTCGGGAGTGCCGTTGAGCTGGCCGTCGGAAATGCCCAGGGTGAAGGCCGCCGGGATCAGGCGCACCGGGAGGTCCTCGTCGGCGATGCGCTGCGACGCAGCGGCCTCGACGGCCGCCACCTTGGCCTGGACGCCCAGATAACACTGGCTGTCACCGAGGTTCCCGATCACGGCCCACACCGGATCGTGGATCTTCCGGACGTCCTGGCCCAGGAACTCGGCCGTGCCGACCTTCTGGACGTCGCGGCCCGGGTTGACAGGGCTCGGGTCAGAGATTTCGTCAGCTAGCGCAGTCACGCCCCGAAGCGTACCGTTCGGCCGCCGGGAGATCGTCATCGATGACGGCACACCGCACGTCCGGCCGAGCGCGACTGGCGTGGGTCTTCCGGTGCGCTGCTGGCATTTGGCAGACTTCGAGAGGATTGCCGGTCTGAAGGTGGTTGCTGTGACGCTGTGTCCGCTGGTGAGGTGTTGATGAGCGGCCTGCCGTCGGGCACCGTGACGTTGCTGTTCACCGACGTGGAAGGCTCCACCCGGCTGTGGGAGGCCGAGCGGGATGCCATGGCCGCCGCGCTGCGGCGTCACGATGAGATCCTGCGGGATGCGATCGAGGAGGTCGGCGGGTACGTCTTCAAGACCGTCGGCGATTCGTTCTGCGCGGCTTTTTCCGCCGCCCGCGCCGGGCTGGACGCGGCGCTCGCCGCACAGCGGAACCTGACCGAACAGCCGTGGCCAACCAGCCGGCCACTCGTGGTGCGGATGGGCCTGCACGCCGGGGTGTGCGAGGAGCGCAACGGGGACTACTTCGGGCCGGCGGTGAACCGGGCCGCGCGGCTGCTGACGGTCGCCAACGGCGGCCAGGTGCTGGTGTCCGGGGTGGCGGCGGAACTGCTGTCTGATGAGCTGCCCGAGGGCGTGGGCCTGCGGGAGCTTGGGACGCGCCAGCTCAAGGACCTCAGCCGGCCGGAGCGGGTTTATGAGGTCGAGGCCGCATTCCTGGCCGAGCGGCTGGATGCCCCCGCGCACGCAGTCCCGGATCGCGTCGTCCAGGCCCCGGCCGCTGCTGAAGCAGCGCAGATCCCGGATCTCGCGCGCATCACGTGCAAATCCGGCTCCGCCAGGCGGAACCGGGCCTGGGTGGTGCCCCGGCGCATGGAGATCGACGTCGGCAGTGGCGCGGTCCGGCTCGACTTCCGGCGGGCCGTGATCGCCGCGCCGGAGCTGCGCATCGACGCCCGGATCGCCAGCGGCACCCTGACGCTCATCACCCGGCCCGGTATCGCGGTGGACGCCGACGACCTGACGGTGGGCAGCGGCAGCGTCAGGGTGGTGCCGCCGGGGGGGTCCCAGGCAAAGGTGGAACTGCGGGTGAAGGTCGGCGGCCGGGTCGCCAGCGGCTCGGTCTCCGCCCGGCCCTCTCTCGGCGACTGGTGGCTGGCGCTGTGGCGGCGATTGCTGCACCGCCGGTGACCCGGCGAGTGGCACTGGCACGGTGCCGCTCCCGGCACGTTCATGGTCCACCTCGCCGTCTCCGACGGCACGACCGAATGGGCCGATCACGTCACCGACGAGGAATACCAGGGCTGAGCCGGTACCTGCCGCCCGGCGCTACCCGAGCGCCACGGGACATTCGATCAGCCTCAACTAGCCAGAGTGCCTGTACGATTACAAATCGTGACACAGGGTCCTCTTCAGGCCAATCGCCTGGCTGGTCAGAGTTTGATCCTTCCGATCTGTCACCGGGAGCGGTCGTGAGGGAGTGGCAGTATTGGACCCGGAACAAGCTCGAGATTCTGGCCGGGTACCTGCCCGCATTCAACAGAGCCTGCCAGCGGTGGCCCGACCGGGTCTACATCGACCTGATGGCGGGCGAGCCCGTCAACGTGGACCGGGCCACCGGCGAGCGCTTCGATGGATCGGCGAGATTAGCGCTGGCTGCGTCGCCGCCCTTCACCCGTCTGGCGTTCTGCGAAATGCCTGAAACCGCCGCGCTTCTTACGGCCGATCTCCATGTTCGGTATCCAGGCCGTCAGTTTCGTGTCTACCCAGGCGACTGCAACGAGACGATCGATCAGGTGCTTACCGACCTTGCCCCATGGCGTCGGATGCCCACCTTCGCGTTCGCCGATCAGCAGGCCGCAGAAATCCACTGGAACACGCTGGCCAAGATCTCTCGCTTCCGGTCCGACTCGCGGAAGGCGGAATTATGGATCCTTGTGTCACCCGCCATGATCGCCAAGGGGGTGGCGGGCACCAATGGCCCGCAGTTCGCCGCCCGGGTTGACGCATTGTTCGGCAACAAGACATGGCGGCGGATCCAGGCCGCGCGGCGCAGCGGAATCCTGAGCGCCGAGGAATACCGTGATGAAATGGTCAACTTACTGCGCTGGCAGCTAGAGCACAGTCTCCGCTACGCCTTCACCGCACGGATCCCTATGAACATGCCGAACAAGATGCCGATCTACGACATGGTTTTCGCTACTGACGTCCGGGTCGGCGGCAAGATCATGACGCATCTGTACCGGCGCGCAGCCGAGCGTGAGCCCGGCATGATTCAGGAGGCTAGGGCGCGCGCAAGGAAGGAGCGAGACGACAAGGCTGGGCTGCTCACGTTGTTCGACCTGGAGCCTGGCGATTTCCCGGTGAGCAGTCTCACCTGGGAGCCGAGCGCAAGCTGGGACCCGGCTGGTCAGCCGTGGTGGTGACCCTCGCGGTCACAACGCGCATGCGGTCGGCATCTCATCCCAGAGTTGGCCGTCCAACTTGCGGCCCATGGCCTTCGGTGTCCGGCCTCCCCACTGCTTGAAGAAAAAGGGTACTGAAGCAGATAGGCATGCATCGCGAATTTCTCTGGCCCACTCCAGATGCATAGGCCGATAGTCCGATCCTGACTCGCCGCCGGCGATAACCCAGTCGATTCGCGATAGATCGATCCCGGTCAATGGCCCGAGGAGCGGCTCACAGGACAGGAATCTGACGGCGGCGGGCACCTGACGGAGATGGCCCACCCGCGGGAGTGCGAAGCCATTCTCCACCGACACGCCGATCCACAGATTCGGCGGCCAGCGTAGCTGATCTGCAACGCGCAACAGCCGCAACGATCTTTTCGTCAGTACCTGGTAGGTGTGCTGCGGGGTGTCACCTATGACGTCGAAGACGTCTTGCACGAACTCGAGCGGGATCCTGGCATGAAACAGATCGCTCATCGAGTTGACGAACACTACTCGTGGTGTGCGCCACCGGTATGGCTCACCTAGTGCTTGCGGGTGCATCGTGACGCCGAAGCCAGGGCCGGACGTGCGCGGGTCACCATCGCGCTGGTATTTAGCAGCACCCATGGCTTTGAGGCGCTTAGCTAGGGTCAGCGCGTAGCAGTGTTCACATCCGGTAGAAACTCGATCACAACCGGTCACCGGATTCCAAGTGACCTCGGTCCATTCAATCGCTGAGCGGTTCGGCATCGTCCTGCATCCTCTCGGCCGGGCCCCGGGCTCGCTCGCGCTCCGCTGCGCGGCCGATGCGAACCCATTCGCTGACTCGCTCTACAGGAACCACTACCAGCCCGTGCTGCTCCGAATCGCTCTGCAGCACATAGACCATGTCGCCGGGCTGCAGATGCAGCCGGCCCATCAGCGCCTTAGGCAGCGCGATCTGCCGGTTTGCGCTGATCTTTATTGGACCGTGCGGCTCCGACATTCTTCAATACTACAACTTTTTGTATTTCTAAAATAAGTCTGAACTCTTGTGTCTTGGTTACGAGGAGGTGGTCGCGGACGTCGCTGTCCGGCTGCGGCGCGCGCTACCAGAGCGGCACCGGACCCTCGCCGAGGGGGTAGTGGCCGGGGAGCTGCTCGCCGGAGACCGCGCGCTCCATCCGGTGCCGCATGCCGTCCGACAGCGCGTCGGCCTTGATCATCTCCAGGAACAGCGCGGTCACGTTGCCGAGGTCGAAGAAGTCGCGCTGCCACGACCACTGCCAGTCCCCGCCGTAGCGGAACCAGCTTCCGCCGATCCCGGCCACCTCGTAGTGACTGCCGTCCGGCCGCGCCGCGCCGGCGACCTGCTTCCAGAACCCGACGACCTCGCCCTGCGCGTCGTCGATCAGCACGCGCTGGTAGGGGTAGGACCAGCCGTCGAGCCCGCCCATCTCCAGCGCCAGCGCGACGTCGCGGATCTGGTCGCGCCCGGTCACCATGAACTCCTCGCCGGGGCCCATGTTCCAGCCGTACGTCGCGCCCTGGGTATACATCACCGCGGGCGGCCGCCAGTCACCGGCACGCTCGCAGCGCCGGTTGGCGTCCAGCCACCGCTGCACCATCTCTTCCAGTTCCGCGCGGGGGAACGCGGCCATCGGAGCCTCCTTTTGGGGGCCGTAACGTGACGCCTCGTGGTCAGCCCTCGGCCAGCCGCAGCGCCTGTGTGGGGCAGAACCGCACCGCCGCCTCCACCGCGGCGCGCTGCGATTCGGGTGGCGCCGGCTCGGCCACGGTGACCTTGCCCTTGCGCGGCACCGTGAACACGGCGGGCGCCTCCAGCTCGCACATCGCGTGACCCTGGCACAGGTCGAGGTCGACCTCGATGCGCATCACGCCGCCGCCTCCGCGGCGTCACCGCGGCGGCGGTAGCGGACCACGCACGGCCGCGCGAGCTGCACGACCATCTTGGAGTGGTCGTTGCGGTAGCTGCCGGGCGGCTGGGCCAGCTCGAATGACCAGTCCCGCAGCAGCACCGAGAAGATCGCCTTCAGCTGGATCATCGCGAAGTTCGCGCCGACGCAGCGGTGCCGTCCCGCGCCGAACGGAATCCAGGTCCACCGGTTGACCAGGTCCTCCTGGCGCGGCTCGGCGTAGCGTTCCGGCCGGAACGCGTCCGGGTCGGGGAAGTCGGCCGCGATCCGGTTCGAGATCGCCGGGGTCGCGCCGACCAGTGCGCCGGCCGGGATGCGGTAGCCGAGCACCTCGAGCTCCCTGGTCGCCGCGCGCAGCAGCAGGATCAGCGGCGGGTGCAGCCGCAGCGCCTCCTTGACCGCCGACTCCAGCCGCGGTATCTCCCGGAGCGCCTCGAAGCTGACCGACGGGGGGACACCCCCCGTCACCCCCCCGCTGGCGCCCGCTGCCTTTGGCCGGTACAGCTCGCCGAGCTCGGCGACCACGCCGGCCAGGCAGGCGGGGTTGCGCAGCAGCTCGATCAGCGTCCACGCGGCGGTTCCGGAGCTGGTGTGGTGCCCGGCGAACATCATCGAGATGAACATGCCGGTGATCTCGTCCGCCGAGAACACCGCCGTGCCGCCGGAGTTGCGGACCGACATCAGAACGTCCAGCAGGTCGCGGTCGCCGCGACCGGGCGGGGCGGCCATCCCGGCGGCCGCCCGGCCCGCCATGATCTCGCCGACGAGGCCGACCAGGGCAGCCCGCGCCTGGTCCCGGCGGCGGAAGCTCTCGATGGGGGCATACGGGTCCACGAACGCGAGCGCGTCGGTGCCTCGCTCCAGGTCGTGGTACAGCTCGGCGAACCCGCGGTCGAGCTGGTTGCGGAACTTGGCACCGATCAGGCACGCCGATGAGGTGTAGATGGTCAGCTCGGCGAACCAGTCCAGCAGGTCGATCTCGCCCTCGGTGCCCCACCCGGCCACCATCCGGCCGACCTCGTCGGCGATGGTCTGCGCGTGCCCGCGCATCATGTCGCCGCGCAGCGCCTGGTTGTGCAGGGCCTCGCGGCGGCGCTCCGGCGAGGCGTCGAACACCACGCCCTCACCGAAGATCGGCGTCATGAACGGGTACGCCCCGGCCTGGTCGAGGTCCTCGTCCGGCGCGCGGAAGAAGAACTCGTTGGCGTCCGCGCCCGACAGCAGGATGACCGGCCGCCCGGCGAGGTCGAACCGGCCAACGTCGCCGCACTCGTCCCGGACCCGGCGCATGAGCGCGATCGGGTCGCGCCGCAGTTCTTCCAGGTGCCCGTCGGGCGCGCCGCCGGATACGAGAGAGGGCTCCAGCAGGGTCATGACGTTCCTCCCGGGTATCCAGGCGGTGCGGCGGGTTCGCGGCCGGTCTCGACCGGTGCCTCGGGCTCGATCTCCAGCAGCGTGATGTGGGCACCGCGCGGAGTCGAGACGATCGCCGTGACGGCGGCGGCCACGTCGGAGGGCCGCAAGAAGTACGAGTGCCGGGCCAGGCCCCAGCCGGCCCAGTCATCCAGCATGGCCCCGACCGCTACGGCATCCCAGCTCATCCCCATGCCCGTCATCGTCGGCCCCGGTCGCACGACCGAGACCCTGACCCCGGTGCCCTCGAGTTCCATCTGCATGGTCCGCGCCATGCCGTCGACCCCGTGCTTGGCCGACACATAGGCCCCCATCCGCGGCCGCGGCGTGCGCACGACGTCCGAGGACACGAAGACCACGTCGCCACGCTGGCGGGCGACCATGCCCGGCACCACCGCCGCCACCATCCGGTGCGCCCCGACGAGGTTCACCTCGAGCTGCCGCGTGAACTCGGCCGAGTCCAGCTCGTGGACGAGCCCGACCTCCGCGTCGCCCGCGCAGCTGACGAGGACCTCCACCGGGCCGAGCTGGTCCGCGACCGCCACGGCAAAGGCCTTGACCGCGTCGTCGTCGCCGACATCCAGGGGCAGCGCGATGGCCTCGCCGCCGTCGGCCTGGATCGCCGCGGCAAGTTCCCGGCACTTGTCCGCGCGCCGCGCGCCGAGCGCGACCGGGTGACCCGCCGCCGCCAGCGCGATCGCGGTGGCGGCGCCGATGCCGGACGACGCCCCGGTTATCACGGCGGGTCTGCGGGCGGGATGCGGCTCGAATCGTGGCATCGGTCAGCGCACCCGCACCTGCATCGGGAGCGTGGCGAAACCGCGCACGTTCACCGAGTGGACCCGCTGCGCGCGGCCGTCGTCGACGTCGTACGCGGCGACGAGGCGGGTGAACTCGGCCAGCGCGATCTGCGCCTCCAGCCGGGCCAGGTTGGCGCCGAGGCAGTAGTGCCGGCCGGAGCCGAAGCTG
>Ga0335074_10012098_pt1 | contig 12088 bp, 12 predicted proteins | sample Lox_Sample_23_FD_206715 | JGI IMG/M metagenome (GOLD analysis project Ga0335074, IMG submission 206715) | Soil microbial communities from Loxahatchee National Wildlife Refuge, Florida, United States - Lox_Sample_2.3 | ecosystem: Environmental > Terrestrial > Soil > Wetlands | place: USA...
GACACACTGGCGGCGGCTGCGGCAAACACCGCTGACGCGGCGCTGATCCCGCAGGTAGCTGACGGCGTTGAGGCAGTCCTGGCCGAAGGGCTGCAGCACCATCTGTTCCTCGGCCGCGTGCTCGGGAAGGTGAAGTCATGACCACGCTGGTCGTCCTGACCGTCGTCGACATCCTGCTGCTCATTGCCGGGCTCGCGGTCTACCTGTACTGGGTGGGCACGCTGCTGACCAGGATCGCCGGCAACCTGGAGGAGTGCGCCAGCCTTGTCGCCACGATCGTCGGGCACGCGAAGCAGATCGGGCCCGGCGTCGAGCACATCAACCAGACCGGCGGAGTGGTAGCTGGCGCGCTGCCGCTGCTGTACGGGATGGCCGAGGAGATCGTCACCGACGTCACACCGCGGCCGGCTGAGCTTGACGTGCGCGAGGTTGCCCGGCCCGCGTCGGGAACCCGGAGATCCCGGCTTCACGACGCGGTGGGGTACGCGCCAAGGTCCTGAGGCCCGTACGGCCGGCCTGAGGCGGTACGGCCTGAGGCGCTGCTGCCCTACCGGTGGCCGGACTGGTCCGGGCCGCGGCGCGAGACCGGGCCGGTAGTCGGGGCCGAGTACTCGCCAATCCAGTGGTCTTCCCACGCGTTGTCGTACTGCTGGTCGTTGCAGCTCGGATGGTAGATCGCCGTCAGTTCACGGGCGATCTGCTCGCGGTGCGCCCTCGTGCCGCCCGGTACCTCATAGCTGCAGATGTAGACCTTCCACTTAGAGCCGGCCCGGCGGATCCAGCAGGCAGAGCGGGGATGCCGGAACGGGAAGTGCTCGGCGGACAGATCATCGCTGTGCCCGACGTAACTGACCGCGTACCGGTCCGGCTTCGTTTCCGGATCGGGCTTGTAGAGGACGGCATACACGGCGGCGGCTGCAGGCGGTGTCCAGCCGCCGAGCAGCCGGGGACCCTCGAACGGATAGCCTGCCAGCGAGCCGAGACGGATCATCGGAAGTCGGAATCCTCCTCGGCCTCGCTGACTGCCTCGGTCCGCACTATCGGCGCCGGGGGCAAGCCGGCCATCACGGCGGCCGCGAGGAACCGTTCGGTCGCCTTCCCGACCGCATCCTCCTTCGTGTCGGCTTCAACGACGAGCTGAGCGCCGTACCTGGCGGTGCCTATCCCGGTCGCGATGCCGTTGCTCGCAGCGATCGCGTCGGCCAGCTCGACGATGTCCTCGCGGCTGAGCATCTTGTCGCCTTCGGCCTCGATTCCGACACTCCACCTCATGCCGTCTCCATTCCGCGCCGGACTCCCGTTCTCAATGGAGGGCCGGCAACAGCTGCGCCAGCTGCTCAAGGCTGGCCAGGTCGTGGCCGGACAGCAGCAAGTCGATATGCGGCGCTGCCACCATCATGCCCACGGTGCTGGGCCGGAACTGCGGGTCGTCGCCCTTGTGCGGGTTCAGCCAGACGATCCGGTAACAGAGCCGGGACAGCCGCTCCATCGCGGCGGCAAGCTGACCAGGATCTCCGCGGTCAAGGCCATCGGAGCAGATGACAACCACCCCGCCCCTGCACAAGCCACCACGGCCCCAGCGGCGGACGAATGTCTCGAGTGACTGTCCGATCCTCGTGCCGCCGTCCCAGTCCACGACCGCTGCCGCAGCCTGCCCGAGCGCATCGTCCGGCCGCCGGCGGGTCAGCGCCTTGGTAATCCGGGTGAGCCTTGTCCCGAAACAGAACACTTCTACTTTCGCCGTCGCCTGCCTGGCCGTGTGCGCGAACTGGAGCAGATGGCGCGAGTAGTCAGCCATCGAGCCTGAGACGTCGAGGATCAGGATCAGTGGCCGCAACCGCATCCTGCGCTGCCGGAAGTACAGGTCGGCAGGCTCACCGTGCATGCGCATCGCTGTCCTGATCGTCTTGCGGAGATCCGGCGAGCGGCCCTTCGCCGCTGCTGCGGTGCGTCGCGTGCGGCGCCGCGGTGGCGTGAGCCGGATCCTGGCCATGATCCGCCGCAGCGCGGCAAGCTCCGCCGGCGTGCAAGCGGCGAACGACCGGTGCTTCAAGGCGTCGACATCGGAGGCCATCCAGCCGAGGAGCGGCTGCTCTTCGTCCTGCTCCGGCCCCGGCTCCGTGCCAGGCATCACCAGTGCCGCCTCGACTTCGGCGGCGGCGGCGCTTGCCCGCAGCGTCAGCAGCGCGGCAGCGGGACCGGCACCGGCCAGGAAGTACCGGCGGAACACGTCGTCGTACAGCGGGATGTCGTCACGCCTGCTGACCAGCGTCGTGCGCCCTGCCCAGTAGAGATCCGCCAGGTCCGACGGATCAAGCGGGGACATCGCCGAAAAATAGGTCAGCACGTCGCCGGTGCCTACGGTGACCCCTGCGCTGCGCAGTTCCCGGGCGAAGCCGACCAGCACCGGAGTGAACGGTGACTGCCCAGCGAGGGGATGCTCAGGCACCGTAAATTCAGCCACCGGAAGTTATCTCTGCCAGGTTCTCCCGGACGAGGTCCAGATCGTCCCGGTCCTTGATGACCGCCCCGAGCGTATCGGCCGCGGACTGCGGGGTCAGGTCGGTCTCGCCGAGAAAGCCCAGAGTCCGCACCCAGTCGATGGTTTCCGCCACGCCCGGCGGCTTGGCCAGGTCGAGCTCGCGCAGCCGGTGCACCGCGCGGACGACCTTGCGCGTCAGCGCCTGCGCGGCACCCGGCTCGCGCACCAGCACGATCTCGATCTCGCGCTCTGCGGACGGGTAGCCGATCCAGTGGTACAGACAGCGCCGCCGGAGCGCGTCATGGAGCTCCCTGGTCCGGTTCGACGTGAGGATCACCGCGGGCGCCGACTCTGCCTTGACCGTGCCGATCTCCGGGATGCTTATCTGGAAATCCGACAGCACCTCGAGCAGGAACGCCTCGAACTCGTCGTCGGCACGGTCGATTTCATCGATCAGCAAGACCGCCTGGTCACCGGCCCGGACCGCTTCCAGCAGCGGTCGCTCAAGCAAGAACTTGGGTCCGAACAGGCGGTCGACAGCATGCTCGTCCGCGGCCTGACGCTCCGACAGCGCGCGGATCTGGAGCATCTGGCGGGCGTAGTCCCACTCGTACAGCGCCTGGTTGGTGTCGATGCCCTCGTAGCACTGAAGCCTGATGAGCCTGCGGCCGAAGATCGTGGCCAGCACCTTCGCGACCTCGGTCTTGCCGACGCCTACCTCGCCCTCGATCAGCACGGGACGGTGCAGCGACAGCGACACCAGGAGGGCCGTGGCCAGGCCGCGATCGGCCAGGTAGCCGCCCTGCCGAAGTCGCTCGGTCAGCTCGCCGACAGTTCCGGGATACTCCACGCAGCGATTCTCCTCGCCGTCAGTGGCCGGGCTCAGCTACCGTCGGCCGAGCCTAGGACAAGGTCGCGAATGCTGCCGCCGGAACTGCTCAGCTTGCCTTCCCGATCCAGCCTGGCCCGCCAGGCGGCGGTAAGGTCCTGGTCCCCGGCAGCGAAGTCATCAAACCCGACTCCGGCATCGGCCATCCGCTTGCAGGACTTCTTCTCGCCGCTTTCGTCATCGAGATCGGCAGCAGTCTGCCCCTGGCCGCGCCATAGCGCGCGAAGCACGTCCAGCGCTTCCCCGGCTTCTGCGGTCATCCCGGACATCCCTTCAGGCAGCGGTGCTCGGTTGACTTTAACCCGGCGCAGGCTGCGGCCGCGACGCTGGATTAAGCGATCTCTTAATCCAGTAGCCAGGCCGGCCCGCGCGTCGCGCAAGGCGGAGCCCGCGGGTTCGGCATGATGCTGCTTATGCAACTGTCGGTGGCTGCGAGCACAATGACGACCGTGCCGGACGTTACCTTCCGCAGCGACATGACCGTCGAGCTCATCAAGCACTCGGCGGCCGATGCCGACGTCATCTGGGCCGCCAGGGTTTCTACCAAGGGTGAGCAGTCTCTTGCCGACATCGACGCCGACCCCGAGCGCTCAGCGGGGCTGATCAACTTCCTGATGCGCGACAGGCACGGCACCCCGTTCGAGCATTCGACAATGACGTTCTACGTCAGCGCGCCGATCTTCGTCTTCCGGGAGTTCATGCGGCACCGCACGTTCAGCTACAACGAGGAAAGCGGCCGGTACCGCACCCTCGAGCCGGTGTTCTACCTTCCCGGACCGGACCGAAAGCTCGTTCAGTCCGGTAAGCCGGGTGCCTACGTCTTCACCGAGGGGTCGGCTGAGCAGCACGCAGTGGTGGCCGAGTCGGTGCAAGCCGCCTGCCGGCAGTCGTACGAGGCCTACCTGGAGATGCTCAAGGCGGGTGTCGCGCGTGAAGTAGCCCGTACCGTGCTTCCGGTCGGCCTTTACTCCTCGATGTATGCCACCTGCAACGCCCGCGCGCTGATGAACTTTCTGTCGCTGCGGGTGAAGCACAGCGGAGCGACGTTCCCGTCGTTCCCGCAGCGTGAAATCGAGATGGTGGCTGAGAAGATGGAAACGCTGTGGGCTGGGCTGATGCCGCTGACGCACGCGGCGTTTGAGCGGAACGGACGCGTCTGCCCTTAGCAGGCGAGATGACCGCTCGTCGTCAGCGTAATGCTTGTGGTGCTAGGCACCCGGAAGCCGATAGTCGCCCGCTTGCGGTCGCCATCCGGGCGGCGGGTCTTCGCCCGTCCGTCCATCCACTACCTCTCTGATCAGATCGGCGTGCCCGGTGTGACGGCCATATTCCTCGAGCATGTCGCACACCAGCCGGCGGAGGCTGGCATGAGCGCCATCCTGCCGGGACGCGTGCACGAGCTGATCGAGCCCGCCGTCAGCCAGGGCCGCGCTGAGCCTGCGACGCGAGCGCTCGACGGCGTCGTCCCAGAGCGCGTAGAGCTGCTCAGGCGAATCGGCGGCGGCCGTGGTGAACTCCCACTCGTCGTCAGTTCCGTCCCAGCCGAGAACATCCCACGGCGCGCCCAGCGGCTCTCCGGTCAGCTTGGTGCCGAAGTTGTAGTCCTCGTTAATGGCGAGATGCTTCAGCAGGCCCCCCATGGTCAGCGAGGAGCCTCCGAAGCGGGTCTGCAGGCCGGCACTGTCCAGGTGGTCAGCCTTCCAGCGGAACGTAGTGCGGATTCGCTCGAGCGCGCCGGTCAGTTGCTCAGCGTCAGTGCCCGCCATTGGCGGTTCCCATGGGTCTTCGCTAGCTGTCATGGGCCAGATCGTAGGACCCGATCCGGACGTTCTAGCTCCGGAATCCCGGGCCTTCGACCAGTGAGACTGACTCGGGTCAGCGAGCCCGCTGCAGCCTGGGCAAGGCAGCCTGGCGGCTAGGCTCCTGTGGCATGGGCGAAGGCGAGTTGCTGATCGGCGATGGCGTCACCCAAGGGATCGTGCGGATCGGGGACACCGTACGGCGTCCGCTGCGGCCGTTCAGCCTGACCATCCAGGCGTACCTGGCGCACCTGCGCGATGCCGGGTTTACTGGCGCTCCGGTTCCGCTCGGCGTCGACGAGGAGGGACGTGAGGTGCTGTCCTTCGTCCCCGGTGACGTGCCGCGCAATCCGCTGCCGCCGGAAACGGCCGGTGACGACGTGCTCATCGCGCTGGCACGGCTGATCCGTGCACTGCACGAGGCGTCGGCCGGATGGGTGCCGCCGCCCGGCGCTGTCTGGGGCGGGACGCCGGCCAACACGGGCCGGCTCAGCAAGCAGGGCGAGCTGGTAAGCCACCGTGATTACTATCCGGGCAACGTGGTCTTCTGCGACGGCCTGCCCGTCGCGCTGATCGACTTCGACCTGGCTATGCCGACTACCCGGCTCTACGACATCGTCAACGCGTTGTGGTACTGGGCGCCGCTGCGTGATCCGCGAGACCGTGCGCCCGCGTTCGCGGATGCGGACATCCCGCACCGGGTCGCGGTTTTCGCAGACGCCTACGGCATGACCGCGCGGCTGAGGGCGGAATTCGCCCCGTTCGCCGTCGGCGTCGCGCACCGCTATCACGAGGATTCCCGCGTCTCGGCCGAACTGGACCCGGTGTTCCGCAAGCTCTGGGAGGACGGCGCCAAGGACGAGCTGCCGCGCGCGGAGGCGTGGCTGCGAGAGGCAGCCCCGGCGATCACCGCTCGGCTGACCCGGGCGCGCTAAGGTCAGCTGGCGTAGCGCGCGAGCAAGGGGATGAGCACTTGCGCGTCAGGGCTTCCCCAACCGGTGACCGGGTCCCAGCCGGGCGCGGCCGGGTAGCCGGCGATCGTCCCTTGGGGGAATGTCACCGTGCTGTTTCCCGCGGTGATGTCGTGGAAGGCCTGGTGATAGCTGCCGCTGCGGCCGATGCGGTAGATCGCGGGATTGACGAAGCCCAGATGGCGGCCGGCATACTGGTCAGCCAGGGCGATCAGCCCGGCCCAGAGCGGTGTGGCTGCGCTAGTCCCGGCAGCGGGGTAGAAGTAGTCCTTGCCGGGCCCGGCGCTGACGGCCAGCATCACGCCAGTGCTGCCCGCGGCGTCGGCGGCCACGTCGGGCACGCCGCGGGCCGCGCGGATCCCGGCGACGCCTCCTTGATAGGCGGGTCGGGCAAACAGGTGACTGAATCCGCCGCCGGAGGTCTGCGGGGTGGCAGTGCCGGGCGGGGTGTGCCACACGGCCTCGCCGCGGTAGATGCCGGTAACCGGATCCGCGTCCAGGGCGGTGCCGCCGACCGCGAGAACGAGCGGGTCGGATGCCGGGAGCCCCACCTCCCTGACCGAGGTCGGGAGGCCAAAGTTCGCGCACTGGGCGCTGGCCGCGCCGAAATCGCCCGAGCTGGCGACGACCGTCACATGGTGTTCCCGGTCTGCCTGCAGCGCCGAGTTCAGGCCGGCCACCTGGGCAGGAGTGAAGCACTCCTCGCCGAGAATGGCGCTGAGCGTGACAACAGACCCCTGCGACAGGGCCAGCCGCAGCACGCCATCCAGCGCGGTCATCCAGCTCCCGGGCCCGGTCCAGGGCGGGATCAGGATCACGCGGATTGCGGCGTCCGGAGCGATCGCGTGCACGATCTCGGCGTCCTCCACCTCCTCGAGGCCCGCCAGCCACGGCGAAGATGAGCCTGCCAGACTGGTGTCCACCTCCAGCCGCGCGACAGGCAGGCCGAACACGCCGTCAAACAGCGCCAGATCCTGACGGATATCAGTGACCTGCGGCGCGGGCAGCCCCGGAGGGTTGGCGAACTCCATCATCACTACCGTCTGGCCGCGTCCGTCGGTCCCCCGATTCAGCAGTGGCTGAATGCCGTAGGCCACCCGCACCTGTTGCGGGGTATAGCAGACCGACCCGTACTGCCGCCGACATCGCTTGGCAGCGGCGCTGGCAGTTGGGCCAGCAGGATGCCGGGCCGGCGAGATTCCCGCCCCGGCGCTGCACCCGCAAGCAAGGACTAGCGTCCCTGCTGCGGTCATCGCCGCTGCCGCCCGCAGCCACTGCATGGCGAGTCACCTCCCGCTGAATCCCTGACCTCACTCCATACCAGGTCTTCGTTGCCCGCGGTGTCAGTTGCGGCCTCGGCCGACCGGTGTGCGCGGCCGCTGCTTTGGGCACACCCGCTGCTATGGCCACGCAACCGGCGCGCGGCGTGGCGCAGCGGAGGAACGGTCATGGACGTCAAAGAGTCAGTAGCGCTGGTAACAGGCGCAAACCGTGGAATAGGCCGCGCGTTCGTTCGCGCGCTTCTTGATCATGGTGCAACCAAGGTCTACGCGGGTGCACGTGATCCGGCATCAGTGGTCGATCATGACGCCACTCCGCTGCGGCTGGATGTCACCAGCGCCGCGGACATCACCGCGGCCGCTGGGGCCGCAGGTGACGTGACCATCGTGATCAACAACGCGGGCGTCCAGGGCTTCGGCACGAAGCTACTCGACGGCACTTTCGACGACGCGCGCCATGAGATGGACGTCAACTATTTCGGCACCTGGGCGGTCTCGCGCGCGTTTGCCCCGATCCTGGCCCGGAACGGCGGAGGCGCTTTGGTGAACATGCTGTCGGTCGCGGCCTGGGTCGGACGGCCCGAGTTTGCTGGCTACGCTGCCTCAAAAGCAGCCCAGTGGTCGTTGACGCAGTCTCTGCGTGCGGGCCTGCGTGACCAGGGGACCCTGGTGGTCGGCGTACATGCCGGATTTGTCGAAACCGACCTGAGTGGCTGGACCGACGCCGCGAAGATCAGCCCGGCCAGCGTGGCCGAGCAGACCATGCAAGCTCTTGAGAACGACTCGGTCGAGGTGCTTGCTGACGAGAAAACCAGGCAGGTTAAGGCAGCCTTGTCTCAGGCCGTTGGCGCTTGACCAGCCGCTCGGCGCGCTGCGCGGCTACCGGGGACGCTCGAGTGTGGGCCTGAGAGGACTTGAACCTCTGACCTCTTCCTTATCAGGGAAGCGCTCTAACCGTCTGAGCTACAGGCCCGCGCGCGTGCCAGCAACAGCCGTATCCCGCACGCCGGGCTAGGTTACCGCAAGCTGGGACTAGCCGCTCAGTCGGATTCCTTTAGCGTTACCTCGATGCCGCCGGTCAGGTTCGTCACCAGGTTGTACAGCGCTGCACCGATGGTGGCAAGGGCGGTGAACAGGATCGCGTTGATGGTGCACACCAGCGCTGTGTACTCCAGGATGGTCGACGCGCGGAACCAGCTCGTGAGGCTACTTCCCGGGTGGGTCTTGTTGTAAGTGACCAGGCCCCAGGTCTGCTCGATCTTGGTGAACACACCGATCTTGGAGAGCGAGAAGTAGATCACCGCGACCGCAACGAACAAGATGACCCAGCCGACCAGGGAGATCAGGAAGCTGAACTTCATGACCGACATGGGCTCGATCCGCTCGAGGCTGAGCAGTGCCCGCCGGGTCGGCTGGCCTGGCTGCGGCGGCCGGCTAGCCGGCTGAGCCTGCAGCGGCCGGCGGCCGGCCGACGCCGGCGGACGCCGGACTGGCGGAGCCTTCGGCTTCGCGGGCTTCGGCTTGGTCAGGCCAGAGAACGAAGAACCGACTTTAGAGGCCAGGTTCCGCGCGCCGGTGGCTGCTCCGGCAACGGCTGCCATCGCCTGGGTCTGGGCTGAGCCTGGCGCGCCTGTCACCGGGCTGCTGTTGGGGTAGAACGCTGGCGTCGGCTGTGCGGGACTAGGCGCTGGGGGGGCGGCCGAAGGCGCACGGACAGCGGATGACACTTGCCAACCCGAGTCTGGCAGCTGGCTTGCCTGACCTGACGGGCTCGCGGCAGCGTCGGCAGCCGCCGGCGCGGCCTCGGTCGTCAGAGTGCTGTCAGCGCCATTAGCGGGCGTCGTGTCGCCTGGCTCCTCGCCAGGCACGCGTGATGGCGCCTCCACCCGGTTGTCCACCCCGTCCTCCTCCGCACCGTCCATTGACACGAGGTTATCCCCAGTCAGGCCGGTCTGATCCGCTCGAGCCGGAAGCTCTCCTACAGCTCCTTATGACGTTCAACCGGTCCACATCGTTGCAACCTGCGGTTCTGTAACCGAGGTAGCTTTCCCCCCGAAGCCGCGCATCCCCCGGAACTACCTCAATTCTTGAGCTACTTTCCGGCACGATACACGCTCCGGCAGCCTAACTAGCAGGCAATACGCCGGCCCGACGGGCACGGAGAGTAAAACCCGTGCCGGGTAGTTACTCAGCGTCCGAATCGTCGGCCTCGCTGCCTGCCTCATCCACCGGACCTGGGATCTCGTCGGCACTGTCGTCCGGGCTGCCGTTCTCGTCTTCGGCCACGACCGCCTCTGGAGCAGCTGCCTCGGCGTTCCTGGCGATCGCCACGAGACTCTGACCCTCGCCGAGATTGACCAGCCGGACGCCCATCGTCTGCCGGCCAGAGATCTTGATCTCCGCAGCAGCCGTCCGGATGACCCCGCCTGCCGACGTAATCGCGAAGACCTCGTCCTCGGGGTGAACCATCAGCGCACCGATCAGCTCACCTCTGGCCTCGACGATCCGGGCGGTCACAACCCCGAGACCGCCGCGGCCCTGCACCGGGTACTGCTCGGCAGGGGTCCTCTTGGCGTAGCCGCCGCCGGTGGCCACGAGCACATCGGCACCCTCGCTCACCACGTGCATCCCGAGGAGCTCGTCGCCCTCGGTGAATCGCATGCCGATCACGCCAGAGGTGGCCCGGCCCATCGGGCGCAGCGCCTCGTCCGATGCCCTGAACCTGATTGCCTGGGCATGCTTACTCACCAGCAGCAGGTCCTGGTCGGCTGACACCAGCCGGGCCGCGATGACCTCGTCGTCCTCGCGGAGGTTAATCGCGATGAGCCCGCCGGACCGCGGTGAGTCGAAGTCGGTCAGCCGGGACTTCTTCACCAGCCCCGAGGAGGTCGCCAGCACCAGATACGGCGCCACGGTGTAGTCCCGCAGCGCGAGTACCTCGGCGATGTGCTCGTCCGGCTGGAACGCAAGCAGGTTGGCCACGTGCTGGCCGCGCGCGTCCCTGGCGGCCTCCGGCAGCTCGTACGCCTTCGCCCGGTAGACCCGGCCCTTGTTCGTGAAGAACAAGATCCAGTGATGGGTGGTGGTGACGAAGAAGTGGTCGACAATGTCGTCGGTGCGCAGCTGAGCACCGCGGACGCCCTTGCCGCCGCGCCGCTGAGCCCGGTACAGATCCGTCTTGGTGCGCTTGGCGTAACCGCCACGGGTGATCGTGACGACGACGTCCTCTTCGGCGATCAGGTCTTCCATGGACATGTCGCCGTCGTAAGCGATGATCTCGGTCCGCCGGTCGTCACCGTACTTCTCGGTGATCTCGGCGAGCTCCGTGCTCACCACCTGCCGCTGGCGCTCGGGAGAGGCCAGGATCGCTTCGTGTTCGGCGATCTCCGCCAGCAGTTGCTCGTGCTCGTCGATGAGCGCCTGGCGCTCTAGCGCGGCGAGCCGGCGCAGCTGCAGGTCAAGGATGGCAGTGGCCTGCACCTCATCGATCTCGAGCAGCTCCATCAGGCCCTGCCGGGCGGTGTTCGCCGACTCGCTGGCCCTGATGAGCGCGATCACCGCGTCGATCTGGTCGATCGCCTTGAGCAGCGCGCTCACGATATGCATGCGGTCCTGCGCCTTGCGCAGCAGGAACCGGGTGCGCCGGACGATGACCTCGATCTGGTGGTTGACCCAGTGCCGGATCATCTGGTCCAGGCGCAGGGTGCGCGGCACGCCGTCGACAAGCGCCACCATGTTCGCGCCGAAAGTGTCCTGCAGCTGCGTGTGCTTGTAGAGGTTGTTCAGCACGACCTTGGCCACCGCGTCGCGCTTGAGCGCGATCACGATCCGCCGGCCGGTTCGCGCGCTGCTCTCGTCGTGGATGCTGGCGATGCCAGTGATCCGGCCGTCGTTTGCCAGCTCGGCGATCTTCAGAACCAGGCTGTCCGGGTTCACCTGGAAGGGCAGTTCGGTGACAACCAGGAGCGTCCGGCCCCTGCTGTCCTCCTCCACCTCCACGACGGCGCGCATGGTGATCGAGCCGCGGCCAGTCCGGTAAGCATCCTGGATGCCACGCCTGCCGACGATTTGCGCGGCGGTCGGGAAGTCGGGGCCCTTGATCCGTTCGAGCAGGGCTGCCAGCAGCTCCTCGTCATTGGCCTCGAAATTCTGCAGGCACCACTGCGCGCCGTCGGCAACCTCGCGCAGATTGTGCGGCGGGATTTTGGTGGCCATCGCCACCGCGATCCCTTCCGAGCCATTGACCAGCAAATTAGGGAAACGGGCTGGTAGCACGACCGGTTCTGCGGAACGCCCGTCATAGTTCGGGCGGAAGTCGACAGTTTCCTTGTCGATGTCCCGCAGCATCTCCATGGCCAGCGGGGCGAGACGGCATTCGGTGTACCGCATTGCGGCTGGCGGGTCGTCGCCCGGCGAGCCGAAGTTGCCCTGCCCGTCGATCAGCGGCATGCGCATGGCCCAGTCCTGGGCCATCCTGACGAGGGTGTCGTAGATTGCCGAGTCACCGTGCGGGTGGTAGTTGCCCATCACGTCGCCGATAATCCGCGCGCACTTGTTGTAGCCACGGTCCGGCCGGTACATGCCGTCGTACATCGCGTACAGGATCCGGATGTGCACCGGCTTCAGGCCGTCCCGGACGTCCGGCAGCGCGCGGCCGACGATGACTG
>Ga0335074_10012099_pt1 | contig 12088 bp, 12 predicted proteins | sample Lox_Sample_23_FD_206715 | JGI IMG/M metagenome (GOLD analysis project Ga0335074, IMG submission 206715) | Soil microbial communities from Loxahatchee National Wildlife Refuge, Florida, United States - Lox_Sample_2.3 | ecosystem: Environmental > Terrestrial > Soil > Wetlands | place: USA...
TACCTATGCGTGGCCGGCGCTCCGGGACAGCGCCCCGGACGACTAGACCGTGCACCGCAAAGCCACGGTCTTAGCAGTCGTAAGTTAGCCACGGAGGATTGTATGAGCTGCGCCTGCTGTGAGCCGGGTTCCGTCGAGGTACTGATCCGCCGGCTCGACGAAGGTCTGCCCTTGCCGCAGCGCGCGCACCCAGGCGACGCCGGGAGCGATTTGTTCATAACCGAGGACATTGACCTGCAGCCAGGCCAGCGAGGCATCGTCGGCACCGGAGTGTGCATTGCGCTGCCAGACGGGTACGCCGCATTTGTGCTCCCTCGATCAGGCCTGGCCGCGCGGCATGGCGTCACGGTCGTCAATGCACCGGGCACCGTCGATGCCGGATACCGTGGCGAGATCAAGGTGATTCTGCTGAACACCGATGCCGAACAGCCGGCGCTATTCCGGCGGGGCGACCGGATTGCGCAGCTTGTGATCCAGAAGGTGGAGCGCCCGATATTCCGGGAAGTGGCCACCCTGCCCGGGTCACATCGTGGCGACGGCGGGCACGGCTCGACCGGCGGCCACGCGCAGGCCGCCCACAGCTCAGGCGACAACTAGATCCCAGCCGGCCAGCGGGCCGGCCCGCGGAGATAAGGAGCGTGCGGGGTGTTTCGATGGCGCCGCCGTGGCGGCCAGCAGAGTGCCGGGCCGGAGCCCGGCGACCGAGACTACCCGGCAGCCGGCGACGAGCGGGCTGAGGAAGACGCGCAGGCGGGCGAGCCGGCCGCCGAGGAGTGGGATGGCGGCGAGGCCTTCGGCGCCGAGGAAGGCGGTGCCGGCGAAGATAGGGCTGAGCCTGGTTTCAGCGCCGTCGGCGGTGCGGGGTGGACTGATGAGGACCAGCTGGCCGATGAGGAACTGGCCGACGAGGACCTGGTCTATGACGAAGCCCTGTCGGACGAGGAACTGTCGGACGAGGAACTGTCGGACGAGGAACTGGCGGGCGAGGACGACTGGGCTGAGGACGAGCTGGCGGGCGAGGACGAGCTGGCGGGCGAGGACGAGTCCAACCTGACCGGCGGGAGACCCGCCCGCGGCGGAGCCCACCGCCGTCGGTCTCAGCGCCATGACCTAGGTGACCCGTCGACCTGGACCCGGCTGCGGGACTCTCAGGATGTCAGCCCGGCTGTCAGCCGCTCGGCTGGTCCGTGGGACGCCGCCACCGGCTACCCGGAGGCCGAGCGGTTCGATTTCGGGAGCCTGCTGGTCCCGGTCCGCGAGGGTTTCGACGTCCAGGTCTTCGTCTCCGAGGATCAGGGTGTCTCGATCGCCGTCATCCACGACGACAGCGGACTGCAGCTTCAGCCGTTCGCCGCGCCGCGCAGCTCAGGGCTCTGGCATGAGGTACTGCCGGAGATCGAGGCGGAGGTTGCCAAGGCGGGCGGGCAGAGCCGCCAGCAGGAGGGCAGGTTCGGGCCGGAGCTGGTGGCCAGGGTGGTGCCGCAGGGCGCCGAGGGAGCTCGCATCCCGCCGCAGCCGCTGCGGTTCCTCGGCGCGGACGGCCCGCGCTGGTTCCTGCGCGGCCTGATCACCGGGCCGGCCGCGATGGACGAGCAGCTAGCCGCGCCGCTGGAGGACATCTTCGCCGACGTCGTCGTCGTGCGCGGAGATCATGCGGAGCCGCCGCGCAAGCCGCTGGACATTCAGCTGCCGGACGAAGCCAGGCAGGTCCTGGAGAGCCAGATGGCGGCGGCCGAGGAGCAGAACCTGCTGAACCCGTTCGAGCGCGGCCCGGAGATTACCGAGACCAGGTAGCTCGGCCTGGCTGCTCAGGCACGCCGCTCGCCGGCCAGCAGCCGTCCGAGTTCCTGCTCGACGTCCTGGCTGGTGACGAACAGAAGCTCGTCGCCGACCTCGAGCGGGTCGTCAGAACTCGGCACGATGACCCTGGCATCGCGGAGGATGGCCACCAGGGCCGTGTCGGCGGGCCACTCGATGCTGCCGACTCGCTGCCCGGCTAGCGGCGCGTCGTCCGGCATCGTGATCTCGACCAGGCTCGCCTCGCTCTGCCTGAAGGTCATCAGCCGGACCAGGTCGCCGACGCTGACCGCTTCCTCGACCAGCGCGGACAGCAGCCGGGGCGTGGACACGGCGACGTCGACGCCCCAGGACTCGTTGAACAGCCACTCGTTGTTGGGGTGGTTGATCCTGGCGACCACCCGCGGCACTCCGTACTCGGTCTTGGCCAGCAGCGATACGACCAGGTTGGCCTTGTCGTCGCCGGTAGCCGCGATGACCGCGTTGCACCGCTCGAGGCCGGCATCGTCGAGCGAGTTGATCTCGCAGGCGTCGGCCAGCAGCCACTCTGCCTTCGGCACGCTGTGCACCTTGATCGAGGCCGGATCCTTGTCGATGAGCAGGATCTCGTGCCCGTTGCCGATGAGCTCCTTGGCGATGGACCGGCCGACCGCCCCTGCGCCCGCGATCGCGATCCGCATCAGTGGCCACCCCTTCCGGGCGCGGACGTCGCGAACACTCTGGCTATCTCAGCCATGTCGTGTTCTGGTGCGATCACGTGGATGACATCACCTTCCTGAAGCACCAGATTCGGCGACGGCATGATGGCCTCGCCGAGCCGGGAAATGTAAGCGACCCTGGTCTGCGCGGCAAGCTCGAGGTCGCACACCTTCTGCCCGAGCCAGTCGGGCGCATAGGCGACCTCGGCTAGGACCACCTCACCGGTGGGGTCCCGCCACTGCGACTCGACGCCCTCGGGGATCAGCTTGCGCAGCATCTGGTCCGCGGTCCACGCGACGGTCGCCACAGTCGGGATACCGAGCCGCTGGTAGACAGACGCGCGACGAGGGTCGTAGATGCGTGCGACCACCCGCTGCACGCCAAAGGACTCCCTGGCCACCCTGGCGGCGATCACGTTGGAGTTGTCGCCGCTGCTGACGGCAGCGAACGCATCGGCCCGCTGGATACCGGCCTCGGTCAGCACGTCCCGGTCGAACCCGATGCCGACGACCTTGATGCCCTTGAACCCGGAGCGCAGCTTCCTGAAGGCCTCGGGGTCCTGGTCGATGACGGCTACGGAGTGATCCTGGTTCTCGAGGATGTGCGCGATGCGGGAGCCGACCCGACCGCATCCCATGATCACGATATGCACGTGCTTCCTTCCAGCCGGAGCGGTGCAGTCACGCTATTCCCTCCGGCGTTCCGCCGCTTGAGCGAGCCGCCTGACGCGCCGTCCGACCGACAGCGACCCGGCCCGACAGCGACCCGGCCTGGGCGGGCAGGTACTGCCAGGGCACCATGGGTCCCGTGAGCACCAGTGCCGCCGCTGCGCCGAAGGCCGGGGACGTGCTGGAACTCACCGTCGGCGAGGTCGTGCATGGCGGCTGGTGTGTTTCCAGGCTGGATGATACGGGCTGGGTGGTATTCGTCCGGCACGCGCTGCCAGGTGAGCGCGTCAGCGCCATCGTTACCCAGGCTACCGCCCGGTTCGCCAGGGCCGATGCGACCCGGATCCTGCAGGTGTCGCCAGACCGGGTTGAGACGCCCTGCCCGTATGCCCGGCCCGGTGGCTGCGGCGGTTGTGACTGGCAGCACGCGAGCCTGGCGGCCCAGCGGGCGCTGAAGGCAGCAGTAATCCGCCAGCAGCTCAGCCGAATCGCAGGGCTCGACCGCGAGGTCACGGTGGAGGCCCTCGCGGGCGACGAGGCGGGCCTGCGATGGCGGACCGTTGTCACCTTCGCTGTCGGGCGGGACGGAGTCGCGGGGCTGCATAAGCATCGCTCTCACGAAATCGTCCCGGTCAGCGAGTGCCTCATCGCCCACGACCTGGTCGACGGGGCCGACGTGCCCGGCCGGAGCTGGCCGGGCGCGACCGCGGTCGAGGTGTCAGCCTCCCCCGACAGCGGGGAGCGCGGGGTGCTGGTCGCTGGCCTGCGCAGGGCGGCCAGCCTGCCGGATTTCGCCGCTGACTCGGTGCAGCTAGTCGGCCGGTCCGGAGCCCGGACGCCGGTGCGCGGCCGTGGCTACCTGACCCACCGCGCTGCCGGGCGGGACTGGCGGGTCACCCTCGGAGGCTTCTGGCAGGTGCACCCGGGCGCTGCCGACGTGCTCGCAGCCAGCGTGCTGGCAGCGCTGGACCCGCAGCCCGGCGAGGTCGCGCTTGACCTGTACAGCGGGGTGGGCCTGTTCGCCGGACTGCTGGCGGAGGCCGTCGGGCCCGGTGGTTCTGCCGTCGCCATCGAGCATGATCCGGTCGCGGTCCGCGACGCGCGGCACAACCTCCGGCCCTGGCCGTGGGCCCGGGCGCAACGCGGTGACGTGGGCGCAGTGCTGCGCCGTGACGGTCTGCGGGACGCTTCACTTGCCGTGCTCGACCCACCGCGGACGGGCGCGGCCAGGGCGGTCGTCGACGCGCTGAGCGGCCCGGCTGCCGCCAGCCTGCGCCGGATCGCCTACGTCTCCTGCGACCCCGCGACGCTGGCGCGTGACTTGCGGCTCCTCCTGGACGGCGGGTGGCAGCTCGCCGGGCTGCGCGGCTTCGACGCGTTCCCGATGACGCACCACGTCGAGTGCCTGGCCATCCTGGCCCGCGAGTAAGAGCACCGCGGACTGTAACCAGAAGCACCGGTCGGACGTCAACTGGGCGTGACAGCAGTTGTGATCGCAGCCGCGCGGCGCGGCGTCGCCAGCCGGGCCAGCGAGGTCGGGTCTGCCAGCAGGCGGTCCGGCGGCACGGAGCGGTCGATGGCGGCCGACTCGAAGGACGTCAGCTTCGACGACTTCTACAGCGCCACTGCCAGGCGGATAGTCCGGCACGCCTACGCCCTAACCGGCAACCTCGCCGACGCGCAGGACATCGCCCAGGAGGCGTTCGCCCGGGCGTGGCAGCGCTGGGATTCCGTCCGCGCCTGTGAGTCGCCCGAGGCCTGGGTCCGGCGAGTCACGATCAACCTGGCGACGAACCGCTACCGCCGCGAGCGCGTCGCCCGAGCTGCCGCGCGCGATCTCCTGGCCCGCGATGTACCGGAGATTAGTCCGGACGCTGTGGTGCTGGTCGCGGGACTGCGTACGCTCCCTGAGCGGCAGCGTGTCGTGCTCGTTCTGCACTACCTGGCCGACCTTCCCGTCAGCCAGATCGCGGCCGAGCTGCGCTGCCCGGTCGGCAGCGTGAAGGCGTGGCTGGCGCGCGGCCGTGACGCGCTGCAGGCCGCGCTCCGCGAGGAGACCGCAGATCCCGATCCGGCGCCAGATCCGGCGTCGAGTCGTTCGCGCCCGATTGGCCCGGAGGTGACCGGTGCCTGAGGACATCATGGACCGGCTCTTCGGTGAGCTCGCCGCTGCCGACTTGCCTGTGCCGTCATCAGCACGCGTGATCGCCCGCGGCCGGCAGCGGCGGCGGCGCACCCGCACTCGCGCAGTGCTGGCGGTAGCTGCCGCGACCGCACTGGTGGTCGCTGGCGCAAGCCAGCTGGCCGGCGCTCGGACCCGGAAGCCGGTGCCTGCCGGTCACGTCAGGGCACCGCACGCTGTCTGCTCGGCTGCGCCCGACCCGGCGCTGACCGCGCAGCTGGCACGCCGGCTGCCTCTTCGCGGCCAGGTCGTAGCGCTGGCACCAGATGGCACGCTGGCCTACGCGCTCGTCAGCGAGCCCGGTTTTCGTGGCATCGCGGCGGAGAAGGTGGCCACCGGCGCCGTCGTCCGGCATATCGAGCGGCTGTCGTCCGTCTTTGACAGCGCCGCCGGCACGCTGACCCGCACGGGAGACCTGCTCTGGATCAGCCGATACAGCACAGCGATCGGCGCGAACTCCGGAAGTTCGCCAGTCAGGATGTGGTCGCCGCGGACCGGCGTGGTGACGATGCTGGAGCCGCCTGGTCAAAGCGGCGCGGCACTGAGCGCCCCGGTGCTCTACCAGGGCGGCGGGATCGCTGCCTGGCTGCAGGGAGATGGCCAGCAGCGCGAGATAGTGGCGGCCAACCTCGACACCGGCAACGTGCACGTCATCGCGACCGGTTACCTCGGCCCGCCGGTCTTTGTCGGCGACGCTCTGGTCTGGTCCGCCGCGAGCACGGTTCGCGGTTACCCCGCGCACCTGGTCGCCACCGACGCCACTCCGTTCCCGTCGCGACAGCGCATCGCCGTTCCGGCCCCGCTCCGCTCGGCCAGGGGCGGTGTGCTGATGGGGTCGATGCCGGAGGGTACCTGGACGACACCGATCGGTCTTATCGCCTCGGCTGGCGGCGCGGCGGCGTACTTCTCGGCGAGCCTGACCGAGCTGTTCTACTCGCCCGCGGCAACCCAGCCGGCCAGGCTCGTGCTGCGGCTCAAAGGCGGCGCTTACTTCGCGCCGGGCTCGCTGGCCATGGGCGATGGATACCTCGCCTGGAGTACCGCATCGGCGGCCAGCTACGTGGCTAGCGCGAGCAGTCTGGCGGTCGCCACTATTACGAACGGGAACACGCAGTACGGCTCGCTTGCGGGCTTCGCCGGTTACGTCCTTGCCACCCGTACCGCGAGTCCGAAGCATGGCGTCGCGCCGGTCTACTTGCTCAGGGGGTCGACCATCGACGGACTGTCGTGCGAGCGAAGATAGGCGCATGCAACTGCGAATTTTCACCGAGCCGCAGCAGGGCGCCAGCTATGCCACGCTCCTGCGAGTAGCCAGGGCGGCCGAGGACCTCGGCTTCGACGCATTCTTCCGGTCCGACCACTACCTCAAGATGGGCAACGTCAGCGGCATGCCAGGTCCGACCGATGCGTGGATCACGCTGGCCGGGCTGGCCCGGGAGACCTCCCAGATCAGGCTGGGCACGCTGATGAGTCCCGCCACGTTCCGCTACCCGGGCCCGCTGGCCATCTCGGTCGCGCAGGTCGACCAGATGAGCGACGGCCGCATCGAGTTCGGCTTCGGCGCCGGCTGGTACGACGCCGAGCACGCCGCGTACGCGATCCCGTTCCCGGACACACGCGAGCGGTTCGACCGCTATGCCGAGCAGCTTGCGATCATCACCGGTCTCTGGGAGACCGCGGTAGGGGAGACGTTCAGCTACTCCGGCCGCTACTACACGGTGACCGACTCACCGGCGCTGCCGAAGTCCGCGCAGCAGCCACGGCCGCCGGTGCTGATCGGTGGCGACGGGCCGAAGCGGACGCCGAGGCTCGCCGCGCGCTATGCCGACGAGTTCAACCTGCCGTTCGGCAGTGTGGCGGATACCTCCGCAGCGTTCGGCCGGGTCCGTGAGGCATGTGCAGCGGCAGGCCGGGACGCGGGGTCGATGACCTACTCGGCCGCGCAGGTCATTTGCTGCGGCCGCACCGAGGCAGAAGTGAGCAAGCGGGCAGCCGCGATCGGCCGGGAACCAGCCGAGTTGCGCGAGCACGGCCTGGCAGGCTCGCCGGACGAGGTCGCGGCGAGGATCGCTGAGTTCGCCGGCGCTGGGGCCACCAGGATGTACCTGCAGGTGCTTGACCTCGAGGACCTCGACCACCTGGAACTGCTCGCAGAACTCATCCCGGTGGTCGGCTGACTCCCGGCAGCCTCGTTTCAGAGGGACCGCAGAGGTGCGGTTAAGCGTTGCCCGGGGCTGAGCTGACAGGCTCAGCTGCTGCTGGCCCGGCGGGACGGCCCTCCCCGGCGAAAACTGGCTAGCGGACCGCCTGGCCTGGCCGGCGAACGGAACTGTGAGGAGACCTGCCATGGCCCGACGTCGCGGGCGCCGTGTTCTGTGGTGGCTGCTGGGTTGCGTAGCCGTCGTTGCACTTGTGATCGTCGGCGGGACGTGGCTTTACATCCACGTCATCGAGGGTCCGGCGCCGGCACCGCTAAGCCTGAAGCACGCAGCTAGTTCCACATCGAGCACGTCGGCGGGCTCAGCCGCGGCCGACTCGGCGACCGTGGCTGGCACCTGGCGAGTCGCCTCAGGCTCGCTCGTCGGATACCGGGTCAACGAGGTACTCGCCGGCCAGAACAACGTCGCGGTCGGCCGCACCAGCGACGTCACCGGCAGCATGACGATCCGCGGCACCAGCGTCACCGCCGCCACGTTCAGCGTCCGCATGGACACCATCAAGAGTGATGAGAGCGAGCGCGACGCGCAGTTTAACGGGCGGATCATGGAAACCGCGACCTACCCAACCGGAACGCTGTCGCTTACCAGCCCAGTAGCCCTGAGAACGCTGCCTGCCATCGGCGTGGTCAGGACCTACCAGGCCACCGGCGCGCTCACCTTGCATGGCACGACCAGGACCGTCACCTTCGGTCTGCAAGCAGAGCGGACAGCATCCGGCATCGAGGTGACCGGCTCGATCCTGGTCCTGTTCGCCCGGTGGAACATCGGGAACCCGAGCTTCGCCGGTTTCGTCACCACGCAGAACCACGGCCTGCTCGAATTCCTGATCAAGTTCAGCCGGACCTGACCGGAACGTAACCGCGCGCCCGGCTGAGGCGTCACCAAGACAGACGGCGTGCGCTGCGCAGCCGCCGGTTGCGGGAGGTCGGGATGTCGGCGTTTCATCTCACCAGGCGACTGCGGCTACGCGCGCTGGTCTTGTTAGCTGGTCTCGCAGTTCTCACTCTGACGTCCGGCTGCGCGGGCACGGCTGCCGCGCAGCGCACGGCTGCCGCGCAGCGCACGGCTGCCGCGCAGCGCACGGCTGCCGCGCCGGGTACCAGTGCGGCGCCGCGGATCAGCAGTCAGGCATCGTCGGCGGCAGCGCCCAGGTACTTCCTCGATCTCGCGCAATTCTCCGGCGCTGTCTCGGGCGGGCAACTGCAGGTGCGGCGGTCGGCAACAGGCGCACTTGTGCAGCAGCCCGGCATCCTGGCTGCTGGCATCGCCGAGTTCGGCGACGGCGGCCGGTTCGTGGTGGCCGGGCAGGCCGGCAACGGCTGTGCCTCAGCGCTGTACCGGACGAGCGTCAGCGCGGCCGGCCACGTTGACCCGATGAGGTCGCTAGGTGTGATCGTGCGCGGGGAAGTGACAGCGCTGGCGGCCGACGCGAACGGCCAGACAATCGCGTTCTTCGCCTGGCCGTGCTCGAAGTCGGCGACCGGCTACCTGGGCGTGCTGCACGTCCGCACCGGTCAGGTCCGGCGATGGGGTGACGTGAACGTCGACGGCTCGGCGGGCGACATCGTGGCATGTTGCAGCCTGTCGCTGTCCGCTGCCGGCCGGCTCGCCCTCTTCAGCGGCGCTGCCCTCGGCGCTGGCGGCGGCATCACCGGACAGCGGGTGTGGACCATTGCCACGTCGGCGCGACCAGGAACGCTGAGGCAGCGCAGCGACGTGGTACTTGCGAGGCCTGCGTCCGGCCCGCAGCTGGACTCGGCGCTCCTGCGCCCGGACGGCAAGTCCTTCTACCTGTGCACGGTCAGCACCAAAGGCACTCCGAGCGCGCACCGGTCGGTGACGCAGACCGCGGTCATCACTGCGAGGCGCACCGCCAGCGGCGCCCGCACCCGCACGGTCGCGACGCTGAAAGCCACCGGCGTCACCTTCCAGAGCCAGTTCCTGGGGTGCCGGATGGCAGCCAGCCCTGGCGGGCACTTCCTGCTCGCGCCTTACACGGAGAAGTACGCGAGGAGCACGCAGACGGGTCCGCTAGTCCGCGCGGCCCGCATCGACCTCGCCACAAGGGCCGTGGCCTGGCTCTCATTCAGGCTGCCCGGATCCGCCGGGATGAGCGTGGCGACCGGCGTCACCATCGCCTGGTGACACGGCGGCGAACGCGCCAGGCTCTCGCGCCAGCCGGACGGCGACGGCGGCAATCGCGGCAAGCGGCAGCGTGACCGCGATCCGCTGCAGCGTGGCGTCCCAGCTGTTATGCGGTGCCGCGTAGAAGGTGACCAGCAGCGCCGCCGACACCGCAGCGGCGGCGACGAGAGGCGCGGCCAGCCCGCGCCATCGCCGGTCGGAACGCAGCCGCCGGGCCAGCAGTGCGGGTGCAGCGACCAGCAGCAGGTATGCGGCGGCGCTGACCACGTCGTGCGCGCGGTTGTGCCAGGACTCCGCGCCCGAGGTAAGGAGCACGTGGTCGCGCCGGAGCAGTCCGGCCGCAATCGCGAGCACTCCGGCCGCCTGGATGACAGCCGGGCCGGGGCCGGCCTGGCGACGGCCGCCGAGCGCTGCCGACAGGGCCGCGCCGAAGCCGAGTGCGCCGCCGCCCAGCAGCAGGAACCCGCTGATCATCAGCCACGGATCGCGGGCATTGTCGGCGGCGAGGCCGCTGATCTGCGGGGTGGCGAAGGACAGCCCGCGCTGGCGGGCTGCCGACACAAGCCAGGCCAGCGTGAACGCGGCCGGGCCGGCCACGCCAGCCACCGCCCCGGCCCGGATCCAGCCAGTCCTGGCCAGGCCCGGACGGCTGCGGCCGTGCGAACGGCCGTGCGGGTGACGCAGCCACGTTCCCGTCACAATCGGACTCAGCGTCCGGCGGTGCGCCACGGGTCGTAGTCGACCTCAAGCGGCTCCTGCGGCGGCCGGTCTGCCGCCGGGATGTGGCGGAGGTTCAGCCGGATCCGGGTCCAGGTGGAGGACCGGCCGCGCATCGAGTCGACGAGGATGTCGGCCGGCTCCAGCAGTGCTGCGGCGTCGGGATGCCGCTCTCGCCAGCGGTCCAGGCCAGCCATTGCCTCCGCCTTGCTCGCGGCTCGCGCTATCTCGATCAGCGGCATGGTGCTGCGGCGCCTGCCGGTCGGGCCGGGCGACTGGCTCGCCGCCGGACGCGCTGGCTGGCTGGCCGCCGTCGCGGCGGTCGTTCCGGCCACCGGACGGCGCTTGGATGGCTGGACCCGCGGCGCCTCGCCGGCCTGCTTCTCGAAGTGCGGCGGCCATGGCGCGTCCGGCAGTCCGGCCGCCTCGTCCGCCTCGGCCAGTTCGAGCAGCGCGTCCAGCGAGCCGGACGTGTCGTCGATGCCGGCGCCGGGGTCACCGATGGCGGCATAGCGTTCCGGCATCGTGTCGATGGTGAACGCGGCCGGATCCGAGGCCGGCACCTCGTGCCAGCGCAGCGGTGCCGACACGCGGGCGTCCGGGGTTGGCCGCACCGAGTAGGCGGAGGCGACGGTGCGGTCTTTCGCGTTCTGGTTGTAGTCGACGAAGACCCCGTGCCGCTCTTCCTTCCACCAGCGCGAGGTCGCCTCATCCGGCGCGCGCCGCTCGATCTCCCGGGCGAGGGCGACGGCGGCGGTGCGCACCTGCGTGAACGTCCAGCGCGGCTCGATCCTGGCGTAGATGTGCATGCCGCGCGAGCCGGAGGTCTTCGGCCAGCCGACCAGACCGAAGTCGGCGAGCACGTCCCGTGCGACGAGCGCCACGCTGACGATTTGCGACCACCCGATACCGGGAACGGGGTCCAGGTCCACGCGGAGCTCGTCCGGGTGGTCGAGATCATCCGCGCGGACCGGATGCGGGTTCAGGTCGATGCAGCCGAGATTGACGACCCACGCCAGGCCAGCCTCGTCTGCGATGACGATCTCCTCGGCGGTGCGGCCGGACGGGAAGCTCAGCGTCACCGTGTCGAGCCAGTCGGGCGTGTTGGCGGGGGCGCGCTTCTGGAAGAACGCCTCGCCCTCGGCGCCGTGGACGAAGCGCTTGAGGATCATCGGCCGCTCCGCTGCGCCGAGGAGCGCGCCGTCGGCCACGCTCAGGTAGTAGCGGACCAGGTCCATCTTGGTGTGCCCGGTGCGCGGGAAGTAGACCTTGTCCGGGTTGGAGACTGTCACCGCGCGCCCGGCGACTTCGATGACCTCCTTGCGGTCAGGCATACCAGTCACGATAACCGCCGGCGCCGCTGGCCGCGCGGCGGCAGCACGACCGGAGCCGGGCGGGTGGACGTGGTGGGCGGCCCCCGGCAGGATGACAGCATGCCGCTGTTCACGAGACCGGTGACCGACGAGCGAGACGCGCTGCTGACGTTCCTTGAGCAGCAGCGGGAGTCACTGCGCGCGGCCGCTATCGACCTGACCGACGAGCAGGCCCGCGCGACGCCGACCGTCAGTTCGCTGTCGCTCGGGGGGCTGATCAAGCACGCCGCCAGAACCGAGCGCCGGTGGGCCGTGGCGGGTATCGCCGGCGAGGAACTGCCCGGCCTG